>QLIP01040000.1_pt1 | contig 12047 bp, 10 predicted proteins | sample 1769771 | NCBI WGS metagenome assembly QLIP01 (sample SAMN09428762, study PRJNA476227) | Gut metagenome, whole genome shotgun sequencing project. | isolation source: cecum | host: Rhizomys sinensis | place: China: Jinsha town of Minqing, Fujian Province | collected 2013-09-23
TGGCATTGCGGCTGCAAAGCAGACATTTGGCGAACGCCGCGAGGGTCAGCAACTCCGCTGCTCTGCAGCGGGGTTGTTGACTCCCCCCCCGGATGGCGCCTGCTGCCCGCCTGCCAGGCAAAATGAGACACCTTCCCTCCCTGCCAGGCAAAATGAAACACCCCCTGCCAGCCACAACGAAACACTTGCCATCTCTCCTCCCAAGTGCTAAGATAAAAACTGCAACCTACAGAAACCAAGAAAGGCATAAAGGTATAACACCCCATGATACAAACAAGAAACGACATAAGAAACATCGCCATCATAGCCCATGTAGACCATGGCAAGACAACACTCGTGGACGAACTCCTCAAACAAAGCGGCGTCTTCCGCGAAAACCAGACAATCATGGAACGCGTCATGGACTCTAACGATATTGAAAGAGAACGCGGCATTACCATCCTATCCAAAAATACCGCCGTCCTCTACCAAGGCACAAAAATCAACATCATCGACACCCCCGGACACGCCGACTTTGGCGGCGAAGTAGAACGCGTACTGAAAATGGTAAACGGCGTTATACTCGTCGTGGACGCATTTGAAGGCGCAATGCCACAGACCAAATTTGTGCTGCGCAAAGCACTCGAACTACAGCTCCCAGTCATCGTCTGCATCAACAAAATCGACAGGCCAGAAGCAAGGCCCGCGCAAGTCATCGACGAAGTGCTCGAACTATTCATCGACCTTGATGCAAACGAAGAACAGCTCGAATGCCCCTTCGTCTTTACTTCCGCTAAAACCGGCGTTGCCTCCTTAGACATGGAAACCCCGGGCACGGACATGCAGCCACTGTTCCAGACAATTTTAAAACACATCCCCGCGCCCACAGGCGACCCAAACGCGCCCGCACAGCTGCTTATCAGCACCATCGACTACAACGACTACGTCGGCAGAATCGGCATTGGCAAAATAGACAACGGCTCCGTCAAAATCAACCAGGAAGTCATCATCACAAACGCCCACGAGCCAGAAAAACAAAAAAAAGTAAAAATCAGCAAACTTTACGAATTTGACGGCCTGCAAAAAACGGAAACCACAGAGGCCGGCATCGGTGCAATCGTCGCAGTTTCCGGCATACCGGATGTCCATATCGGTGATACACTCTGCTCCCCTGACCACCCATGCCCGATTCCGTTCCAGAAAATTTCGGAGCCTACCATCGCCATGCAATTTATCGTCAACGACTCCCCCCTTGCGGGCCAGGAAGGAAAATACGTCACAAGCCGCCATTTGCGCGACAGACTCTTAAAAGAACTCCATACGGACGTGTCACTGCGCGTGGAAGAAACCGATACGACAGAAAGTTTTAAAGTGTCCGGGCGCGGCGAACTGCACCTGTCCGTCCTCATTGAAAACATGCGCCGGGAAGGCTTTGAATTTGCCGTCAGCAAAGCGGAAGTACTGTATAAGACAGGCGAAAACGGCGAAAAGTTAGAACCGATGGAAATTGCCTGCATCGACATCCCGGAAGAATTTTCCGGCAGCGTCATCGAAAAACTCAGCCAGCGCAAAGGCGAACTGCGCAACATCAAAAACGCCACAGGCGGCTATGCGCGCCTCGAGTTTTCCATCCCGTCGCGTGGCCTGATCGGCTACCGTGGCGAATTTATGACCGATACAAAAGGAAACGGCATATTAAATACGATATTTGACGGCTACGGCCCATACAAAGGCGACTTACAATACCGCAGGCAAGGCTCCCTCATCGCCTTTGAAGCCGGGGAAGCCGTCACATACGGGCTTTTTAACGCACAGGAGCGCGGCACCTTGTTTATTGCGCCAGGGGAAAAAGTATATGCCGGCATGGTCGTTGGCCAGAATGGAAAACCGGAAGACATTGAACTAAACGTATGCCGGAAAAAACAGCTGACAAACACACGCGCATCCGGCGCGGACGAGGCTTTGCGCTTAACGCCGCCAAAAATACTAAGCCTAGAACAGGCACTGGAATTTATCGACACAGACGAACTGCTTGAAGTGACGCCAAAATCGCTTCGGATACGCAAAAAAATATTGGATGCCACGTTACGGAAACGAAGCACCCTAAAGTAAAACTAGAGGGACTGCCGCAAAGCAGCCCCTTTATCATTGCTTTATCCTTGCAGATGCAGCAGGGACGCTGCAATCTGGAAATAGACGAGCAATGACAGCGCATCTACAATCGTCGTAATGAACGGGCTTGCCATGACTGCAGGGTCAAAACCGGCACGCTTTGCAAACATCGGCAGCGTACAGCCGACAATCTTTGCAATGCACACAGACAGTACGAGCGTCAGGCACACGACGCCCGCAACCGCCAGACTCACCCTGTCAAGTACGATCAGCTTGACAAAATTGGCCGCCGCAAGCGTCACGCCGCATAACATGGCGACCCGCAGCTCCTTCCAGATGATTCTAAACATATCGTGAAATGCGATCTCATTTAAAGAAAGCCCGCGGATAATCGTAACGCTTGCCTGCCCTCCGGCATTCCCGCCCGTATCCATCAGCATAGGGATAAACGCCGTCAAGATCACGCATGTGCTTAACGCATCTTCAAACGTCGTAATGATCTTCCCCGTAAACGTCGCGGACACCATCAGCAAAAGCAGCCACGGTATTCTTTTTTTCCACGTTTCCCATACCCCTGTACGCATATAAGGTTTATCGGACGGCACGATTGCCGCCATCTTCTCGATATCCTCCGTTGCCTCTTCCTGTAAGATATCCACGATATCATCGACCGTGATAATGCCGACAAGCCTGTTTTCATTGTCTACGACCGGCATTGCGGTAAAATCGTATTTCTGGAACTGCCGCGCCGCTTCTTCCTGGTCCATCAGCGTATTGATCGCAATGACATGCTCATTCATAATATCGCTGATGATCGCATCTTTCCCGCTTAAGAGCAGATAACGCAGCGATACCGTGCCCACAAGCGTGCGCTGCGCATCCAGCACATAACAAATATTGATCGTTTCACTGTCTACGCCTACTTTGCGGATACGCTCGATCGCCTGCTCCACTGTCAGGTTTTCCTTTAGATCCACATACTCCACCGTCATAATGCTGCCAGCAGAATCCTCCGGGTAGCGCAGCAGATGATTGATATCCCTGCGCGTTTCAGGATTGGCGTTGGCCAAAAGTTTTTTTACGATATTCGCGGGCATTTCCTCCAACAAATCCGTCGCATCGTCTGCCATCAGATTATTGATAATGCTCGCCGCATCACGATCCGCTAGGGAAGTAATGATAAACTGCTGGCTTTCCACTTCCAGATAAGCAAAGATATCGGCCGCCAGCGTTTTTGGGAGAATGCGAAACACCTTTAACATCTCTTCGTCCTTTAGCTCTTCCATCACCGCAGCAATATCAGCTTCATTTAATTCGCTAAGCTCCTGGCGCAGCGTCGTGTACTGTTTTGTATCGAGCAATTCCTGGATTTCATCCAATACGTTGCTTTCATCCATAGCAATCCTCTCCTTTTCGTGGCCCGCCCCTGTCTTTATAGTACAGGCGTTCTACTTCTTCTATCTGCATTTTTCCACAGCTTATTTCCGTCAATGCCTTGACAAAAGCGTCCTTCCTATCTAAAGGAACAAATACCGTAAACGCCACATCCTGCGCATAGGCGCTGTCTATGGCCGCAATCCCTTCGTTTGCGCACAAATACTGTATTTTCCCTGCCATTGTATAATCCATGCAAAGTTTTAACAGCGATCCATATACCATGTCCGCCGTCACAGACGCGGCAAGCCCTGCCTGTGCCGCCTGTGTATAAGCCCTTACAAGGCCGCCCGTCCCAAGCAGCGTCCCCCCAAAATAACGCGTTACAACAATGGCCGCATCCCTGACGCCGCTTGCAAGCAGCGTTTCCAATATCGGCCTGCCCGCAGTGCCGCCCGGTTCCCCATCGTCGCTGCACCTTGTAATCTGTGCCCTTTGGCCAAGCACATACGCTAGGCAGTGATGCTTCGCATCCCAGTAGCGCTTACGCATTTCCCCAACGAAAGCCGCCGCTTCCTCCTCGCTTTTCACTGCGCGGACCGTTGCGATAAAACGGGACTTTTTTTCCAAAATCTCGGCCTGGGCGCCTGTTTCTATGATTTTATAGGATTCATGCTTTTTGGCCTCTTCATGCATCAGCACAGTGCTCCCCCGCATTTTTGTTTACTGTCTGTTATTACTGCGACATTTAACCGCCGCGGTAATATCATACCACACCACGGAATAAAAGTGTATGCTATTGTAAATAATTCTTAAAAAATAAAGAAGAAAACAGAAAAACCTTTCTTTTCTCTTTGCGGATGTGGTATACTCATAAAGATTACACCTGATTTTTTGGGAGGAACAACATGAATTACAGCAAAAAAGGAGTCAAAGCCCGTCAAAGGGAATTAAACTCCATCACCATTAAACTTGGCAAAAAAGCCGCGCTTTCCGTCCTAAAGATACTGCTCTTATGCATGCTTGGCGCAGGCATTATCAGCATCAGCGCAGGCATCGGCCTCTTTAAAGGCATTATCAGTTCCGCGCCGGATCTGCCAAAAAGCGTGTCGCCTTCCGGTTTTTCGTCTTTTGTATATGACGTGGAAGGACGCCAGACAGCAAAGATCGTTGCCGCCAATTCCAACCGCATCCCAATCAGCATGTCCCAAATACCGGACAACCTTACACACGCTTTTGTCGCCGTCGAGGACTCGCGTTTTTACGAGCACAACGGCATTGACATCAAAGGCATTATCCGCGCCGGTGTGGATGCCTTAATGAAAGGGAAACTTGGACAGGGCGCCAGCACGATCACACAGCAGCTCCTAAAAAACAACGTCTTCTCGGACTGGGTAAACGAAGAATCGGACATTGAAAAAGTGCGCCGGAAAATCCAGGAGCAATTCCTTGCCATTAAACTGGAAAGGACATGGGCAGAAGAATTTGGCGCAAAAACTGCCAAAGATAAGATTCTGGAAAATTATATGAACACGATCAACCTAGGGCAGAATACGCTTGGCGTACAGGCGGCATCCCTGCGCTATTTCAACAAACCTGTCTATGAGCTGACGCTCTCGGAATGCGCCGTCATTGCAGGCATTACGCAAAATCCCTCCCGCTACAACCCGATCACGCATCCTGAAGAAAATGTCAAGCGCCGGAAAAAAGTGCTGGATGACATGTTAGAGCAAGGGTATATCGCAACGGCGGAATATGAAGAAGCGCTTGCCGATAATGTATACGACAGAATCCAGGTTGCCAATCTGGAAGTGGAAGACGCATCTATCAATACATATTTTGTGGATGCCGTCATCGACGATGTGTACGCCGACCTGATCAATGTTGCAGGTTATACGGAAACGCAGGCTTATAACCTGCTCTATACGGGCGGCATCGGCATTTATTCCACGCAAGATCCAAAGATCCAGGCAATCTGTGACGAAGTATTTTCCAATGAGGACAATTATCCGTCCAATGTCAAATGGTATTTGAATTATGAACTGACGGTGGAAAAGAGCAATGGCGATAAGCAAAACTTCAGCACGGAGATGCTAAAAGAGTATTTCAAGCTGCAAAAAGCCAGCTTTAACTTGATTTTTTCTTCACAGGACGATGCTTATGCCGCCATCGAGGAATATAAGGCATCCGTTTTGCAGCCGGGGGATGAAGTATACCTAGAAAAAGTCACGTTAACGCCCCAGCCGCAAGTTGCCATTACGGTTGAGGATCAAAGCACAGGGCGTATCGTCGCCATGGTGGGCGGGCGCGGCCCTAAAGAGGCAAGCCGCACTTTAAACCGGGCAACTTCCTCGAAACGCCAGCCGGGCTCTACGTTCAAAGTATTATCTACGTTTGCCCCCGCTTTAGACAGCGCAGGGCTGACGCTTGCCACGGTGCAAAACGACGCGCCGTTTAATTATGATGACGGCAAACCGGTTTCTAACTGGTATAGCCATACAAACCGGCCATATTGGGGGCTTTGTTCGCTGCGCTATGGCATCGAGCAGTCTTTAAATATCGTTACCGTCAAAACGCTGACGCAGATTTCCCCGCAGCTTGGCTACGATTATCTGTTAAATTTTGGATTTACAACGCTCGTTGCGGGAGAGTACCGAAGCGATGGAAAACTTTATTCTGATATTACCCAGGCGACTGCCCTTGGCGGGATTACGGACGGCGTATACAATTTAGAGCTGACCGCCGCTTACGCGGCAATCGCCAACCACGGCACTTACATCAGGCCAAAGCTGTATACGAAGGTCGTTGATCATGACGGCAATGTCATTTTGGACAATACACAGGCAGAGTCCAGGCAGGTGTTAAAAGAAACGACGGCGTATCTCTTAACGGATGCCATGGTAGACTGTGTGACAAAAGGAACGGGCAGTGCCGCTAATTTTGCCAATATGTCCGTTGCTGGCAAGACTGGCACGACTTCTGACAATAAGGATTCTTTGTTTGTCGGTTTTACGCCATATTATACTTCTTCGGTATGGGTTGGTTATGACAACAATGTCGTTATGAACAAGGCAGAGCTGGCTCTCTCGAAAAGTTTATGGCGGCTGGTAATGTCGCAAATACACGAGGGTTTGGAAAACAGGCCGTTTAGCCGCCCAGCCGGTCTTGTGACGGGCATTGTATGCAATAAGTCCGGCAAGCTCCCTATCGCGGGCATCTGTGACGGGACGCTGCGCACGGAGCTGTTTGCAGAAGGCACGTATCCGGCTGAAACGTGTGATGTGCATTATCAGGGCATGGTCTGCCAATATAGTATGCTGCCCGCCGAAGATTCCTGTCCTTTTAAAGCAAACGGCATTTTGGAGTTAACGCCGTTAGAGCCTGCGTCCTTATTAAGCGGCAGTGCCATGCCTTCTGCCATGCCGACAGATCCAACAGACCCGCTTTCATCAGGCATGGAGGAAATGCCGCAGACGAATATGGCGCAAAAGTGTCCGCATACGCTAGTCTTTATGGCACAGCCAAATATTGACGCCCTGTTAGAGCAGCAGCGCCAGGAAATGACAAACGCTGCCCTCGCCGCCCTTGCTGCCCAAAAGCCCCCCGCACAATAATAAACAATATGCATGCACAGGATATAAATACGCGTGCACAGGATATGCAATAGTCCGCTTTCGCAGAATACACACGGATTTGTGCATTCTGCGAAAGCGGACTATAAAACTATAAAACTATCGCTTCTATCACTCCACTGCCTTGCGCAGTTTATGCTTGATGCGCTGTAAGGCGTTGTCCGTGGATTTATCGTCCCTGCCAAGCACCCTTGCAATCTGCGAGTAACGCATGCCGGTCACATAAAGATCCAATACCTGCTTTTCGAAACTGCTCAACTCCTTGTCTATCCGCTCCTCTAACAGCTTCAGATTCTCCCTATCGATCAAAAGCTCCTCCGGATTCCTGTCGGATACATCCGAAAGTATGTCTACAAGAGGCGTTTCCGCTTCCTCGCCCTGCCCCGCCGTGCTCGCATAAAGGGAAATGTATGTATTAAGCGGCATATGCTTCTGTCTGCCAGAAGCCTGTACCGCCGTATACATCTGCCGCGAAATACATAACTCGGCAAACGTATAAAAACTTGCGTCCCTGCCGCTGTCATAATCCCGGACTGCCTTAAACAGGCCGATCATCCCCTCCTGGATCAGATCGTCCCTGTCTCCGCCAAGAATATACATCGACTTTGCCTTGCTTCGCACAAGATTTTTGTACTTATCCATAATAAAATCCATGATGCCCGTTTCGCCGTCGCGCAGGCGCACAATCAGCTCCTCGTCACTGTAGGAATCATAAAAGTCCCGCATGCCGCATTCCCTTCCTATTTGCCGATGCGCTGCCTGACAATTTCATAGGCAAGCACACCTGCCGCTACCGAAGCATTTAAGGAATCAATATTGCCCTTCATCGGAATTGCCGCGCTAAAGTCGCACCTTTCCTTGATAAGGTGCCCTACGCCTTCCCCCTCGCCGCCAATGACAAGCCCGATAGGCCCCGTTAAGTCCAAATCGTACATCTGCCTCCCGCCCATATCGGCGCACACAAACCAGAGCCCTTGCCCTTTTAACTGCTCTATAGTATTGACCAGATTAGTCACTCTTGCGACCAGCGTATAATGCAGTGCGCCCGCCGATGTGCGCGCCACAGCTGCCGTCAGTCCTACGGCACGGTTTTTTGGGATGATAACGCCGTGTGCCCCGGCAAGATTGGCCGTGCGGATAATCGCGCCAAGATTGTGCGGGTCTTCTATTTTGTCAAGCAAAAAAAGAAACGGCTGCTCTCCCCGCTCTTTTGCCAAGTGGAGCATATCGTCTACTTTCGCATAAGCACAAGCGGCGGCATAGGCAATCACGCCCTGGTGCTTTCCCGTTTCTGAAAGCTGGTCCAGCCGCTCCTTTCCTACATATTTGACAATGACTTCCTGCTTTTTCGCCTCCCGCCTGATCGTCATAAGCGCACCGTCCTGACAGCCATCCTGCAAAAAAATCTTATCTATCTGCCTGCCTGCACGGAATGCCTCTATGACTGCATTCCTGCCCTCGATTGTCCATTCTTCGTCCCTCATTGTTAACCTCGCTTTGTCTATTTTAGGAAGTGCCTACAAAGAAAGCCCCTGCCTGTCCATTCCGCATTTGACCAAAAAGAGCACACGCTCCATCTGCCCTGTCAGGTATAAATAACCGATCAGTGCTTCGTACCCTGTCGCCTTATGATAATCGCCTAACGAAGCATTTTTTGCGCTCGTATGGGATTTGGCGTTTTTCCCCCGCTTGTATATCTCCTGCTCTTCTTCTGTCAGTTCGCCATAAAGCGCCTCCACCATCCTCGCCTGCGCCTGCGCCTTGACGATCCGGGAGGCCGCCTGGTGCATCGCGTTGACTGCACGGTTGCCGCGCAGCACAATGACGCTTCGGACAATGACATCAAAAATGCAATCACCAATATATGCAAGCGTCAGCGGAGAGTATGTCCTAATATCCTGTCCGGCACACGCAAACTGCTCCTGTATTTGCCCAAGCATCGTCAAGCCCGTTTCCATTTCACACCCTCTCTCGTATCTTCCAATAAAATGCCCCGCCCTAAAAGCTCGTTTCGTATCTCATCGGCCCTGGCAAAGTTTTTCGCCTTTCTTGCCGCCTGCCTTTCTTCAATCAACGCTTCTATTTCGCCTTCTAATATTTGCTCCTGCGGCAGCACAGCCAGCCCGCAGACATCTAAAAGGCAGGAAATCTGCGTATGCAAAGCGGCAAGGAATGCCTTCGAGGCTTTGCCATCCGCATGGGTATTGGCAAATTTGACAAGGCCGAAGATTGCGGCAATCGCATCCGCCGTATTAAAATCATCTTCCATCGCTGCCTCAAACTGCGCGGTATAGGCCGCCGCTTCTGTTAAGAGCGCTTCCTCCTGTGGCGCCAGTTTTGCAGTTTTTGCCCCTGCCATAAGGAAATTGAGATTCTCCACTGCGGTCTTTATGCGCAAAAGCCCGTTTCCCGCCGCTTCCATCAAGTCCGCACTGAAATTTAACGGGCTTCTGTAATGGGCAGAAAGCATAAAGAAACGCAGTACCTGTAAATCGTATTTTTCCGCGATATCCCTTACGGTAAAAAAATTACCCGCAGATTTGCTCATCTTTTTATTGTCAATATTCAAAAAGGCGTTGTGCATCCAGCAATGCGCAAACGTTTTGCCGTTTGCCGCCTCAGACTGCGCAATCTCGTTCTCATGGTGCGGAAAAATAAGATCTTCGCCGCCCGCATGGATATCAATCTCATCGCCAAGGTATTTTTTGCTCATGACGGAGCACTCAATATGCCAGCCCGGCCGTCCGGGGCACCATGCGGACTCCCAATAAGGCTCCCCTTCTTTTTTTGGCTTCCAGAGCACAAAATCAAGCGGGTCTTCCTTCTGTCCTTCCCCGGATACGAGCAGGGAACGGCCGCCCGCCTGAAGCTCGTCCAGATTTTTATGGGACAGCTTGCCATAGCCCGGATGGCTGCGCGTCCTAAAATAGACGGTGCCGTCTTCTACGGCATAAGCGAAACCTTTTTCTATCAGCGTATCAATCATTTCCAGCATCCCATCAATTTCCTGCGTCGCAAGCGGGTGCACCGTTGCTGGCTTGACATTCATTGCCGCCATGTCTTTTTTGCATTCCTCAATATAACGTGTCGAAATGACGGAAGATTCTACGCCTTCTTCGATTGCTTTTTTGATGATCTTATCGTCCACATCGGTAAAGTTGGAAACGTAATTGACTTCATACCCCCGGTATTCCATATAACGGCGCACTGTATCAAATACGATCATCGGCCTTGCATTGCCAATGTGGATCAGGTTATAGACTGTGGGCCCGCATACGTACATGCGCACCTTTCCCGGCTCAATCGGCATAAATTCTTCTTTTTTCTGTGTCAGTGTATTGTAGATTTTCATGGGCAGCCTCCCTACCTTCCATTTCTCCCAAGCGGCGTTTTAATTTCCTAAGTTCCTGTTCCATTTCCAGTATGCGGTTTGTCAGCTCACTGTCCGCATGCTGTAAATTCACAATGTCTTCCCTGACGGGATCGGGCAGGTGCCCGTGGTCTAATTTTTCCGAAGGACAGCACGCATCCAGACGCTTTACGACGCGGCCCGGCACGCCAACTACTGTGGAATTAGGCGGCACTTCCTGCAAAACAACGCTGCCTGCCCCTATTTTGGAATTGTCACCAATCGTAAAAGAGCCTAAAATCTTTGCGCCCGCACTGATCATGACATTGTTTCCAATCGTCGGATGGCGTTTCCCGTGTTCTTTTCCCGTGCCTCCAAGCGTCACGCCCTGATACAGCGTAACGTTATCTCCAATGATTGTCGTTTCTCCGATGATGACGCCGTGCCCATGGTCAATAAAAAATCCCTTCCCAATTCTGGCCCCCGGATGGATTTCAATGCCCGTTTTCCTTGCCGCTCGCTGCGACACCCATCTTGCCAGAAAATAATGCCCTTTCTTGTACAGTCTGTGCGCTGCGCGGTAATGCAGCATCACTTTAAAGCTGGGGTATAAAAATACTTCCAGCGCAGAGTGGATGGCAGGGTCGCGTTCTTTGATCACCCTGATTTCTTCCTTTATGTTGTGCAGCAGGCCCATGCTTTTCCTCCATTTGCCATAATCCAAAATCCCTTATGCGCCCGTATAAGAATCGAGTAGGGGAGATTTACCGCCCCTGCTCGCCGCGCCGGGCGCGTGCCGCATCAGCGGCTAATTTCCAAACGCGCCCGTGTGCACAAAAAGCACCGCCCGGAAGCGGCGCTTTCTTCTATTATTTAGAATATGCACAATCCTGCATTTTGTCAATAGGAACTACTGCAGCATACTTTATAGCAGTTTTAAAAAATTTTTGAAAAAAAATTTTTTGACGTCATTTTTGCATGCAAAAATGACGTGGCTCCATGGGCAGCAATGCGCTCCATCCCCGTCTGTCATGGCATTCAGGAGCTTTAGCACATCCCTGTATTTCTGCTCTGGCACGCTGGCTCCATCTGCCCCATACGGGAGAGCGGCCTTCGCCGTGTCCAGTTCCACTAGCCGGGACGGGTCAATCCGCTGCCTCCCATGGTACAAAAACTGGTTAAATGCATCAGCAAAAACCACGGGGTTTTCCATGTATTTTTTAGTTACGGCATCTGTTTTTCCCATGTATGGTTCCTTTCTTCTATTAACAATATACCCTAAAAAGTTATTTTTCGCAACAATTTTTAGTGTGGCTGGCTGTAAAAGCATGGATTCCTTAGAAATTAAGACCGGCTGCCAGAAGTCAGATAAACCAGAAATATGATTTGAATTTATAATAACATGTTTCCCGTCAAAATGCAACTACGATTTTCGGAAAAATTCAAACACAAAAAACACCCCACAGGAACGATACTGCTCCTGCGGGGTTGTTTTTTGTGTTTAGATTGTTTTAGATTTTTTAAACTGCTTCAGGCTGATTTGTTATGTTAACCAAGTAAGGACAATACGCCCTGGTTAACCTGGTTAGCCTGTGCCAGCA
>QLIP01017975.1_pt1 | contig 12038 bp, 10 predicted proteins | sample 1769771 | NCBI WGS metagenome assembly QLIP01 (sample SAMN09428762, study PRJNA476227) | Gut metagenome, whole genome shotgun sequencing project. | isolation source: cecum | host: Rhizomys sinensis | place: China: Jinsha town of Minqing, Fujian Province | collected 2013-09-23
CGCGATTAACCACTGCTACTTTGACGATTATCCTATCACAGGCTATCTGCCGGACTCCAGCCTCGTGTGCAAGCAACCGAGGCCCGATCTCCTAGAGTCCGAGCAAACGAGGCTTAAATGACTAAGCTTATTCGCGGTAGTAGGTGCGTTTTACGCGGGGGGAGATGGAGGTGAGGATTTCGTAGGGGATGGTGTCGAGAGTGTCGGCAAGCCGCTGAACGGAGGCTTGTTTGCCGAAGATTTCTACGCTGTCCCCTTCGTTGCATTCTATCCCTGTTACGTCGATCATGCATGCGTCCATGCAGATGTTGCCGATGGTGGGTGCTTTTTGTCCGTTGACAATTACATCAATTGCTCCGCGACCAAAATGGCGGTTCATTCCGTCGGCATAGCCGATGGGGAGTGTTGCTACTGTGGTCGGTTTATCGATAACTCCGCGACGACCATATCCGATTGTTTCTCCGGGTTTATAGTGGCGCAGATTGATGATGACTGTACGTAGCGTAGAAACGACTGCCAACGGTTGCTCTACGCTCTCAGGGAGCGTATTTGCGCCGTACAGGCCGATTCCAAGACGAGCCATGTCGTAATGATATTCGGGAAACCTTAGAATCCCCGCAGAGTTGAGAATATGACGTTTTATGGGGTGTTTGAAAGCATCCATTACCGTTCTTGTGTATTGCTCAAACCGGGTTAGCTGCAGGTGAGTAAACTCATCCATATCGAGACAGTCGGCAGTGGCAAGGTGGGAGAACATTGAAGCGATTTTTACGTTATCGGTGCCCTGTACAACTTGTATCAGCTCAGGTAGCTCCTCCTCGGTAAATCCTGTGCGGTGCATCCCGGTGTCCAGTTTGATGTGTATGGGGTAATCTTTGATGCCACTTTTTTCTGCCTCGGCAATCATGTCGCGAAGCAGCGAGAACGAATATATCTCGGGCTCGAGGCGATTGGCAAAGAGGCTGCGGTAGTTCATTACTTTCGGGTTCATAACCATGACAGGCATTGTGATACCCTGGCGGCGCAGTTCGATACCCTCGTCAAGCACCGCCACAGCCAAGTATGCTGCACCGCAATCCTGCAGTGTCTTGGCAATTTCATAACTCCCTGCTCCGTATCCGAAAGCCTTGACCATGCAGATGATGCCACACTGTGACGGGAGTTTGGATCGGAAATAATTGTAGTTGGTGACAAGGGAGTCAAGATTGACTTCGAGCACGGTTTCGTGCTTGCGGGTTTCGAGCATATCAGCCACGACATCGAGCGGATATTCGGGGGACCCTTTAAGCAGTATTATCTCGTCGTTGAAGTCGGAGGTGGAGAGAGCCTGCATCAGTTCGCCGCTGTTGCGAAAGAAGAGCGAATTTTGTGGAAACAGATCTCTGTGTGACATCAGGTTTTCACCCACACCGATAAAGCGGCTTACACCGGCCGAGAGGATAAGTGAAGCTATGGCACTGTATTCGTTGGAGCCCGCACCTGACTCGTGATGCAGGTCAGAGAGAATCAGGGTTGCAGCCTGTCGGGGGATGCGTCGGCGCCGCATAAAGTCGAGAGCAGGTCGCAGTGAAGAGAAATCGGAAGTATATGAATCCAGAATAATAGAGCAACCGCTCACCCCCTCGTTAACATTCAATCGGGTGCCGATACGATGCAGACTGGCAAAGCGTTGCGCAATTACGTCGCGGTCGATGGATGAGTGGAGCATGAACGCCAATGCGTTGGCACAGTTCTCAATATCTGAGTCGGACGAAACCGGAGCAGTGAACTGCGATGATATGCCGTGGAAACGGTATGTGAAAAGCGTTGAGTCCCCCTGTAATTCGGTTTTGATATAGAGAGGCGCTTCCTGGTCGGTAAAACTCCAGGCAATAATCTCTTTATTGGTGATGTAAGGGGTCAGCGCCTCACTAATAATTTCGTTGTCCTTGGGGTAGATGATACACTTCACCCTGTCAGCCGAGGCAAGGAGTGCCTTTTGTTGGGATTTGTCCTTGATGGAAGCAAAACCGTCGGAATGAGGAGAGCCGATATTGGTGAATATTACAGTGTCTGGAGCTATGATGTCGGCAAGGCGTTGCATTTCGCCGGGGCGTGAGATACCGGCTTCGATTATGCCGAGCGAGCTTGACTGCGATAGCCCCCATAGAGAAAGTGGAACACCAATTTGGGAGTTGAAAGAACGGGGTGAACGTGAAATCTCTGAGAGTGGTTCCATGAGTTGATAAATCCACTCCTTGAGCGTTGTTTTGCCGCGCGAACCGGTAATGGCGAGTATCTCGCCGGCAAAGGAGTCGGGGCGGGCAGCGGTCTTCTGGAGAGCCTGGACAGTGTCCGTCACTATGAGCCAATTAACGTCGTCGACCTCTATCATATCTTGCGGGATATGATTAACTACGAAGTTGCGTACTCCGCGGTTGTAGAGATCGCGGATGTATCTGTGACCGTCGTTCCCCAAGGTTGGGATAGCGAAAAAGAGTACCCCGTCCGGATTTTCGAGCGAGCGGGAGTCGGTAAGGAGGGTTGTAATCAGACATTCATGCTTCAGCGCGGAGAGTCCGAGTCGCTGAGCAATCTCATTGACGGATAATTGCATAGTGTTAATAAGGACCTTTTTGAGACCTTGATATAGGTGTAAACCGGGTCTAAGCCTCGGACAGAGTGTTGCGGAGTTCTTCGAGACAACGTTCCACCTCTTCGTTGGTTTTGAAAAGACGTTCCTTGCAGAACTTCAGCAGGGAGAGGGCACGGGTAGTGTAGGCAGAGAGTTGGTCGATGTCACAATTGTCCGACTCCATCTTTGCAACGATAGCCTCGAGTTCTGTCACGGCTTGGTTGTATGTAATTTCGCTCATAATTATCTTGTTTTAGGTCTTACTGTAATCAGTGTGAAATGGTGTGTGCGGATTAGTCTTCGACGCGCGATGATACCGAGCCGTCGGGAAGTATGGTTGTTATTATATCACCGGGTTTGAGAGAGGATGCAGAACGCACGGCAGCTCCGTTGATGCGTGTAATTGAATATCCGCGTTTAAGTGTATTTTGCGGGGAGAGAACCCGTAGAATATTCTCGATATTTTCAAGCTTCATTGCCGGGCGACGGGTGAATCCCTTAAGGGAATTTTCAAATCTAAGAGCCAGTCGCCCTATATTCTCACGCTCCTTGTTCTGTATGCGGGCAGCAGCTCGTTCTATAGAGCTGGCAATCAAAGAAAGGCGGTCCTTTTCGCGGTTGTTGCGTCGGGCTACGGCGCGGTCGAGATTATGGGCTACGGTCGATAGCCGCTGTTCGGCACGCAGTAATCGGGTCTGAATGCGTGCGGGGAGTGAGGCTTCTATATTGGCCAAACGGTGCTTTTCGCCGGTGAGAGCATCGACACTGAATTTCACTATCCTGTCAACCCGCGATGCTGCCGCATCGTATGCATTGCGTAGCGAGTCGATAAGGAAAGTTGCTACGGCAGTAGGAGTCTTGCATCGGATGCAGGCAATTTCGTCAAGAACATTGCGGTCGCGTTCATGACCGATACCTACCACTATCGGAAGCGGGAATGTAGCCACAGCACGTGCCAGTTCATAGTTGTCAAACCCGTTAAGGTCTGAAGTTGAGCCACCGCCACGGATTATTACCACGCAGTCCCAGAAGTCGATGGTTGCCTCAATGAGTTCGAGTTGGTGCATTATTGACGGAGCAGTGCGCTCACCCTGCATGGCAGCTTGAAACAGCATTGGGTAGAACTTAAAACCGGCGGTATTGCCGAGTAGTTGGTGCATGAAGTCGCCGTATCCGGCAGCCCCTTCGGCCGAGATGACCGCAATTTTCTGGGGAGCGAACGGGAATTGCAGGTTGCGGTTATAATCGAGTACACCCTCGCGTTGCAGTCTCTCCAGAATTTCGCGTCGCAATCGTTCGAGATCCCCAAGCGTGTAGGAGGGGTCGATGTCCACGATGTTGAAGCTCATGCCGTAGAGGGGGTGGTATGTAACGCTGCCGCGCACCATCAGCTTGATACCGGTCGAAAGGTTGCGCCCGGTGGCGGCCAAGAACTTGTGGTGAATGAAGGGGACCGAGTTGGCCCAGATGTTGGCACGGCATTTGGCTACGGTAGCCCCTCCGTCGTTTTTTTCTATAAGTTCCATGTACCAGTGCCCACCGGTGGAGCGAACGTCGCTGAGTTCAGCGGTGACCCACACCCCCTGCAACTGAGAGTTCATCCGCAGGGAATTGCCAACAATTTGCTGTAGCGCCGAGAGGGTTATTGCATTTGCGGTAGTCATGGAATGGCGTATTGAAGGTTATAAAAATTATGGACGGGTGTCCTACTACTGGGAAACTTCGGTTATGTCGGTCACGCCGCCGGTTATGGCGTTGAAGGTGGCACCCATGCGCCCCTTTTTTGCAGTAAACAGTTTGGGGTCAAGACCGAATCGGACGCCAAACTGGGCAATTTCCATCTCGCCGTTCCACAGAGTCTCACCATTAGCAATCACAGAGATGGCAGCTGCCCCCGGGATGTTGTAGATAACGGCATCCTTGGGGAGTTTCTTGACTTCACCTTTGGGATCGACTGGGAGCGCACCGCGCTGGGTAATCTGCACTGCAACATAAACTGGGTCGCCCGAGTAGTCGTCGGCAGGAACGAAACCGGCAAAATCGCTGAGTCGAAACAGAGTAGATTTACCCTCGTCGATGGGGGTAAAGGTGTAGGTGCGGGTTTCGGTTTCGGTCTCGGTATAACCTGTAAAGGCGGCAGTAAGAGCCTCTTCCTGTTTACCTAAAGAAGCGAGCATCAGCTCCATCTGTTTACCGTCGGTAGGCATGGTTTCAGCTTTGCCGCGGGTAAGAGCCACCTTCGACTCGCGAACCTCCATCAGGTTTTCGGCCAGCATCTGTGCCCGTTTGAGTGAGCTTTGCGAGGCGATGAAATCCTCATTTACATATTTAAGGTAATCGTTGATGTTACGCTTGTCAGCGGCAGACGCGTCGGGGGATGCCGCAGGGGAGTATACCGGGGTTGCGGGTGCAGGAACATCACGGTTTATAGCAAGTAGCATACCGTTATCGTCGACACAGATATAGCTTACTGCCCCTGGCTTTAGTTGCATAAGATATTTCTGAGATGGGTCCGACACACCGTATGGGCGAACGCGCACATCGGTGATGTTCCAGGATTCTGAGTCCTCGGTGATAACGTTGTCGGTACCAATGAATTTTTTTGAATATTGATAGAACGGACCAACCTTCTTTACAGTTCGCTGTGCAGTGACTTCAATTTCGAGAACTGTCTGTGGTAGAGTGTAGACGAGTCCGTATTCGTTATGCTTGTCGGCGGTAAGCGTCTTGGTCTGCTGGGGATAAACCGGGACTAACGAGGGGAGAATGGCTGCAAGTGCCAGTATATATCTTTTCATAGTTGAATGAATTTTATATTTAAATCGATGCCTGTCGGTGGGTATTCTTCACGTTGCAGCATCGTTGTCAACTAATTTTATTTATTCTCGATGATATGGCGAATGGCTCTACCCGAATAGTTGGCAATGTCGGAAGCTGTGAGTCCGAATTCACCGAGTTTCTGTTCAGCCATGTCGCCGGCGAGTCCGTGCACATAGGCGCCGATGGTTGCGGCATGCTCCGGACGATAACCCTGAGCAAGGAATGCAGCAATAATGCCGGTAAGCACGTCGCCAGCCCCCGCCGTGGCCATACCGGGGTTGCCGGTAGGGTTGAAGTATACGCGACCGGTGGGTCGCACAGTGGCAGTATAATGACCTTTGAGTACAATAATGATATTGTACTGCTGTGCCATCTCAATGGCAGTTTTGAGTCGGTCCTCGGACGAGCGCTGTTCGCCAAAGAGTCGGTCGAACTCACCGATATGCGGTGTAATAATGGTTTTTGCCGGTAGCAGTGACAGCAGCGAGTTGCGCTTGGTTATACAGTTTAGAGCATCCGCGTCGAGCACGAGAGGGGAGGCACCACTACGCAACAGGTTCTCGAGGGCATCGACCGTGAGTTCGTGGGTGCCGATACCGGGTCCGGCCACGATGGCCTGATGCTCATGGTGAATCCTCATATCAGTAATAACGTGGTCGTTGCGGTCGGGTTCATACATAGCCTCGGGGACAGCAGCCTGAACTATGTTGATGCCTCCGCGGGCAGAGTGCACAGTTGCCAGTCCGGCACCGCATTTCATGGCAGCGCGTGCACACATCACGGCAGCCCCCATCATGCCGGTACTGCCGGCAAAAATCAGCGTTGACCCATAGTTCCGTTTTCCGGTAAAAGGAAGTCGTTTGTTTAGAAGTGGGCGAATGTTCTTCTCCTCAACCAGCATGTAGTCGGTTTCCATTTCGCGGGCTTTTGCTTGGTCGAGTTCTATATCGAGAAGCTTCCATTCACCTAATACGTCGTAGTTTTCGGCAAAAAAGAAGGAAAGTCTCGGGAATTGGAAAGCCAATGTGAGGTCGGCATGTACTATGTCGCGTTTGTTGACATTAGCGTTCCATTCACCGAAGAGCCCCGAGGGGAGGTCGATTGAGACTACGTATGCTTTCGAATCATTGATATATCGGGTCACGGCTACAAAGCCTCCCGACATGGGTTGCGAGAGTCCGGAGCCGAAGAGACCGTCGATAACCACATCGTTGGGGGATAGATACGGGGGTGTAAATTGACGACTAACTTCGGTGAAATCAACGCCGTCGATTGTGATAAGCTTCTTTCGTTGCTCTTCGCAGTCGTGGCTAAGCTTTCCTGTGACATTAAACAGAAAAACTTCAACCCGGCGGTACCCCTGCTCAATAAGCATACGCGCCACGGCAAGGGCGTCGCCACCGTTGTTGCCGGGACCAGCCATCACCACAAACCGTTGTCCGGGAAGAAACCTGGACATGAGCTCGATGTGTACCATGGAAGCAGCACGTTCCATAAGGTCTACTGAGCTGATTTGCTGAGCTTCGCAGGTAGCGTTGTCAAGGTCGTGCAATGCGGCCGAAGTGAATATCTTCATCGTATATGGTGCGCTTTAAATTCTATCTATTAAATCTATTTACAAAATTAACCCCGTTCGGTCAAAAATGCAAGTGTCCTCTTAAATTTTTGCGCTGCGCGCGTTGTTAAGCGCTGCGCGCGATGCTAAGCGCTGCGCGCGTCGTTAAGCGCTGAGCGCGTTGTTAAGCGCTGCGCGCGTTGTTAAGCGCTGCGCGCGTTGTTAAGCGCTGCGCGCGTTGCTAAGCGCTGCGCGCGTTTCTTGCGCTATGCGCGTCGTTGGTGCTATTCGTTGACGGCTGCGTGCAGGCGGTGCAGGGCGTCGACGAGTGTGGCGCGGGGGCACCCCACGTTGAGGCGCATGAAGCCGGCTCCTTGGGTGCCGAACATTTCACCGTCGTTGAGCGCGAGTTTTGCTTTGTTTTGGAACAGGTCCAGAAGTTCGCTGTGATTCAGATTCAGTCCGCGGCAGTCGAGCCAAACGAGGAAGCTTGCGTCCGGACGCACTACGTGTATGCCCGGGAGGTGGGAAGCGCAGAATTCTTCGGTGAAATCAATGTTCCCCTTGATATAGTCAAGCATTTGCGACAACCATTCTACCCCCTTGGTGTAGGCGGCAATTACTGCTGCCTCCTGCCCCATGCACGGGCGGTTGAATTCGAGGGCTTCCATGCCGGAGTAGAATCGTTCCCGAAGTTCCGGGTTGGAAACCACTGCAAACGAAGTTGCCAAAGCGGGCATGTTGAATGCCTTGGATGGTGAACCGAATGTGATGGCAATTTTGGCAGCCACTTCCGATACTGTCTGGAAGGGTGTGTGTCGGGGTCTACCCGGGAGCACCATATCGCTGTGTATCTCGTCAGAGATAACAGTAATACCTTTGCGGTGGCAGATTTCGGCAAGACGGCGCAGAGTATCCGCATTCCATACCTTGCCTGCCGGGTTGTGAGGGTTGGAGAGAATAAGAAGTTTGGCATCGGTTTCGAGATTCTCGAGCCCGTCGAGGTCCATGTCGATGTTCCCGTCGGTATCAACCAGAAGAGGATTTTCCACAATGCGACGTCCGAGATGTTCGGGCACCAGTCGGAACGGGTGGTAGACAGGAGGTTGGATAATTATGCTGTCCCCAGGCTGGGTGAGTATGCTAACTGCCATTCCGATACCCTTGACAATACCGGGGATGAAGGTAAGCCAGTCGTGTTGCACCTGCCAGTCATATCTTCGCGACAACCATTGGGCAATAGCTGGTCGCCACCGTTCATCTTCAATAAGATACCCCCAGGCATCAGGGGTGAGGGCGTTCATAACTTCGTCGCGAATAAACTGAGGAGTAGCAAAGTCCATATCCGCCACCCATAGGGGAGTCAGGTTGTCAGCACCGAAAAATTCGGCCATCCCGTCATATTTCACAGAGCGAGTCCCATGCCGCTCAATTATCTTGTCAAATTCCATTAGCTAAGTTGTGTCAGTTTAGTCGATAGATTGTATGTCTTTACCTTTGTTTTGGAGACGCTTTTGTCTTAATTCAATTTTTTTGATACTATCTTCTGTTGGTAAGTCTTCAGGCATAGTCCCTCCTAATTCTTCAATGGTTTGTCTGACTTTCTTACCAATGTCATGATGTATTTTGTTCGCCAAATCTTTCTTTTGAATTTTATCTCGTCTAAGTTTTTCTTCTGTTTGAGTGGCTCTAAATAGATTGGCAGCTAACTCCGTACTGCCCATGTGGTCAAGGATTTGTTGATTCTTTGTGAGCTTTTTCTCTTATGAATGTCTTCTCTATCAAGTCCACCATATAACCCTTTGTATCCTGCATTTTGGAAAATACCGTAATCCTTATTTGTCTTTACTCCAGCATCTTTAGCTGCGCTGGCTAAATGTTGGTTATGTTTCTTCATTTCTTGGCGGAGCATTAAGCGTTTTTCATCTTCTTCAGACAACGAGCTGTCAAGAAGAATTTCTGCACGCCGAGTTTGAATGGCAAAGTATGTTTGTGCTTGAGCTACAATGTTTTTGGATGGATCAGCGTTCTGTACGGTGAGATAACATGCATATCGGCTCATAAGTACTGTATCTAATTGACGCTCAGCATTTGAGCCTATATTGACCATTTCGGTGGTGACAACAAAATGGTTGTTGGGATCCTGTCCACTACCTTTGCAAGCAGTCCATGCTTTGCGCATGACTTCAAGAAAATTTCGATAATCAACGTAAGTGAGTATTTTAGCGAGTTGGCGGGAAGACCACCATTCTTTATTATCAGAATCAATTGTTTTTATAGATTCAAATAAGTCTTTGTTTCTTTTAGTTAGAGATTTAGCCATGTGAAATGGTTATGATTTACGATTTGATTATTAAAGTTAGTTAAATAAGGGAAATTACTTTTTAGAAATGCAAAGATATAGATTATTTTAAAAATAAAACGAAGGGAAGCCATCTATTTTTGCTAATTTTGCAAACGAAAGCTTTATAAGAACAAATCTATTTTCATTGTGACAATTTCTTCTTTATTTAGTAGTGGAGGTGGTGGACGCAAGGGTGCCGTGAGTGTCCCCGAGAGGCGGCGCGAACATCTGGATGCCTGCCGCGGACTTGCCATACTCCTTGTGGTGTATTCGCATATCATTTTGCGTAGTGTTGGGTTTGGTTCGGAACTGAACACATACTTTATGCTGTTTCGCATGCCGCTGTTTATGTTTATCAGTGGTTATCTGGCTTTTACTGTCAATATGGATTTCAGCAGAGGGGTGAGCCGCAGTGTAGGTCGCATTGTGCGGCAACTTTACCCGACACTTGTTTTTTGGTGTGCTTATCTATTTATGGTTTACGGGGTTAAGGTCCATATTACCCCGGTTTGGGAGTGGGAGGTAATCAATATTCATAAGCGGGGATACTGGTTTACCTTCGTTCTGGTGGAGCTGTTCTTCCTGTCCCTACCGATGTTGTACGCATTTAACCGTTATGCACTTAGCCGCAAAATCAGGGTGTCGTCGCTTGTTGTAATGATGATGCTGATTATCGCGGCCGAGTTCTTGCTGGAGCCGTTGATGAAGGGTTCGGAGGCAGTGGCGTATATATCAAAACTGCTGTCTATTCCGATGTTGTTGCGATATGCGTTTTTCTTCTTTCTGGGTATGGTGGTTAAGAATTACGACAACTGGTTTGAAGGGTTGTGTAACCATTGGATAACATTCCTAACGGGAGCGGTGCTGTTTTTAGGATTAGCGGTGTGGGGAAATCCAGGCACCTCGTTGTTGTCGGTAGATATGGTTTGCTGTGGCATGGGAGGAGTAGTTGCAATCTATACTCTTTTCAAGAAGGTTAGCCATATGCAAAATGTGTTGCTGCGACGTCTTATCGTGGGGTTAAAGTATCTTGGCACACGTACTCTTGAAATCTATCTGCTTCATTATATATTTCTGTTTGTGTTCAGAGCAGAGTTACGGTTGCCGGTTTTCAGAATGGTTGCCAACACCTGGATGGAGTTCCCCTTTGTAATTGGAGTGAGCATTGCCGGGGCAGTTATGATTCTACTGTTCTGTCGTGTCCTGAAAATGATGCGGGTGTATCGTTTTCTGTTTCCCGACAAGGAGATAGTGTACCGTCTCATGGAATATCTGTCAATTCGTCGTCGAGTTACAGCCTAATTCCGTTAGGTTAAAGTCTAATTTCGTAAGGTTAAAATAAGAAAGCGCCTCCCTGCTGGGAAGCGCTTTTTGTGTATAGCGATGATTAATCGAGTATTGACGATTATTCAGCTGCCTTACCGTCGCTGCCGAGAACGGCTACGATCTTGTGCTTGTAGAGCTTAGTCATCTCGTCGCGAGCGGGACCAAGATACTTGCGGGGGTCGAACTCAGCGGGGTTCTCGTTGAACACGCGGCGTACAGCTGCAGTCATGGCGAGACGGCTGTCAGAGTCGATGTTGATTTTGCAAACATCCATAGCAGCAGCCTTGCGGAGCCACTCTTCGGGGATACCGATAGCGTTAGGAAGCTTGCCGCCGTTTTCGTCGATGATCTTTACATATTCCTGGGGAACAGAAGAAGAACCGTGGAGAACGATGGGGAATCCGGGGATCTTTTCTTCTACAGCCTCAAGTACGTCGAACGCCAACATGGGGGGAACGAGCAGGCCAGTTTCGGGGTCAACAGTGCACTGTTCGGGAGTGAACTTGTAAGCACCGTGAGAAGTACCGATAGAGATGGCGAGAGAGTCAACGCCAGTGCGGCTTACGAAGTCAACAACTTCGTTGGGGTCGGTATATGTGTGGTGGTCAGAGCTAACTTCGTCCTCAACGCCAGCGAGAACACCGAGCTCACCTTCAACAGTTACATCAAACTGATGAGCATAGTCACATACCTTCTTGGTGAGGGCAACGTTTTCCTCGTAGGGGAGGTGGCTACCGTCGATCATTACAGAAGAGAAACCGTGGTCGATGCAGTCCTTGCAAGTTTCGAAAGTGTCACCGTGGTCGAGGTGAAGCACAATCTGGGGATGCTCCCAGCCAAGAGACTTGGCGTATTCAACAGCACCCTGTGCCATGTAGCGGAGGAGGATGGGGTTAGCATAGTTGCGAGCACCCTTAGACACCTGAAGGATAACAGGAGACTTGGTGTCGGCAGCAGCCTTGATGATGGCCTGGAGCTGCTCCATGTTGTTGAAGTTGAACGCGGGGATGGCATATCCGCCATGAACTGCCTTTGCAAACATCTCTTTGGTGTTTACAAGACCTAAGCTTTTGTAATCTACCATGGGGTTGAATTAATATTTAGTTTTTACCTTAGTTTTTATAATTTGTACGCCTTCGGAATGTTGAGTGCCTGTAAATATTGGTTAATATAGATCAGTAGCATCGCGATTCCAGAGGGCAATCGTTATATAACGTTCGGAACGTCATAAATTTGATGCAAATATAGAAAAATTTCTCTAATTAACCAAAATTTCGTCGATTCCGCGCTTGGGAACATGATGAATTTCTTCCGCATCGCGCCAATATTTGTAATCGCCGTCGGCAATGGGGTCGATCACCACCTTCTCCACCGGGCGT
>QLIP01068865.1_pt1 | contig 12010 bp, 4 predicted proteins | sample 1769771 | NCBI WGS metagenome assembly QLIP01 (sample SAMN09428762, study PRJNA476227) | Gut metagenome, whole genome shotgun sequencing project. | isolation source: cecum | host: Rhizomys sinensis | place: China: Jinsha town of Minqing, Fujian Province | collected 2013-09-23
CTTCGTATACACAGCAAATCACTCTGCGCGAAATCATATCCATCGACACAGCCTCTTTCTGTACGAGCTGGAATCTCAACTGACTTGAAACCATTGCAAGATTTGTGGTTTTTAAAGTCACATTGACCTTCTGCTTGGTATTGGTCTCCCTTCGATTGCTAACGATAACCGGAACGAGCATTTCCTGAAGAGATGCACCACCATGAGCAAATCCATAACCTCCTGGGGCAGCCAAACGGTTTGTGCCGGTCGGTGTAGCATATAGCACGGATGCCGGGGCTTTGATTGGAGATACAGCATTAAGCGGGAACTTAGAGATCCCCATTACAACATCGTTCGACTCCGTAAGATAATATCGACTCGATGAGATGACTGACTCCTCCTTAATCGATATTTTATCCTTATCCTCAAATGTCATGTCGTTGAAGAGGAACCCATGATCCGAAGTTATAATTACATTATAGCAATTCAAGGTCATGTGCAGGCTGTGCACGAATTTCGTCAGTTCATCTATAGCTTTTCTGCAATTCGCCACCACATCCTCGGCCGATTGGCCATGACCATTGCTGTCTATACGATCGTGGAATACGTATACCAACTGCTTCTTGAAAAGCTCACGGTGAGATTGAATCTGACTGCTGACATCGCTGAAGTTCACGCAGCCGGAATCCTGGCGATACTTCTGTAGTTGTTCGCTCCTTGATTTCGTAGATGACAATTCTTTATTATCCACGAGCATTCCACCTCCGCTCAGCGTCAACTCCGCATGGGGAAGCAGTGCCGGCTTGCAGTATTTGGTATCGGTAGGCAGTAGTGCAAGCATCGGTGCGAGTGTGGCAGCGTGCTTCTCCTTGCCAAGATGCTCGATAAGTTCGTCGGCGACTTCATATCTCAGTGCGTCGCTGATGATTACCACCAAACGCTTTGTCGGGTCAAAATAATTTGAGAAGAACTCATCCTGACGCATCAAGCCGGTATTGGCGAAGTTGCTGCCGGTGTCGCTTACACATTCCAGCCATTCGTAGTTGACCATATTGCACACCTGAGCATACTTCTCATCCATCAGGCGTTTGCTACTGGCAACCTGATTACTGATAGTATCATCAGTAATCGCGAGTTTGTAGTATTCCTCGATTGCCAGTCGATAGTTTCGGTCTATTTTTACAAATATGTCTTTATAGAGTTGGACATACTCGGCAGCAGTGTCAAGTTTATACGACTCTACTCGTGAGAGCGAATCATAGAACATTGCCACCGCTTCCACAAAATGCACAAAGTCAAGCTGATCTGAATTTGGCCCGATACGCAGGCTTAGGCTACGCATCCGTTCAAGCACGTCGGTCGGATCGCTTGCCACTCCATTAACCAACGCATCTGCTATAATAGGCAATAAGAGGCTCTCTGTCAGGTAATAGAACGGAGCGTTGGCACCATACACACGGATTAATTCCGACTCCTTGATCGGCTCAGTCAATTCAGCCATAGCCGTTTTAAACTTTGCAGACAGCAGATTATCCTGCATCCCCTTGTCGTAGATGCGGTTTATCTGGTCAAGCACAAATCGGCCTGACAACTTCAACGCCTTATAGTTATCCTCCGCACTTACGGCAAGCGATTGCGTGATGGCATTGTACTTGACACGCTGAGCCACCTCGGCCATCTTCTCATGACTGTTGGGGTTGTATGTCACCCCAAACACCGATAGCAGCTTTTCGTCGACAGCCTTATTAATCTCACGATGCTTCTGGAGTTTGAAGTAGAAGTCGAGTTGACGCTTAGCCTCTGACTTCAAATCAAGAATAATCATCTTGACGATAATACCCTCCCAATCCAGAAGCTTTTTATCTCCGAGATATGACGATATGATGGCTCGAGCACCTAAATCGGCCGAGAAACTCTCCGCATTAAGGTAGCCTGAAAGCATTGCGGTAATCTTGGACGACGAGAGTTCATCAATATGATTCTTGACAAACATTGCAACATTCTGGTCGAGTCCGTAACGCTGCATAAACTCCGCGTAGCCCTCATCCTTAAACTCCATGTTGGCAGCAAAGATGTCAAGCAGAGGAAACGAAAGCATCTTCGCTTCCGTATCCGGACGCAACTCCCAGGGGAAGAGAAGCACCACCTTCCGGTCCTTCCACGCACCGTTCAACTTCAACTTGATGTTAAACCACTTACCATCAAACGTATAAAACTGATAGTCATCAGGCCACTGGGCGTTCAGAAGTTCACCTTCATAAACACCCATCTTGTCGAAGAGAAACAACACCCTCAGCTGAGGATTGCGCTCAAAATAGTTGTATATTCGTTGTTGTATCATTACTTCTTGTTTATCTATTACTTCCATGCGTCCCAATCATCCATGTAACTGAATCCATGCGAGCCGCCAATACTATGCCCAAATGATTTGGGAGTTGTATTTTTGTGCGTAGCTTTATTAACTTCTTTGGTCTGACGGATGCCACGGAAAATTTCTCTGAATGGCTCACAGATAATCTTATCATTAGTTCGGCTTATTGACAAGCCATATGCGGTTGATAAGATTGGGCATAGACCCAATGCAACGATTGTAGACAAGTCTTCGATGACTGATGATCTCCAGTTTTTATGATTAATGTGGATTACATCTTTGAAACCATGATAGCCATGTCTTAGTACAGCAAAGCTACTACCACCTCCGGTATATACAATCGGACGCTTGGCTAAGGCTTCATCAAAACGATGTTCCGGAAGATCTCCCTGGATTTTAAACTCTTTAAGGAGTCGTCCTCGGAGTGAAGAACACAGATTATTTAGCTCACCCTTAAATGCATTGATAGAACCTTTATGCAGCTCAGACGCTCCTCCGACATTTGAATCAAGACGTTCGTCATCCGTCAATGATTCGGTGTTAGTCAAGAAGTTAAGGCCTTTATTTATTGATTTAAAATCATAGACCCTTAACTTGCTATTCATAGGGTTCTTGATGTCTTCTTCGATTGTAAAGAATGATATATCTGTTGTACCGCCACCGATATCAACCATAAGTGACATACCACCTGCAATCTTAGAACTTGCGACTAAAGGCATTAAGCATGCATATGCTTCCGGGAAGACTAGAATATTGAATTCTTCCTTGAGTTCCTTTGAATACTTGATTACCTCAGTCTTCTCTTTGAGTTCAGTGATGGTAGACTTAAGAAAAGCATCCTTGTCGTTCGCAAAGACCTCTTCAACTAAGTTGTAGGCACTGAGCAAAATTGAGACTGCCAATTGTCTTTGACTTTCCAAGTGCGAGCCATCAGAAGGTACACCCATTTGAATAGAGAAATCTGTACCATATATTTCCTCTAATTCAAAAAGGATATATGATAAATACCATATCGAATACAATATGGCTTCATTTTTAGTTATGGCTGTCTGTGATGATGTAAAGGTTGCTTGTTTGAAATAACGTACAATCGTACTCCCTTTTTTCTTATTGATATAGCCATAATCCAGTGTGCCATCTTGATTCACTTGGATAATAGAAGGGAATGTATATTTAGTAGAACCGCACGTATCTCTAAACTTGAAAAATGAGTATCCAAGTTCCGCGCGATCTTTCCGCTCTACACAGAGTTTTGACTGGTGTGTACCGAAATCGAGTCCTACGGTTATTTGTGCCGCCATATTATACTACTGTTACGAGATTTAATGAAAGAATATGTTCTGATATAGTCATATTGGTTTCCTGGCTAAGTTCTGCGATACGTTCGTCTCGTTCTCTTTCGAGCTGGCGAACATTACCTTTACGGAGTCGTAAAATATTTTCTAATCGTTTCTTCTCCTTGTCATCAAATGCCCATTGAATACGATATTCGTATTCTTGAACTTGATTCTCAAGATTGTCGATTCGAGCCTGATAGTACTCCCTTGTCTGCTGAACATTTCGCATCCTATCGCTCTGCTCCTGCATCTTACTTTCGTCCATTCTCTTTTTTCTTTCGGAGGAAAGAAAGACAGCGAAATCACTCCTCATATTTTCTATCATCTCGGAATCCATCGCCGAATTCGTAGCATTCTTTTCTGCTCCACCTATCTGAGATTGTTTAAATATTTGGTCAATAAGGAGTTGATTCTCCACAATGCAATCATCCTTTATGCTATAGACTACCGGTAGTAATTCCGATGTCTCCTTGCTATCAGCATTCACTTGACGTGTGGTTCTTAAACGATATATGCCCAGATAGAACATATCTCCTGCGTGGAGAATTTCATCTGCTTTAACCGAATAACTGAAAACGTTCTGATTTCTGGAATCCTCTTTAGATAAGAAGTTCAAACATGCCGCTACCAAGGGGTGATATATGTTTACATAGATTAACGAGGAATCCTCATATGCAACCGCTTGGTCAAAGGTCAGTTTGAAGTGCTGCAAACCCTCAATCTTACGTTTAAAGGCTGCCAGATTCATTCTGTTTTCATCCGAGTTTTCGTCCCCATACTGAGTTAAGAAGTTTCTTAAACAGGTTGGTTGACTGATAGGGATATGAAAATCGTAAACACCTTCTCCAAGATTGTCCAAAGAACAGGTGGTCAAATGAAGTCGAATTACTGATTCAAGATAATTTTTCAGCTCAATGTCTGTTACATATGCGCGTTGATGTAGAATCTTATTGATTTCATCTCTGAAATATGAATCATTAGTGAGAGAGTTGCTTAAGCCTTCCTTGAGATGCTTCAGGTGTTCCTTCTCATTCTCAATAGCACGTTCGACCTCAGCAATCTTGCGTTCTTGAATTTCACGAGATAGATTCTGAGTAAAAAATTCTTTCTCCATCTTATTGTAGACATCCTGGATGGTCTGTCCATTGCCAATGGGTGCATCCAATATGGCTTCCATATCACCAACAGTGCCTTTGAATATCCCAATACGGTCAAGGAGACGCATATATATCATCTCTTGAATTGAGTTAGATACAATGATATTGTAAATATTGACAACTTTTGCTTTTTGGCCAAAGCGGTCAATACGACCAATACGCTGTTCCACGACCATAGGATTCCAGGGCAAATCGTAGTTTACCATGGAATTACAGAACTGCATATCAAGACCCTCGCTACCGACCTCCGACGATAGCAGTATTTGAGTCCCATCATCAGTTTTGAATTGGTGCAGGATTTTATTTCGATCTTCGCTGGACACTTGACCGTGAATTATCACAGAATTAAAGCCTGCTCGTTTTAATCTGATGGCCAAGTATTTGAGTGTCTTACGGAATAGTGCGAATATTACAAGTTTCTTAGTGCCGCCCTTAAATACTGCATTGATAATCTCATTTATCTTCTCAACCTTGGCGTCCTTATAACTTGCATACTTGTCAATACCTTTATCAAGATCTGATTCTGAATTAAGATAAGCCCAGACGCTACTTGCGACTTGACGTTTTTTCTGCACCAAGCCCAATGCGCCTCCTTGGGTCAGTTTTTCTTCCCCCCAATAGTCTACATATGAATTATCATCTTTGTACTCCTCAATGATATTGTCAAATTCTTCCCGCTCATCATCGTAGAGATCGACTTTAGCTACATGAGGTTGGCGTTCTGCCTGTGACATATCCATAGTAACCTCACGTTTACGAGTACGCGAGAATACAGTATTCATTACGCTCATCGAAGAAATGAGATATTGAAGTCTTGCACGTAAAGTGTGAGTATCCTCATGATTCAAGAGATTGATAATCTCCTGAAACACGGGGTCATCCTTATATACATCATATACCGATGAAGAGCTTGAATAAATCTCTTCTTCATCAGAATTTAGGAATCGACTATAGATACTGGATGTAGTCAATCTCTCTTTGATATCCACTAAGGGTTGATTCGAATTAAGCATAGATAGAGCCTCTATAAACGGCTTATTCTCCTCAATTCGGTTTCTGAAAATCTGATAGTTAAAGTATCTTCTACTGTCTAATAGGTGAAGGAGATTATACAGATTTTCTTCATCTATCATAACAGGTGTAGCAGTTAGGAATAGCGCAGAATCGGTATTACCCATAAGAATCTCCGCGCCCTTGTATGTTTGTGTGCCGCTATTTCGTAACTTATGTGCTTCGTCACAGAGAACCATACTAAACCGGCATGGGTATTCACTCAGATAATCAACAAGATTATTTGATATATTCTTCTGCTTCGATTTATCGTCTCCTTTACTTTCTTTAAGCCTAATGCGTTCATAGTTGATGATTGCACGTACTGTACGATTGCCTGAGGATAAGTCTTCTATCAAATCTTTCGTAGTCTGATATATCTTAAAATCAAGCCCAAATTTTTCGAGTAGCTCAGCCTGCCATTTATGTTGGAGGGATTTTGGGCAAACTATAAGTACGTTTTTCAACTCCTTACGAGCCTTCAACTCCAACATGACATGACCGGCCTCAATAGTTTTACCAAGACCCACTTCGTCTGCGACAAGAATTCTACGTGTAGGCGAATTTAAGAACTTAAGGAGAGGCTTAAACTGGTATGCTCTAAACAGCGTCTTTGAGGCTTTTAGTGAGGAGATTGTACTATTGTTTGAGTTCTGTATTTTGAACGTGGTGTTAATCTTTGAGAAGTCTGCATAGGAGCCAAACATTCCGCTCTTGCAACAATCAAAGGGGTCAGACTCATCAAAATCAGCACGCAAGTCTGGTTCGAGCACATCATTGATGCCATCTTGAAACGATACACGATATATCTGCCGACCACGTCTGGCCGGTTTCACTTCAACAACAACGCCTCTTGTATTATTGTCTGCTAATATTACATTCGAACCAACTGTGAAAAGTGCCATTGTAATTAGAAATTATCAGATTTATAACGAACTGCATTTGTCGATTCCATCATACATTTAATATGCGGATACTCAGGTAGATTTAAGTTCGCAATCTTATTAAGACTGCCGACTATTATCAGCTTTGACTTAGCTCGAGAAAAAGCTACGTTCATTTTATTTGGATTATACAAGAACTCAGCCATTTCAATCATATAATCCACATTACCCGATACCATCGAATAAATTATAACTTCCCTTTCCTGTCCTTGCATTTTGTCTATCGTATCGGAAGTTATTTCCAACTTACAATCATCTGCAATATCCTTGTTTTTACGTATGCACCGTCTTATATTAGCTGCCTGCGCCCTAAATGGAGATAGGATGGCGATTTCACAGGCAGGAACCCCCTGCCTGATAAAGTTCGCAACAGTTTCCGATATCCAGACGGATTCCCTTTCTGATATTTGTTCGCCATTATCATCAATTTCCTTCAAAACGACCGGTGAATCAAAACTATATAGTGGATCACTACAAATGAGCAAATTTCCGTGACCCTTCTTCATAGCAAACAATTTTCCGTCATAGAATAGTTCTGACACAAAATTGCAGATAGGCTCACACATACGGAAACTAGTATCGAGCATAGTGCAATTGTCTGACGTTATAAGTCTTTGAAATATTGATTCTTTCAGCTCATCGTGAACATCATTTGAGGATATAATTGGTGGCAACTGTTTATGGTCGCCAGCCAATATAACTTTCTTTGCTTTTATCATACCCATTAAAGCAAGGGGTATTGTCATTTGACCTGCTTCATCAATAATGAGAGTATCGCATTCCAATCCTCTCGCGCGATTTGTATATAGAGCATGGGGAGTCAAGCCAACCATCCAATTTCGATTGTATTCGCTGTTCAACCTACTCACCCTAGAAATATTCAACCGAGGAACATTTACAATTTCATAATCCTTATCAGAATATTTCAACTTTAATGTTGGCGCATTATAGGATTGACCGACTTTTGTAAAAAATGGACTATACGTCGGCAAAAGCTTCAGAGCTTGTGTCATAACATTGTTAATAGCCATATGGTTAGGTCCAATCACAATTACATTGCGCTTCAAATCAAGCAATTCTTCTAATATTATTATGCCTAAGACAAATGACTTACCTGTTCCAGGCGGACCCTGAATCATGTAGTAATCATCTGACAACATGCATTTTTTGATAGCCTCACGCTGTTTGGGAAGCAATTCTAATCTAAAACTTTCTTCGGTCTCTTGAAGATGTAGTTCACACGCTTCCTCGTTGCTAAACGAGGGTTTGACAGGGTTATTAATAATGGAATCAGACCAAAACTCTTTGGGCTTATTAGATAGTTGATTTAGAAACGGAGCATATATATGATCCCTCAAGTCAACAGTTCCTTTATCGAGTATCAGTTTTTCGTCGTGGTAGAACTCCAAGGAACTGGGCATATCCAACGGAAATACTTCGAGTATTAGATAGTTGTCTTCCTCGAAAGAGTATAAACGACAGGGGATACCTGAAGTTGTATTTTCTTTATGAAGAATCAGACACTCTCCTTCTTTAAAGTCAGACAGATTTTCGTCTATCTTAACTTTTAGTAAATGATAGTTTTCATTGGATACGCCTGAATACGATTTATCTAAAACGACCGATTTTATAGCCTTTCTTTTGCGTACACGCTCATTGACAGAAAGCTTCATTGTAGCTTCCCATCTCTTCTTTGAGCTTTCTGCTTCAAGATCAAAAAACTGCCTTATATCTTTTAGACTAATCATATATAGTTTAATATAGTCCTTTATTATTGCGGAGCCACAACAACTCTTTTTCAATGCTGGGGTTAGTAAGACCGAGTCGCTGAGCGTTCTTTAGGCAGTTGAATGCTTCCGAATATGCTCCGATGGAACTTAACGCCATACCCATATTTGAGTAAATTTGAGCATCTGTGTAGGGCGTGCCGGGCTGATAAGGTTCATGAAGAGCCTTACGGAACGCATTTACAGCTTCGAGATATGATTTTTGTCGGTAAAAATTCACCGCCTGATTGAAGTATATGGTTCGCTGTCCTGCAAGTTGTTTAAACCAACGGAAGCGTACCCCCAACTCAAAATGGTCTTGATCAATATAACCCATCCGGTCATCTGGTTTGACGAATCCACACTTAAGAGCCACACCTTCCGATTCGCTATTCTCGGTACATATATCCAACATAACTTGAGGGAAAGCATAGTTCTGCAATAGATAGTTACTCAATCCATTGAGAGCAGCCGACGCATATCCACGTCGACGATATTCGGGCAGTATGGCATATCCAACATTCCACATCGGCATATTGGTATTGCGGTTCATCATCGGCTCTGCTGTAATGATACCTACTGACGTACCGTAATTATCGAAGATAACGAAGTTCATTGCGGCCTGTTGGATATTAGCAGCAATCAAATAATTGCAGAAACTGCGAATGTTTCTGGCATGATCTTCGCGGAGTACGTAGTATCTCTTCACATCGGCATGGCGAAACAATTCTTCAACAACCCAAACATTATTGGGTTGTACGGGCATGACAGAGCAAATGCCACAATCTATATAGTTGGGGATTCCAGGTGCTGGCATAGTTCAAGGTATTTTGTTTACTTCAATTTTGTAACTATATCGCCGAACAGGGCGTGGTTGCGGATTATGCCGTCGTCGAGGTCGAAGACGGTGGGCTGGCCGGCGAAGTGGGCTGCCACTTGCTCTACGCGCTTGTGGTATTCGGCCAGTTCGGGCAACGTCTTGCTGCGCAGGGTGTCGAGTTCGCGACGCTCCGGGGTGGAGAGCTCATCCATGCGGGCTTCGAGTGCGCCGATCTTGCGTTCGATGTGGCCGATATAGGGCAACAGATACTTCGAGCGCATCACTTCCACGGTGAAGCGGTCCATGCGGTGGGCATAGATCAGGGCGCGGAAGGCCCCCTTCTTTGAGGCAAACTCCCAGTAGATGGGGCGGTTCTGATACATCTTCTTATGGTCCTTCCAGAAGTCTCGGCTCAGATAGTCGTCGAGCGACTTGCCCAGACACTGCTCCATGAAGTTGAGGTTTTCGTTCTTCCAGTCGTCGCCCCACACCTTGCCTACAAACTCCTTGACATACTTCACAAGGTTGTCGTAGAACGGAGCGTCGCTCGGCAGCACCGGGATAATGCCGTCGCTGTCGATGGTAAAGGTCTCGGGCTGAGTGATTGCGAACTGATACGGAGCCAACTCCTCGGCAGTCGCCTCGGGGTGGGCGATAGCCAGCCCCGGACGGTCAAGGCGATAGCGACCCATGTAGCATCCCGCTATGTAGCTGATCAATTGCTTGATTACCACGTCGCGTTGCCACACAAGGCGCGGATCTTTCGCGCGATAAGCCGGCGCTGCAATCGTTTTGTTTTTGGCTATGACAGCTCGCTGCTCATTGGTCAGCTCATTGTCGGGGATGATTTTCACCTCATTTTGCTGAAGGATAGTTACTTCATCGAGGGGCACATCGGGGGTGAGTTCGTCCTGAAGGCCGTAGATTTCGATAAACTGGCGGTTGAGTTCCTCCTCGTTGGCGTGAAGCTGAATTAGGCGGTTCTCCCATACATTCTCAAAGTCACCAACCGATGCTTCAAGATTGCCCCAACCATTATCCTTGATGCTGAACACCAACGGATTCTCCTGGAAATCCCACGAAGTCTCATGCGCATCCCAGTCCGCCTTGGAGATGGCGATGTTGGAGTCAACTAAACATTCAATTTCCTCTTGATTAGAATGAGCAAACGGAATAGCGGAATAATCACCAGGCGTAAAATGGAACGTGGGATTTAATAAATTTTTTATCTCAGTTGTTATTGGAGAATTTAGTAATCCTAATACATAAGATTGTATTTCTGAATTTACCGCATACGATGTAAACGCACTTACATCATAAATAAAATCTGGTCCAAAATAACGGGCCGATAATTTTCCACTAAACAAATTAGACCAAGCGATATTTTCTTTGAAATACGTTTTAGGATTTCGGAGGACAGACTTTCTTGAACTTTTAATAGCATGGCCGTCATTTTCCCAAAAGACCAAACATTCTTGATTACCGTACCACCTACGAAACGATCCCCCTTTGTTATATTTTACCCATTTATCATTATTGTATCCAACGCCATTCATTTCATTAAAATTGATCTCAAACCAAAGTCTAATGAATCGCTCAGTATCACCAGTTTGCAAACCAGCGCAAGGCCGAGATACGCTTGTTAGTGAGGGGTTTTCAGTAAATATCTTTCGCATTTTCTCGCTCACCCAGTATGCGATGGGGCTGCCGGGGATTTGCTCGAACTGCTTTTGATCGGCGATGACGTAGCGGTTGTCGTCGGCGAGGAACATTTCGCGCTTGGCGTTGCAGTTCTTGCCGTCGATTAGGCGGTAGTAGATGCCGGGGGCAGTGGGCGCAGATTTGCTGATGACAAAGGCGGCGTTTTGCACCACTTCGCCGGAGAGTTCGTCGAAGGTGCGCGGTCCGAGGTGGAGCAGCGAGTCGATTTGCTGGGTGTGGATGATGCGTTTGCGTAGAGCCTCAAACGAGCTGAGGAACATCCACGACTGCATATTGATCATGCCATACTTGCCGCCATCCTTAAGGCGGTTGATGCACACATCCATGAACACCGAGAAGAGGTCGGCCTTAGAGTCGGGATAGTGCTTGGCGGCATACTCCTTGAGTCCGTCGGCCTTACCCGTAGCCATATATGGCGGGTTCATGACGATGGCATCGTAGCGCTCTGTGAGCGAAGTAATAAGTTGTAATGAGTAAGTAATATCGGTCAACTCACCGGGTAGAGTGTGCTCGCTCCAATATTGAAGGGTGTCGGTGATTTGGCGACGGGTTGAGGGCGAAATGTCAAACTTCATGATAGAGCCGAGTGTGTCGGCATCTTTGAGCAGCTCGAATGCAGCCTCAATCTCGCGCTTGGCATCGGCAGTCAACGACCCCATAAAGTATTGATCGATTGCAGTATTACTTACTACTCCCTCCTTACTATTTACTACTTCATACTTATTACTTACATTACTTATGCCGCTTGCGCAGAGCACACGCGGCAGACAGTGAGCGTCGGCAAACGAGGCATCGCGCTGACACGCCTTGAGCATGAGCGCAAAGGTGGCGAGCTGCTTGGCGCGGAGGTCGATGTCGATA
>QLIP01046853.1_pt1 | contig 11984 bp, 8 predicted proteins | sample 1769771 | NCBI WGS metagenome assembly QLIP01 (sample SAMN09428762, study PRJNA476227) | Gut metagenome, whole genome shotgun sequencing project. | isolation source: cecum | host: Rhizomys sinensis | place: China: Jinsha town of Minqing, Fujian Province | collected 2013-09-23
AAAATCTCTCGCAAATCTTAATAAAAAATAAGTTTAAACAACTTCAAAAAATCTAACAACATGGAAGCAATAAAGGTAAAGAAAATTGAGATGCCCGATGTAGAGGCGATGCAGGTAGCCGCACTTATGGATGAGGCTGGAGTGGAATTTAATACGCTCGATGAGCTCAACTGGGAGGATGTTGCCCCATATAAGCCCGATGTAAAGTTCCGTATAGCGCATAACGGCAAAAACATCCTGCTGCAGTATACCGTAAAGGAGTCGCATATCCGTGCCGTAGCGGCCGAGGATAACGGTGCGGTGTGGGAGGACTCATGTGTGGAGTTTTTCGTATCGTTCAACCCCGAAAACTACTATAACCTTGAGTGTAATTGCGCTGCAAGCATACTCTGCGGGGCAGGTAATGACCGCAATGACCGCGAACGTGCCGGCAACGACCTGCTGAGCCATGTGAAGCGCTTCACTACCATTGAGGGTAATGGTTTTGATGTAACAGAGGCTCCCGAGGAGTGGAGCGTATCGCTGGTGGTGCCTGTCGAGACATTCTTCCGCGAGCAGATTGACACTCTTAGCGGTAAAAAGGCTCAGGGTAATTTCTATAAGTGTGGCGATAAGTTGCCAGCACCCCACTTCCTGTCTTACAATAAAGTTGACGTGGCGACACCCAACTTCCACCTCCCCGAATTTTTCTGCCCCATAGAATTTGAATAAATAGTAATGATCTGCCAGAGAGTAGATTATCTATATCAATGAACAACCCTTTTGACTATACACCCGATGCATCCTGCGAGGAGGGGTTCCGTAAACTTCTTGTCAAAATTGACGAGTTGAAGCGGAGTTCGCTCCCGCAGGATGTGAACTTTTGTCGCGAACTTGAAGCCGGCAAGATGCTTGGCGTGCTTATTGGTGCCGATAGTGCCGGTGAGTTGCAGACACTTTATGCCTTTTCGGGGCAATTGGGTGACGGCGGGTTTCATTATCGCGATTTTGTCGGTCCGGTGTTCGATTATCTACAACCCAACGGATATTTCAAGACTCATGAACGAGATATATCACGCCAGAACAGGGAAATCGCTCGCTTTGAGTCTTGGGAGATGGTGAAGCTGGAAGACAATTTTCGTAGCATAGATAATGCTCATTGTATTGAGATAGACGAGTTTAGGAAGAAAATTCGTCAATCTAAGCTTGAGCGGGAACACCGACGGCAGCAAGGGGTAACAGAGGAGGAGGGTGCTGAACTTATACGGCAGAGTCAGTTTGAAAAGGCAGAGTTTGGACGACTTAAAAAGAGGCTTGCTGCCGAAATTGCCCCTTTTATCGAGAAGCTTGAGGAGGGGAGGAGACTGCTGTCTGAAATGAAGGAGCAGCGACGTCGCGATTCGGAAAATCTGCAAAACTGGTTGTTCTCTAATTTCAGATTTTTGAATGGACGGGGGGAGGGGCGAGGACTCCGCGAAATATTTGCCGATACGGTTGCCGGTGTGCCCCCGTCGGGAGCCGGAGAGTGTTGTGGACCGAAGCTTTTGCAGGAGGCTTTCAGACGGGGGTTGACACCACTGTCGATGGCCGAATACTGGTATGGCGCACCCAAGGAGGGGGAGGTAAGGGTTCACGGGGAAAACTATCATGCCTGTCGCGGCAAGTGTCTGCCGATACTAAGCTGGATGCTGCAGGGGGTGCAGGTTGAGCCGCCGCTGACTGCCGACTTCGGAAGCAAATGTGTTGAATTAGAACCCGAAATTATATATGAATCACCTTGGTTTTGCGTTGTCAGCAAGCCATCGGGGATGCTTTCAGTGCCGGGAAAGGGGGATGCTGTTTCGGTGCAGGATTGGCTCTCGGCAAAATATAGCGACAAGGAAGTGAAGATGGTGCATCGTCTGGACCAGGATACTTCAGGGTTGTTGGTGGCTGCGTTCACTCCGGTTACTTACAGCGTGATGCAGGGTATGTTTGCCTCGCGTCGGGTAAAGAAGATGTATGTAGCGGTTCTTGAGGGGGATTATCGAAGTCGCGGACTGGCACACAAGGGGAGAATAACTTTGTCGCTTGCTCCCGACCTTATGGACCGCCCGCGTCAGAAGGTTGACCAGTTGAATGGTAAGGAGGGGGTGACTGACTATGAGTTTATCGAAGTTAAGGATGGTCGCAGCCGGGTGCATTTTTATCCACATACGGGGCGTACACATCAGCTAAGGGTGAGTGCGGCAGCTGAGTCGGGGCTGGGAATGCCGATAGTCGGGGATCCTCTATACGGTGTGAAGAGGGGTGAGGAGTCGAACCGCCTGCTTCTGCATGCCGCGCGACTGGAATTTACGTTTCCTCTGGACGGGAAAGTGTATAAGTTTGTAAGCAAGGCTCCGTTTTGATATATATATATAAGTAAGTTAATATGTTAGGTAGTTTGAATATAGACGGTTTGGTAATAGGACTCGTTACGTTTCTTATCATAGGTGTATTCCATCCGCTCGTGATAAAAGGGGAGTACTATTTTGGAGAGAAGATAAAGTATGCGTTTTTAGTGAGTGGAATAATCACCCTCATCGCCTCCCTGATGGTGAAGGGTGTAATCCCGTCGGTATTGTTAGGGGTAACAGCTTTTTCATGCTTTTGGAGCATCCACGAAGTTGCCGAGCAGGTACGCCGTGTAGAAAAGGGATGGTTTCCCGCCAACCCAAAAAGAAATAAGGGGGAAGCATAGGGGTGTTCGGATTTGGTTGGTAAAGTTAACTTATTTAGAACAAATAGCTGTATCTTAAAATAGAAATATAGTTATTTGTTCTAAATTTTATTATACACTTGGAACATAGCGCTATATTTTGTTAACTTAGTAGAAGAATAATCACTTTATCAATTTCACCTATGAACACAAACTACCGCTTTGAAACCCTTCAGTTGCATGCCGGACAGGAGCAATCGGACAGTGCTACCAATTCCCGCGCAGTTCCGATTTATCAGACCGCTGCATATACATTTGATTCGCCGCAACATGCTGCTGACCTTTTCGCGTTGCGTCAGGGTGGGAATATCTATAACAGACTCATGAATCCGACCTCCGACGCTCTCGAATCGCGCATCTGCCAACTGGAAGGTGGAAAGGGTGCACTTGCAGTAGCGTCGGGAGCTGCAGCCATTACATACGCCCTGGAAAATGTGCTTCGTCCCGGAGACCACATTATTGCAGCAGACAATCTTTATGGAGGTTCGCATAATCTGATTGTAAACAACCTGAGTGCTCGAGGAATTGAATACAGCATAGTTGATGTCAACGATATAGAATGCGTAGAGAAAGCTTTCCGCCCCAATACCAAAGTTGTATTTGCCGAAACGTTTGGTAATCCGCACGGTAGTGTAACCGATATACAGGGGTTGTCTGAAGTGGCACATGCTCATAATACGCTGCTGATAATAGACAATACCTTTGCCACCCCGTTTCTTTGTCGTCCGCTGGAGCTTGGTGCGGACGTCGTGGTGCACTCGGCAACAAAATTTTTAGGTGGACATGGCACCACCCTTGGGGGTGTGATTGTAGACGGAGGTTCGTTCAACTTTAAGAGCAATCCCGATAAATATCCAACAATAGCCCAGCCCGACCCCAATTATCATGGGGCAGTGTTTGCCGACGCTGCACCGGAGGCACCGTTTGTGACGAGGGTGCGCTGTGTGCTTCTGCGCGATGAGGGGGCTTGCATATCCCCGTTTAATTCGTTTCTGCTGTTGCAGGGTGTTGAAACATTGTCGTTACGAGTCGAACGCCATGTACAGAACGCCCTCCGCGTGGTGGAGTACCTGAGCAGGCATCCTAAAATTGAGTCGGTAAGTCATCCTTCACTCCCCGGGCATCGCGACCATGAGTTGTACAAGCGTCTTTATCCCAACGGAGCCGGGAGCATATTTACCGTCGAGTTAAAGGGTGGTCAGCAGGCAGCCTGGGGTTTTATCGAGAAGCTGAAACTGTTTTCACTGCTGGCCAATGTTGCTGATGCTAAAAGTCTGGTGATACATCCCGCTTCGACCACTCATTCGCAGATGAGCGAATCTGAATTGGCTGCGGCAAACCTAACCCCCTCAACAGTCCGTTTCAGCATAGGTCTTGAGCATATCGATGACCTCATAGCCGACCTTGAACAGGCACTTGCGTAAAAGAATAGATATCCACCCCCCAAAAAAAATTTTTTCAATTTCAAATTATGCCACAGAGTGTAGCCGACTTTCTTGCCTCAAAACATGACACTGCTTTCTCGTTTGAGATACTCCCCCCTATCCGAGGGAGGCATATCGAGGAAACATACCGTAAGCTTAGTCCACTTATCGACCTTAATCCCACATATATCAATATCACCACCCACCGCAACGAGGTGAGTTATACTCATGTTGGCGGCGGGTGTTACCGCGAGGTTACGGCACAGCGACGCCCCGGGACCGTAGCTGTGGCGGCGGCAGTGCGCGAACGCTTCGGTGTGCCGACAGTGCCACATATTATTTGCGGTGATTTTTCACCCCGCGAAATAGAGGATCAGCTGATAGACCTTTCCTATCTTGGCATTACCGACCTGCTGGTGTTGCGTGGTGACCGCGACAAGCGTGCCTCGCATTTTGAGGCTCATCCCGACGGTCATGAGCATGCCGACGGGCTGGCACGTCAGATTGTGGACTTCAACGTCGGGCATATGATAGACGGTCAGCATTCTCAACCACCGTTCCCACCATTTACGTTCGGGGTGGCAGGTTACCCCGAAAAGCATGAGGAGGCAATGAACCTGACGCAGGATATGCTCAACCTGAAGCGCAAGGTAGATGCCGGTGCCTCATATATCGTAACCCAGATGTGTTACGACAACGATAAATTCACTAACTTTGTAGCGGCATGCCGTGCTGCAGGAATCGATGTTCCGATAGTGCCGGGGTTGAAACCGCTTACCTCACTGCGGCAGCTGTCGCTGTTACCCCGAATTTTTCACATAGATTTTCCCGATGCGCTGGCACATGAACTGCTTAAGTGCAAAACCAACGAGGAGGTGCGCCAGGTGGGTATAGAGTGGGGTATAGAGCAGGCTCGCGAACTCAAGGCGCTGAATGTGCCAAGCATACATTTCTATGCAATGCATGCCACCGAGAGTGTGGCAGAAATCGCTAAACGTGTTTACTGATGACTGAAAATACAGCAAAATATACGGGCGCTGATGAGCGCCTGAATGCTCTGCTTGCAGCGCTGCAGCAGAGGGTGGTGATACTTGACGGGTCGATGGGGGTCCGCTTCCAGCGTCTTAATCTTAGTGAGGCCGATATGCGAGGACACCTGCTGACCGAGCACCCCGTAAACCTTGCCGGTAATTTTGATATTCTGAATCTGACACAGCCGCAGATTGTGGCACAGATACATCGTTCGTATCTCGAAGCGGGTGCAGATATTATAGAAACAAATACGTTTAATTCACATGCACTTGCTCAGCAGGAATATGGGTGCGAAGACCGGGTGCGGGAGTTAAACCTGCAGGGAGCAAGGATAGCGCGCAGTGTGGCCGATGAGTTTACGGCTGCCAATCCTCAGCGCCCACGTTTTGTGGCGGGGTCGGTGGGTCCGTCGGCTTATACACTTTCGCTATCCACTAACGTCGACGACCGAGCTGCACGTGAGGTGGAATTTGACCGGATGCGTGAGGCATATGCCGAGCAGGCAGTGGCGCTGATTGAAGGTGGTGTGGACCTGCTGTTGGTAGAGACTATCTTTGATACGCTAAATGTCAAGGCAGTGGTGGCAGCTATCCAGGATGCACGCAAAGCTTGCAGCCGCCCGGACTTCCCGTTTATACTATCCATTACGCTCAGTGATGCCAGCGGTCGACTGCTCAACGGTCAGACTCCGGAGGCTTTCCTCGCCACTATGCGATATGCCAAACCGTTGGGGGTAGGGTTTAACTGTTCGGGAGGACCGGTGACCCTAATCCCGTTTGTAAAGCGGTTGAACGAGTTGTCTCCATTCTATACGGTGATGTATGCCAATGCCGGACTCCCCGATCAGCTTGGAAACTATGGCGAGACTCCCGAAATTTTCTGTAATCATATCCGACCGTTGCTCGAAGCCGGGGGGGTGAACATTGTGGGTGGGTGTTGCGGCACCACCGACGAGCATATCCGACTGCTTGCCGCTACTGCTGAGGGGATGTCCCCGCGTAAACCACTCTCCGAGCAGGAAGCGGATAAGGTTATGCCCTGGCTGGCGGGGTTGGAGCCGTTTGCCGATAACCGGGGTTTCATAAATATTGGTGAGCGGTGTAATGTGGCTGGTAGTCGCAAGTTTCTGCGTCTCATTAAGGAGAAAAAATATGACGAGGCGGTGGAGATTGCCGTGAGTCAGGTTCGTGCAGGAGCCATGGCCCTGGATATAAATCTTGACGACGGTCTGCTGGATGGTGTGACCGAGATGACTCACTTTCTGCGCCTGTTGGGGGGGGAGCCGGAGGTGGCTGCGGTGCCATGGATGATTGATTCTTCAGATTTCCGTGTGGTTGAGGCTGCGCTGAAAAATATGGGTGGAAAGGGGATTGTAAATTCAATCTCGTTGAAGCATGGGGATGAGGAATTTTTGGAGCATGCACGCATCATACAGGGGTATGGCGCGGCTGTAGTGGTAATGCTGTTTGACGAGAACGGTCAGGCCACCGATTTCGAGCATAAGATTGCTGTGGCTGAGCGTGCCTATAATCTGCTGGTTGCTGATGGATGGAATCCTCGCGATATTATTTTTGATGCCAATATACTTACCATTGCCACCGGACTGGCGGAGCATGATAATTATGCACGCGATTATATACGCGCCGTGGAATGGATTAAGAATAACCTGCCGGGTGCCAAGACTGTGGGAGGGTTGAGTAACCTCTCGTTTGCCTTCCGTGGCAACAACTATCTGCGTCAGGCCATGCATGCGGTGTTTCTGTATCATGCCATCAGGGGGGGATTGGATATGGCTATTGTGGATCCCGGAGCAAAGGTTACATACAGCCAGCTTGATGAGCGTCTGTTGAGGTGCATCGAGGCTGCGGTGCTCAACACCGAGACCGGAGCTGCCGAGCGGCTTATTGACATGGCTGTGGAGTATGCCGGTAAGGGTGAGGATGCAAAGGGGGATACAGTTGCCGGTGAACAGCTTACTGTGACCCAGCGACTTGTTGGCGCGCTTGTGAATGGTGATAACTCTACGCTAACTGCTGACTTGCAGCTTAGCGTGGAGGAGTATTTGGGAGATGCCGCTGCGGTGGTAGAAGGTCCGCTGATGCAGGGTATGAGTGTGGTCGGCAAACTGTTTGAGGAGGGGAAAATGTTTCTTCCTCAGGTGGTGAAAAGTGCGCGCACCATGCGTCAGGCTGTCGACTTTCTGACTCCGCTCATGCAGCGGAAGGCGGCTGCCGGTAACCGTAAGGGTGTGTTTTTAGTTGCCACCGTCAAGGGTGATGTGCACGATATCGGAAAGAATATCGCTGCTGTGGTGTTGCGCTGCAATAACTTTGAGGTTATAGATTTGGGGGTGCAGGTCGATGCACAAACCATAGTTAAAGCTGTGCTTGAGCACAAACCTGATTTTGTGGGGCTCAGCGGACTTATCACCCCGTCGCTCCACGAAATGGCAGTGACAGTGAGGGCTCTGCATGAGGCTGGAATACGCGTGCCGGTGTTTGTGGGTGGTGCCGCGACTTCGGAACTTCACACTGCTCTCAAGATAGCGCCGGAATACCCTGACGGGGTTGTGGTGCGTGTTGCCGATGCTGCCAAAAACGGTGTCTTTGCAAGCTCTCTGCTCAGTAACTATGACGCGACTGTTGCTGAAATCAAGTCAGCTCAACATGCCAAGGTTCAGAATTATCTTGCTGAGCAGGCGCAGAAACGGGAGGATGAGAATATTGAAAAACTGATGCCCGAAATCGATTGGGAGTCGGTCCCGCTCTATAAACCATCGTTTACAGGAGTTCGAACCATTGAGGTTCCCGTAAGTGAGGTTGTGGACTATATCAACTGGATATATTTTCTGAACTGTTGGCGTACCCGCCCCGAGACGGAGCAGGCAGAGAGTTTGCTGTCCGATGCACGGGGGTTGCTCGCGGAGTTGGCGCACTGTCACATGCAGTGTCGTGTAGGTTTCTTTGAGGCTGCTGGAATTGGGGAAACCATTCAGATAGGTAGCGAAACGTTGGATACTCCTCGTCAGCGTCCGGATGGCCGTCGTAAGGAATTGTTGTCGTTGGCAGATTTTGTTGCTCCCGAGGGTAGGGGAGATTATGCGGGAGTATTCTGTATTACCATCGGCTCGGATCTTCGCGCTGTGTCGGGCGGTGATGATGAATACCGCCAGTTGCTGTTGCAGTCGGTGTGTGACCGCCTTGCAGAAGCTGCGTCCGAGTGGTTGCATCGCAAGGTCCGTACCGAATTGTGGGGGTATGCACAGGACGAACCCTTCGATTTGCAAGGAATAAAGCAGGGTAAATATCAGGGGATCCGTCCGGCGATAGGGTATGGGTCAATCCCCGACCAGTTGCAGATGCACAAGTTGAACATGTTGCTCGACTTCGATTCTATAGGTGTCTCAGTAACCGAAAACGGTGCACTCTCACCATCGTCGACCGTAGCCGGTATCTACCTCGCCGCTCCCCACTCACGCTACTTCAACCTCTGACAACCATAATCCCAACTTACGTACCGCTTAAGCGGTACGCGGCTTGTAAGAGAAGTCACTCAACCAACTGCCCAACCGGTGAGTCGGCGGAGTTCGGTTGAGAAGTTAGCGCCGATTTTTACTATCGGACGTGGGTCGTCATAGTAGTGGAAGGGGTAGTCCTTGTCGTCGATTTGCTTGAGCGCTGCTTCTGGTGTCGAATCCAGCTTAAACTCAAATAGATATATGGTTTGCTTTGTTTTTAAGACCATGTCGATGCGTCCTGCCGGTGTGAGCACTTCACCTTCGACGTTGAGTGCCGCTGCCATCAGCAATGCCTTGAGTATCACCTTAAAGTGATATTCGTATTCCGGTTTCTGCATCTCCATGTTATTGAAGTGACTCAGTCCGATTTGAAGCATTTCCATCATTGCTTCAACGTCCCCTTCCTGTGCATAGGCAGACAGTAAGAAGGCACTGAATTGCTCTTCCTGTACAGGAACTATATACCTCAATAAAACATTATAGAAGCTGGAAGAAACTTCCTTATTTGGAAAGCCGAGAGTGTAAACCCCATAATTATAATCCTTAATTGTTAGATATCCGGATTGATATAATAATGTAGTAGGGGTTTTTGTTATAGATGGCTCGCTCATCATAGAAAGTTCCGACAAACGGATACCTTCCAATTTGTCAAAGTTATAATGGTTGCGCTTAAGCTCTTTGATTAGATGGTCTGATGTGCCGGAGTTAAACCAGTAGTTGCCGAACCTCATATTGGCGAAGGCCTGGATGGTGCTGAACGGGTTGTAGATATTCTCACCTTCTGCCGCGAAGCGATACCCGTCATAATGAATCTTAAATTCTCGGGAAGCCTCTTCGGGTGTCATCCCGTTTTTTTCGGCAAAGAGTTTCATGTCTTCGCTGAAATACTCTACCATTTCGGTTTCGCTGACACCACACAGAGCGTTATATTGCGGATCGAGCGAAATGTCACGCAGGTTATTGAGCCCCGAGAATATATTGACGTGGCTAAACTTCGTCACACCGGTAATCATAGCGAACCGTATGTACTCCGCACTCTCTTTAATGACGCCATAGAACCCTCGCAATAGATTTTTGATGTCACTATGCAGATCATCGTCGCGATGGCGAGTATCAAGCATCGGTTTGTCGTACTCGTCGATGAGAATTACAACCTTTTCGCCATACTTCTCTGCAGCTGCGCGAAATAGCGATTTTAAACGTCTTGAAGCAGTTTCCCCGTCAATTTCAACTTTAAGCTTATGCACATTATCGTTCACCTCACCATTTAAGTGACTTTCGAGGATTCTGACTGAGCTAAAGTTTTCGCCGCCCATGGTAAGGTGTATCACAGGATAGTGTTTCCAATCCTTTTCAAGATTAGACATTGCAAGCCCTTCGAACAACTCCTTTTTTCCTTGAAAATAGGCTTTGAGGGTAGACAGCATGAGGCTCTTTCCGAATCGTCGGGGGCGACTCAGAAAATAATACGTAGTATCGTGGGTCAGCCGATAAAGCAATTCGGTTTTATCCACATAAACAGCTTTACTTTCTATAATACTTGTAAAATCCGACTGACCAATCGGATAGCGACCCAATGTCTGCAGCGTAACGTTGCTTGAATTCATATCTATGACAATTACCCTATTATTCGCAAATTTAGCAATTATTATTTTAAATAGCAATATTCAGAATGGCTCGGTTTGCTCCTTATTTATCTTGACTTAGACGTGAGCCAGCGACGTACTGGTATGTCATATAGCTTCATGGCGGCATAGGCGGTTAGCAGGGCCATTGTAAATGTGCCCATGAATACAATGACGTGCGCACCGACAGGCATATCCGGATTGCGATGCGCCCAACTCATCTGCATATACACCCAGGGGTAGTGGGTAATGTATAGAGGGTAGGAGATATTTCCGAGCCAGCGGCATAGTGCTGTTGTCTTCACACCCTTGAGTTCACCACCGACTCCGGCGGCTACAATGCAAGGGAGCAGCACCAGTATTGCCACAGCACAAAAAAGACCATTCAGCCATCTAAGCTCACCGGCCCCTCCGATATGGGGTATGGCAAGAATTGCGATAAGCGCAATGGAGGTTTTCCATAAACCGTTTCGGCAATGTATCTTCCATCCCATTCTATAAATAAACAATCCCATAAAGAAAGGGTAGAGAAGTCGGGTAGTGGCTATCAAAGTCTGCTGACCGTTCAGACTCCACCCACCAATCACGGTGTATATTGCCTCCCCTCTGCCATCAAGGCAATTGAAAAGGTCGATGTTTAAACATAATGCCACTGTCAGGATGGCACTTAACCCTAAGAATATGGCAAGTAAGGTTCTGGAGAAGTGCCGGATAATGCATGCGTACAGGATATTGGCGATATACTCCCACATCAGCGACCATGCCGGACCGTTTAGACTATACGTCTCCGACCAACCCCGAAGGTCAAAACTTGTAGGAGCCGGAATCATGATGCAACCTATGAAGAATGCTACCACAACCTGCCACCAGGGTGTCTCCATAACCTTAGGGAAAACACTGGCTCCGGTATAATAAAAGAGACACATCCCAATCAGTGACCCAGCCAGTACCATAGGTTGCAGACGGATAAGTCTGCGTTTAAAGAAATCGAGCGTAGACATCTTCCCCCAGCGGTCGTCATAGGCATATCCGATGACGAAACCAGATAGTACAAAAAAGAAATCCACGGCCAGATATCCATGATTTATGATTTGGGTCATGGTGTTGGCAGTGTACGTTTCGAACATGTGAAACAGCACAACGGTGATAGCCGCCACACCGCGGAGACCATCCAATATTTCGTAATGCGGCTTATCAGCCATTACGTTTGCATTATTTGCAGTTTGCATAATTGTTTTGTTGTCTTATTTTTTTGCAAAATTAAGCAAAAATTATAAGAATATTCCAGTCGACAGTTGCAATCTGCGCGCTAAACTTTCATCCAGCCCACTGGCATCGACCCTGCGTGTCTTTATCACAGGTTAACCGCGCCTAAATTCACCCCTCACAATCTTAACTAAGCGTATTCGATGCAAATAGCCAAGCAAATTATTGGGCATTTGTAATGTGCTGTTGATATATATTTATTTCATTCCTAATGAATCATAATAGTTTGCCATACTGAGCAGTTAGCGAAACACATTCACACCGGCATTTCCACTCTCATTATTGAGCGTCTTCTATGGTTTGGACGAATCGGACATCTCCGCCGACATATTTGCTGAAGCGCAGCATAATACGTAATTGAAAAGGGGTGAATCGCACCGGCGATTCACCCCCAATCTTAA
>QLIP01068869.1_pt1 | contig 11974 bp, 10 predicted proteins | sample 1769771 | NCBI WGS metagenome assembly QLIP01 (sample SAMN09428762, study PRJNA476227) | Gut metagenome, whole genome shotgun sequencing project. | isolation source: cecum | host: Rhizomys sinensis | place: China: Jinsha town of Minqing, Fujian Province | collected 2013-09-23
CATCGCCGAGAGCATCGGGGCGAACATAGCGGTCGCGGCAGCCGTCATCACGCTCTCGCCGTTGGATAGCATCGCCGGCACGCTGTCGCTCGTCCCCGTCCCTGCACCCGTAACCAAGCCACCGGTGGCGAACTTGGGCGCGGCGGCTTCTTTCGATTGCGAAAGCACCTGCTTTGCCTGCACTATACCTGCTACTACGGTGGCCACCCCTGCCGCCACCGCCGCTATGTTGCCGGGGAACGGGGTCGTCATAGCACCACTGATAGCCCCTGCGATAGCCTTTGCCATATCTACCCCGATTTGGAATAAGGCAACGCCTTTGAGGAACTTCTGCATCACTTCGTTGTCGCCCGCTATCTGCGAGAATATCTCGGTGATAGAGCCGGCGATGTTGCTAAGGCCGTCCATCTTCGATTTCGCATCTTCAAGGGCGGCGACCCTCGCTTTCTTGCTTTCTTCGGTGCTGCGCTTCTGCGCCTCGTCGGTGAGTTGTATTTGATTGCGGATAGCCTCTTGGTACGCTTCTTCACTCTCGAACATCGCGGCTTTCTGCTCGTCGGTGATGTTCTGCAATGCTTCGAGTTTGGCTTGCTCGGCTTCGAGTTCGACTTCCGCCTGTGCTTCGAGGTTGTCGGATAACATCTGCAACTGCTGTTCATACTGTTCAGCGGTCTCGGATAACAACTGCGCTAATTTCTCGGCACGCGCCGTTTTCCTATCTTCCTCTGCCTGTGTTTCGAGGTCGGTACGCTTCTGCGCATATAGTTGTTCGATTATCTCAACGTTCGCGCCTTTTTCTTCTGCGGCCTTGATAGCGGCGGCCTTTTCCGCTTCGAGTTGTTCGAGTTGAACATCGAGCCGTTTATCCACATCTTTGCCCGCGAGTTCGAGCAAGGCGTTGAGTTCCATCGTGCGCGCTTCTACCGCCCTTGCAAGTGCCTCTTGGTTGTATTTATCTTCGAGGGCGGCAAGGTCTTTAAGATACTTTTCTTCGAGTTTCTTCTTGATTTCGGCTTTCTGTTGCGCAGTCCCCTGAACGCTTTTCAGTTCCTCTTTGTATTTCGCTTCGCGCATCGCCTTTTCCTTTTCCAAGCCGTCAGCCATAAGGTCGAAGGTGAGTTGCTGTAATTGCTTTTCGCCACTCTCCACCATTTTACGATATTCTTCTGCGCGTTTCTTCTTATCCTCTGCCGCTTTCTTTTGTTCATTAACAAGTTCCTGCTCGAACGCTACACGTTGAGCGTTTAACTCTTTCTGTTTCGCATACCCCTCTTTCTCCATATTATAGACTTCTGCTTTGAGTTCGGCGATACGCTGATTGGCCTCCTCGCTATTCTTATTCCTCGCGGCTTCTGCTTCCGCGATAGCAAGTTCTTCTTTCTTCATCCGTACCTTTTCGTCCATTATCTCTTGTTCGAGTTTCAACGCCTGTTCTATCTTAGCCTTACGTTCCTCGGCGGTATATTTATCTTTCTCTGCCGCTTCTGATTTGAGCCGCGCTATATCCTTTTCCTTTCGCGCAAATTCTACAAGGTTATTGCGTTGCGCATCTTGCAATTTTTGCTTGCGTTCTTCGAGCGCAACCGCTTCCTTTGCCGCATCGTTGATGTCCTTGATAGCATCGCCCACGAACGGCAACTTTTCGAGCATACTGCTAAGGCCACCGATAGCCTTGCCTATCCACCCCAAGACCGCTATCAGCCCGTCGGCCACCTTCTGCAATATCTTCACGATGAAGTCGAGGAACGCCTGAAAGGGCGCGAACAACTTCTGCAACTTACGCATCTGTTCCTCGTTGCCCTTCATCACCTTTATCAAGCCCATAATGATAGCGACCACCGCCGCGATGAGTGCCACGATAGGGTTCGCCATAAGCATCTTCAACGCGCTGTTGATAGTGTTGATAGCCGTTTTCAACGCCCCTTTCATCAGGTTGGCAAGGCCGCCTGCGGATTGGCTCATCGCCGATATAGATTTGACGTTGCCCATCATACCGCCGCTCATGCCTTTGTTGGCTTCGAGAGCCTTGCGTATCGCCTCCTCGTAGTTACCCACGTTGCGCCCCGTGCTACCATAGGCCTCCTCCTCCTCTTTGAGCGCATCGGATAACGATTTCATGTGCTCAACCATTTCTTTTCCGGCCGCGCTCTCGCGTTCCTCTTTGGTCATAGCGCGATACTGCTTTTTCAGTTCGCCGAGTTCTTGGCTCATCGCGTTTAGACTACCCTGCGCCGTCTTGGTCTTATTGATATTCTCTGCAAGTTGCTTGGTGTTGGCCTGTATCTCGCCGGTATAATTCTTGGCCGCCATAGAGTTAGCGACGATTTCCTTTTTGTTCGCCTCTAACTCTGCGGCAAGGGCTTTGAACGCGCTGCTACCCTCTTTGCCCTGCTTGGCCATATCGGCCATCTGCTTTTCGAGTTGCTTGTTTCGGTCGGTTAGGTTCTTGGTCGATTCATTCAACGACTTGACGTTGTCCTGCAAGCGGACGATTTCCTCTATCGCCTCGCTGTTTTCCACCTTGATTTTCAGTAAGATTTCTTCGTTTTCGGTTGCCATTGTTGCGTATCTTTTATTTTTTGATTAACTTTGTTCTGAACAAATACATTATCAGCATGAAACGTCTATTTATCATCTTAGCCGCAGTCGCGGCGTGTTCTGCGTTTATTGCGTGCGACAAGAAACCGCTTGACGAAATCGAAACCCCTGTCGTGATACCCGACGGCATCTATGATGAAACGGCGCACGTTATAATGTATGTCGATAGAACTCCCTATGAACCTTATCATAAAGACACGACCATATCCACAATCGTTATTATTGAAAATGGAGAATTTACATACCCGTTCCTTTGTCAAGATAGCGTATGGAAATATACTAACTACGAAGATAGTACTATAAGAGATAGCACTATTTCTTACAACGGACATTTCATTTTTTCCGCAGTGGCCTACTGCCCTCTTACGATTCGCGGTACTGTCAGAAAAAGAAGGAACCCTATTATTAAGAATTTGCCAAACGGCACGATAGAGATGAGGAACATTGCAATCAGATTTTATATGCCCGATGCTTTTTATGGAGACACAATACAGGCTATTGTTCAACAACAAGGACATGAATATTACTTCCAATATGAAAGGTATTCGGGAATATACAATATCCAAAGCCAATGGTTTCATAGTTTGACGGCGATTAAGCAGGAATAACATCACAGCAACATCATATCAACAATGGCCTTACCCGGCTGATAATCCACTTTGGTTATAACATATATCTGCGCCGTTTGGTGCAGGTATATAGGTTTCTTTACATCGAGCTCTGCCATATCTCGCCCCGTCAGTCGGAACGTAGCCTTAACCATACGATACCGCTGTTGCATTGAGATATACTGAGACCACCCCACACTATTCATTCGTGAGAATGTTGGTTGCGTATCTGACACCGAGCGGACGACATTATTTCCATACACTGCTTTATTTGACCTGTTTACGAGTTTTACATCAGAAGCAACCCCCAACTTAACTAAATGAATTCCGCTATCCTTAAACTCATACGTGAGACCTTTATCATCAGCCTTTTCGTAAACGAACGGCAAAGAGGCTACATTGACATAGCCATTCGATTTACCATCGCCATTGACGAAACCGAATAGGCTATTCTCTGCGACCGTCTTATCTGCTTTCTTTAATCCGGATGCAAGGTTGTCAGAGAATGAACCATCGCCAAATCCGCTATACTGCTCGAACGGCTTATACTTAACAAGATTTCGCCCACCCGCCGATTGATTATAGATACTCTCGCTATCTATCGAAATCAATTTGTTCGACCAATCCAACGGGTCATTGTTCGCAATATCGTTATAGGTAAAGACGCGCATTTGTCCGTCCTTAAAATCAAACAATGCCCCTACATTCAGCACCGATTGTGTCAAGAAATCGAACGCAGATATACCACGCAAGACGTCATTGAAACGAACGAGATATGATGCCTTTTCATCTGTCGTCTCTTCCGGCATTACTATATCAACGACCGTATTATCTTTCACGGCCGTAACAGATATATTTGCAGACGCTTGCACCTGTCCATAAACATTGCTATTAACACCCGAAGTACTGATGTAAGGGAATATCATCAGGCGCATCTTAGCCACACCCTTTTCATCGTAATCAACATTCACCTCGCGACCATCGCAATAGATGCGCTTCTTCGCTGAAAGATGTATAGGATATGACGATGTATTATTCGCTGTTATGACTATATTAGAATCATCTGCTCTCGGCGGCTGAACGGTTGAAAATAAAGACGAGTTCCACGCCGGGTTATCATTGTCATCCGGTGCCTGACCGAATACTACGCACACTCTATAATTGCTTCGATTAAACGAAGCATTAGCGGTATCCGCATTAAATATATCTAATGCGTATACCTCTACATTCAACTCAACATCATACCATTGTCCAGGCAAGAATAATGGGGTCGCATCATCCCTACCGCCGGATGTATAATCGTTTCTCGTTGGATTGAAAACGAACGTATTCCGGCGAGAAATACCATAAACATTACCCGTTTCTTTCCATTTAACGAGAGAGCCGTTTAATGCGCCAATAGGTTCAATGTCGCTATTCGTGGGGTCTATATTCGTCCTCGTTTGAGGATAATCATACCTAACATTTCGATAGTTTAACTTTACCGATTTAACGGCTGGAAATACGTAAAGGTCGTTGAGATATGATAGTATTGCTTCGCTTATATTATTAACGCTCACACCGATAGCCGATAGTGCTGTCTTTACCGACATCAACCCGCGCGTGAAATACGAATAGAGACGATTGTAAATTACGGCCAAATTGTATTGTTGAAATTCGCCTTGCACATCTTTCATACCTGTTTCGATGGTCGCATAAACGTCTACCCCGTAGTTCACATTGCCAAGTCCTGACACATTGCCCATGTCGATGCTTTTGAGCCGCGCTATCTCGGTGGAGTTGCCCCACGTGCATTGTATCTCGAAATCTTTGTCGGTGATAGCGAGCAGATAGACTGTAGCATCATTGAAAATGAGCCAACCGTCCTCATAGTAGTAGGCCGAGTGCAGGGCATAGGGGAACTTCGTATCGACGGCTACGAAGTTGCATCGCTCAAATATCTCTACGTTGCGCGGTGTCTTTGGCAGTTTGATTGTGTTTGAGCCGCTCCCTCTTGGTTTGAGTTCGCCGAAGTCGGCTATCTGAAATGTGAGTTGGAAGCGCACATCATCGGGCAAGTCCACCCGTTGATTGTCGATGTAAAATTGGCGTACCATAGCGTATAGGGTTGTTTATCGGGTGAATGTGTAATCGCTCGGCATTTCAAAAGTAAATGTTATCTCTTGGCCGCTTCCACCGGTGTTGGCGGTGGTAGTATCTTGCACGTAGCAGTCTTTCCAAGCCTTATAGTCCACGTCCCACATTTGTATGCAATACGCGCGTTGAAGGTCTTGCAGTTCTTCCACGTCAAGGCGGTTAAGCATATCCATACCGGCGGTGATGGTGTGCGTCATCTCTTGGTCTGTCATCACCCTATTGCCGATGATACGTGCTTTTTCAAATTCTATTCTGTTTGTTACCCATTCGTTTTCGTATGTGGCTTTGGATTTGAGTTTCGTATCTTTGACGTAAAGCAAGGCGTAAGACCACGCGCCGCGCGAGTTCCAATAGCGCACATAAATATGCGCACCGCTACGCAGACAGCCCTCGTCATATTCGTGATATTCGACCGGATATATTGCATTCACATTGTAGTTGTAAGGGTTATCAATCCAAAATTCATTATCATTCCATATACGACTATCTCGCCACACGCTTTCGCCTATCGAAAGGATTTGCGATGAAAAGAAATATCGTCCCGGCTTATAATCAAGCGCAAATGCGATGTCTCTAAAAGAATATATAACCGAACCCGTATAAATACTATCAACATGAAAAGGACCGAGATATTCAAAATTTTCGCTATAAACGTGTAGATTGAGACTTTGATATTGCGCGATTTCTCCCGGAAGTTCTCCATAGATATGAATAGTGCTGTTATTCCGTCGCAATAGAAATGGAGGATATAGAAGTATCTCAGGAACAAGACCGCCGCCGAAAAGCAACAAATCTTGTGCAACAGTAACGTTCTTAATCATAAACGTATATCTGAAATTATTTACGCCTCTTCCATACGCTATATATTCATAGTCTGCGTTAAATCGCTGACGAATCAAATCTGATACAAGCGGAGAAATGTCATAATTTTTTATGAAACCATTGTTGTCAGAGCGTAATTTCAGTTTCAATATAACGTATTCAATTTGGGTTGCGTTATAATCCTCTAACATCAAGGTTGCAGGAATTATCGTATTTTTCTCAAATTGCGTGTTCGACGACACGATGATGGGGTTGCAGGCTAATTGTGGCATATCTTTATTTGGTTTTGAACATTATCTCTTTCCATTTGCGTATGTCGTCCTCCAACGACACGTTGTAGAGGGCGGCAAGTTCGGTGCGCAGTCGTTCTGTCATCGCCGTTATCGGCTCGGTGTATATGTCGGTACGCCCACCATCGCGATACAGACGGCTACCCTCGCGCCCTATCTTGTAGGCCATACCCCACGCCATACGGTTCAACGCCCGTTCTTCGGGGGTGTACTTGGGTTGCCACCGCTCGGACGGCTCTCGCTTGTACGGCATCGGCTCTACGTGTAACCCTTTGGCGATTATCCAATCCTTGATGCTCTGCACGGGGGGCTGTTTGCCGGGTCGTCTGCCCGTCTCCACGGTCGCGAAATAGGCACGCCCATACAGCACCCCCGTCATATCGGTAACATCAACCCGTAGGCTTAACTGCGTTTGTCCGCTCGCCTTTTCGCCAGCATTGTCTATGTTAGCGATTATCTGCTCGCGCAGTTCGTTGAGCCGTGAGGCCAGCAATTCGGGTATGTTGAACGATACAACCATCTCTTAGCAGTTGCTCGTTTGTAGTTGTAGGCGGCAGTCGAACGACACCAAGAGGGCATAGTCGGCATTGTCGCGCCGCCACCACCGTAAGAGCGTGGGCGGCGTATAGACGATACCCGGCACCGATGCCATAATCGTGTTGAAGATATGGACGCGGTGCAATAGGCGTTGCTCCATCGGTTCTTCCGTGCCTATGCCGGGGTCGGTGTGCGCCTTTTCGCAAAAGACAAAGGCCTCCTTATAGACGAAGTTATCGGCAAAGCGGCCGTTCTGATACTCGGTTTCGGTGCGAAGCAAGCGAAAGATGCACGGGTAGGCTATCGTCTGCCCCGTCTGCTCTTGGCGGCTTATGTCGTTGTAGTAATAGGCGACTGCTTCCGCGTCGGCATTCTCGGACGAGAGCCGCGCGTTGAGTGCCGGCATCACGATGTCGTTCATCAGTGCCTCTATGTTCTGCGGTGCTATGTTCATAGTCGTATCTTATTAGTCGGTGGTTTAGTGTCGGTAACGGGCGCGGCTGGCGGCGGCACTCTGCTCTTGGCGTTGCTTCATCACCCGTTCAAGTTGGCGTTGCGCTATCGCCCGGTCGTGTTCTATCTGCAATATCCCGTAGAGTTGGGTGTCGCTCATATCATACACCTGCAGATAGGTGAGATGATTTCGGCAAGCGATGAAGTCTATGATACCGAACAAGCCGTGTGTCATCAGCCCGATGCCCGCCTGTTGTTGTATGTCGGTCAAGGGAACGACCGTCTGCTTGTCGCGTTCCGCCCTCGCTTCAAGGTCGAGTTGTATGTGATGCATCAAGGCTACCATCTTACCGAGCGACATACACAACACCTCCACCTTGCGCAATCCGAAATAAAGGCGGAGAGGCTCAAAGAAAGCATCACCCCCTTGTATGGCTTGCAGTGCGCCGAACCGCTTACCCACCGTGAGCGACATCGTGCCGAAGCGGTACACACCCTCGTCGCCATTCCATGCGTTGCCCTTGATGCGGCGCAAGCCCACCAGTCGCGGCAGTCGGTGGTGGTTCGGGTTAGCGGGCTTCGCTATCAGCGTCGGGACGGAGAGGAAGCCCGACAAGAAGCCGAGCATAAACACGGGCATCTTCCTCCATCGTAAAGCCCAACGCAGGGCTATCTTATCCATTATCTTCATCGTTGCTTATACTTTTGTTTGCCTATCAAAGTTAATCGGGCAGAAGGTCGCTCTGCCGTTATTCTTCGGTATGTCGAAATACATACGCATCAGCATCGCATCGCGGTAGTCGGGGCTTCGCCCTATGTCACGCTTTATCTGTTCCTTATTCTTACATTTCATCTGCCCCTCCTTGTCGCCCTGTGCGCTCTGCACCTGCTCCAAGTCTTGGATAATATCCTCGCGTTGCTTGTCCGACAATTCGGCTGTGATGCCGATACGCCCGTCATTGACCGCCTCGGCAAGCATATAGAGGCACTCCGCCTGCATATTGGTGTAGGTCTTAGGCTTGCTCGCTTGGGCGTTGTTCTGAAAGCCCCGTATGTGGAGGCTGTCCACCACACCGCCCCCCACGCCGTCCTCGTCCGCGATGATGTTATGCGCCGGCACGTTCCACCGCTTGGAAGCCGCCACGATATGCGCCTGTACGTCGGTCGTGCTGCTCATCGGCAGGACGATAATCTCTACCACCTCATAGCCGTTCCATGTCATCACCACCGCCTTATCACTCCCATATCGGGCGATGTCTGCTGTGATATACCTGCCGCCACCCGTCGATGCTACCGCGTTGGTGAATAGGTTGTCGAGAGCGGCACGGTTAATCAGCATCATAGAGTTGTCGTCGTAGTCCCACACGCCGTCCCGAAGTCGTTGCCGCAGTATCGGGTCGGTTATCTCGTTGAGCGTATCGTGATAGCATCTATCCACGAACGGGTTGTCCTTGGCGAGGGACGAGATGAAACGCAGGTCGGCCGGTAGTGTTCCCGATACGCTCGGCTTGTAGAACTTGCTATACAGCCAATTCTTCTGCGGGTTGGCGGTGATGAGCAGTTTACGCGGCACGCCGTACTTGTCGTTGTTCTGCCGCCCGATACGTGTTTTGAGGACGTTGTAAGCCTCCACACGCACCTCACCCCCCTCTTCTATCCAGCCGCCCGTGTATTCGGACGAGCCGTATCGGTTATAAAACGGATCTTTGGGTTCGTATTCGAGCGAAAGTAACTTGATAACGCTGTCCGTCTTGGGGAATACTATCTGATTATGCCCCTCGCTGATGATGTAGTCGCGTTCGGGCTTCAACCCGTAATGGTCGAACACCTTGTAGAATGTCGGGACGGTGGTATCGTAGAGCGTGGCACGTACCGCCCGGCCAACGAAATACCGCAGTTGGGGATATTGCAAGCACATGAACGTCTGCCACGTGCAGCCCGTCCACGTCTTACTGCCGCCCCCTGCACCGCCAAAGAGCAGTTCGCGGGTGTCGGTATCACGAAGCACGACAAGCGCATCGCGCTGCTTGACATTCTCACGCCCGTCAAGGTCGCGCCACACGAACGACATATCGCCCTGTCGCCATAACTCGCAATATACATCTCGCAGGTCTATCATCACACTCTTTTCTTGGTCGTTTTATTCGCGTTTGCCGTTGTTTCACTCTCGGTTGGTATGTTACCCTCGTTTGGTTGTTCCTTTCGCGCCCTCTGCGCTATTTCGTGCATCTGCAACAAGGCTGTCGTCGGCAAGTCCGATACATCATCGGTGGCCGATAATGATACCTCGTTACGTTGCGGCACCTTGCCGAACGCCCTATCCATCAACTCACGCAGAGCATCAAGCCTACCCTTGTTCGCATCTTGATATATCGAACGGGCGATATTGACCACCCACACCGGAGCATCGTCGCTCTTGCTCAACGCTTCAAGTTCCGATTTCGTCATCTGCATCACGTACAGCATCACATCGCGAAACTCGTCCCACCCGACATTGTACCCATGCTTGGCGAGAGTGTACAAGCGTGGCTTCCGCCCACGATTGGCGGGTTGGTAATCCCGGCTGTAAAGCCGCCCTTTGCCGATAACGTTCTCCGGATGTGGCATCGTGGTTTAGTCGTGGTTTTTGGTCGGTTGCCTCCACCGTTCCGATAAAATCTTAGGTGCGGTACAATTCCAATCTATGCGGTGATGAATACGGCGGTGGTTTTGCCCCATCATCGAAATTTTGGTATTACTCGGTGAGAGCATAACCGAATAGAAACTCTTGTTGTATGTACCAAAATGAAGATACACGTCAGTAAGGCCACCATTGTTCGCTTGCGTCTGCACTTGATTAACGCAAATGGCGTTATACGAAAATATCTTCTTTCCGATGGTATTACCTCGCAGATACATCTGAACATCTTCGTTCATAATGCCGCTAAACGTCAATGGCTTGTCAGTTCTGCAGACAAATACATTCATTGCCTTCCGCGACAACTTTTTTGCACCCGCGTTCATTTTATTATCTCGTCCACCTATAAAATCGCCGCCTTGAAGACAGCATATCACATCAGCATCGGCTGCAAAGAGGAAATCGACAAAAGCATCAAAGACACCATCCATTGTTGTTTTGATGCGCGTATTTTTGAAGATACCATTATGGTCAAACTTATAATAGAACGCCATATAGTCATCATCAAGCATAACATACGACTTACAGCCCTTGTCTTTCGCTATCCGATTAACGATATTGCGTGCATACACGACACACTTCCGGTATTTAGACAATTCCATTGAGTCTGTCATATCTATCGCTTCCTGCTTGTCGAACATAATAACTTGGTCGCCATATAGGCGTTTGTATGATTCCGCTTCTTTATCCTCATTATCTATCACTATATATATCACCTGTATATCCGGCCTTACGTAAGGTGTTATACGTATAGACGCGGTTCGCGCGTCCGTGCGAGAGAATAAACGCGGCAAAGTTCTTATTCTTCATCATCACTTTCTGTTTTTTCGAGCCGGTCAATCTCTTTCGACATCACGACAAAGCCATTCTTTATAGCATCTTTAATATCGATAATCACGAGTGCCGAGTCTTCCATTAGTTTTTGAACATCTTTCGGCGCGTGGGCGTAGTAGTTGGCGATGACCGAATAATAGAACTTGGTATGCCGATATGCCGCAAGTCGCAGGAAATCCTTTATATCATCGGGAACATCTGCTCTATCTATACCATCAATAAGTTGTTGTACTTTCGATGTGTCGAAAAGAGACGATAAGAGAGGCTGCTCGCCTGTCGGTTCGTAATGTGGTATCTCGACCTTAGCGGTATATTTATCGTCCACCACATCTTCGGTTGCGACACCCACATCATCGTTCGGGTCTTGCCATACGTCCAGTCCCCAATCGGCCAAGTCCTCGCTATCCCATAGGTTGCCGAGTTCGTCCCAATCCCATACGCCATACGAGATATTGTCTTTGATTATAAACTCCTTGACTTGGTCGGGGGTAAGGTCGCAGGCCGACAAGACGGGACATTCGGGCTTGTCGAGATACCTCTGCCAATAGGCGGTTATCTCTTTTTTCTTCGGGTGCGACTTAAAGCCCCGTATATTGGATAAACGAGCCGAGAGGTCGGCTTCTGACATCTGCGCTATGGTTTCCAACGCCCGCAGGCGCATATTTCCGCCAAGAACGACGTTCTGACCGTCCACCACCAACGGGCGGAGGGTGAGCATCTGCGGAAAGACGAGCAACGAATTGACAAGTTTATCGAACTTGTCATCTTTTATCTGTCTCGGATTGGCCTCGTTTGGCTTCAATTCCGATATATGTACTATCTTAGTGTCCCTTGTTCAGTGTATTTTATGAGAGTTCCGGCAAATGTACGCATATATCCGTGAACAATTGCTGTTCATAGTTTTTTTTCGTAAGTTTCTGTGCACACATCTACATTTTCAGTGCTTCTTGTTTCTCGGCTTTTATTGCCTCTATCGCTCTCAACTTGACAAGCATATCGTTTACGGTGTCTTGTATGCA
>QLIP01046595.1_pt1 | contig 11966 bp, 9 predicted proteins | sample 1769771 | NCBI WGS metagenome assembly QLIP01 (sample SAMN09428762, study PRJNA476227) | Gut metagenome, whole genome shotgun sequencing project. | isolation source: cecum | host: Rhizomys sinensis | place: China: Jinsha town of Minqing, Fujian Province | collected 2013-09-23
TTACTGACATAATTATATCTTTTTAGAGTAGTTTTAAGGCGATGGCTGCACATGCTTCGGCATCGGCAAGTGCGTGATGATGGTTGTCGAGATCGTAGCCACAGGCGGCTGCTGAGATGTGCAGTTGATGGCTCGGAAGGTCGAGGCATCGACGCGAGGCGGCAAGTGTGCAGTGAAACTCGTAGCCAGGATATTCCATCTCATATTCGGCAAAGACCGCTTTGAGGCAACTCTCATCAAATGGACGATTATGCGCCACCAGTGGCAGACCATCGATGCGCGGTGCTATCTGCGCCCAAACTTCAGGGAATGTGGGCTCCCCATCGGTGTCATCGCAAGTGAGACCATGCACCTCTGTGGTCCATTGTGTGTAATAGTTCGGAGACGGTTGGATGAGTGAGTAGAAGCGGTCTACTATCTCTCCTCCGCGAACTATCACGATGCCGACGCTACACACGCTTGAACGGCGACCGTTGGCGGTTTCAAAATCTATTGCTGCAAAGTCAGTCATTTGTTTCCTCCTCGTTATAAAGTAAATACATATCTCTTATCCATCCCCTCATTTCATCGCGCAATGACTCTGGTTTCAGAACTTCAACCATTGCTCCAACCTGCAACAGTTTCATTACGAAGTCGTAGGTTGGCGACAAATATAGCTCAAAGTCGGCATATTCACCGCAGTCTTCAATCAAGCGCTGGCTGTGATGTAAAGGTAACGACTGAATATAAGGCTTGTGATCGCGATAAGCACGAAGCACTATACGCTCGGGCATTACTTTCTTATCAAGCACTACGCCATAGGTTGTGGCGAATACCTCTTCGGCATCGAAGTTCTTCGGCATTTTGAATTTTATACCTGTAGGAGCTGCCGTATTTATACGGTCGAGTGCATAGATGCGGTTGTCTCCGTAGCGGATATTATGAGCCAAAACATACCAGCGGTTCTCAAATAACTTAACGCAGTACGGCTCAATGGGAAATGTGTAGGAGCGCGATTTCTTGTAGGGGCTATACTCGATTTCAAGCTGTTGGTTCTCTTTCATTGCAGTAATCACAGTGGTGAGATGCTCGCGTCCGGAGGGAATCTCATCAATGATAATACGCCCTTTGAGTGCAAGGTTGTCACTGATAATATTGCCTACCGAGTAGGAATCGAGCATCCATTTCTTGAGTTTGTCATCGTCAATCTCCTCCGGATTGGCGATATAGTAGAGATAGCCACCGGATTTCTGGCAGACAATATCGATACAGAATTGTTCGCGTATAGCATTTCGCCACCGGTCGAACGTGGCACGGCTGAGCGGCTTGCAGTCGCTCAAATCCTTCGCACGCTCCCAGCGGTCGGAGAGATCCTCAAGCGAGATGCGCCCAGCCCGACGAATTTCGTCGATTAGCCATGTGAATTTAGGAAGTAGATTCATGATATTTGAGTTTTATGCTGCGAATTTAACGAGAATCTGCCTCATTTTGTGATACAGGAACGACTTTTTTCACTACAAATCGAAAAGTTATAGCCATTACCGCCAGGGAGACAACCAGACTCACTATAAGAGAATGGCACGTAGGAATCAAAAATGGCATCGCACCACCAATGGCACCACAAATTGCAGCCCAAAGGGCTATTGGGAGGAGTTTAATAGAGACACGCTTTTCGTTGGCAGTATCCTCAAACATCGGTGTTATTAAGTTTCGTATTTTATCTATCATATCACAAGGTTATTTTGCGGCTTTGAAGTTGAAAATGGGTCGGATTATTGACTCGATAGAGACCGTGTCGCCGATGTTGGAGATTATTTCATCGGCCGGTTTGTAAGCCATGGGCGATTCGTCGCGAGTGAAATCGTTAATCGATTCGGAGTAGATACCCTTCATCGAGGCTTCGAAGTCTTCCATCGAGATCTTTTGGTAGGCCTGCGAACGGCTCAATACGCGTCCGGCACCGTGGGGTGCTGAGCAGTTCCAGTCAGGATTTCCTTTGCCTATGCAAATCAGCGAGCCATCGCGCATGTTGAGCGGAATCACGCAACGTTCGCCGTCAGCCGCTGAGATAGATCCTTTGCGGATGATATTGTCGTCGCTGATGTAGTTATGAATGGTTTCAAATTCCTCTTCTACGTTAACGCCTGTGAAGTACTTAGCCAAGAGCAAACCAATGAGTCGGCGGTTAAGCGACGACCAACGCTGGCAGAGTCGCATATCGTGCAGGTATTGCTCACGAGCTTCTCCCTCTACGTAGCATAGAGCCTGAGGGAGTGAAGGCTCGGCTTCTTCGCGGTTCTTGCGCATATGCTTGATTACTCCTTGCAACTCTGAGCGGCGTCCTGCGGCTTTGTATTCCTCTATGGTGCGTTTGATGAGTTCCTCAAACTCATCAGCCCCTTCGGTAAGGTGTTTGATGGCTCGAGCCTGGTAGATTTCGGCCACTTGCTTACCGAGATTGCGCGATCCAGTGTGGATAACAAGGAATACATTGCCGTCGTCATCCCGGTCGAGTTCGATGAAGTGGTTGCCACCTCCCAGCGAACCGATTGCCTTGTTGATGCGCTCAGTCATCCTCAACTCGCGGTAGCAGTGCATCTGTGTTACGAGCTTCTTTGCTTCGCGATAGATTTTCATCTCTTCACCTACAAGCGGCTTGAACCCTTTCTTATCTTCGCGTATGTGATAGCCTGAGGGCACATTCGCAAGAATATGCTCATGGAAAGCGTGGAAGTCGATGTCGCCGACCTTGCCAAGTTTTAGCACTCGCATACCGCACCCTATGTCGACACCTACTATATTGGGTATCACCTTGTCGCCAAGGTCACCGGTAAAACCGATGACGCATCCTACACCGGCGTGAACATCAGGCATGATACGTATCTTCTTGTCGGCAAACACGTCGATTGACAGCAGCTCCTTAATCTGTTCGAGTGCCGAATCCTCTACGTTGTCAGTGAATATCTTCACGTCAAATCCTTCGATTATCTTCATATATGTATAGTTTTAATTTTTGTGCAAAGTTAAATATGCGCTGCGCAGTCAATGTGCGCAGATACTGAATCCCGTACAAAATTAATGACGCGATGACTCATTTTGCGATACACCATAAATTTATTCAAAAAAACACAGAATTTTTCAACCTGCCGCACAAAATGAGGCATCCAAGAACTAAATTTGCATTATGATGAAAATATTACATATATCCGATACACATGGTTGCCATCATCGGCTTCGGGATTTGCCCGAGGCGGATGTGGTGGTGCATTCCGGCGACTTCACAATGGGTGGTAGTCAGGAGGAGGCTCTTGATTTCTTGAACTGGTTTTGCGACCTCCCACACCGGCACAAGATATTCATCTGTGGCAACCATGATGACTGCCTGTATGGAGCAAACATCGACGGTCTTGACGACAATGTGCATTACCTCTGCAACTCTGGTGTGGAAATTGACGGTATCAAGTTCTACGGCGTAAAGATGTTTATGGGCGACTGCATCACCGACCGACAAAGCCACAACTATGCGTGCATCCCAGAGGACACTGATGTACTTATAACCCACTGTCCTCCTTTCGGCATCCTCGACTTCGACGACAACATTCACTACGGCGACAAAGAACTATTGACGCAAGTAACCGCCATCTCACCCAGACTCCATCTCTTCGGACACATCCATGCCCAACACGGACGCCGTAAGATAGGTCCAACCATCTTCTACAACGCGGCTATCATGAGCGATAACTACGATTTTCTGCAAACTCCTGAAATTATTCTGCTGACATAGGATTACCCCGTGATTAAATTCCTTTTTCAAGAATACATCCTTTGAAAATCTTGATTCGGCCATGTCATTTTTTATAGATGCGTCGAAAAATGAGACACCTGTGTTTTATTTTTGCCGAAAAATTCTGAACAATGATAATTGCAACAAAATATACAGAAGCCTTTCATGATGAGATAAAATCGTTAGGCTCCGTAGTTCCTGCTCAACTCGAGGAGGAAACTCAACATGCGTTGTCAAGATTGGACGAAGCATTAGACTACGATATAGAGGGATTTGTGGCCAATCGATTACAGATGTCGCCAGAAGAACTTGCTATTGCACTAGCTTCGGAGCAGATTCAGGGTGTTGCCCTTGCTATTTATAATATTGAGGCTCGCGGTCAGTCGGTGATTATTGGTGACCAAACTGGTATCGGAAAGGGTCGCCAAGCTGCCGCACTGATTCGATATGGCATATTAGCTGGTTATCTGCCAATATTCCTCACCGATCGTTACACGCTATTCAGCGATATGTACCGTGACTGTAAGGCACTCGGTATAAAGCATGCCCGTCCTTTGATAATAAACACAAAGGTGTCTATCGTCGATTTCGATAAGGCAATAGACGATCAAAACATTCCTCTTACCGACGAAATATGGTCTCCCGAAGGGGTAGATGATGATGAAGAGGCAATGGCAGGTCTTTACTCCAAGCAATATGAGGAGGTTTACAAGTCTCCGAAGAGGAAAGAACTTGAATTGATGTATCAACGGGGGGATATACCGGCTGATACCTTCGAGTATGTTATGCTGACCTATTCTCAGCTTAAAGATGCGCGTCGCGACATGACTCGTCTGGATTTTCTGACTTCATTGTGCGAGAAGCATCGTGTGCTATTTATTTTTGACGAAGCGCATAAGAGTAGTAGTGTCTCAGCGGGCAAAATTTCTATTATAACTCAGGGTATCAATTCTATACTTGAGTCTTGCCCGGACACTCAGTGTGTGTTCCTTTCGGCAACATTTGCTAAACGTCCTGAGTGTCTTGTCACATTCATGCGGCAGACCGTATTGACCTCTCTTGCCACAAATGAAACATTACAGGAAGCCTTTGCCAACGGTGGTGTACAGCTGCAGGAATATGTTGCTTCCAAATTGGCAAAAGAAGGGCAGATGATTCGTCGCGAACACTCCGGAGATGGTATTCCCGAGCCTGTATATACCTATCTGGAAGATAAACTTACGCTGCATGCCGAGCTTTTTGACAAGGTTATGTACTGGTTTCGCGAGTTGGTTAATCTTTCTGATATGGTCAGTAACTACTTGAATACCGCTGCATTACTTGGTGTGCAAGCCTATCGTCCATATCCCACACGTGCACAGCTATTCTATGTCAATAAGGTTCTGCTCCTTGCTCTGAAAGCAAAAGATGTAGCGGAGGCTGCAGTGCGCGAAGTTCAGTCGGGCCGTAGCGTCGTCATCGGAATGAGCGATACGCTGGAGTGTGTGCTTAGCGATAGCTTTAACCTTTCTGCCAACGAATCTTTTAAAGGTGACTTTTCTTCAATCTTGCTACGACTGCTTGACAAAACTCTTTGCAATCCAAAAAATCCATCTATATCTATAGCCGATTTAGATATTGCGAATGCAGGGGAAGCCGACGAACTCCGCGCTCAGCTCAAAGATATTCAGGTCTATGCGACACAGTTGCGTAACGATCTGGAAGAGGACATATTCCACTTACCAATGTCACCCATCGACGTTATACGTCAGCTGATTACTCAAGAGAGTTTTACCGACAAAGCAGGAGTAACAAGAAACATTCGTTTTGAGGAGTGCACTGGCCGCGCTCGTCAGTTGGAATACCTCTCGCCGGAGGGTGATGATGAATATTTCAATGCTTCCATACAACCACGAAAAAAGCGACACTCAAATCATATCTACAATGATTTCCAGAATAATAAACTTGATGTTATTTTGATAAACGCCTGCGGTGCCATCGGAGCCAGCGCCCATGCAGTGGCGACCGTAGAGGTTGATGAAGCCGATGTGAGACAGCGCAAGATGCTTATCGTACAGAATGATCTCGATGTGAATATCGACCTTCAAAAACGAGGTCGCATCAATCGAACAGGACAGATTCAGGGACTTCCACCGCTGTACGAATATATCATTACAGCCATTCCCTCCGAGAAACGTCTCAACATGATGCTACGAGCCAAATTGCGTTCGCTCAATGCCAATACCTCTGCCAATCAAGATCAGGATAAACGTCAGGCGGACTTTATAGATATTACCAACAAGTATGGTAATATGGTAACGCAAGAATTTATTGCTGCAAACCAAGAACTTGCGTTTGTTCTCGGATTAAGCAAATCTACAACGGCGAGTCAACTGCTGGCACGCATATCCATGCTAAGTGTTGCTGCTCAGCAGGATATAATTGAGGAAATATTTGGAGCATACCAAAATAAAGAGCAGGAATTGCGCCGCATCAACCAATGGGACCTTGAACGAGAATTCCGCGATTTTGAAGCGGAATTTGTGACAGAAGAGCTATTAACAGCACCCATTGACGAATCTGCTATTGGAGGCGCATCGATGCTCTCAACGTTCCGTTGCCGTCATCGTACATATCCGCATGACGCTTTATCAATACAGCGCAGTATTGATAAAGCAAAGATCAAATATGGTAAAATCTTAAGGAACTCTGATGAGTTAAATAAGGAAATCGAGGCATACTATGACACTAAAAATAAAGAGAATAGAGTCAATTTAGGTATCCGTATAAAAAAGCTGTATGATACAACTCTTGCATTTTTGATGAGATATATTCCAGATATCACCGTGGCAAAGCATTTAATTGAATTAAGTAAGGATTCAAAAGATAAATATGCAAATGAAATCAAAAACAGCATTAAGGATTATCCAGGAGAAAGCCGCATTCTTCGTAAGCTAAAGGCTTATCAACTGAATTACAAAGATTTGAACTTGCAAAAGAAGAAAAACTTTAGTGCACTCTGTGATCAGCGCAAACGTCTCCTGACTATTATTTCTAAAGCTGTCATAGGTCTCGGCTACAGCGACATTTCAGATTTTCTGCCTTCCGAGGAACATACGGATCCTGTTAAAGCTGTATTGATGGAGGTGCGTTTTGACAGTAATCCTAATAAACGTTTTCTCCCTGGCAGAATCCAGTTTGTATTCGCACTTTCGGCCGTTAACAAGGAACTTGTGTTAAATCTGGTTGATAAAGGAGTGCAAAACAACTATGACCGCTTGCTGGGAATACTTTATTCGAGGACCTTTGGATTTAATCACTCTTCTTGGGATGAGGAAATAGCAAAGTACAACAATAGGATAATCGACCGCAAAATCATAACCGGCAATATCTTGGGTGCATTTGCTAATCCTATAATTCAGCAGATGAAACCTCACTTCATCACATTCTCTCTTTCGTCAGAAGAGAGTGGCATCTCGAAAGTGGAGCGAGGATTGCTTCTGCCTATGTCCGGTAAAAATATTGAGGATCTGATCTCGTATGTAACTTTGCCGCTTGGGTATGGTTTGAAGTTTGCAACAGCGGTTAATCATATCTATCATATATCTGGCATCGGAGTGGATTTTACCATTTCCTCTCTGGGTAGTTACAATACCAGCACGTTATGGTACTATATCAATGTCGCTGATAAAGATTCAAAGAAGTTCGAGACCGATGCGCGTTTCGATGCTATTCGCGGGCTATTCAAGGGAAAGCCGGTAACATCCATTCATAACCAGAAGTCCAAAGCTCCTAAGCGCCCACTATTGCATTATGCGACTGAGAAATGGTCGATAGAATCTCCCGAATTTGCCGCTATTATGACGCTATTAGCATCGCTCAGAGCCGTGATTATGATTCCGCGTCAGTACCTCACTGTGGGCGAGATGAGGGATTTCTCCAATTTGAGAAGTCTTGAAGATAACAGTCATTGGCCAGAACTTGATTGGCGCAATTCATCGATGTTGCCTAAAAAACAACGGGACAAACAGATAAGAATCTGTACTCCTGAAGTAAAAGGCAGTAACATTATTATTGTAGACGAATTCCCATCGTATATTTTACTGTGCAAGCAGACCTTTTCATATGTAGGCAGTTCTTTAAAGGAATCCTCAGAGATAAGGCAAATATCAACATTGTACACTAAGTGGAGAGACCTCTCAAGCACTCTACATGAGAATTTGTATGGACTTCAATGGAATGTTTTCGCAAAGACAGTAGCCGATGATCTTCATCGAATACTAACCAATTCAGCAAAATTTCCTACACTTCAATTTAGTGACTACGTCCATAGAACATTAAAAGAAATGTCAGAGCGGTTTCAAATCTCGACAGTAGGTAAAGTCATGGCCCGATATCGTGATGAGATGTTGTTTACGTCTCCCTCTAAAGAGTCTGCCCAGAAGTTTCTTGACGAATGCTTGTTTGACCCTCGTCTTGCACAAATAAGGTCAAGTATGGAGAACTATATAAGTGGTAAAACTGATATAATTTCTGACATATGAGTTACATAGGAGTTATTGGCGTATCAAATCTCGACCCTGATAAAGTATTCGATTTACCGATAGCCAAGCATTTGATGTCGGAAGGACATGATCAGACTGCGGTAAAAATACAAACTGGTTGGGAACAAGGCATCGATGGTTTATGGAGATACGAAATAGCAGACCCATTTATGAATTCTCTTGTTATTGAAGACTATGTTAAACCTCGCTTTGGTCAAGCAATAAACATCAGTATGATATTAAGAGATACACTAATCCTTGATGCCTATCCGTCGCTTGGCACCGTCACTTTGTATGCAATGTATTCTCCAAGGCAAGGTGCTGCAGGGTATTATAATCCGGCAACAAATGGTATGGTTGTATCGATGGGCAAACCAACAGATATTTTCGACAATCAAATTGAAGGTATCCTTCTTCATGAAGTTCAACATCTTATCCAGGAAATCGAAGGATTTGCAAAGGGTGGAGATCCCAAAGCAATGGGGCGAAGAAAATATCTCCGACTCGCAGGTGAAGTAGAGGCTCGGAACATATGCCATAGACATCTTCTTACCGAAGAAGATCGTCGTCGTAAACTCCGCACAGAAACACAGGATATACCTGATTCGCAACAGATTATTAGATAACATAAGTTTTTATGGAGAACAATTTATCAATACCCAAAATTACTCCACGAGAGCATATTAGACATCTTGTTGAATGGATGTCTCAGGGAGTCTATGAAAAGGAACAAATTATAGCCATTGCACTCCTGTGTGCTGTGGCCGGAGAGAATATGTTTTTACTTGGCCCTCCGGGGACAGCAAAAAGCATGGTGGCAAGTCGCCTTAAAAGGGTTTTCAAGAATGGTCAGTCTTTTGACTATCTGATGTCACGTTTCAGTACTCCGGATGAAATCTTTGGCCCCATATCCATTTCGCAGTTAAAAAATAACGATCGTTATGAGCGCCTCACCGCAGGCTATTTGCCAGAGGCTGATATTGTGTTTCTTGACGAAATTTGGAAAGCCGGCCCTTCAATTCAGAATACACTCCTAACCATAGTCAACGAGCATATCTTTCACAATGGAGGACACATCATGCAATCCCCGATGAAGACCCTAATAGCAGCAAGCAACGAACTCCCAGCTAAGAATGAGGGACTGGAAGCATTGTGGGACCGTTTTCTTGTTCGTATGGTTTCTAACTGCATAACCGATGATGCCGACTTTTTCAAGATGATAATGTCTAAAGGATACGAATTGACAGATCTTCCAGACGAGTTCTGTATTACCGATAAGCTTTATGCACGTTGGCAAGCTGAATCAAGCGATGTTGGAATCAGCGAGTCGGTTGTCAATGCAATAAAATCATTGCGCAGGAGTCTCGCTGAGTTAGAAAAGGAAGATGGCAATAAACTCAGATATTATATTTCAGACCGACGCTGGCGCAAGGCTTACAGGTTAATGCAGACTTCGGCTTACTTAAATGGCCGAACTGAAATCAATGTATCGGATTATCTACTACTTATACATAGTTTCTGGAATGATGTTGAGTGCATACCCAAAGTGCTCAAGGTTATTTGTTCGAGTATATCCGATTCGGCAGTAAAAGTATTGTCTGAGATTGAACAGGTTATTCACAAAACTATGAGTGCTCAAAACCAACAACCTCATATCAAGGCATTGCAAAAACGTGAAATAAATAATTTTACTGAATATGAATACTTCTATTATCTCATAGAAAATTTCGTCGAAGGTGATGCTTACTTCTCGAAATGGGATTATAATTCATTGAATGATGAGCCTAGAGATGGTGTGATGTTCTATGACAAAAAAAGAAAGAAGAATATTATCCATGCCTTGATGCCGGATAAATCGCTATTCTCTTTTGCGCAAAATACAATGCATGTAACTCCAGTAAAATTGCAACGCTCTGCAAATGGTGTAATAGTCGATGGGACACCCTACGCTTTTCAGACATGCAAGCCACAATCTTTAAATTCTTTGGAGTCTAGTGAAGAAATATCAACTCAGCATAACCTTAATGTTGCTCGCGAGTTGTTGAATAATTTCGTTTTAGATTGGAAACTGATGATTGTCGATAGCTTCACTCAAGACAATAATATATTTCTCTCTCCTAATGACCTCGCTTTGGCGAAAACCATGATTAAGGAGGTGGACCAACGAATTCGCACCACTGAGGCTAAAATTTACAACTTAACAACGATTGTCAGATGATTGATTTGAAGGATATTAATACCGCGCTTGAAATATATAGCGACGCTTTCGACCATTATATTGAGCATGGAAAGATGTCCCTGGCAATCCCCGGCAATGACAGCCTTGCACAGTATATGCGTGAGGTTATAGATGATAATCTTGCAGATGGAAATTCCGATCCTGCTTGGACTGAAGCGCTCAAGGATTCGTTGATGTCTTTCTTTGCAATATTACTTGAACACTTCAAAGTACTGCGACGCGAAGCCAAGAAGGAATTCTCCGCAATTGCTCGATTCAAAGAGGCTTCTTGCAATCTAAAGCGAGGGATGTGGCAACAGGTGTGCGAAATAATTAAATCCAAATATTCGGAACATGAAGTCAATATAGCCGTATACTCGTCTCTATTACAATCAGAAAACAATGAGGCTGTATATGACTCCATGATCCGAGATTGGGAGAGTGCATGTAAGGAGAGGCTCTCTCAAAAAGAGAATCTATTATTGATTCGAGCAAAGAGGCAGTTTAATCAAAAATGGCATGAAGCTGGAACCAAGGATTACGAAAACTACAAACGGATTGACTATTATATGTTTGAATATCCGCAACTCAAAGAGATTGTGGATAAAATCGGTCGCGATAAAGAGCCGTCTCATGACGACATGGACTCAATTATCTTCAAGTTCTTGCCTGTTACTGTGGCAAAGAACACGACGGTTGAAGAATTTGACAGAGTTGAATTGGGAAATAATCTCGAACTACTCCTGCCAATCGAGTTATCTATGCCAGAAGACTTATTTTTCAAACGTTACGTCACCAAAGAACTACAGCAACTATCAAGCCCTGGCCGAGATAAACCGCAAAAAATTGAAGACCATCACCCCGAACCACGCCTTACAAAAGGACCGATTATTGTGAGCGTTGACACCAGTGCCTCAATGGCCGGACTCCCCTTGCAAATTGCCTATTCTCTGCTGAAACAGCTTTTGCGCATGGCAAAAAAGTATAAAAGATCTTGTTATCTCATTACCTTCTCCGTTCGAGCAAAGGCTATCGACCTTGCTAAACCTTGCAATTGGAGTAAATTAGATTCTTTCTTGAGTGATAGTTACGGAGGAGGCACAGACGGAGAACAGATGCTAACAGAGGCTGTGAGCATCCTGCAGACTGATACTTATGAAATGGCTGATGTCTTAATCATTTCCGACTTCGAATTTTCACCGCCAAAAGCGCACATAGTGGCGAAGATTGAAAAAGAAAAAACGCTTGGAACTCGCTTCTATGGCTTAAAAATAGGCATATCTAGCCATAAATATCATCAAATTATGGATAAAATATGGACTGTTTAACATTGTATTATATCCACTATGATTATAAATATAATGCGGTTGCCGAGTTTTAAACCCGGTAGCCGCATTGCAATAGTTAATCAAGTTGGGGTTTCAGTAGATGACAAAAATTGAAAATATGTTATTAAACATCT
>QLIP01008337.1_pt1 | contig 11965 bp, 7 predicted proteins | sample 1769771 | NCBI WGS metagenome assembly QLIP01 (sample SAMN09428762, study PRJNA476227) | Gut metagenome, whole genome shotgun sequencing project. | isolation source: cecum | host: Rhizomys sinensis | place: China: Jinsha town of Minqing, Fujian Province | collected 2013-09-23
ATGCTCTTTTGGGATGTCAACAACGGCATTTCGCGCCGGAGCTGGGCGCGGAACGAGGGCGCGATATTTGCCATTAAGCGGGCCATGGAAGCCGAGCCGCGGCTTAAAGTTACCCTGCCCAACCTTGTCAGCGACGCCGTCTTGGATAAGTACGTTAAGTAGAGCGGCTCACTTGCGGACGCAACAGGTCGCGTCCCTACAACAGATGCCGACATAGCAACGGCGGCCATACGCACGGCGACGGCGCGGCGGGTAACCCCTTGAAATTGCCATTTTTTTATCTTACCTTTGCAAATGTTACGTGGGGTAGGAAACAGGCCCACCCTCCGCCACATTATTGTCCTATGGTGTAATTGGCAACACGTCAGATTCTGGATCTGAAGAGTCTAGGTTCGACCCCTAGTAGGACAACCACCAAGGCCGACGGTTTTCGCCGGCTTTTTTTGTATTAAACCAAAACTTTTATCTATTCTGTAAAATATGAGACTCTTTCCGAATAGGAAGCTATATCGGTTTGTGCCCGGCTTGTTCGTAGGGATAACCCTTTTGAGCGTGTCTTGCCAAAACCGTCAAAACGGCAACGAAGAAGCCTCACCGCGCAAAGTGCTTACCTTAAAAAGCGTGCGCCACACCCTTACCCAATCGTATGCGTGTGTGATTGTAGGTAACAAGAACGTGGCCATCCGTCCCAAAATCACCGCATTTATCGACAAGCAACATATCAACGAGGGCGACATGGTACGTGCCGGGGAGTTGATGTTTACCTTAGACGACGTGCAAATAAGAGCCGACCTGAATGTGGCCGAAACCAATGTGCAGGTGGCCGCCGCGCAGAAAGAAACCGCCGAACTCACCTTGCAAACCAAAGAGGAGTTGCACGCTCGTCATGTAATTAGCGACTACGAATTGCAACTCGCGCGCAACGAAGTCAAGGTCAAGACCGCACAATGGGCGCAGGCCAAAGCCAAGTTCACCAACGCCGAACGCGAATTGGCCTACACCCGTATCACCAGCCCCACCGACGGCGTGGTGGGCGTGGTTTCCATGAGCCCCGGCAACCTCATCACCCCCAATTCCGAAAAGCCGCTCACCGAGGTGTCGCAGGTGGATATCATGCGGGCCTATTTTTCCATGAGCGAACGTCAGGCCCTTGCTCTCTCGCGCCAATACGGACACTTAAAAAAATTAGTCGATAACATGCCGCCCATTCGTCTTCAACTTTCCGATGGCAGCATTTATCCCTACGAGGGCAAGATGATTACCATTAGCGGCAACGTGGATGCCTCTACGGGGGCCATTCGCGCACGGGCCAATTTTCCCAATCCCGAATTTTGTCTTAAAAGCGGTTTCACGGGACGAGTGTTGATTCCCTCTACTGTGGATTCGGTTTTTGTGATTCCGCAAAACGCCACGTTTGAAATTCAAAATCATCGTTTCGTTTATGTGGTAAACCCCGACAACAACCGTGTGTCTTCGCGCGCCATCAGCATTCATCCTGTTGACGACGGACTGAATTTTGTGGTGCTGGACGGCCTTAAAGACGGAGAACAGATTGTGGTGGAAGGCGCATCTTTCTTAAAGGAAAATCAGTTGATAGAACCTATGGAAGACAACGCCGCCGCAAAAGCCGAAGCCATAGAAGCCAACGCGACACCAACCGAAAAGAAAGCCGACAAAAAATAACATAGAAGCCGCAGCCCTATTATATGAACGTCGATATTTTTATCAAACGTCCGGTTTTATCCACCGTCATTTCCATTCTCTTTGTCATCTTGGGAATTATCGGCTTGGTGTCGTTGCCCGTTGAGCAATATCCCGACATCGCACCGCCCACCATCAGCGTTTCCACCAACTATACCGGGGCCGACGCGCGTACCATTCTCAACAGCGTGATTGCGCCCTTGGAAGATGCCATCAACGGGGTGGAAGATATGAACTATATGGTCTCCAAGGCCACCAACGACGGCAACGCGCAGGTAACGGTTTTCTTTCGTCAAGGCACCGACCCCAACATGGCGGCCATCAACGTGCAAAACCGCGTGGCCAAAGCCACCAACCAACTGCCGGCCGAAGTGGTGAGAGTGGGCGTTACCACCCGCAAGCGGCAAACCAGCACCCTTATTGTATTTTCGGCTTACAGCCCCGATAATCGCTACAACGAAACCTTTATCGAAAACTACTTAAAGATAAATGTGGTGCCGCAGATTTTGCGGGTAAAGGGCGTGGGCGATGCTATGGCCTTTGGCTCTCACGACTATGCCATGCGGATATGGTTGCGTCCCGATGTGATGGCCGAATACAAACTCCAACCCTCCGACATCACCGCGGCCTTGGCCCAGCAGAACATCGAAGCCGCGCCCGGCAAGTTTGGCGAAAACTCCAAGCAGACTTTTCAGTATGTGTTGCGCTACACCGGCCGCCTTGCCGACCCCATCGACTACGAAAACATTGTCTTGGCCGTTAAATCGAGCGGCGAAGAACTCCGTCTTGGTGATGTGGCGCGTATTGAGATGAACGCTCTTTCGAGCAATATCATCAGCGGCGGTATGGGACATCCCGGCGCGAGTGTGGCCGTTTATCAGATGCCAGGCTCCAACGCCACACAGGTTATTAAAGACGTGCAAGCGGTGGTGGCCGAAGCCGCCAAAGACTTTCCTTCGGGCATGGCCTACGCCGAAATGCAAAACTCCAACGACTTTCTCTACGCCTCCATCAACAAAGTGTTGCGCACCCTGATCGAAGCCTTTTTGTTGGTGTTTTTGGTGGTGTATTTGTTTTTGCAAGATTTCAGAGCCACGCTCATTCCGGCCATTGCCGTGCCGGTGGCCATTATCGGCACATTCTTCTTCCTTAAATTGTTCGGCTTCTCCATCAACCTGCTCACCCTCTTTGCCTTGGTCTTGGCCATTGCCATTGTGGTGGACGACGCGATAGTGGTGGTGGAAGCGGTGCATGCCAAGTTGGACCGCAACTACGACTCCTCACAGGTGGCCACCTCCGATGCCATGCGCGAAATTACGGGGGCCATTATATCGATTACCTTGGTGATGGCGGCCGTGTTTATTCCCGTTACGTTTGTGAGCGGCACCTCCGGCATTTTCTACACCCAATTCGGTCTTACTTTGGCCGTGGCCATTATACTTTCGGCGGTCAATGCCCTTACCCTCTCCCCTGCCCTGTGCGCCTTGTTTCTTAAACCGCACCGCGAAAAGCCGGTAGAAAAACGTCGGCTGATCGATCATTTTTTTGCAGGTTTTAATCGCGTTTTTGAGAAGACTACCCAATCTTACAAAAAGGGCGTACAACGTTTTATTCGCTTTCCTTACTTGTCGTTTGCGTGCGTGGCGGTATTCATCACCATGCTTGTTTTGCTTATTCGCTATACGCCCAAAGGCTTGGTGCCAAACGAAGACAACGGGGTGATGTTTATCGGTGTTACCTTGCCGCCGGCCACCACCCTTTATCAGACCGACTTGGTGATGAACCGTATCGACAGCCTTATTGCGCCGCACCCGGCCATCAAGTCGCGTTCCAAGATTACGGGCTTCGGCTTTATTACCGGCAACGGCAGTTGTTATGGCAATTTTATTGTTAATCTCAAACATTGGAAAGACCGAAAAGACTATCCGCTGCAAAAGGTGATTGATGAACTGACGCTGCGTTTGAAAGAGGAAGTGAAAGAGGCGCAGATTATGATTTTTTCACCCCCCATGATTTCCGGTTTCAGTGCCACCAACGGCTTTGAATTTAGCTTGCAAGACAAACACGGCGGCGACATAGAACCGTTTTACGAAGTGTCGTTGCAGTTTATCGAAGCCCTCAACCAACGCCCCGAAATTGCCTTTGCCCGCACCTCGTTCAACCCTTATTTTCCCCAGTATTTGGTGGAAGTGGATGTGCATAAATGTAAGCAGGCCGGCATCGGGCCCTCGGATGTACTATCGGTGATGCAGGCTTATTTTGGCGGTATTTACATCTCGAATTTTAATCGTTTCGGAAAACTGTATCGGGTGATGATGCAAGGCGAGCCGCTTTCCACCACGCACCCAGAAGACCTGAAAAAAGTATTTGTGCGCACCAGCAAAGGTATGTCGCCGGTAGAGCAGTTTTTGAAAGTAAAACGGGTGTACGGACCTGAGAACATCAACCGCTTTAACCTCTTTACCTCTATTGCCATCAACGGTATGCCGGCCGAAGGGTACAGCTCGGGCGATGCCATCCGTGCCATTGAAGAAACGGCCGAAGCGACCCTGCCCGCCGGGTATGGTTTTGAATTTTCGGGCATCACGCGCAACGAACAAGAAGCCGGCAACACGGTAGGCCTTATTCTCGCGCTCTGTCTGATTTTTGTGTATCTCTTGCTCTGTATTCAATACGAAAGTTATATCCTGCCGCTCTCGGCCATTTTGTCTCTGCCTTTTGGTTTGGCGGGGTCGTTCTTGTTTGTGAGAATGTTGGGCCTCAACAACAATATCTACTTACAGATCTCGCTCATCATGCTCATCGGGCTTTTGTCGAAGAACGCCATTCTCATTATCGAGTTTGCTTTGCAAAGACGTAAGCAGGGACTGAGCATTGCCTTGGCTGCGGTGGCCGGGGCAACGGCGCGACTAAGACCTATTTTGATGACTTCGCTCGCTTTGATTTTCGGGCTGCTTCCGCTCATGTTCTCCTTTGGCGTAGGCTCCAACGGAAACCGTACCATCGGTGCGGGCGCGGTGGGCGGTATGCTCATCGGCATGATTTGTCAAATTCTCATTGTGCCGGTGCTGTTTGTGGTGTTTGAAAAATGGCAGGAAAAGATAAAACCTCTACCCGCGCCCGCCGTCCAAAACGAAACGCCCCCGACCTTCCGTAAAAACGGTGAAGCCGAGGGCGACGATCAACAGTATTATTTGGAATAGGAGGCTTGCAACGTATAGCCGCAGCCACTACACCGCCGCGCCCGAAGCCACCCGTTTTTCCTGACGTTTACGTTCGTTTTCGTCCAAAATAATTTTGCGCAAACGCAAACTTTGCGGCGTTACTTCAAGGTATTCGTCCGGGCCGATGTATTCCATATATTCTTCCAACGACATTTTGCGCGGCGGCACCAAACGCACGGCATCGTCGGCACCCGAAGCCCGCATATTGGTTAGTTTTTTGCTCTTGCAAACGTTAATCACCAAGTCGTCTTGACGAATATGTTCGCCGATTACCTGACCGGCATACACCTCTTCGTTGGCATCGATAAAGAACGTGCCGCGGTCTTGCAGTTTGTCGATGGCGTAGGGGAACGCATTGCCCGTTTCCATTACAATCAACGCGCCCGCACTGCGCAGTCCCATATCGCCTTTCCACGGTTCAAACCCTTTAAGACGGTGGGCCATCACAGCCTCGCCCTCGGTGGCGGTGAGCACGTTGTTACGCAAACCGATGAGGCCGCGCGAAGGAATGGTAAATTCAAGATGCGAACGGTCGGCTCTCGACTCTATGCTCACAATCTCGCCCTTGCGTTGGGTTACCAATTCGATCACCTTACCCGAAAAGTCTTGCGGTACCACCACCGTCAGTTCTTCCACCGGCTCGCACTGCTTGCCGTCTATTTCTTTGAGAATGACTTTGGGTTGCCCCACTTGCAATTCGTAGCCCTCTCTGCGCATGGTTTCTATCAAAACCGACAAGTGCAAAATGCCGCGTCCGTAAACCAATAAAGAGTCGGGCGAAGAAGTTTCTTCCACTCTCAAAGCCAAGTTCTTTTCCAACTCTTTGTAAAGACGATCGCGCAGGTGTCGCGAGGTAACATACTTACCCTCTCGTCCGAAGAAAGGCGAATTGTTGATGGTAAAGAGCATGCTCATCGTAGGCTCATCCACCGCCAAGGGTTTTAAGGCTTCGGGGGCTTCAAAGTCGGCCACCGTATCGCCAATGTCAAAGTTCTCCAAACCCATAATGGCGCAGAGTTCGCCGGCTTCAACGGGCGTCTTCACCTTTTCTTTGCCCAAGCCTTCAAACACGTAGAGTTCTTTGATTTTCTCTTTTTGAATGGTGCCGTCGCGTTTAATGAGGCACACATTCTGCCCGGCCTGCAAGGTGCCTCGGTGCAGACGACCTACGGCAATACGGCCTATGTAAGACGAATAGTCCAAAGAGGTAATCATGAGCTGGGTGTTGCCCACCGGCGGTTTCGGAGCCGGAATATGCTTCACGATTAAATCCAACAGATAGGTAATGTCGGAGGTGGGCGTTTTCCAATCGGCCCCCATCCAGCCTTGCTTGGACGAACCAAAAGCGGTGGGGAAATCCAACTGATCTTCGTTTGCCCCCAAGGTAAACATAAGGTCAAACACCTTTTCTTGCGTAAGTTCGGGCTCGCAGTTGGGCTTATCCACCTTGTTGATGACCACAATCGGTTTAAGGTGCAAATCCAAGGCTTTCTGCAACACAAAACGGGTTTGCGGCATAGGACCTTCAAACGCATCCACCACCAACAAAACCCCGTCGGCCATGTTGAGCACTCGTTCCACTTCGCCACCAAAATCGGCGTGGCCGGGGGTATCGATAATGTTAATTTTTACATCTTTATAACGCACCGAAACGTTCTTGGCCAAAATGGTAATGCCGCGTTCGCGTTCCAAGTCGTTATTATCCAAAATCAAGTCTTGCTTTTCCTGATTGTCTCTAAACAAATTGGCCTGATAGAGCATGCGGTCCACCAAGGTGGTTTTGCCGTGGTCCACGTGCGCTATAATGGCAATGTTCCTAATTTCTGTCATATAATGCTAATCTCAATTCTATTTGCTGTAATCGTAGAAACCACGACCGGTTTTACGTCCCAAAAGACCGGCGCGTACCATCTTACGCAAGAGCGGGTGCGGACGATATTTGTCTTCGCCAAATTCTTTATGCAACACTTCCATAATGGCCAAGCAAACATCCAAACCAATCAAGTCGCCCAAAGCCAAAGGACCCATCGGGTGGTTGGCGCCCAACTTCATGGCTTCGTCAATCTCTTCGCGAGAGGCCACGCCGTCGGCCAAAATGCCGATACCTTCGTTTACGAGCGGAATCAAAATGCGGTTCACCACAAAGCCGGGGGCTTCGTTAACCGACACCGGGGTCTTGCCCATTTGCTTGGCAAGATCGGTTACGCTGTCGTGTACCTTTTGGTCGGTGAGTTGGCCTTTGATAATTTCCACCAACTTCATCATCGGCACGGGGTTAAAAAAGTGCATCCCGATTACTCTTTCGGGGCCGGCCACCGAAGCGGCCAATTCGGTGATGGAAAGCGACGAAGTGTTGGAAGCCAAAATGGCATCGCTTTTGCAGAAGGTAGCGAGTTCGGCAAAGATGGTTTTCTTTACCGCCATATCTTCCGAAATGGCTTCGATAAAGAGGTCGGCATCGCGCACGGGGTCGTAACTCAACACCGGCTTAATGCAGTTCATTATTTCGGTTTTCTTGGCTTCTTCGAGTTTACCTTTTTCTACCAGTTTGGCCAAAGATTTTTCGACCGTCTTCACGGCTTTGTCGAGAGAGGTCTGCGAACGACCTTTCATATATACTTCCATGCCGGATTGCGCCATGGCTTGCACAATGCCGTGTCCCATGGTGCCGGTGCCTATCACACAAATTTTCATAATGGTATTTTGTTAAAGTTATTTTCTATTTTCTCACTTACAGCGTGGTTGGTCGCGTTGGCGGCGGTTGTCGCAGCTCACGGTTTAGCGGCCTTTGAACGCGGCAGGACGTTTTTCCAAAAACGCTTTCATACCCTCTTTTTGGTCCTCGGTGGCAAAGCAGAGGCCGAACAAATTGGCTTCGGTCGCAATGCCGCTATCCATATCGATATCGATGCCTTTTTGGATGGCTTCTTTGGCGTAGCGCACCGCCACGGGGGCTTTGGAAGCAATCTTTTCAGCCAAGGCCAAAGCGGTTTCCAACAAGGCTTCGGGTTCGCACACCACATTCACCAAGCCGCAAGCCAAGGCCTCGGCGGAGGAAATGGCATCGCCCGTAAAAATCATTTCTTTGGCTTTGCCCAAACCCACCAAACGGCTCAGCCGCTGCGTACCCGAAAAACCGGGAGTAATGCCCAAGCCCACTTCCGGCTGACCGAATTTGGCTTTGGTGGAGGCCACACGCAAGTCGCAAGCCATGGCCAGTTCGCAACCACCGCCCAAGGCAAAACCATTGACGGCCGCAATCACCGGCTTGTTGAGCAGTTCTATGCGGCGAAACACCTCACTTCCCATTTCGCCAAAAGCCTTGCCCTCTGCGGCATTCAAGGGTGCCATTTCGGCAATGTCGGCCCCGGCCACAAACGACTTGCCCTCTCCGGTAAGAATCACCACGCGGGTAGCGTCTTCGCAGGCGGCCTCGGTAAAGGCGGCATCCAATTCGCCCAACACCTCGCCGTTAAGGGCGTTGAGGGCTTCGGGGCGGTGAATCGTGATGATTTGCACCGCGCCTTTCTGTTCGATGAGTAAGTATTGATAATCCATAACGGATAACTTTGGTCTGTCTGATTGCATTTTGTGCGGCCTGCTTGTGGGTAGGCACCTTTACACAAAAGCGCAAAGATACGATTTTCTCTGCAAATTTCGTAAAATCTTCGTATTTTTGCCCTTTGGCTTTGCGCTGCGAAAGCGCGGCCACTTTAACCATACCCGCTATGACAACCATTGAACAAACCCTGAGCCAAGCCGTGGCCGAGATTACGGCGCGATTGTTTTCTCTGCCCGCCAAAGCCGAATCTATTTCGTTTCAAAAGACCAAACGCGAGTTTGAGGGCGATTTAACCTTGGTGGTATTTCCCTTTGTCAAGGCCGCCGGAAAAAGTCCGGAAGCCACGGCCCAAGCCATAGGCGAAGCCCTGTGCGAAAGTTGTCCGTTAGTTGAAAAATTTAATGTGGTTAAAGGCTTTTTGAATTTAAGTCTGACCGAAGCGCATTGGCTCGACGCTTTTGAAGCAGAACGCCAAGCCGAATTTGCGCGGGGAGTGAAGCCGGAAGAAGACGTTGCTTCGACGGCCGCCCCCATCGTCATCGAATATTCTTCACCCAACACCAACAAACCTTTGCACTTGGGGCATATCCGCAACAACCTCTTGGGTTGGTCGGTGTCGGAAATACTAAAAAGCGCGGGACATCCCGTCAAGAAAGTAAATTTGGTGAACGACCGCGGTATTCACATCTGTAAATCGATGTTGGCGTGGAAGCTGTTTTCTAACGGCGAAACGCCTAAGTCTTCGGGCATAAAAGGCGACCATTTGGTAGGAAAGTATTATGTTATTTTTAGCCAAAAACTTTCCGAGCAAGCCAAGGCCATTATGGATGCCGAAAAGGTGGAGAAAGACGAGGCCGAAAACAAAGCCCCGCTCATGATTCAGGCCAGAGAGATGTTGCGCGATTGGGAAGCCGGAAAAAAGGAAGTAATTCAACTGTGGGAAACGATGAACGGCTGGGTGTACGAGGGTTTTCAACAGACTTACGACCGTTTGGGCGTGGACTTCGACAAGACTTATTACGAATCGCAGACCTATCTCTCCGGCAAAGCCATTGTGCAAAAGGGCTTGGAAGACGGGGCCTTGGTGCGCAAAGACGATGGTTCGGTGTGGGCCGATTTGCGCGACGAGGGCTTGGATGAAAAATTATTGTTGCGTAAAGACGGCACATCGGTTTACATGACCCAAGACCTTGGCACGGCCACCTTGCGCAACGAGGAATGGAAAGCCGACCGCCTGATTTATGTGGTGGGCAACGAGCAGAACTATCACTTTGATGTACTCAAACGAGTGCTGAAAAAGTTGGGCTACGCTTGGGGCGATAAAATTGTGCATCTCTCTTACGGTATGGTGGAACTGCCGGAAGGTAAGATGAAATCGAGAGAGGGTACGGTGGTGGACGCCGACGATTTGATGGACCAAATGGAAAACACCGCCCGCGAAACCACCGAAGCCCTTGGCAAATCGGCGCAACTGCCCGCCGAGGAAGCGCAAAGGCTCTATCGCACCTTGGCCATGGGGGCTCTCAAATATTTTCTGCTGAAAGTAGACCCGAGCAAGAACATGCTCTTTAACCCCAAGGAGTCGATCGATTTTAACGGCAACACAGGGCCCTTTATTCAATACACCCACGCCCGTATCCGCTCGCTCTGCCGTAAACACATTGAGACGGCGGGGCTGCGGCCGGAAACGGCCGAAACGCTTTTCGCGTTCAAAGCGTCGGCAGCCGTTTTGTCGGAGAAAGAAAGCCAGCTCATTCAGCGGCTGCTCGCCTACCGCCCCACCGTGCAACAGGCCGCCGACGCTTTCAGCCCCGCCCTCATTGCCAACTACCTTTTCGACTTGGCCAAAGAATTTAACGGCTTCTATCAAGACACCCCCATTCTGCGCGAAAGCAACCCTGACCAAAAAGCCTTTCGCTTGGCCTTGGCCCAACACACGGGCTTCGTGCTGAAAAAAGGCCTCCACCTGCTCGGCATCACCGCCCCGGAAAGTATGTAAACTTATTCTACGCGCCCGTACAGATCGTGCGCTTCGGCTTCGGTGATGCGCACTTGGTAGAAGTTGCCTGTTTGCAGGCGGGCGTGGTCGCGCGGCAGCAGCACCTCATCGTCCACTTCGGGCGAATCGTAGCGCGTGCGGCCCACGTAGTAGTCACCCTCCTCGCGGTCGATCACCACTTCCATCACCTGCCCTACCCGCGCCTCGTTGAGCGCAAGCGAAATATCTTCCTGAATGGCCATAATCTCATCGGCGCGGCGCAGCTTCTCCTCTTCGCTCACCACGTCCTGCATGGCGGCGGCCGGCGTGCCTTCTTCTTCGCTATACGTAAACACGCCCAAGCGGTCGAACTTAAACGTGCGCACAAAGTCTTTCAACTCCTCGAACGCCGCTTCGGTCTCGGTGGGAAAGCCCACAATCAGCGTGGTGCGGAACACCGCTTTGGGCAAGGCGGCACGCAGTTTTTGCAATAGGGCCGTGGTGGCCTCTTTGTCGGTGGCGCGTTGCATGCTGTGCAGCACCGGCGTAGAGATATGTTGCAAAGGAATATCGATGTAGGCGCAAAGTTTGGGTTCGCGCTGCATTAGATCTATCAAATCTTCCGGAAACGAATGGGGGTAGAGATACTGCAAGCGAATCCAATGCAGGTCTTCTATCTTGGCCAAAGCCTCAATCAAATCGGCAAGGCGTTGGCGATTATATAAATCGATGCCGTAGTAGGTAACATCTTGCGCCACCAAAATCAGTTCTCGCACCCCTTGCTGCACCAAGGCTTCGGCCTCTTTCACCAAACTCTCGATGGGGCGCGAAACGTGCTTGCCCCTAATCAAAGGAATGGCGCAGAACGCGCACCCCCTGTCGCAACCCTCCGATATTTTAAGGTAGGCGTAGTGCGAAGGGGTAATGAGCATGCGCTGTTCGGGGCTGATGGTAACGCTCTGCGCGGCCGCGGCGGCTTTCTCGGCCGAGAGTTCTTCTTTCGCTATCTCGCCCACCACTTTCTCCGGTTCTCTCACCCCGAACCACGCATCCACTTCGGGAATCTCTTTGCGCAGTTCCTCGCCGTGGCGTTGCACCAAACAACCCATCACATACAGCCGCCTGATAAGCCCCTTGCTTTTCATCATAACGGCTTGCAAAATCATATCGATCGACTCCTGTTTGGCGTCGCCTATAAAGCCGCAGGTGTTAATTAGCAATACGTCGGGATGTTGGCCGCTCTCGGCAGAAAGACAAGTCCAATGTTCGGGCAACAGATGTCCCAAGATAACCTCCGAATCGACGGTGTTTTTGGAACAGCCCAAACTGATGAGTTTGATGGTAGCCATAAACTTTACATAAACAAAGACTGCACAAAATCGTGCTTATCGAAAAGGCGCAGATCTTCCATCTTCTCGCCTACGCCGATGTAGCGAATGGGCACCTTAAACTGATCGGAAATGCCAATGGCCACGCCCCCTTTGGCCGTGCCGTCCAATT
>QLIP01061127.1_pt1 | contig 11955 bp, 9 predicted proteins | sample 1769771 | NCBI WGS metagenome assembly QLIP01 (sample SAMN09428762, study PRJNA476227) | Gut metagenome, whole genome shotgun sequencing project. | isolation source: cecum | host: Rhizomys sinensis | place: China: Jinsha town of Minqing, Fujian Province | collected 2013-09-23
GAAGGTGTCGATGTCGGTGTTGGTGGCGCTGGTGGCGGTTGGATGCTCGCAGCCCGATCATAGTGCGCTGTATCAGGAGCTTAAGAGTACCAATAAGTTGGTGCTGGCGTCGATGGCGATAAAGAAAACGGTGACGCAGGAAAATCCCGAGGTGTTTCTGCTGGGGAAGCGTGTGGCGGTCTATTCGTTTGACACCTATATGCAGGCCTACATCAACCTCGGTGAACTGGAGGAGGGGGACCTGGTGTTTGATGAAGACAACCGTCGGGTGACGGTGACGCTTCCCCCTGTCCATACCGAGCTTGCCGGGCGCGATATGCAGATGCGCAAGGTGTATGAGAACATCGGTTTGCTGCGTGCAGACCTCGATTCGAAGGAGCGGGCGTGGATGAAGGAGAAGGGGAGTGCATCATTGCGACGAGAGGTGGAGAAAAATCCGGAGTTTCGCAAGCAACTCGAGGAGTCTGCACGCAATAAGGCGCGCAGTTATTTTGAAAGTCTGATGGCCGAACAGGGTTACACGGCCGATGTCCGTTTCCGCGATGAGTGATCTGCGTTAACACTCCGTTCCTTCCCCTGCATTAACAAAAACGAAAGAGTGGTGTCTAAAAAAAAGTCTAACCGAATTATAACTCCGTATATGAAGATATTTAAGTGGATGCTACAGATAAAGCTAACGTTGCTGCTCGTTGCGGTGGCGGCTTTGGGTGGTGCTGCGTATTGGTTTTTTGCAATAAGGAATAAGCCGAAGATTGAGGTGAGTGCGGGGAAGATAGACCGTATTCAGACCATGGTGCGCCTTAGTTCGATGGATATATATAACGAAGTGCCGGTGGTGGACACCATCAATAACAAGGTGATTTGTGCGGTGCAGAAGCAACGCGGGTCGATATCGTTTGACATCGAACGGTTGCAGGTAGACACCGTCGGGGATACCGTACGAATAGTGCTCCCCAAGGAGATTGTGGAGTTGTATGAGTCGACCGAGCCTGATGCGTGGACCGTAATCGATACCAAGGCGGTCGGACCGATGGCGTTTCTGCATTCGGGAAAGTTGAGCGCCGGTGAAGAGAATGCCATAAAACGACGCATTGCGGCAAAGTCCCGACGGGAACTCTACCGCAATGGTACTGTAAAGCGGGCGCGCACGGAGGCAGCGCAGAATCTTACTCTATTTGCCGAACGTATCTATCGGCGTCCGGTTGTGGTTACTATCGACGCGACACATCGTTGAGCGCCTTGCGTGCCTTGGCGGTGGTTTCGCGCCAGGGGAGTGTGGAGTCGTTGATGTCGGCGCGGCGAATTTCGTCGAGCACTTTTTCTACCTCCGACGTGTCGGCACCTGCAGCACGGAGAATACGCACTTTTTCGACACTCTTGATACCGTCAAGCATACGTTCAAAGCGGATAGAGGAGCGGTTGTAGGGGTATACCAGGTAGGTATCGCCGCTGGTCCAGTTGCCAAAACGGCTGTCGGTCTGCGGGTCGGCAGCCCACGAGTTGTAAGCCCAGCGTAGCATTCCGTCGAAGTCGGAAGCCAAACCGTACCACCCTAAGAGTTCAGCCTCATAGGGGTCGGACATGGTGAACGTATTGGGGTAGGGAGGGTTGCAGCACACATAGAAAGTGGTGGTGAACCCTTTGGCGCGGCGGGTGGCGATATCCTCGGCGTCGACAGTCTGCCCCTGCTGTACGCAAACGTCTCTCATGCCGCGGAACCGCTTGTACGACTTATGGTTGTCGGCAATGGCAAACCCCATTTCGGGGGCGTTTGCCTCGAGTACCTTGATGGCAGCCTCCATAGCCTCGGGGGCACGTTCGTCCATAGCGATGTTGGTGATACCCAACCACCCCTTGCTGTCAAGGTGCTTCTTGAAATCCTTAAGGAACGGAGTCCAAATCTCGGTGAACTTCTCGGTGCCTGGGTCGGCCTTTACTGTCACGGTCTTGCCGGTTTTGGCGTCGAAGTATTCGAGTTCGCAGTTCCAGGGCACCATCGAGTAGCAGTTAATCATCTTGTTGATACCCAAGTCCATCATCATCTGTACCCAGCGGTCAAAGATGCGGTAGTCGTAGCTCCAAGTGCCGTCGGCGCGGAGGGTCCAGGTTATCATAGGCTCGTAGGCGTCGTAGCACTGGTGGTTCCACGGGTCCTTGTTGACGGTAGCGGTAATTACCTTCTGTCCGGCATCGGCAAGGCGCTTCATAACCGGCTTCATAGCCTCGAAATGCTCGTCGCTCCACACCTTGAGCCCCTGAGTGCGTGCCACCGAGGTGGGGTGTTGCCAGAGGTCGAGGTGGTACCCCCAGTTTCTTGCGGGTGGGAGGGTATGCTTCTGAACTTCGAGGGTAATGGGAAGGGTTACCGACTTGCCGCTCTGCGAGGTTATTTTTACCGACGAGGTGTATATGCCGGCCTTGGCGTCGGCAGGGACATCGATGTTTACCCACACCGGGCGCACCTGACGGGGTGACATGTCGAATACGCGCAGCGAATCGATCATATCGGCCATAACCTGGGTGCCAATCTCCTTACCTTCATATTTGTCGGCGACGGTGTAGCGGATAAAGTTGGCGCTTGCAATCTTGCGCGGCAGTTTGGCATCCTTGCTTTTGAAGTCGGCAAACGAGCAGGTGACGCCGCTCAGCGAGTCGGGGCTCCAGAGCAGTAGCATATCGCCGATGTTTTCACCCTTCCATGCCACCATGCGGCAAGTGTCGACAATGTCGGTGGTGGGGACCACCAGTTGTGGGTATCTTATATCCTTGTCCCCCCAGGCGGCATGCAGACCGGGGGAGAGCTTGCTCCACGCCGTGAGGTTCTGGGCCGAGGCAGCGGAAGCCGGCCCCCCCTTCTTGGGGTTGGCGACGGAGATGGCTTCGGTCGGTTCGGCAAAGGTTTTAACTTTCTGATAGGGATGGCTGCAACCTACGAGTGCGAGCATCGAGGCTGCAAACAAAGCATTATGAAATCGCATAATAAAAACGTTAGGCTTTGAAGTTGTTTATATTCTTTCCAAAATTACACAAAAAATCCAAATTCCGCAACAGGATTATGCCTGTTGCGGTATTTGGGTGGTTTGCGGAGGGTTAGATTCAATTTTATAGCGCAAAGAGAGTTGGTTATAAAAAATATTTGCTAAATTTGTGAAGTATGTTTTAAATAACTTAATATGTCGGATTCCCCCTATGCTCATATCATCCCTTCCCGCTATCCATTGGGGATGCAATCGTTTGAAGACATAAGATTAAGCAATAAGGTATATGTTGATAAAACAGCCATGTTGCATAAGCTAATCACAGACGGTCAGTATTACTTTTTGAGTCGACCGCGCCGATTTGGCAAAAGTCTTATGTTGTCTACACTTCAGGCATATTTTGAGGGTAAACTCGAGTTGTTTAAGGGGCTAGCAATTTATGACCTCGAAAAAGACTGGCATCCCCGCCCTGTTATACATCTCTCAATGCCATCAGGTGGTGAAATGACCCTACAGTCGCTGCAGTCGCGCATTTCGTTTATGATAAGTCGTGCAGCCTCCGATTTGGGTGTAAAGCTAACGGCAACATCTCCCGATATTCAGTTTGTCGAACTGATAGGGAGTACATTTGACAAGTATGGCGAGAAAGTAGTGGTTTTAATTGATGAATATGACCGACCCTTGCTCGATACTCAGTTTGCGCATCCAGAATTTCATGGTGAGGTACTTGAGTTTATGCGCTCCTTTTACAGCAGTCTGAAGGATTTTAGTAGGTATATTCACTTTGTAATGCTGACCGGCGTGACAAAATATAGTCAGGTCAATGTATTTTCGGGACTAAATAACCTTACCGATATATCGCTTAATCCGACTTATAATGCTCTGTGTGGCATCAGCGAGAGCGAAATGCAACGTTATTTTACCGATGATATAACTGTATTTGCTGAGCGCATAGGGTTGTCAGCACGTGATGCGCAGCATGAATTTAAGTTATCGTACGACGGTTACCGATTTGCTTCCGATGGTGAAAATATCTATAACCCCTACAGCGTATTGAGTGCCTTTTGGGAAGGTCGATTCGACACATATTGGTATCAGTCGGGTAACCCCAATCATATAGTGCAGGCTTTGTCAAAAAAACTTTTTTTTAATTTCAAGGAGCTGGAAGGGTATAAGGCACTTACCTCTCAAATGCTTGATCCTAACCTGTCCTACAAGGAGCCTGTGGCATTGTTGTACCAGTCGGGTTATTTGACAATAAAGGGGTATGATAAGGAGAGCCAGGTTTATACGTTGGGCTTTCCTAATAAAGAAGTATCTGCCGCTTTCTGCCAGAATTTAATGACAGCCATTGCGAAATCCGATAATTCCGAAATACAATTTAGTGTTCCTCGTCTTATTTTGGCAGCTACAACTGGTAGTGCCGATGAGGTTATGAAGATTCTGGATCAGGGGTTGGCTTCATTTAAATATGAGCAACTCAAAGAGCCATCGCATGAGCTTCATTTTCACCTGATGTTGCACATAATATGTATGTGTGCCGGTTTGCAGGTGGAAAGCGAGGTTCAAACCACCAACGGACGTATCGATTTGGTGCTTAAAACCAACAGGTTTATTTATATAATAGAGTTTAAGATTAATCAGAACGGAGATGCTGCACTTAAACAGATATTGGAAAAGGATTATGTGTCCAAATATCGAGGAGATTCCCGCAAGGTTATTTTGATTGGTGCCGGTTTCTCGGTTGAAACTCGTCGCCTTATTGACTGGAAAATACTGGACTAAAACTTAATTTTTTGTAGCTATTTCAGCTGGCAACTGAAACTTTTGGGTATTTATTTCAGCTGGCAGTTGAAACTTTTGGGTATTTATTTCAGCTGACAACTGAAACTTTTGGGCAAATATTTCAGCTGGTAACTGAAACTTTGGGATATTTATGGTGGATAAAACAGAGCGAGCCGGACTGTTAAGTGTCCGGCTCGCTGGCGTTGTATAGTTGGAGGTTTGATTATTCGGCATCCTGGTCTTCCTCTTTTTCGCGGTGTTCGTAGGCGTCGACAATGCGTTGCACCAGCGGGTGACGTACGATATCCTTCTTCTCGTATTCGATGCGGCCGATACCCTTGACACCCTTGAGGATGCGTAGAGCCTGCAGCAGTCCGCTGGGTGTAGAGCGCGGCAGGTCGATCTGTGTGGTGTCGCCGGTTATAATCATCTTACCGTTCATGCCGAGGCGGGTCAGGAACATCTTCATCTGGTGGCGCGTGGTGTTCTGAGCCTCGTCAAGGATGATTACGGCATCGTTGAGGGTGCGTCCGCGCATAAAAGCCAGCGGGGCAATCTGTATGGTCTGACTCTCCATATACTCCTTGAGTTTCTGTGCGGGGAGCATATCCTCGAGAGCATCGTACAGGGGTTGCAGGTATGGGTCGATTTTATCCTTCATGTCGCCCGGTAGGAAGCCGAGCTTTTCGCCAGCCTCGACGGCGGGTCGCGACAGGATAATCTTGCGGCACTGCTTGTTTTTCAACGCACTCACGGCAAGGGCAATGGCAATGTAGGTCTTGCCGGTACCGGCAGGACCCAGGGCAAAGGTAAGGTCGTTTTCGGCAAAGCTCTTTACCATGCGAGCCTGGTTGGCATTGCGAGGTGCGATGGGCTTGCCGTTCTGACCATAGATAATCACCCCCTCGCCGCACACCTCCTTGGGGGGAGCACCGCGCACGATGTCGATTATGGCGTCTTCGTCGAGCTTGTTGTACTTGGCGGCATGCGCTTCTATTTTCTTGACCTTCTCTTCGAAGTCGGCAGTTTCGCTCTCTTCCCCTATAACCTTAATCACATTGCCGCGAGCGGCCATGCGCAACTTCGGGAAGAGATTGCGAATCAGGCTTATGTTGCAGTTGTTGACACCGTAAAAGGTCTGCGGGTCAACGCCGTCGATTATTATTATCCTCTCTATCATATGGTTATTGTTATCCTACGGAGCCTTCGAGCGAAATCTGCAGCAGCTTCTGCGCCTCGACGGCAAACTCCATGGGGAGCTTGTTCATAACATCCTTGGCATATCCACCCACAATCAGCGACACCGCCTCCTCAGCGGGTATGCCGCGCTGGCGGCAGTAGAACAGCTGTTCCTCGTTGATTTTGGATGTGGTGGCCTCGTGCTCTACGGTCGACGAGTTGTTGCGCACGTCGATATACGGGAATGTGTGTGCACCGCACTGGTCACCCATAAGCAGCGAGTCGCACTGTGTGAAGTTGCGGCACCCGGATGCACCCTTGGACATGCGCACCAGTCCGCGGTAGCTGTTCTGCGACTTGCCGGCCGATATACCCTTGCTCACAATAGTGGAGCGGGAGTTGCGACCCACGTGTATCATCTTGGTGCCGGTGTCGGCTTGCTGGTAGTTGTTGGTAACAGCCACCGAGTAGAACTCACCCACCGACTCATCCCCCTTGAGGATGCAGCTGGGGTATTTCCAGGTGATTGCCGAGCCGGTTTCCACCTGTGTCCAGCTGATTTTGCTGCGGTGTCCGCGGCATAGACCGCGTTTAGTCACAAAGTTATAGATCCCCCCTTTGCCATCCTTGTCACCGGCATACCAGTTCTGTACGGTGCTGTATTTGACCTCGGCACGTTCCTCGCAGATAATCTCCACGATAGCGGCGTGGAGCTGGTTTTCGTCGCGCATCGGTGCGGTGCACCCCTCGAGATAGCTTACGTAGGCATCGTCGTCAGCCACGATGAGCGTGCGCTCAAACTGACCGGTGCCCGAGGCGTTGATGCGGAAATAAGTGCTCAGCTCCATAGGGCAGCGCACACCCTTGGGGATATAAACAAACGAACCGTCCGAGAACACCGCTGAGTTGAGGGCGGCAAAATAGTTGTCGCGGTAGCTGACCACGCTCCCCATATATTTCTTGACCAGGTCGGGGTAATCCTTGACCGCTTCTGAGAAGGAGCAGAAGATTACACCGAGTTCGGCAAGCTTCTCGCGGTGGGTGGTTTTGACGCTTACAGAGTCCATGACGGCGTCGACGGCAACCCCGGCAAGCTGCTTCTGCTCCTCGAGCGAGATGCCGAGCTTGTTGAAGGTGTCAACGAGTTCGGGGTCCACCTCGTCCATGCTCTTTTTCAGCTCCTTCTGCTTCGGGGCGGCATAGTAGCTGATGGCCTGGAAGTCGATGGCGGGGATGTTGAGATGTGCCCACTCCGGCGGGGTGAGTGTCTCCCAGTATCTGAACGCCTTTAGGCGGAAGTCGAGCAGCCATTCTGGTTCCCCCTTCTTGGCCGAGATGAAGCGGATCACATCCTCGTTTAGACCGGGAGGTACAATCTCGGTCTCGATGTCGGATGTAAATCCATATTTATATTCGGAATTTGTGGCCTCGTGGAGAGTGTCGTTGCTATTGGCAAAGGTCTCCTGAGCCCCTGTTATATCATTGCTCATAATAGTCCTTACTAAAATATTACGCAAATTTAACAAAAAAGTTCCTTTAAGTTTGCCTATTAGTTTCGGATATGAGGGGAATTTTTGTTATTTTTGCATTTGCAATAAGTTTTTTATGCTTACGGGGTGGTTTAAAGTGCACTTTTTCAATATTTTCAATCACTTTAACCACCTGTGGGCTACAAATTTCTCTCAATCAACAATGACACTATGGGGAAAACCATCGCAATTGCCAATCAAAAAGGTGGAGTAGGTAAAACCACCACCGCCTTCAACCTCGGAGCCTGCCTCGCAGCTGCCGGCAAGCGTGTGCTGCTGGTGGATGCCGACCCGCAGGCCAACGCTACTTCCGGCATCGGTATGCAACCCCAGCCTTCCGATCCATCCATTTATGAATGTCTTGTCGACAATTACCCCGCCAAGGATGCCATCCTGCACTCGCAGATGGAAAACCTCGACATTATCTGCTCGCGCATCGACCTGGTGGGTGCAGAGGTCGAAATGATGAACCGCCGCGACCGAGAGCGGTCGCTGCAGCGGCTCCTGGACCCTGTCAAGGAGCTGTATGACTATATCCTTATTGACTGCTCCCCGTCGCTGGGTATCATCACGGTCAATGCCCTCACTGCTTCCGACTCGGTGCTGATTCCGGTGCAGAGCGAATATTTTGCACTTGAGGGGATTACGCAGCTGCTCAACACGATACGCATCATCAAGAGTCGTCTGCGTCCGCAACTTGAAATAGAAGGTTTCCTGCTCACCATGTATGACGCCCGTCTGCGACTTGCCAACCAGATATACGAAGAGTTGCGCGGTCACTTCGGCAACATGGTGTTTGACACCGTGATACCGCGCAATATCCGTCTCTCCGAGTCTCCCAGCCACGGTTTGCCCGCCATACTCTACGATCCCGACTCGCGCGGGGCGATAGCCTATGTTCAGCTTGCCAAGGAACTCGAAAAACGGAATAAATAATTGACGAAATAATTGACGCCTAAAAATATGGCTTTGAAACGTAACGCTCTCGGTCGCGGTCTCGATTCGCTGATCTCGATGGGAGAAATAAATACCAGCGGCTCGTCCGCCATCTCGGAGATTGACATAGACCGTATTGTCCCCAATCCCGACCAGCCGCGCCGCTCGTTTGACGAAACGTCGCTCGACGAGCTGGCAACCTCCATTCGCGAAATCGGGGTGGTGCAGCCACTCACCCTGCGCCTTGCCGACGACGGCAACTACCAGATTATTGCCGGCGAACGTCGCTGGCGCGCCGCGCGTCGCGCCGGGCTAACCGGTGTGCCGGCCTACGTCCGCACCGTGTCCGACTCGGAGATGACCGAAATGGCGCTTATCGAAAATATACAGCGCGAGGACCTCAACGCCATTGAGGTGGCACTCGGCTTCAAGAAACTTATCGATACCTACCACCTTACCCAGGAGCGCCTCTCCGAGCGTCTGGGCAAGAACCGCGCTACCATTGCCAACCACTTGCGATTGCTGCGTCTGCCAGCCGAAATTCAGCTCGGACTCCGCGACCGTAAACTCGACATGGGGCATGCCCGCGCCATCCTGGCGGTGGACAACCCCAAGATACAGCTCAAGCTATATCAGCGCATACTGAAGGAGGAGCTGTCGGTGCGTGCTGTCGAGGAGCTGGGGCGCCGACTCTCGGATGCCGATTCTGCCGACGCCGACACCACCAAGCACGAACGCAAGGATACCCGCTCGGCCGACCTCGACATCCTTGAGCGCGAGTTTGCCGCATACTTCCCGGTGCCGGTCAAGGTGTCGCGCAATAAGTCGGGTAAAGGGTCGGTGACATTTAAGTTTACCTCCGACGACGAACTTGTGAAACTCGTGCAAATCTTTGAACGACTTAAAAACTAACCCGTGCCGATGTCCCTGAAAGCTGTCCGTATCCTCGTTCTGTGTCTGTGTGCCTTCTGCTCGTTTGCAGCCAAGGCGCAGAGGCTCCCCATTGTGCCCGATTCTACGGTAAACCTCGACGCGGAGGTGATTATGCCGCTGCCGGTCGATTCGCTGGGGGTGACCGAAGTCACTGCCGAGGGGTATGTAGACCCTGCCCGCAAACTGTTTTCCCCCTCGCCCGAGCGTGCCACCTGGCTGTCGGCGCTCTGTCCGGGATTGGGGCAGATATACAACCGCCGCTATTGGAAGCTACCTATAGTCATAGGTGGATTCATGGGGCTTGGTTACGCCACCAACTGGAACAATAACCAGTATCAGGACTATATTCAGGGGTACAAGGACCTGACGGACGACGACCCCGACACCAAAAGCTATATGAACTTCTTCCCACCCACGGTCAACGAAAAAGACCTTGACAAGGAGTGGCTGAAACGTACGTTCAAGGCACGCAAAGACTACTTCCGCCGCAACCGCGACTTGTGCATCATTTCGCTTGTGGGGATGTATCTGCTCTGCATGGCCGATGCTTATATCGATGCCTCGCTGGCACATTTCGACATCTCTCCGGACTTATCGCTCGACGTAAAACCCTCCCTGTCGCTCCCGGCTCCGGGACGCGCCGCCACGGTGGGGGTAAACTGGGCCTTTAATTTTTGACGCAGAACCAGACACTGAAATGAACCCGAAATTAATCAAATCGCTGGCCATGGCTGCCCTCTTGCTGACCGCTGCTCCGCTCAGCGCTCAGACCAATCAGACCAATCAGGCTAACCAGACCAATCAGACCAACAATGTGCTCGACGTTAAGAATTCTCTTACCGACAGCAATATCGTATACCCCGAATCGTTTGAAAGCGACACCCAGAAAATGCTCGAAGGGTGGTATATGAAAAACTATACCGCTTTTGACGACCGCTATAAGAATGTGGCTGATACCAAATATGACGATGCCACAATACGGCAGCGCCTTGCCAAACTCCCCACGCTGATTGAACTCCCCTACAATCAGGTGGTGCGCAGCTATATCGACCGCTATACTCAGAAGGGGCGTGCACAGGTAACAGCGCTCCTGGGACTCTCCTTATATTATAATCCTATTTTCGAGCAGGCACTCGAGGAGCAGGGGCTACCCCTCGAACTCAAGTATCTCCCCGTTATTGAATCGGCTCTCAACCCCAATGCCGTGTCAAAGCATGGCGCGACAGGATTGTGGCAGTTTATGATTCAAACCGCCAAAGGGCTGGGTATGGAGGTCAACACCCTGGTCGATGAGCGTCGCGACCCATATCTCTCTTCGCGATTGGCTGCTAAGTATCTGAGCGACCTCTACAAGCTGTATGGTGACTGGAGTCTTGCCATTGCCGCTTACAACTGCGGTCCGGGTGCCGTCAACAAGGCTATCCGCCGTGCCGGTGGCGACCCGAGGAGCCACGATTTCTGGTCCATCTACAACTATCTCACCCCCGAGACCCGCGGATATTTCCCCATGTTTATCGCTGCCAACTATGTGATGAACTACTATCCGCAGCACGGCATCTCGCCGGTGATCCCTACCAAGCCTCTTGTAACCGACACCATCCATGTGTCAGAACAGATTCACTTCAATCAGATTTCGGCGGTGCTCGACATCCCGGTTGAGGAGTTGCGTGTGCTCAACCCCCAGTTCCGCAACGACATTATCCCCGGGTCACCCGAGAAAACGTATACTCTTATTCTCCCCTCGCAGCAGGTGCACGCCTATTTGCTGAGCGAGAATGAAATCAAGAATTATGAGGCCGAAAAATATCGCCGCCATGATTCTGCCGAACCGGGGACTGCACTGCTTGCCGCCAACACCAATAAGCAGGAAGGTGGTGCCGAAAACAGTGCCTCCGATGCCATCGTAGCAGCCGATGAGACTGCCCCCGTGGTGGCAGCCGTCGAAACCAAGCCTGAAACTCCGGTTGCAAAGAAAACCGAAGTGGTTGCAGCAACAACAAAGATAGCCGAAACTCCGGTCAAGGAGGTTGCCCCCGTCAAGCAGCAGGTTGCAGCCGGCGAGACTGTTACCCATAAGGTGAAGCCTGATGAAACGCTTGCTTCAATCGCCAAGCAGTATGGGGTAACAACATGGCAGATAAGAAGCTGGAATAACATGACACGCGCCGCAGTGCGCACCGGTCAGCAACTGCGCATCGAGGCTCCCACAAAGGGTGTAGAGTTGGCTAACTCTAACAAAAAAGAGGAAACAAAAGTTGCTGGGGCAGCAGTGGCAGATAATAGCAAAAGCAGCAGCAAAGCCACCGAAGAGGCTCCCAAGTGGAAAAGCAAGAAGGAGCGTCAGCGTGAAGCTCGCGAAAAGGCAGCCCCCCTAAAAGCTCAGCAGCCCACAAGCCACACCCTCAAGAGTGGCGACAACCTCAGCACTCTGGCGCGTAAATATGGTGTAACAATAGATGCCATCAAGAAAGCCAACAACATGAAGGACGACGACCTTGTGGCAGGAGACAAAATCACCATCCCCTCTAAAAACGCAGCCAAGTCAAGCTCCAAATCTAGCAGAAAGCGCCGCCGCTAATTATAGCCGCGGCAGGCCGGAGTCCGGCAGACATACA
>QLIP01004833.1_pt1 | contig 11944 bp, 8 predicted proteins | sample 1769771 | NCBI WGS metagenome assembly QLIP01 (sample SAMN09428762, study PRJNA476227) | Gut metagenome, whole genome shotgun sequencing project. | isolation source: cecum | host: Rhizomys sinensis | place: China: Jinsha town of Minqing, Fujian Province | collected 2013-09-23
TGAGGTCTTCAAGACGCTGGCACTGTTCCTTGCGAACCTCGGTGTTATCAACCTCGAGGATATCGATGGGATCTTCGTGTTCGAGACGATGCTTGTTAATACCAACAATTGTCTGCTTGCCTGAGTCGATACGAGCCTGAGTGCGTGCGGCAGCCTCTTCGATACGAAGTTTGGGAAGACCAGTTTCGATTGCTTTGGCCATACCACCAAGCTTTTCGATTTCCTGAATGTGACCCCATGCTCTGTGTGCAAGCTCGTTAGTGAGAGCTTCAACATAGTATGATCCACCCCACGGGTCAATCTGCTTGGTTACATTCGTTTCATCCTGAATGTAAATCTGTGTATTGCGGGCAATACGGGCAGAGAAGTCTGTGGGAAGTGCAATTGCCTCGTCAAGCGCATTGGTGTGCAGAGACTGAGTGTGACCAAGTACTGCGCCCATAGCCTCAACGCAGGTACGACCCACGTTGTTGAAAGGATCCTGCTCGGTGAGCGACCAACCTGAAGTCTGGCTGTGTGTACGAAGCGCCAATGATTTGGGATTCTTGGGATTGAACTGAGACACAATCTTGGCCCAAAGCATACGTGCGGCACGCATCTTGGCTATTTCCATAAAGTAGTTCATGGAGATACCCCAGAAGAATGACAAGCGCGGAGCAAATGAGTCGATATCCATACCAGCGTTAACACCTGCGCGGAGGTACTCAAGACCATCAGCGAGAGTGTATGCAAGCTCAATATCTGCAGTTGCACCAGCCTCCTGCATGTGGTAGCCTGAGATAGAGATAGAATTGAACTTAGGCATGTTCTTTGAAGTGTACTCGAAGATGTCTGCGATAACCTTCATCGAGAATGCCGGCGGATAGATATAGGTGTTACGAACCATAAACTCTTTGAGGATGTCATTCTGGATTGTACCAGCCATCTCATCAAGTTTGGCACCCTGCTCAAGACCCGCGTTGATGTAGAACGCAAGTACCGGAAGAACGGCACCGTTCATAGTCATCGACACAGACATCTTGTTCAACGGAATACCGTCGAAAAGCACCTTCATGTCTTCGAGTGAACAGATTGATACGCCGGCCTTACCTACGTCACCAACTACACGCTCATGATCGGCATCGTAACCGCGGTGTGTGGGAAGGTCGAATGCAACAGAAAGACCCTTCTGACCAGAAGCAAGGTTACGACGATAGAAAGCATTTGATTCTGCTGCAGTTGAGAAACCTGCATACTGGCGGATGGTCCAAGGACGAAGAGGATACATCGCGCTGTAAGGACCACGTAGGAACGGAGGGATACCAGACACGAAGTCAAGATGTTCCATTCCCTCAAGATCCTCTTTTGTATATACTGGTTTTACCGGAATTAGCTCGGCTGTGAGCCACTCCTCACCTGCTACCGGCTGATGGCCTTTGTTTTCAAAAGCCTTGGTGATATCAATTTCGTTGAAATTAGGTCTCATGATTATTTGAGGAGTTTAGCGTTAAATCCGACAAGTGTGTCAAGCACATTTACTTTCACATGGATGAAATTCTCGATTCCGGCAGCCTTAAGCTCGTCCATGCAGGCAGGGGCACCAGCCACTACAAACAGGGCACGACCTGCGAGCTCGTTATATGCTTCGGGAGCATACTGTGCATATTCATCATCGCTTGAACAGAGCACCACTACATCAGCGCCCTTTTCAACAGCTGCATCTACACCCTCTTTAACTGTATTAAAGCCGATGTTGTCGATAATCTCATAGCCGGCACAACCGAAGAAGTTGCCCGAGAACTGTGCACGGGCAAGACGCATTGCCAGATTGCCAATGGTGAGCATAAATACCTTCGGACGGTGACCTGAACGTTCTGTATCAAGACGGAGCTGTTCAAACTGGCTTGCAGCACGATCATTGTTGAGACTTGCAACAGCGTCGTCAGCAACATCGTCACCACAGCAGCACTTGCAGCAGCCACCTTCTGTAAGCTTGCTAAGAGCAGTTTCGTTAACGTTGGGATACTGATTGGTACCAAGAAGGTTCTCTTTGCGACGGGCAACATCAAGGTGACGTTTTACGCCAGATTCATTAACCTTGGTCTGTACTTCACCATTTGCAACGAGTGTGGCAAAGCCACCGGCATTTTCAACCTCTGTAAAGAGTTTCCAAGCCTGATCTGCAATTGAAGCAGTGAGGGTTTCGATATAGTAAGAACCGCCAGCGGGGTCTACAACCTTATCAAGGTGTGACTCTTCGCGAAGAAGCACCTGCTGATTGCGAGCAATGCGTTCGCTGAACTCATCGGGAGTCTTAAAGCAAACATCAAACGGCAATGTTTCAAGTGAATCGACACCGGCAAGAGCAGCACTCATTGTTTCAGTCATGGTGCGAAGAAGGTTCACATGAGCATCATATATGGTCTGGTTGAACATGCTTGTCACGGCATGAACATACATCTTGCAATCTTCTTCAGCAGCGCCAAAAGCCTTAACAATTTCTGCCCAAAGCATACGACCGGCACGGAACTTGGCAAGCTCCATAAAGTAGTTGGATGAAATACCCATGTTAAACTTAACGCGACCTGCTACTTCTGCTACTGACAACCCCTCTTCTGTCATCATTGAAATCCACTCAGCACCCCATGCAAGAGCATATCCGAGTTCCTGAGTGATAAATGCACCAGCGTTGTTGAGCATGAAGCTGTCGACAGAGAAGCAACGAAGTCCGGGAATCTCCTGTACTGCATCATAAAGAGCCTTACCCTCTTTAGCTGCATCCTTGGGGAAAGGAAGACCATGCTTAAGGTAACGACGATAGGGGTTATATGATACTGAACCACGGAATTCTGCTGAAGCACCTGCTTTCTTAACGAGCTCTACGAGTTCAGCAGCTACAGCAACACTCTTGCCGGGACAGCATGTAATATTAACCTCTACTTTTTTCAAATCTACTCCAGCAAGGATTTCGCTGAGTTTTGCATCTGCAAGGTTACCGCGAAGTGAAATGCCAAGTGACTCAACGCCACGCTCAAGCATGTGGTGAGCATGTGCGTTAGCAGCCTGTGCATTTTCGCCTAAAACTTCCTGACGGATAAGCCAGTCATTGTTATTGCGTGTACCTCTCACGTATGGGAATTCACCCGGAAGAGAGCCGATAGTTGAGAGACCTTCAAGATCTTCCCTTCTGTAGAAAGGCTGAACGTTGAAGCCTTCGTTAGTGCGCCAGACAAGTTTCTTGTCAAAATCGGCACCCTTCAAGTCGGCGGTAATCTTCGCTTTCCACTCTTCGGCGGAAACCGGAGAAAACGCGTCGAAAAGAGTTTCTTTGTTTTCTGCCATTGTTTAATAGCTTTTGTTTATGATATAGATTGGTTCAATTCTTATTAGAACTGGTAATAATTTATTGTAATATCTAACCATTGAGGGAGAAACAGGCTGCTTGGTTACTGTAAAGTAAAGTCACAGCATTAGCATCTGCAAAATTAAGGATTTTTTTCTCTAATATAAAATTTTAATATATTTTTTTGAGAAGAAATTAGTTTCATTGCGAAAAAACGATTATAGATTCCCGCGCATTAACGATTTATCATGTAAAACGTGAAGAATAATTCACTTCATGGATTACTCAAGAACCATTTTTTCCGAGCAGCGTATTATTCGCGCAGGGAAGTCTTCGACCATCTGCATATTATGCGTGGCCATTACTACAGCTGTCCCCTCTTGGGCAAGTTTATGTAGAAGTGATACAATCTGATATCCACTCGTTGGATCCAGGTTACCAGTTGGCTCATCGGCAAGTATCAGCTTAGGGTTATTAAGGAGCGCTCTTGCTATGACCACACGTTGCTGTTCCCCCCCACTAAGCTCATGTGGCATTTTATAACTTTTGGTCTCCATTCCTACCTGCTTTAGCACCTCTTCGACACGGTGTTCTATCTCCTGCTTGTTTTTCCACCCAGTTGCCTTTAATACGAATCTGAGGTTGGCTGCAACCGAACGGTCGGTAAGTAATTGAAAATCCTGAAACACAATACCGATACCTCGACGCAAGTACGGAATCTGTTTGCGCCTTAGCTTTAGAAGGTCATATTCAAGAATATTGCCGGTTTCCCCACTTAATATCGGTACCTCCCCGTAGAAGGTCTTTAGGAGTGTGCTTTTACCACTCCCTACAGAACCGACAAGATAGCAAAACTCACCTTCCTCGATGTTAAAGCATACATCCTTAAGCACGGTCTTGTCACCCCGCTCTATGGTTACCCCTTTATACTCTATAATGCTCATAGCGATAAAATATTACAATGATTATGATGACTATGACTATCCGAACAGAATCCTAAAAACCTCATCGATGCGCCCGACCTCAATTATTTTGATTGAAAAGGTATCTTTTACACCCTTGAGATTACCTTTCGGAATGACAATCGTTGAGAAACCCAGTTTTTGCGCTTCGGCTACACGCTGGTCTATTCTTGTTATTGTCCTTATCTCGCCCGACAATCCAACCTCACCTGCAAAGATGATTTCCCTTGAAACCGGAATATCAAAATTTGAGCTCATGATTGCAGCTACTACTGCCATATCAAGTGCAGGGTCTGACACCTTCATGCCGCCTGCGATATTTAAAAACACATCCTTTTGTTCCAATTTAAACTTGGCACGCTTCTCAAGTACTGCAAGAAGCATATTGAGCCTGCGCTGATCAAACCCAGTTACCGAACGCTGTGGAGTACCATAGGCTGCAGTTGACACAAGAGCCTGAACTTCTACAAGAAAGGGGCGGGCACCCTCCATGGTAACGCCGATGGCCATCCCCCCCATCTCTTCTTCCCTATTATCGGACAATAACATTTCCGAGGGATTCTTAACCTCTTTCAAGCCGGTACGTACCATCTCATAGATACCTATTTCGTTGGTGGAACCAAAACGGTTTTTTATGGATCGAAGTATTCTGTATAGATATTGACGGTCACCTTCGAACTGAAGCACAGTGTCAACTATATGCTCTAATACCTTTGGTCCGGCAATGGCCCCGTCTTTATTTATGTGACCTACAAGAATTACCGGGACATTGCTCTCTTTGGCATATCTCAATAGAGAGGCTGCACACTCCCGGACCTGGGATACACTTCCCGGTGCTGATTCAATATCAGCACTGCAAATAGTTTGAATCGAATCAACAACGAGCAAATCTGGCTCTACGCTATCTATTGTATTAAAGATAGCATCCATATCAGTTTCACACAATATATATGTATTGTCCGATATTTTGCCTAATCGGTCAGCTCTCAACTTTAGCTGCGAAGCGCTTTCCTCTCCCGAAATATAAAGAATCTTCTTATTTCTGATTGACAATATGTTTTGTAGCAATAGTGTTGACTTTCCAATTCCTGGTTCACCCCCTATTAGAGTCAAAGATCCTAATACAAGTCCACCACCGAGAACACGGTTGAATTCTGATGATGGCATCTTCATGCGAGCATCTTCAGTAACTTCAATTTCCGATATTTTAATCGGTTTGGAACTTTTGACTAGTCCGCGACTCTTTCCTGATGCTGAGCTTTTTTTAGTCGCGACTTTCTCCTCTACAAAACGGTTCCATTCTCCGCACCCGGGGCATTTCCCAAGCCACTTCGGACTTTCGTATCCGCAGTTGCCGCAAAAAAATACGCTTTTACTTTTTTGTGTAGCCATATTTTTGTTTACTTCTTTTCTCAAATGCAAATTTATAAAAAATTAGTCAAAATAAAAAAGTGAATCCCGACAGTGGACATCTGATGATGGATATCTCCAGCTCATAAGTCAACCGAGACTTTGCTAAAATAGTTTAATAAATACAACATTTACAATTGTTATTTATTATAAATAAAGGAAGCAACCAACAGTTGCGTTCCGAAATAATAATTTATAAAAAATAAGTAATATGAATTACCTTACTAATGAGAAGCTTCTTATTGTTGGAGCCGGTGGTATGATCGGTTCTAACATGGCTCAGACAGCTATTATGATGAAGCTTACTCCTAATATTTGTCTTTACGACCCTTATCTTCCGGGGCTTACAGGTGTAGCCGAAGAACTGTTGCATTGCGGTTTTGAGGGTCTTAACCTTACCTATACCGACAATATTGCAGAAGCATTGAAAGATGCAAAATATATTGTTTCTTCAGGTGGCGCAGCTCGCAAGGCTGGTATGACTCGAGAAGATCTTCTGAAAGGGAATGCCCTTATTGCTGAAGAGTTCGGCAAGAACGTCAAGAAATATGCCCCCGATTGCAAACACATTGTGGTTATATTCAATCCGGCGGACATCACCGGTCTCATCACACTTCTTTATTCTGGACTTCCCGCAACAGGTGTGTCAACATTAGCAGCTCTTGATAGTACTCGTCTCCGCAACGAGCTTGCGAAATACTTCAAGATTCCGGCTGATGAGATAATCAACTCACGCACATACGGTGGTCACGGTGAGCAGATGGCCGTATATGCTTCTACAACAACCGTAAATGGCAAACCTCTTGCAGAGCTCATCGAAACAGGTGTGATTCCAGAAAAAGACTGGGCAGAAATTCAGGCTAAAGTAACACAGGGTGGTAAAGCTATTATCGATCTTCGTGGCAGATCTTCATTCCAGAGTCCTGCATATCTTTCAATTGAAATGATTGCTGCAGCTATGGGAGGACCTGCATTTAAATGGCCTGCTGGTGTTTATGTTAATGATAATCACTTCCAGCACATCATGATGGCCATGGAAACCACCATTGATAAGAACGGTGTACATTATACCGATGTTAAGGGAACTCCCGCAGAAGATGCTGCTCTCCAAAAGAGCTATGAGCACCTTTGTCACCTTCGTGACGAAGTTATTGAAATGGGTGTACTTCCTCCCATTTCAGAGTGGGGCAAAATCAATCCGAATCTTGCATAATGCTGGATAATCCTTCAATATTGCTCTATTTAGACAAGAGCTATTATTAAAAATCTAAGATAACGGGAGGTTGATATAGCAACTTTCCGTTATTTTATGTTTTTAAACATATTGAGCTTACAAAAAAAAATTTGATATGATTAGGACACGTCATATTTAAATACTACCTTTGCCCACAATTTATACATAGCTCGGGCTGTGTATAGACCTCTACGATAAATTTTATCAAACTAATCTAATTATATTATATCATGAAGAAGCATAACTTCTATGCAGGGCCCTCTATTCTGAGCCCCTACACTATTCAGAAAACAGCTGAAGCAATCAACAACTTCGCTGATATGGATCTCTCACTCCTCGAAATCTCTCACCGCAGCAAGCAGTTTGAAGCAGTTCTTGACGAGGCTGTAGCTCTTACTAAAGAACTCCTTCAGCTTCCCGAAAACTATCACGTACTTTTCCTCGGGGGTGGTGCCAGCATGCAGTTCTGCATGGTTCCGTTCAACCTTCTTGAGAAAAAAGCCGCCTATATCAACACCGGCACATGGGCAACAAATGCCATCAAGGAAGCTAAAATCTTTGGCGACGTAGAAGTTCTTGCCTCTTCAGAAGACACTAAGTTCAACTATATCCCCAAGAACTTCGTTATCCCGGAAGATGTTGACTACTTCCATTTCACCTCCAACAACACCATCTACGGTACTGAAATCCGTCATGACTTCGACACCAAGGTTCCGGTTGTTTGCGACATGTCATCCGACATCTTCTCTCGTGAATTCGATCCCACTAAGTACTCGCTCATCTATGCCGGTGCTCAGAAAAACCTTGCACCTGCAGGTGTTACAATCGTTATTGTTAAGGAAGATATCCTTGGCAAGGTTAGCCGTCCCATCCCCACGATGCTCGATTATCGCACTCACATCAAGAAGGGTTCGATGTTCAATACACCCCCCGTACTTCCCATCTACTCAGCGCTCATGACTCTCCGTCACTACAAAGAACTCGGTGGCGTAAAGGCTATGGAGAAATACGACCTCGAAAAGGCAGAAATGCTCTACAACGAAATCGACCGCAACAAACTTTTTGTTGGTACCGTTGCTGACGAAGACCGCTCTATCATGAACGCCTGCTTCGTAATGAAACCAGACTATGCGGAGCTCGAAAAGGAATTCTATGACTTTGCTACCTCAAAGGGTATCATGGGTATCAAGGGTCACCGTTCTGTTGGTGGCTTCCGCGCTTCTCTCTACAATGCACTTCCCAAAGAATCGGTACAGGTGCTCGTAGATGCAATGAAGGAATTCGAAGCTAAGCACTAATTAGTAAACCTATCCAATAAAATAAGTAATGAAGATACTTGTTTTCACAGAAAAGCCCTTTGCCGCAGCTGCGGCAAAGGCTATTGCCAACACTATCAACGCTTCTGGCAATGAACTTCGTCTTGTAGAGGAAGGTACCCGTGAGGACTTCCTCAAAGAAGTGGCAGATGCTGAAGCGCTCATCGTTCGTAGTGACAAAGTAGATGCAGAAATCATCGCAGCTGCACCGAAGCTTAAAGTTATCGTTCGTGCAGGTGCGGGATATGACAACATTGACCTTGCTGCTGCTACAGAGCGTAGAATCTGCGTGATGAATACACCCGGCCAGAACTCAAATGCTGTTGCAGAACTCGTATTCGGCATGATTGTGATGATGTGCCGCAATCTGTATAACGGCAAGTCAGGCTCTGAGCTCAAGGATAAGTCATTGGGTATTTATGCTTATGGTCAGGTTGGTCGCAATGTTGCACGTATTGCCAAAGGATTCGGCATGAAGCTCGAAGCTCTTGATAAATTTGTAAGCGACGAATTTATGGAAGCCGACGGTGTTAAGCCTCTCCACGACGTAAAGGAGCTTTTCTCTCAGAACGATTTCGTATCGCTCCATATCCCTGCAACCAGCGAAACCAAAAAATCTATAGGCTATGACCTCTGTATGCTTATGCCTAAGGGTGGTGTACTGGTAAATACAGCCCGCAAGGAGGTAATCGACGAAGAGGGTCTCTTCAAAGCACTTAGTGAGCGTACAGACCTTCGCTATGTATCGGACATCAAACCTGACATGGCTGAAGAGTTTGAAAAGAACTTTGCTTCACGCGTATTCTTCACCCCCAAGAAAATGGGTGCACAGACCGCCGAAGCCAACTTCAATGCCGGTGTGGCAGCTGCCGAACAGGCTATTGCCTATCTCAAAGATGGTTGGAACAAATTCCAGGTAAACAAGTTCTAATACGAACATAATAATAATAAGTAAAGCGGTAAATGCTGATCAGATTTGATTAGCATTTACCGCTTTACTAATTATCGGTGAATCTGTAACTTTGTTTAGAAACTATTATTACGGCGGATAGTAATTGGGATAGCACCTTTGGGCACTTCGCCATCAATAACCAGTGCAAGGTAGCCACCACCCCCGGCTCCACTCATTTTCCAAGCAAGAGATTTCTCCTTCCATTCATCAATAAATTCCTGAACTCCAGGTTGCATCATAGCCGGAAACATAGATACCTGGGCATTAAAAGAATCGCGGTATGCCTCGGCAAATCTATCAAGATTCATATCCATAATTGCAGACCAGCACCGTTCTGCCGCATCAGTAAGCTTGGTAACCTTCTCGGGTGTTATGTCGCGCCCTTCTACAACTGAGCATCCTGCCCTGCGAGGGAACATTGGAACGAGACAAAGATGGGACTCAAGCCAGCTAAGAATCTTTTCATCCTGACAACGTTCAATCTTGTTTGGCCAATAACAGTTATCATAATAATGACGGTTCAATCCGGACATACAGATACCAATAGCATCCTGTGCACCTGAAATGTGCCCTTTGCCCTCGGGGTCATTTTCAAAACAGAACAGTAGACGTGCCAGCATTTCTTCATTATATGCTGGAAGCTCATATGGCCAGATCTTGCGGGCTGTATTACGTGTGGATGTTGACATACCACCCCGTTCCATGAATTGCATGGTTGGTTCAAGAGAGATAGTCAATGCCCAACCTGCTCCATGCTCAGAGACATATGGTTGGTCAATCCATGTACCGGCAATATCAAGTCGATAAGGGAGATGTGACGTTACTCCAGTGCGTAGACTTGTGGTGGATCGGGCTTCAAGTCCTGCCTCAGGCACTCGTTCAAGTTCTATGTATTCAATGCCACGAGCCGCACAAAAGTCTCTTTTTTCCTGTGATCCACCATCCGTATTGACCACAAATACGTCCGGTTTAACATGATTTACAGTCTCAACGAAGTCCATAATCCCTGAACCGGGATTTATATATGCATCAGTCACATATTTAATGGACTGCACCATATATAAGCGCTCCTTTTCTGAATATACAGTCTTACGGTTCTTATAATGTTCAATCGTGTCATCCGATCCTATACCTACATAGAGGTCTCCGTATTTAGCCGCTTCTTTAAAAAAGGCAACATGTCCAGAATGAAGCATGTCATAACATCCCGAAACAAATACCTTTTTTCTTCCGCCGTTATTGATATTGTTGCTCATCTTATATTATTTTCTTTAGTTGATGCTTTTTAGTTGATGCTTCTTAAAGAACTTGACAGAGAAAATATCTGCTCCATCTCCTTCCATTTTCCGGCCGATGTGTCAGTAGGATTGCACTGTTGGAACCGTGCTACATATGCTTCCCACTCTTCTTGACGAGGAAGTCGGGAAAGACAATCCATTGCCTTATCAACGTTGACATCGTCTGGAACCTCCATTATCATTACCGCGAGATTACCAAGCAGATATAGCTCCATTTCGCTTATTCCTACGGATTTAATTCCCTCTTTAATTTCCGGCCAAATTTCATCATGCACTCTCCTGTATTCAGCAATTGCTTCTGGTGAATCAACAAGCCATAAGGTTTTTACAAATCTTTGCATAATCTAATGTGATTAAGAAATTTAAACCAAATTTAATCAAAAATTTCTATATGTCAAAATAAAATAAGGGAGAACGAAACAACTGTTTCATTCTCCCCCATTCATAAGGTTAAGTTGAATAGGTTCTCACATTTCTATTTCCATTCTTCGTGCTGTTCAAGATTTTTATTAGTATCAATTTCCTTCTGTGGAATAGGCCATACATAATCCTGAGGTCCGCGAGGTGCCTTGTGGTTGAGGACTCCAAAACCTTTGTCCTTCTGCACTCGCATACGACTCTGCATTCCGTCGAAATCGTTCCAGCGATATATATCAGCCATACGGAGATCTTCAAATGCAAGTTCAACGCGCCGTTCATGTCTAACAATCTTACGGAGTTCTTCTTGAGTAAGACTCTTCCCTTTACCTTCCACATCATTCACAGCTGGCATGCCAACTCGTGCACGTACTTCATCAATACACTTTATGGCGAGATCGTTATTTGAGCCGCTTTCAATCAATGCTTCGGCATATCCTAACAATACTTCTGCGTATCTGATTACATAGAAATCTTGTGAACCGTCATATTCATGTGATGTATCTTCAGGGGTAAACCACTTACGTATACATGCAGTAGAAGAGGCCGATGTGACTTTATCATAAACTTTCCCGTTCCAGGTGTTTCCAGCCACAAACAAAGTGCCACTTAGACGTGGGTCTCGATTTTCCCACATTCGAAGATCTTGATTCGTACGGGTATATACGCCATCTTTCTTCAGGTCATCGGGAAACAGAGGAGACTCGCTAATAGGTAAACCATCTGTGCAATAAAAATCATTAGCAAGATCCATTGACCCTTCAATTGCATTCATTGGTGCTCCCCATTTTACTCCAAAACTTTGACCCTCTTTTAGTGCCGGACCAAGATAATGAACACTGAGGATTACTTCGTCGCAATACTCATTTTTCTCGGTGAAAAGATTAGCATAGTTGGCAGAATAGTCCTTACCATCCCCTTCCTTATAAAGAGAGAACTTGCCATAAACTTTACTGTACGCATCGGCAGCCTGTTTATATTGCCCTCCGTAGAGAGCAATGCGCCCAAGAATTGCATATCCACCCTCCTGGCT
>QLIP01064004.1_pt1 | contig 11916 bp, 7 predicted proteins | sample 1769771 | NCBI WGS metagenome assembly QLIP01 (sample SAMN09428762, study PRJNA476227) | Gut metagenome, whole genome shotgun sequencing project. | isolation source: cecum | host: Rhizomys sinensis | place: China: Jinsha town of Minqing, Fujian Province | collected 2013-09-23
TTAATTTTATAAGTGCTACCAACCGGAAAAATCCGCTGACCCGCGTTCCGCCTCCCACAGAACTCAAAGCGGCTGACGGGGGACACGGGGGCGCCTGAATGCGCTTGCACTCGACACAAAGCGGGCGCGCCTGTTTGGCCCTCACTTTGCAACTCAAAGCGGCGGACGGGCGACACGGGGACGCCTGAAGGCGCCCGTTTTTTTTATGTCGCGCTTGGAAGCGCAACGTCCATGACAAAGCCACCCGCTCCGAGGGCACCTATGAGTTTCCCTTAAAGTTGGCTCTGGCAGGCACCTGTGTGTCTCTCTTAACGTTGGCTCCGAGGGTCCCTATGAGTCTCTCTTAACGTTGGCTTTGGCGGCCGTCACGGCGCGTCTTTGAGTTCTGTGGGAGGCGGAACGCCGACAAGAGCCGTTGGCTTTGGCGGGCGGGTGGCTCAGATGTACTGGCGGGCGGGGAGGGCTCATATGTACTGGCGGCGGGTGCGCTCAGATGTACTGGCGGGCGGGTGCGCTCAGATGTACTGGCGGGCGGGTGCACTTAGTTGGCGACGGGCTCGCTGAGGAGGTCGCGGACGGGGGCGGGTTGAGAGGCCGGTTTGGGTTTGCTGTCGGAGGCTTTTGCTCTTTTTTTCTCGTTAGTGGGGGTGGTGTTGTGTTTCTTGTTCGTGTTGCCTTGACGGGCTGTGGTGGCAGTGTCGGTGCGGTTGTTGTTCTTTATCGTTACTATTTCTATCTTCTCAACGCTTCGCTTTGCCGGATCGCATTGCTTTACTGTTAGTGGTAAGGCAATCATTAGCAATAATACGGTTACGAGCCAGATGGCTCCTCTTCTTTCTCTTTTATCCATAGATTCTCTTTTTTGTTAGTGAAGTTGTTTAAATAACTTCATAGTTGCAATTCCTGCCTCAGAAGGGGTAGCCAATGGCAAGGTGGAAGGCAAATGCATTTTTAAATTTTATGTTGAAGTATCCGGGGTTGCCGGTGTCGTATGGGGCATGAAGCCCATAGCCCAGGTCGCCACGCACTACGAGCATGCCCAGGTCGACGCGTAGTCCGACGCCGGTTCCGAGTGCTAAGTCGCGGAGGAAGTTTTTGGATGTAAGGAGTCCTCCGGGACGGGCGTTGTCGTTTTTTAGCAGCCATATGTTGCCGCAGTCCAGAAATGCCGCGCCGTGCAGGATGCTGGCAATCGGGAAGCGGTATTCGCTGTTTATTTCGAATTTGAATGTTCCGGTTTGGTCGAAATATCCGTTTCGTTGATTGGCTGGGGCTCGGTAGCTGCCTGGTCCTAATGAACGAACAGTGAAAGCGCGTATAGAGTTCGCTCCGCCGATATAGAATTGTTCGGCGTATGGCACTTGCGATGCGTTGCCGTAGGCGTGTGCCGCACCCACCAATACGCGCGATACCAGCCATTGTTGCGATGCGGGGATGAGTCGGCGGCTATATACGACTTGTACCTGTCCGCGCACGAATTGTGAGAACGGTGTACCAAAGAGGCGTTTTTCGCCCTTTACTCCGCATAGCTGATAGATGCCGTCGAATATGTTTCCGGCCTCGGTGATTGATGCTTGTATGTTGAAGCCGTTGATGCGTCGACGTTCAAGGAATTTGTCGAGTGTGTATTGATAGCTCATTTGAGGTATGAACTGGCTTGCAAAGCTGAGCGCTACGGCCGGGTTGGCAGCCATGACGGTGTCGAATGCAGGCGTGCGGTTCATGAGCTTGTTGTATACGAGCTTGAATGGGGTGAATTGGTTTGTGGCGTTGCGTGTGGCATTCCATTCGTAGGTGATGCCGGTATGAAATTCCGCCATTTTGAAGTAGTGGGGGCGGTTCATGAGGTCGCCTCCGAGGCTGATGGTGGTCCAATTCAGGTTGCGCGATGAACGCATAATGAAGTTGGGTGCCAACAGGCGTGGGAATGCCAGCGTACCGGTGAGTCCGAATTCGTAGCTGTTGAAGATTGAGTTGCGGTTTGTGCCGGTTTGCCATTCGTAGTTGGCATTCATCTTGACCGAAAGTTTTTCGCCGCCGCCGAAGGTGTTGTTGTTCGTGACTCCAATCACGACGCCAGGACCGAGGTAGCTGTTGGATTTTGATGTGAGGTTTGCCTCCATTGTCATTTCGAGCGGGCGGTCGAATTGACAGCTTACAATCACATCCATCACGGGGCGTTTGGCGCTTGTGTCGCCCACGACCGGAACTATTTGTATGTTATTGAAGATTCCAAGGCGTGCGAGGCGGCTTTGTGTTCGATCCATATCGCGAACGGAGAATATTCGTCCGCGACGGAAGGAGATGCATGATGGGATTAGATCTTTGCGCAGGTTTGCCGGGCGGTATACCACGACTTCGCCTTGGTCGGAGGCGATGGTGTCGGGCGTACCGACGGTAGCTTCACTTCGGCGCAATACGTAGGTTGTAATCTCACCCACGCTATATTGCAACCTGGCTTCGGATGGTATATTTGATGCCAGAGCAAGGCGCAATGCCACCCGTTGGGGCGTGATAAGGCTGTCGGCAAGGAATTCGATGAATTCCGGTTTGAAGTAGTAGTATCCTCGGTTGCGAAGGCTATTGGCTATGCGAACGCGTTCGGCCACAAGGCTGTCGACACAGAAGCGTTCACCTTTCACGAGGTATCGGCTGCGTCGAGCCAGAGAGTCGATGTGTTTAGCAAGGTTGCTTCCGTCGGTTATATATTCCAGGCTGTCGATAAGGTATGGGTGTCCGACTTCGATGTTGTAGACCATAGAGCCTTTGCGCGGATTGCGTGCAGGCTTGAGTTCGTACGAGCTTTTGGAGTTGAAATAACCGTTGTTGTCGAGTATCTCATTGAGCATCTTGAGTCGAAGTTCGGGACGAATCTCGCTTACCAGCACCGGAGGGGTGGCGAATTTGCGATATAACCAGCCTTTGATGCCTCGGGCCGAATCGGAGAGGTTATTGTATGCCCACAGTCCGATTGGGAAGGGGTTGCGACGATAGGGCGTGAGGTATGGCCATGGGTTGTTGGGGCGTACGTTTACGCATTCCGTCAGGTCGGAGATCATATCGGAGGGGAGACGCTCGCCGTCGGTGGAATGTATGTTGAGTCGCATGCCGTTGTATAGCATTTCGCCTGCGGGAAGGCTTGCGGTGGTTGAGCATCCGCATAGCAGAGCAATCCAAGCGATGGCCAGGATTGCTGAAGCGCAAAGTGTTCTCTTATTTTTCATTCTTCACCTCCTTCTGTGTCGTTTGAAGTGTGTCGGCCTGGTTCTTTTGCGGGGTCTCTTCTACGTCATGAATCACTGTTTCATCTTCATCTTTTCCTTTGCCGAAGCTAAAAAGGTTTAGCAGATTCAGAAGCTTGCGCTTCATTACAAAGCCTACTCCAGTCTCAGTAATTTCACCCTCGAGTATGCTTTCATATCCCATATGACGGAAGAGTTTCAGTGCCATATTCGAGTTTTGTGACTGTTTGAGAATATATTCGACTGAGACATCTGAGATTAGATTTTCGCCCAGGTTTTCGTCGGGCGAGGAGTCGGTCGAGTAGTTGCCGCCAACCTGTATCTTGAATCGGTTGTTGAAGAGCGATTTTGATACTTGGTAGCTGTAGCTTGTCTGAGCACCGTTAATGCCGTCCGAACCGTTGTTGAACTGATCGATGCCGAACGAGAGGTCGACGCCTTTGATGGCACGTGCAGCCCATTGGTTGACTTGAGCTTCGAGGAAGCCGTAAAGCATGCTTGAGCCAAGATTCTGTTCGATGGTCTTGGTGTTTTGACCGGTGTATTGACCATAGAGAAGAAGATTCATGGCTTGGGTCTGACGTTGATCGGAGCTCATGGCCTGCAATTCGTTCTGTATGGTCATATCGTCGGTTGTTGAGAGGTCGAAGTTTATGTTCGGGTTTGCGAGTTGACCTGTGGCATTGAGCGTAACGACGAAGTTTACGAGTCGTGATGAGCCGTCGCTGGATACGTTCGCCTTCATATTGTCGTAGGCGGTCAGTGCCAGAGTCGGATTCATAAGGTCGCCTCCCCATGTGATGCTGCTTGAGGGGTTGAAGCTGAACATCTTTTCGCCCAATACCGGCACGGAGTATCGGGCAAAGCCACTGCCCGTGGTCAGAGTACCGTTAAGGCGCATATCGCCCATATAGTTCTGATAGTAGTTTAGGTTGGCAGTGGGCTGAAGTTCGACGCGGTCTTGGGGATTGGTGGTGAGTAAGACGGTGACTTTGGTGCCGGCCGAGACTGTTAGCCCGGCGCGTATGCGCATTGCCAAGCTTGATTCGAGGCTGTCGGCCTGCGCCACCTGTGTGGTGTCGTTGAAGTTGACAAATTTTACGACATCGCCCTGAGTCACAGAGGTGAGCTGTGACGGGGTTGCACCGTTGTTGTAGGTGAGGTCGGTTGTGCCGAGTATGTTGAGGTTGCCGCGCACGTCGAGACGATTCATCGAGCCGCGCGCCGTGCCGTTAAGGTCGATGAATAGTTTGCCGTAAAGGTCGCTTCGCGCTTTGCGATCGTTGCCGATTAGCTGTACATTCTTACCGTCCAATCCCATGTCGATTAAAATGTTCGAGAGGTCGGAGGCATTGATATTGCCGTTGATTCGCAGTGGATTGCGGTTGGCGGCCCATAAGTTGAAGTCTTTAAAGAGGATGTTGCTGCTTTCTACAATTACCGGAGTTTTATCGAAACGTATAGTGGTTCCCGCAATTGGAACATAGGCAGAAACGGAGTCGAGCCACAGTGAGCCGTTCAGTATAGGTTTGGTAAAGGTGCCTTGCATCTGCATCTCGCCGTTGATGCCTCCGGTCAGAACTGCATTTTTCTCCATGAATGGATTGATGACCGAGAGGGGGAATTGGGTGAGACGAAGTCCGACCGAGTCGGGTTTGAATCCGACAGAATCAGAACGCAGTATGGCATAGGCGGTGGCTGCGGGTTTGCCGTCGATCTGCATTGTGGCAGAGATATCGGTGTTACCTTTGAAGTTCATTCCCGCTTTGAGGTTCATGTTGAAGTCGCCTACGCGTGTTTGGTCGTAGGTGAAATCATGCATGTCGAGGTGTCCGGAGCCGGTGAATCCGGAGCCGGTGTAGAGAAGTCGCAGGTCGGTGTCAATACATCCGGTGATGGGGGGTGCGAATACCGAAAGCGAAAGGAAGTCCTGTATCTTGATGTGGTCGAGACGCAGGTGCAACTCGTCGAGACCATCGTTGTTTGTTTCGGTGCGAAGCAGGATCTCGCTCTCCTTGCTGTTGGCCAGGAGATTGGCGTGCACTTTACGGGTATATGGATTGTAGTCTACATAGTTGTCTTCGTTCAGCTCCCAGGGAAGGTATGCAATTGTTGATCGGAGCGGAGTGAAGTGGAATGTCATGACGGAGTCGGCCATAGCTGCGGTTAAACCGAGACGATAGCCCATCTGTCGCTGAATGTTGCGTTGGGTAAGGAATGCGCCGGCACGGTTTGCGCCGATATAACCGTTGAGGTTGACTTCGGCAAACTGATCGAGTGTGCCGGGGCGATTGCCGATGTGCAGTTTGTAGTCGAGCAGGTTGCGTCGTTCGCCAAGCGTGAGGCGGATTGTGTCAAGATTTATAGATTGCGACGTGAAGCGAGTCGTGGCGACTTCGCCCGTGATAAGCGAGTCGTGGCTTAGGTGACCATAAATGGTGTCGACCGACATTCCATAGGGGGTGAGCAACTGTCGCATCAGACCGCGTCCAGAGGCCGCCATGTCGAGCTTAAAGCGGGGCATTGTTTCCGATAGTTTGTCGACCTGCAGGTCGCGACGTTTAATTTGGGCTTCAAGATCGGTCGAAATTTTGGAGAATATCTCCGTGAGCCGGTTTATGCCCGCTTCGCTTTGGAAGTGCAGGCTTGTAAGCTGGCTCTTGAGATCGACGAGTGTGTTAAATTCAGAGGCTTCGGCATGAAGCTGCACCCCCTGCGGAAGATGAAGGTAGCTGTTTTCGAAGTTCCAGTCCAGCTGGTCGGCTGTGAAGTCGAGGTTAAGATCCATCGTCTTCGGGTTGATATTGCCGGCGAGGGTGAATTGCAGCGTACCATTGTTCTGTGTGTCGCTCAGACCAAACGCGGCGAGGTCGAGATCGCGAATGTTGCCTCGCATATCGAGGGTGTAGTCATCTTTGTGAATGATGCCAGAACCCTCGATGTCAAGGTTGAGACCGGTGTTGTCGGAAACGGCATTGAGGTTGAAGGTGCCATCTTTAAGCAGACTTATATCGGCACGAATGTCGGAGAGGTGTTTCTTGCGGTATTCAAGATTGGCAACATCGAGCGATAGAAGGGTGGTGGCTGTGCCTGATAACGGATTGAATCCCGCCCCCGTAGCTTTAACGGAGCCGGTGAAGCGGCCTATGCCCAAGTCGGGCATAAAGTATGCTGCATTGATATTTTTGAGCGAAGCATCGAGTTTGTATCGTTCGGAGTTAAGCCCAACCGAGCCTTTGGCCGCGATTGAGCCCGCCGGACTCTGGAGTTGGAAGTCGGCGTCATAATTCTGGTTTGCAATGTGTGCCGTACCTTCGATTTTAAATTTCGGAATGGAGATGGATCCGAGGTCGGCAAATTTGCGAAGAAGGTTCGGGTTTGCGAGGTCTCCGCGGAAACGGATGTCGGCAAAGAGTCGCTTCATATTGAGAAGGTTTCCCATGCGACCTGTGCCGGCAATGCTTAGAGCTTTGCCAATGGCTACGTTAAGAAGTTTTACTTTGATATCGCTTAATGAGCCGTCGGCCTCAAGATTGAGATTAATGGGAGCGCGATTGGGAATAACCGATAGTATGCTTTTCATCGTCGGCATGAATGACTCGATATCGGATAGCCCGAGGCTTGCTTTAATTGCAATTTGGGTCGAAGCATTCGGCTTGAGCTCCATCATGGCGAAGGGGAGGTTGAGGTTGCCGCTCACCGATGAGTAGAGCGTATGTATATCCATCCGGTCGAGTTTTATGCCCGTTTCATTAATAGAAACAGTTCCGCTGCCGGAGGTTATTTGCAATCCACATCGCTCGCGACCTTCGATGCTGGTGATGGGGAGCACGACGTTCGAACCGCTGTTGTAGAAATCTTTAAGAGTAGTACTAACATCGCTTAGGGCAATATATGAGGGGTCGAAGCCAGGTTGAGGTTTGGCTCCCTTGGTTGCGTACAGGACAGAGAAGTGGTTGAGCGAGATATTGTCGCCGCGAATCTCCATCGGAGCGGATGTTGCGGAATCGTTGGCCGCAGTGCTGTTTTCTGCTACCGTGTTGGAATTCGCTGTCTGGTTTGTAGGCGTGGGAGGGATGAGGTATAGCACCGACCCGTTGTCGCCTGTCAGATTGCGCCAGTGTATCTTATTGGTGCGCAGATTGATTGAACCGTTCTGTAGCGTCAACATTTTGGCGCGCATCGATAGGGTGTCGATGGTTGGGCGCATCGACATGGCGAATGTGATGTTGCGAAGCGTCAGTTCGTTGGCGTTGATGATGAATGGCAACGTTGTGGTGTCGGTCGGCGTTGGTTGCTGTTTCGCCATATCCATATATAGGGATATGTTGCCGTTCTCGATAGTAGCTTTGTTTAGATTTATCAGACTCTTGGCGATGTTGAGCTCTGCGCGATTGTCGGTTTCAAGCATTCCGGCATGCAGCTTGAGCAGCATTGAGGAGTCGGACGAGAGCATGCGGTAGTAGCCGTCGGTGAGCTTGAGTTTCTTGACTTTTAGGTCAAGGTTAAGAAGTGGCCTAAGTTGCAGATCGACGTCGGCGCGTTTGGCAATGGCCATAGTGTCGCGGTTGGCGTCGATGACTTTGAGATCGTTGAGCGTCACGTCGAGCGGGAAGCGTAGACGTAGCTCTCCTATTGTAATATCCATACCCGTTGATCGCTTCACAACATCGCAAGCCACCTTTGTTACAAACTTCTGAACGGGAGGAATGTAGATGGAGAAGGGGAGTATGCAGATGGCAATTACGATTCCGAGAAGAGTTTTCCATATCTTTTTGCGTCGGAAGTAGATCGAAGCCACGATGGTGGTAAGGAGTACACCGGCGATGTCGGCCACGATGTCTGCTGAGTCAAAACTGCGCCCCATGTGCATCCATTGCTGGGCATATTCCACCAGGATGCCGAGCGATGCCGAAGCAATGGCTGTTATAATAATGTAAAATGTAGAGATGGAGTTGCGACCATGGTGACGCCAACGGTCGAGGATAAGCATCGCTGCGAGGAAGCCGAACATAATTGCATGCACCACCTTGTCGGCGCCCGGGAAGAGGGGAGGTTCGATGTCGCCCAGCGGCCGGGGCATAAGCGTGAGCCATCCGATTGCGATAACGGTCACAATCGACAGGAGCCATTTTGGAATCTTGCGCAATAAATCTTTGATTCGCTTCATAAGCAATACGGATGAAAACATCTTAAGTAGCCGCAAAAAATGAATATGTTTTGAGCTGCTTACATATTATAACAATAATTAATGCTCTTTGTTGTGGAGAGCAACAATGGAAAAGGAAAAGATTAAGAAACTTCAATAAATAAAAAAAAGGAGCCGAATGGGCTCCTTTCTGCTTCGGAAAGAAATTTCTTACTTTCTGATACCGAGTTCCTTCTTGGCGATGATTGCACGATAACGGTTGATATCCTTGCGAATCAGGTAGTCAAGGAGGCTACGGCGCTGACCTACGAGTGCCTTGAGGGCGCGTGCAGTAGCGTGGTCTTTGTGATTCTTTTTCAAGTGCTCGGTGAGGTGCTTGATACGCTCAGAGAAAAGCGCGATCTGGCTTTCCGGGCTACCTGTGTCAGTCGGACCCTGTCCGTAGGTCTCGAAGATTCTTTTCTTGTCTTCTGCTGAAAGATGCATTTTGAGAGAAATTTAGATTGTTAAAAAATAAAAAATGACTTTTCGTCAAAAAGCCTGCGCGAAAGGCGCAGTCGCGTCTGCTCTCTCGGCTCGGCGACGACTTTTTTGGAAAAGCGACGCAAAATTAATAAAAATAAACGGAAAAGCAAAAAATGTATATGAAATATATTGTAATTCGGTGATTTTTTATTAATTTTGTGGCGCAATTTTCCGCCATGGCTCAAAGAAGTGAGACTCGGAAGGTCTCCGCCCAACGGATTTACATATAAAATAAAACGTATAATGTACGCAATTGTAGAGATTAAAGGACAGCAGTTCAAGGCCGAAGAGGGCAAGTTCTTGTATGTTCATCATCTCGGCGAAGAGGCTGGAGCATCTGTATGCTTCGACAAGGTATTGCTTCTTGACGCCGACGGCGACGTAAAGGTTGGTGCACCTGCCGTTGAAGGTGCAAAAGTAGAGTGCGAGGTTCTCACTCCGCTCGTGAAGGGTGACAAGGTAATCGTTTTCAAGAAGAAGCGTCGCAAAGGCTATCGTCGTAAGAACGGTCACCGTCAGCAGTTCACAAAGGTGTTAGTTAAAAAGATTGTAAACGCTTAAAATCCGTAGATAGAAATGGCACATAAAAAAGGTGTCGGTAGTTCGAAGAACGGCCGCGAATCAGAAAGCAAACGACTTGGTGTGAAAATCTATGGTGGACAGTTCTGCAAAGCTGGCAATATCTTGAAGCGTCAGCGTGGCACAGTACACCACCCGGGTCTTAACGTAGGTATCGGTAGAGACCACACACTGTTCGCTCTTATCGACGGAACAGTAGTCTTCACAACTGGCAAAGAGGGTCGTAAGTTCATCAACGTAAAACCGATTGAGGCTTAATAGCGATTCCTGACGAATAAGAGGGGCTGCATCTTGCAGCCCTTTTTATTTGGCTAAATCAATGTTTTTTAGTAACTTTGCACCCTGTTAGGTAAAAAAGAAAAGAAGCAGAAAAATGCAGGATATAAGAAATATCGCAATTATTGCGCACGTCGATCATGGCAAAACTACGCTGGTCGACAAGATGTTGCTCGCCGGTCATCTATTTCGTGAGAACCAGAACGCGGGCGAACTGATTTTGGATAATAATGACTTGGAGCGCGAACGCGGTATTACGATTCTCTCCAAAAACGTATCAATCGATTACAAAGGAACAAAAATCAATATTATAGACACTCCGGGACACGCCGACTTCGGTGGCGAGGTTGAGCGTGTGTTGAACATGGCCGATGGTTGCTTGCTGTTGGTTGACGCATTCGAAGGTCCGATGCCCCAAACTCGCTTCGTGCTTCAAAAGGCTATTCAGATGGGTCTTAAGCCTATGGTGGTGGTGAATAAGGTCGACAAACCGAATTGCCGTCCCGACGAGGTGAATGAGATGGTGTTCGACCTTATGTTTAATCTCGATGCAACCGAAGAGCAGCTGGATTTTCCGACAATCTATGGCTCGGCAAAACAGAACTGGATGTCGACCGATTGGCAGAATCAAACCGAGGATATCACGGCTCTGCTCGATGCTATCATCGAAAATATCCCGGCTCCCCAACAGCTTGAGGGCGATACGCAGATGTTGATCACGAGCTTGGATTTCAGTAGCTATGTTGGTCGAATCGCAATCGGTCGTGTGCATCGTGGTGTGATACGCGAAGGTCAGGATTTGGCACTCTGCAAGAAAGATGGCACAATCACTAAACAACGCGTTAAGGAGCTTCATGTATTCGAAGGAATGGGTCGTAAGCGTGTTTCAGAGGTGGCCAGTGGCGACCTTTGTGCTGTAGTTGGTCTCGATAACTTCGAGATTGGCGATACGCTGACTCTAATCGACAATCCGGAGCCGCTACCCCGCATCGCTATCGATGAGCCTACAATGTCAATGACCTTTACGATCAACGATTCTCCCTTCTTCGGTAAGGATGGAAAGTTCGTAACGTCGCGTCATATCAACGATCGACTCGAGAAGGAGTTGGATCGCAACTTGGCATTGCGCGTTGAGAAGGGTGTGAATGAAGATAAATGGACTGTGTTTGGTCGCGGTGTGTTGCATCTTTCTATTTTGATCGAAACTATGCGTCGTGAGGGCTATGAGCTTCAGGTGGGTCAGCCGCAGGTAATTATCAAAGAGATCGATGGTGTTAAGTGCGAGCCGGTAGAGGCTTTGTCGGTAAACGTTCCCGAGGAGTATTCGTCGAAGGTTGTGGATATGGTGACACGTCGCAAGGGTGATATCCTGTCGATGGAGACTCGTAACGACCGTATCGATATCGAATTCCAGATACCCTCTCGAGGCATCATCGGTTTGCGTAACAATGTGTTGACTGCAACTGCAGGCGAGGCTATAATGGCTCACCGCTTCTTGGAGTATCAATCTTGGAAGGGTGAGATTGAACGTCGCACTAACGGTTCGCTCATCGCAATGGAGGGTGGTACGGCTTATGCCTACGCCATCGATAAGTTGCAAGATCGCGGACGCTTCTTTATCTTCCCGCAGGAGGAGGTGTATGCCGGCCAGGTTGTTGGAGAGAATGCGAAAGATAATGATATCGTGGTGAACGTAACGAAGTCGAAGAAGCTTACCAATATGCGAGCTTCGGGAGCCGATGATAAGGCTCGTATCGTACCGCCGGTGGTATTCTCGCTCGAGGAGGCTTTGGAGTATATCAAGGAAGATGAGTATGTGGAGGTGACACCGAGCCATATTCGTATTCGCAAGATAATTCTTGATGAGCTCGAGCGCAAGCGTGCCAACAAAAACTGATCCTTGTAAAACCAAAACATGATATAAAGTGCTTCCGATATTCCCGGAAGCACTTTTTTTATACCATAACACCAGAAGTTTTTGACCAGAACACCATAACTTGCCATAACACCAGAAGTTTTTGACCATAACACCATAACGACTGTCCTAAATACAATAATTTTTTATAAAATTATAATGCTTCGAATGTTATGTGGATGTGTCTTATGTAATCGGTAATTTTGTACCATCAAAAATCGGAAAAATTA
>QLIP01107124.1_pt1 | contig 11889 bp, 7 predicted proteins | sample 1769771 | NCBI WGS metagenome assembly QLIP01 (sample SAMN09428762, study PRJNA476227) | Gut metagenome, whole genome shotgun sequencing project. | isolation source: cecum | host: Rhizomys sinensis | place: China: Jinsha town of Minqing, Fujian Province | collected 2013-09-23
ACCACTTAGAATTAACAATAATTTTTAAACAGCCTCTTAATCCCCTCATCAACAAATATCAGCCGTCTGGCACAAAAAAAATACAACCGCACAGACAATAAGTACGTGATAAATACGTATATATAATTGAACCAATCATCTCAATATGCTCCAACGTCTGATACCCTGCCTCCTGGCAAGCCTCTGCTGCATCACGGCCCTGGCATCAAGCCTCACCGACAACCGCACCCAACTGCGCCGCCTGCTGTGGAAGTCTCACTACTCGCCCCAGGAAGTTGAATTGGTAAGCCAACTGTCGCTCCAGGACAGCCTCTTGCTTCTCCCCGCCTCCGAAATGCGCCGGGGCCAAACCCTCAGCACACAGGCCTGCTTTGACCTCGCCTTGAGCCTCGAGCAAGCCTGCCGTCGCGACGACCACACCGACAACGACGACTACCGCTTCGCCCTGGCCGCCTGCATGACGGTATGCTTCGACAGCTACGACGACCGCGCCTTTACATTCAGACAACGACTCATCGACAATATCAACCAACTCTCCGACTCAACCTACCGCCAGCAATGGCTCTTATATACCAATCTGACTTATCCCGATGCACTGGTGCCTTCAGGCAGCTACAGCCAAAATGCCGTCAACACCACCACTTACGCCCTTTTGGCGGCCGAATACTTCCGCACGCACGATTTTGATTCCGATCTGACCTACGAACTTGCGTTGCACTTCATCCGACTGGCGTGGCAAAATTCGCTCGACTATGACTTTCTGCCGCGCCTCTACAATCAGCTTCGCAACTACAACGCCAAGACATTCGGAGAGCAACCGCCGCCATACCTGGTGGCCGACGAAATGTTTTTCAGATTGAAAAACGGTTACAAACCCGCAGAGATTATGAACGAACTCCAAAGTCTTCGTTCACAGTTCAAATCCAACCACTTGGCCTACTTTTACCTACTCTGGGTTACACAGCGAGCTTATGTTGGCTTGAAAGAATACAATACAGCTTTGGAACTCATCGCTCTGGCGCGAACAGAAACCGAGGCTTTGCTACCGCACAATCACACGACCACCGCGGACCACGACCTTAACAAATTTGAACTAATCAAATTTAAGACTTTGCTCGATTTGGCCGAAGCGGCTGTCTACTATCATACCGGAGAAGATGAAAAATTCGGCAATATTCTATCGACCCTGATCGACACCTATATACGTACTACCGACACTCATCTGATTCATTATTACCGTTCTGCGATATTCGACGCCATAGTCGGCATGTCCGGGCATAAGTTGTTTGACAGCAAGTTCAAAGACGATTTCATCTATCTGCTTACTAATAATTGGGACGACTCCCCTGCGTCAGTTACGCTCAGTCCATACTACATCCTTTCCAAGCACAATACATACATTCTTAAATTCTTTCAAGGTCAGATTGCCGACGATGTTGCTCTTAAATCCCTTCTTGAGGCATTCGACTGCGACATTGTGTGTACCCTTCTAACTGCATCCGACCTCGGTGCAAAGACTCCGATACTTGACACTGACCTACTGTCGGCCGAAGTCCGCTTGGCGTGCATCGACGGCATGCTGCGATTTGACGAACGACAGCGGGCATTGGCATTGGCTCACGAAGTCGAGGAGTATTTCAAGACCAGCAAACATCCTCTGCACATGCTGTCTCTGTACTCCCTTATGTTCAAAGCATCAGAATCCATGGACCCCGCTGGAATGTCTCAAGCAGTAAATGCATACGACGCTGTCCGTCAACAAATTGGCTTACCGATATTAACCTTCTCCACCGACTGGATCATCGAAGCTGCTAAGGCCAAGTCGAGTAGCACGCCCGAACAATACATGGCCACTTTAAAACGTATGCTCAAGCAGGCGCAAAAGTCGAAACAGCATCCCGATCTTATCGCCCTCCTGTGTTATCAGATATTTTCCGCTTACGACCAGTCAGGAGTCTTGAAGCCCGATCAGATGGCCGAACTGCGTCAGTATTGCGAGTTGGGCTTGCAAGCGGCTGTTGCTTCAGGCAATGGGAATACAATCTCCGGTATGGGGCAGACGTATCTGCTTTTTTTGCAACACACTGGTGATTTCAAAGCCTTCAATGCCTTATTTAACACCATATGCGAGAACTTTGAAAAAAGCAACCTTCAAACTTCGGTAGCCTATATTAATTTCATGGCTCTAATTCTGAGATTAACGGCCGAATCTGGTAATATGGAATTGGCCAACCGTATTATGGCCAAATTGTTTGATGCCAAAGATCGTATAGAACGGGCCGATTTTGATCTCCCCACTAAATTTCGTCTATTGTCAACAGTCTATTCAGAATTGACATATACATTCAGTAAATGGATTAATAGGGGTATCGATCCCAAAAATGCTCCTATCGCCACTATGAAAGATTTTTTTAAGCAGTATGAAAGCACTATAGGTGACAAGGATCCGATGTATTTCAGACTCTGCTACACTACGGCTCATCTGCATGCCAGCTTAGGGGAATTTAACGAGGCAGAAGCATTGGCCGACAGACTCTGCAATTTATATCCCGACTCTATCCAACAGCCTAAGGATGTCCCCTTCGACTTACGTTTGCAGATAGCAATTGGCCGTAAGGACATCCCTGAAATGATGCGACTGCTCACTTCTCAACAGCCATTCCTGGAGGACATGCTGGCAAGTGGAAACAATTTGATCAACATGCAGGGAGCATACTTCCAGTTGGAATCGTTGATGATGTACAGCGGTCGTTATGACGATATGTTGAAACTGGCCACAAAGCGTTTTGACATGATGAAGAAATTCATTGAAAACGAATATGCTTCGCTCGGCGAAGACGTAAAGATGGCTCTGATGCAGTCGGGAGCGGCTTCAGCCAACGACATCTACGTCATACTGCCGAAGCTCGACAGCGACGACGCACGTCGCCTTGCCTACAATGCATCAATCACTTATCGCAACCTAATGCTCGAATCGGCCAACGCATACCGGAGTGCGGTCTATCGTACCAACAACAGTCTGACGATAGCCAAGTACGAGTTGGCGCAGAGTCTGCGCAAACAGATTGCAGGACTCGATAATCGAACTCCCGATGTCACTCGACAGTTTTCGGCCCTGCAGGACAGTGTGCAACGTCTCAATTCTGAATTGGCTCAGCGGTGTCCGGCTGTCAACTCGCTGCGCCTCCGACAACGTACTGACTGGAACAATGTCGAACGTGCCCTCAATAAGAAGGATGCCGCCATCGAATTTATAGTTATGCCCGACTATATTATGCGTCGTTGGCAATATGGTGCTCTGATTCTGCGCAAAAAGGACAAGTCTCCGGTTTTTGTTCCTCTGGCCAGCGAAGCTGAACTTAACGAACTCCTTTCATTAGCCACCAAGGCCGTAAAGCAAGAAACAGGCGTCAACCGCACTTACCGATACAATATGTCTGGGCGCGAACTGTACGGCAAGCTATGGGCTCCCCTTGAACCCTATCTCGAAGGAATTGAAAATGTGTATTTTGCACCCACTGGACAATTGTCTTACATCGCCTTTGCGGCCATCGAAGATTCTACCGGCACACCCCTGTGTCAGCGTTACCGACTGCACCAGCTTAGTTCTACTGCCCAGGTGTGCCAGCTCAACGGCAACGACATGCGCAAGGGCACAAATGTGCCAACCTACGGTCTTATAGGAGGCATACATTACGACGCCGACCCCGCCAAGGCCAAAGACCGCCTGCGCAACTGGGCCTATCTGCCCGAATCGCGCACCGAGATCGACTTTATCGACTCGCTGTACCGCGCCAATTTCAATATCGCTCCCAAGCGCCTGCACCAGCTCGAGGCTACCGAAGCCGAAGTACGCGCCATGTCGGGCAACTCGCCCCGCATCCTGCAGCTGTGTACTCACGGCTTCTATTCCAACGCTGTGCAGGCATCTCGTCAACCCTTCTTCATCAACAAGGGCCTGACCAACGACTCGGTGCCCAACACCTCCATTCAGCCCCTCAAGCGAGGCGGCATCATCCTGGCCGATGCCAACACCGTGTGGAACAACGAGGGTCAGCGCGACGATGAAACCGACGGCGTGCTGACATCCGAAGAGCTCTCTACTCTCGACCTGTCCAACACCGAACTGGCGGTACTCAGTGCCTGCGAAACTGGCCTGGGCGAATACTCGTCCACCGAGGGCATCAACGGCCTGCAACGCGGCCTTAAACTGGCAGGAGTCAAGTCGATTATAATGACTCTGTGGCGCGTCAACGACCACGCCAGCAGCGAGTTCATGCAGCGTCTGCACAGCCACATCATCGTCGACCGCCAGCAGCCACGTCTGGCCTTCCACAACACTCAGCGCGAAATGCAGTCCAAATACCCCAACCGCCCCTATCTCTGGGCTCCGTTCATCCTCCTCGACTGATTACCACAAATTAAACCGATAGCCTATCGCTGTGGTTAGAGTCAGGTCGGCACCGAGAAACACCGTCTGGCGGTCGGTCACTATAGCCATATCGGCCTTGCCTGTAATGCCGGCAAACCACTGCCCCTTGTTCCACACCCCCGACACCTTCACACGATTGTATACCGACGGTGAGAGGGTCTCCTTCTCGCTGTTGATATACCCCTTGCGCAAGCCTATGATGGGCGACAGACTGCCGCACACCGTGAAGTGTGGCTTTACGGCCCAGTTGTAGCCGTAGCCCACGCGAATGCCGTAGTTGCGCGTACTCACACTGTAGCGGTAGTCGGTCCAGTGCGACGGCAGCATATCTCGCATGGGAGCCGGAAGGGTAGAGAAGTCGAAGGTATACCCCTGCGAGTACATGGCCAGGCCGGCATAGAACGACCCCTGACTGCGCTTCTGTATCTTGCTGAAATTGAAGGCCGCCGCCTGCGAATACCGCTTGTGATTGAAGAAGTAATACGCATCGAGCCCCCAGGTGAACACGTTGGCACCGTCAAACGGATAGCTTATGCCGCTCAATGGCCCGAAGCGCTTTATATTGGTACCCACATCGTTGTTTTCCCAATAAAACTCCACCCCGAGCAGACTGCAGTCAAATCCAAAGCGATAGCGACGGCGAGTGTGGCTCTCGCCGCAAAAAAATCGGGTGATGTTTTTGTCGTAACCCGCCGACACTGCCATATAAGTGAGATATAGCCCTACCGAAGTCGACGGTGCCGAGTGCAACTCCACTCTGTCGGGGCCCGGAAGCGAAAATCTGAATCGGTCCTGCCACGACTCGGTGGCGGCCTTTATATTAAACTTTGTCCCCGTGCCCACCACATAGGTCGAGTCGTAGGTATTGAAAAATTTGTCGCCCCAGCGGTACGTAGCCACGCAGAAACGCGGAAAACGCCCCCATTCGGCCACAGAATCGAGGTCAAACGAAATGGCCGATGCACTTTGCGCGCTCAGCATCAGCATAATAAAAGCTATAATGAGTGTCAGGCGTTTCATGTCAGTGTGCAAAGTTACGAATTTTTTTGCAATATGGCCGCGATTTTGTAATTTCGCGGTATGAAAAGGTTATTCACATTTCTTATTATAACAACCGTGGCGGCCACTATGGCCGTGGCTCAAAATCCCAAGCGCGAATTTCGCGGAGCGTGGCTCCACACAGTGTTTCAGGACCAGTATCATCGTCAGAACACCGACCAGAACAAAGCATATCTCCGACGCCAGCTCGATGCCCTGCGCGATGCAGGCTGCAACGCCGTGCTGTTTCAGGTGCGTCCGCAGGCCGACGCCTTCTATCCCAGCAAGCTCGAGCCGTGGAGCCGCTTTCTCACCGACAACGGCGCCGCTCCCGTCCCCGCATGGGACCCCCTGCAGTTCATGATCGACGAGTCGCATGCCCGCGGCATGGAGCTGCACGCCTGGCTCAACCCCTACCGTGTTACCTCCAACGCCAAGCAGACCCTCCCCCCCGGCCACATCTATCACCGGCATCCCGAGTGGTTTGTGCGCTTCGACGGCAAGCTCTACTTCGACCCCGCACTCCCCGAGAGCCGCGCATTTATCACCGACGTGGTGATGGATATCGTGAGCCGCTACGATGTCGACGGCATACACTTCGACGACTATTTCTATCCCTACCCCGTCAAAGGACTCGAGTTTCCCGATGCCAAGTCTTATGCCAAGTATGGCGGCGGCATGGACCGCGCCGACTGGCGCCGGCACAATGTCGACCTCCTCATCGAGGGCCTGCACGAGCGCATCGCCCAAGCCAAGCCGTGGGTTATATTCGGCATAAGCCCATTCGGGATATGGCGCAACAAAAAGACCGACCCCCGCGGCTCCGACACCAACGGATTGCAAAACTACGACGGCCTCTATGCCGACGTGCTCCTTTGGGCCGAGAAGGGCTGGATCGACTACCTCCTGCCGCAGCTCTACTGGGACCTCGAGCACCAGTCGGCCTCCTACATCACCCTCGTGGACTGGTGGAACCGCAACACCGGCGGCCGCCGCCTCTATGTGGGGCAGGACGTGGAGCGCACCATGAAGATGCCCGACGTGGGCGGCTCGCGACAAGCCTCGCAACTCAACCACAAGGTATCGCTCACCCGCCGCGCCCGCAACATCGACGGCAACTGCTGGTGGCCCGGCTACTACGTGACCGACAACAAAGGCGGCATTGCCGATTCGCTCACCGTCGACCTCCAGGCCACCGTGGCCCTCGTGCCCGAGTATCCCTGGATAAGCAAGGAAGCTCCGGCCGCCGTGACACGTGTGCGGCTCGACGGCGACACCCTACGCTGGGACGCACCACGGCCCGAAGGCCGCGTGACCGATGCAGCCAAGTTTGTAGTGTACCGCTTCGAGCCCGGCGACCCCATCGACCTTACCAACACCGAAGCCATCGAAGCCGTTACTTGGAGCCGCGAATACCCGGCCGAGTATTCCGGCATATACGTAGTCACCGCACTGAGCCGAGTCAACACCGAGTCAGCCCCCTCCGCTCCCCTCGTGGTCGACGTGGAGTAACAACCATAAAATAAAGGCGTATAGGTCAAAATAAACCTCCCCCTAAAAAAGTGCCGCCCCCGACATCACGTCGCGGGCGGCATAATTATCAATGTGTTACCAATTTATTATGCAAATTTGGAGAAGTCGGCGTTGCGCATGTCGCCGGTTTCGTTGAATGCCACGTGGAAGGCAAAAGCAGCCTGCAGAGCGTGGGGAGTCTGACCGCCCTTGCCGAGCTTCATGTAGTCGAGCAGGAGGGGACGGTAGTCGGGATGAGCGCAGTTGTTGATGATGGCGTAGGCGCGGTCCACGGGGTCGAGGTGACGGAGGTCGGCGATGCCCTGGTCAGTAACGAGGATATCGACAGAGTGCTCCGAGTGGTCGTGGTGAGCCACCATGGGAACGATGTTCGAAATCAGGCCGCCCTTGCTGGTCGAGGGGCAGGAGAAAATCGAGATGTAGGCGTTGCGGGTAAAGTCGCCCGAGCCGCCGATACCGTTCATCATCTTGGTGCCGAGCACGTGGGTGGAGTTTACGGCGCCGAAGATGTCGGCTTCGAGGGCGGTGTTCATGGCGATTACACCGAGACGGCGTATTACTTCGGGGTTGTTGGAGATTTCAGCAGGACGCATCACGATTTTGTCGTGGAAGAAATCCATGTTGCCGAAGAGCTCTTCTTCCACCTTGTCGGAGAAGGTCATGGAGCAGGTCGAAGCAAATGTACACTTGCCCTTCTTGAGGAGTTCGAGCACAGCGTCCTGAATCACTTCGGTGTACATCTGGAACTTGGGCAGCACGGTGCTTTCGCCCAGGTCGTAGAGCACGGCATTGGCCACGTTGCCCACACCGCTCTGGAGGGGAAGGAATTCTTTGGGGATGCCGCCGCGACGGTATTCGCTAACGAGAAACTGCACCACGTTGGCACCGATCTTCTGCGACACGGCGTCGACTTCGGTGAATGCACCCACACCGTCGTAAGAGTCGGTCTTTACGATGCCCACCACCTTGGCGGGGTCGATTTTGAGCACGGGCGAGCCGACGCGGTCGGAGGGTGAGTAGATGTCGATGGCGCGACGGTAGGGAGGGTCGAAGGGAGTGTAAATATCGTGCATGCCGTGGAGCGAGCGGGGCAGCTTGGCATTGAGCTCGATAAAGATTTTGTCGGCGAGTGCGGCGTATGTGGCCACGTTGCCCACACCGCAGCCAACGATTACTTCACCGTTTTCGTTGATGTCGGCGGCCTCGATGATAGCATAGTCAAACTTGCCGTAGAAACCGTAGCGAGCTTCCTGGGCCATCTCGGAGAGGTGACGGTCAAAGTAGTGCACGTCGTGGCAGTTGATGCGCTTGCGCAGGTCGGGCACGTTCTGATAGGGAGCGCGCATGTTGATGGCATTGGCGCGCGACAGCACACCGTCGACACGGTCGGAAGTGGAGGCACCTGTGAAAAGATTTACTTTGAATGGGCGGCCGGCTTCGTGCTCGGCTTCGGCCTTCTTGGCGATATACTGAGAGATGAGCTTGGGAGCACCGGGGGCGGTAAATCCCGACATGCCGATGGTATCGCCGTCCTTGATCATTTCGGCGGCTTCCTGAGGCGTGATATAGTTAAATGCCATAAGATGTGGGTAATTATGGTTTGTTAATATTTCTTAGAACGCGTTGGTTTAGGTCAGGTAGATGGCGACAGCAGTCTTTCATGGTTTGTGCAAGTCGTCTTTTTTTGCTAAATTTGCACAAATTTAGAAATAATCGTGCAATGGCACAAATTTTTTTGGAAAAATGTACAACAACGACATAAAAAACGACGATTTTCAGGCTTCGGCCCCCCGCGGACTCTTCATTGAGACTTATGGTTGCCAGATGAATGTGGCCGACTCCGAGGTTGTGGCCTCGGTGCTTGGCATGTCGGGCTACGAAGCTGTCGACGACATAGAGCAGGCCGATGCGGTGCTGCTCAACACCTGCTCCATACGCGACAACGCCGAGCAGAAGATTGTGTCGCGCCTGCAGTATCTCAACTCGCTCAAGCGCAAGCGCGGCCGCGGGTCCAAGCTCATCGTGGGCGTAATAGGCTGCATGGCCGAGCGCGTGCGCGACAATCTCATCGAGCAGCACGGCGTGGATGTGGTGGCCGGTCCCGACTCTTATCTCGACCTCCCCGCACTCTTTGCGGCCGCAGAGGTGGGCGAGAAGGCCATCAACGTCGACCTCAGCACCACCGAGACCTATCGCGACGTGGTGCCCAAGCGCATCGGCGCCAACCGTGTGAGCGGCTTTGTGAGCATCATGCGCGGCTGCAACAATTTCTGTTCCTACTGCATTGTGCCCTATACCCGTGGCCGCGAGCGCAGCCGCGAGGTGGAGAGCATACTGCGCGAGGTGGCCGACCTCCGCGCCAAGGGCTTCAAGGAGGTGACCCTGCTGGGACAGAACGTCAATTCCTACCGCTATGAAGATGCCGAGGGCCGCGTGACCGACTTTGCCGCCCTGCTCGGCGCCGTGGCCGATGCCGCTCCCGACATGCGAGTGCGCTTCACCACCTCCCACCCCAAGGACCTCAGCGACGAGGTAATCGACATTATAGCATCGCGCCCCAATCTGTGCAAGCACATCCACCTGCCGGTGCAGAGCGGCAGCAACAAGGTGCTCGCGGCCATGAACCGCAAGTATACCCGCGAGTGGTACCTGGGCCGTGTGGCCGCCATCAAGAAGGCCATGCCGCAGTGCACCATTACAACCGACATGTTTACAGGATTCTACGACGAGACGGAAGCCGACTTTGAAGAGACCCTCTCGCTCATGCGCGAAGTGGGCTTTGACTCGGCGTTCATGTTCAAATACTCCGAGCGTCCCGGCACGCTTGCCGCCCGCACCATGCCCGACAATGTGCCCGAAGAGGTAAAGATCGACCGTCTCAACCGTATGATTGCTCTTCAGAACGAGCTCTCGGCCGAGTCCAACCGCCGCGACATAGGCACCGAGGTCGAAGTGCTCGTAGAGGGCATATCCAAGCGCAGTGCCGACCAGCTTGTGGGCCGCACCGACGGCAACAAGACCTGTGTGCTGCCCCGCGGACAGCATCACGTGGGCCAGACGGTGCGCGTCAAGGTAGTCGATTCCACCTCGGCCACACTGATTTGTGAACTTCTGTAACCCATCATTCTCCACTAACAATATGTCTAAAACAGAATCCAAGATGCAGTTTGGGTCGAAGATAGGCCTGATTGCGGCCACGGTCGGCTCGGCCGTGGGTCTGGGCAATATATGGCGATTTCCGGCCGAGGCACAGTCCAACGGCGGCGCCGCCTTCCTGCTGCTCTACGTGGTGTGCATGCTCGTGCTGGGCATCCCGGTGATGCTGGCCGAGTTCTCGCTGGGCCGAGCCGGTCGCAGCGATGCCTTCGGAGTGTTTCGCAAGCTGTCGCCGGGCAAGTCGTGGTGGCTCATAGGGGTGCTGGGCATCGTGGCCTCCTATACCATAACCTGCTTCTATGCAGTGGTTACCGGCTGGACGCTCGAATACCTGTTCCACTCCATCACGGGGAGTCTCTACGAAGGCATTGCGCCTGTGACCGCCGGGGGCGATTTCAGCGTGGCCGATGCCGGATTCCAAGCCAAGATGGCCGAGTACATTTCCACTCCCTTGGCACCGATACTCTTTACCTGGGCCGTGATTTTGATAAATATGTTTGTGCTGGCCCGCGGTGTCGAAAAGGGTATCGAAAAGCTGTCCAACATCCTCATGCCCATGCTCTTTGTGGTGCTGATTGCCTTGTGTTGCGTAACGCTCACCCTGCCCGGGGCGGGCGAAGGCGTGAAGTGGTTTCTCACTCCCGATTTTTCCAAGATAACTGCCTCCACGGTGATCAACGCCATGGGCCAAACGTTCTTCTCGCTCAGCCTGGGCATGGGTACACTGATAACCTATGCGTCTTATTATCCGGCCAATACACGTCTGGCTTCCACGTCGGGCATCGTGGCTGCGATGAGTCTTGTGGTGGCTGTGCTCATGGGGTTTGTGATATTTCCGGCTGTGTCGAGCTTTGGTCTCGACGGCCACTCGCTCGTGGGCACCACGCTGGTGTTTCAGACTCTTCCCGAGGTATTTGCCTGCCTGCCGGGCACGCAGATATGGTCGATACTCTTCTTTGCCCTGCTGTTTATGGCGGCGCTTACCTCGACCGTGTCGATTATCGAAGTGACGATTGCGTTTGTGCACAACAAGTGCCGCATTTCGCGTGTCAAGGCCACTGTGCTCACCGTGCTGCCTCTGTTTGTGCTCAGCTCGCTGTGCTCGCTGTCGTTTAGCACTCTGAGCGATTTCAAGATTTTTGGCATGACCATATTCGACCTGCTCGACGTGTTTGCGACCAACATTCTGCTGCCTGTGGGTGCGATATTTATCTGTATCTACCTTGGCTGGTGCGCACCCAAGGGGTTGCTTAAGAACGAGCTCACCAACGGGGGCACCATCCGTTCGCGCATATCGGGCACAGTGATGTTTATAATACGCTATGTGGCTCCCGTAATGATACTTATGGTGCTTGTCGCGCCACTGTTTAAATGAAACGTCTGAAACTGAATCAAACCGGACTGGCCGCCGCCCTCGTGGGGGTGGCCGTCTTGTTTTGTGTGGGTATTCTGGGCTCGTCGCAGTGCGACAGGCCTTCGCAACCGTCGGTTGTAGTGATGATAGATACCGTGGCTGCCAAGCCCGACTCTACAAAAACCAAACCTCGCAAAAAGCGTTCTCACAAGCCTAAGCAATCTGCACCCAGGGCCCGCGACTATCGCGGCGAGAGGGTGGACTGACTTGTTAAGGTGACCGAGGTGGATGGGTGGGCCGGCTACGCGCGGCCTGGTGTGTAGTGTGGCTTGATACCTTGGGTTGCGCACGCGCTACGCGGTGCTTACCCAAGGCT
>QLIP01030286.1_pt1 | contig 11867 bp, 9 predicted proteins | sample 1769771 | NCBI WGS metagenome assembly QLIP01 (sample SAMN09428762, study PRJNA476227) | Gut metagenome, whole genome shotgun sequencing project. | isolation source: cecum | host: Rhizomys sinensis | place: China: Jinsha town of Minqing, Fujian Province | collected 2013-09-23
TTGGCTTAAATTTTTTAAACTTTGGGAAACTAACCTTAAATCTTTTAAACTCCCGCCAAAAAAATGCTGTTCCGTTAAAACAGAAATCGCCGCTGCGCCGTTTTGGGAATAAATTTTTGCGGTTTCCACCGCGTTTAAATCTTTTGCAATATGGCCTTTACTCGGGCTTTTTCTTTTGATTTCCAAAATCAAGCCTTTTTCTTTTAAAAAAGGAATGGTTTTTTTATCCCTTTTTAAAAGAATATTTTCGCCAAAAGTTTCCCCAAAAAACTTTAAATCATTTTGGCGTTTTAAAATGATTTTATTTAAAATTTCATCCATTTTTTTCAAAAAAAAATTTGAATTGACCGTGGAAATTTTAAAAGCTTTTTGAAAATTGAATAATGGATTCTAATTTTGCGTAAGCCTTCCCGCTTTGGATGGTGTTTTGGGCTAATGCCACCCCTTCTTTTAAATTGGGAGATTTTCCCGCTAACCATAATAAGGCGCCGGCATTTAAAGAAACCGCGTGAAAAATGGTTTTTAAGCCCTTATTTTCCAAAACTGTGCGCGCTTTTTGTGCGTTTTGCGCGGCATCTCCACCCAATAATTCTTCTGGCAAAGCGTTTTCAACGCCCAATTCTTTTGGGGAAATGCTCATAAATTGGGCGGTGTTCCCGTCCAAATAAAACATTTTTGTGGGCGCAAAAGGCGAGATTTCATCAAAACCATCCTCAGAAGAAACAGTTAAAACCTTTTTCACGCCCAAGGCCTTTGCGGCGCGCGCGTAAATTTCCAATAAGTTTGGGTCATACACCCCCAACAAGGCGATTTTCGCGCCCGCTGGGTTTAATAAAGGTCCCAATAAATTCATAATAGTTTTGATGCCCAACGCCGCGCGAACGGGGGCGGCAAAGCGCATTGCAGAATGGTAAAGGGGCGCCATCAAAAAGCAAAAGTCGGTTTTTTCTAAGAGTTGAGCGGTTTTTTGGGGCTCGGCAAAAATAGGGACGCCCAAGGCTTCAAAAAAATCCGCCGCGCCAGATTGAGAACTTACCGCGCGGTTGCCGTGTTTGGCAACCTTCAAGCCTGCGGCAGAAGCCACAATGGCGGAAAGGGAGGAAATGTTGAAAGAGGATTTGGAATCGCCCCCCGTGCCCACAATTTCGCACAAATCTTCGGGTAACTCTTGGGGAAAAGGTGTTTGGCGCTTCAAAATGGCACGGGCTGAGCCCACCAATTCACTCACCGCAACGCCTTTTGCCGCCATCGCGGTTAAAAGAGATGCCATCACGCGCTCATCCATTGTGCCATCGGTGATGTTGCTCATTAAATCAAAGGCGGTGGCTTCATCCAAATCTTGTTTTTTGAAAAGCGATTCCAAAATCAAGGGGTGCGCTAAATTTTCGCGCCGATAATTTAAAAATGCCGCCAACAATTGCGCGCCCGATTCGCTTGCCACACTTTCCGGGTGAAATTGCACGCCTTCCAAATCAAACACTTTGTGGCGAATGCCCATCACCTCGCCATCCAAGGCGCGCGCGGTGATTTCAAAACAATCGGGTAAAGAAGATTCTTCCACCGCCAAGGAATGGTAGCGGGTAAAAACAGAGCGCTTGCCGATGTTTCTAAATAAACCCTTGGAATCCAACAAAATGGCTTGGGCATCGCCGTGGCAAATGTGTTTTGCCGAAACAATTTTTCCACCCAAAGCTTCTGCAATGGCTTGGTGTCCCAAACAAATGCCCAAAATGGGGATTTTTCCAGCGAAAACCCGCACCACCTCTTCGCAAATACCGGCATCAAGGGGTGCGCCCGGTCCCGGGGACAAGACAATTTTTTGCGGGCAAAGTGCTTCAATTTCTTTTAAACTGATTTCATCGTTACGTTTGACTACGATGTTTTCATTGGTCAAAGTTGATAGCAACTGCGTGACATTGAAGGTAAAAGAATCGTAATTATCAATGATTAGAATCATTTTTCACTCTCACTTCATCAAAACATCCGTCATTGCGCCCAATTTCATCACGGTTTCCTGCCATTCTTTTTGAGGGTCAGAATCCCAAACGATGCCCCCACCCGCTTGAAGGTAATAAATGCCGTTTTGGTAAAGGGTGGCGCGAATGCTGATGCAAAAATCCAAGTCGCCGTGCAAATCAAAATAGCCCACCGCGCCCGCGTAAAATCGGCGTTTTTCCTTTTCCAACTGGCTTAAAATTTCAATGGCGCTGATTTTGGGTGCGCCGCTTACTGTGCCCGCCGGAAACGCCGCGCGCAAGGCTTCCTGCGCCAAGACTTTTTCTTTTAATTTGCCCTCCACGCTGCTGACCAAATGGATGACGTGGCTAAAAAATTCGCACTCGGCGTATTGGGTTAATTTGACCGAGCCCGCTTCGCACACCCGCCCCAAATCGTTCCTTGCCAAATCCACCAACATCAAATGTTCCGCGCGCTCTTTTTTGTCGTTTTTTAAGGTGGCGCACAACAGCGCGTCTTTGGCTTCATTTTCTCCGCGCGCAATCGTGCCCGCGATGGGGTGAATGAAGGCTTTTTGGTCACGCACGCGAATGAGGCTCTCGGGCGATGCGCCGGTGAGCGCAAAATCGCCAAAGTGGATGTAAAACAAATAAGGGGATGGATTTAATTTGCGCAATTTCCCGTAAACATTCAAAGGATCTCTATCGCTTTTAATTTTCAAACGGCGACTGGGCACGGCTTGAATGATATTGCCTTGTTGAATGTGGGTTTTTAAAATTTTTACCTTATTTAAATATTCTTCTTTGGATTTTTCCAAATCCGTTAATATCTCAAAACTTGGATTTCCATTTTCTTCTTCAATATAAGAAAAATCCATATCGTTTAATCGTTTTAATAATTTTTTCAATCCCAAATTTAAATCAATTTGGTGTTCTTTATAATTTAAGCCGAAAATATGTAAGTTTTCCGTAAAATGGTCAAAAACAATATAAAAATGTCCCACGGAAAAAAGCGCATCCGGTAAATTTAAAGAATCACTTTGTTGTGCAAAAATAATTTTGTCGCAATTTTGGGAAAATTCATAACTCAAAAACCCAACCCCTGCGCCGGGCAAAGGGATTCGGGATTTTTCGTTGTTCAATTCAGGGAAGGTGTTTTGTTGGGAAATATAAAATAAGGCATCCAAAATATCCGGTGTTTTTTCGCGTCCCAAGGCATCCAAACTTTTAATATTAGAAACCCATTCTTTTTTTTGATTTTCTATTTTCAAAAACACCTTTTTATTTTCTTCAATAATTTGAAAGGCTTCATCCACCATTAAAATAGAAAAACGCTCCCTTCCTTTTTGAAAATGGGCTGATTCCAAAATGGCTTTTGCGCCGATTTTTTTCGCCAACAAAAAAGGCGTGTAACGCGTATTTTCAAGCGTGGTGTAAACCAAATTATTTTCCATTTTTTAATTCCAATTTTCCACGGTCAAAGCTGAAAAATTTTCAAAAAAAATTCAAGCTTGACCGTGGAAAGGGTTAATTTTCCAACAAAATTTTCAACATCCGCCGCAAGGGTTCTGCCGCCCCCCACAAAAGCTGGTCTCCGCAAGTAAAGGCTGCCAAATAATCTTCCCCCATCGCCATTTTGTGTAAGCGCCCCACGGGCACGCTGAGCGTTCCCGTCACAAAGGCAGGGGTTAATTCTCGCTCGGTGGTTTCTCGCTCATTTTGAACCACCTTCACCCATTGGTTGGCGTGGACAATCGCTTCTTCAATATCTTTTAAAGGGATATTTTTTTTCAGCTTGATGGTCAAGGCTTGGCTGTGGCAGCGCATTGCGCCAATACGCACGCAAAGTCCATCCACGGGAATAGAGCCTTTTTCGCGGAAGGCGGGTTTGCCCAAAATCTTATTGCACTCCGCCCCGCCTTTCCATTCTTCCTTGGATTGCCCAAATTCCACCGGGACGTCAATCCACGGAATCAAAGAGCCCGCCAAAGCGGTGTTTCTAAAATGCTGTTTGGGGAAGTTTTCAGAACGAAGGGTGTCTGAAACCTTTTTGTCAATCTCCAAAATGGCGGAAGAAGGATCAGCCAAAAGATTTTCCACGCTTTTGTAAATCGCCCCCATTTGCATAATGAGTTCACGCATATTTTGTGCGCCCGCGCCGGATGCCGCTTGGTAAGTCATAGAACTCACCCATTCCACCCAATCGTTTTCAAATAAGCCGGATAACCCCATCAACATCAAAGAAACCGTGCAATTGCCACCAATCCAGTTTTTATTCCCATTTTTTAAAGCGTTTTGAATGGCCTTTAAATTCACCGGGTCTAAAACAATCACGGAATCATTTTTCATTCTTAAAGTGGAGGCGGCATCAATCCAATGCCCTTTCCAACTTTCCCTTAATTTGGGAAAAATTTCCTTGGTGTAATCGCCCCCTTGCGCGCTCAAAATGATGTCGCAGGTTTTTAAAGCTTCCACATCCAAAGCGTTTTGTAAGGGTTTTTCTGCTTGAACGCCCCCAAAAGAAGGGGCAGGCTTTCCCGTAGCAGAAGTGGAAAAATAAACCGGCTCAAAACCTTGGAAATTTTTTTCTGCTTCCATTCTTTGCATCAACACAGAACCCACCATTCCGCGCCAGCCCACCAAACCTACTCTTTTCATTGTTTCATCCTTTTTTTAAAGATTGTGAATCACTTGATCCGTCATTTCCACAGTGCCCAACGGGGTTGAACCCGCCTCCACAATGTCCGCCGTGCGAAAGCCTTGCTTTAAGGTTTTTTGCACCGCACTTTCAATGGCGCGCGCCTCAGTTTCCAAAGAAAAAGTGTAACGCAACATCATTGCAGCGGATAGAATCGTTGCCAAAGGGTTAGCGATATTCTTCCCCGCAATATCCGGGGCTGATCCGTGCGAAGGTTCAAATAAGCCTTTTCCGGTTTCGTTTAAAGAAGCAGACGGCAACATTCCAATAGAACCCGTGAGCATTGCGGCTTCATCAGACAAAATATCTCCGAAAATATTGCCCGTTAAAATGACGTCAAACTGCTTGGGATTGCGCACCAATTGCATTGCGGCGTTATCCACCAACATATGGCTCAGTTCCACGTCCGGATAGTTTTGAGCACATTCCGTCACCACATCGCGCCACAATTGCGTGGTTTCTAAAACATTCATTTTGTCAATGGAGCACACTTTTTTATTTCTTTTTCGGGCGGATTCAAAAGCCACCTTGGCAATGCGTTTGATTTCCGTTTCAGTGTAAATCATCGTGTTGAAACCCACCCTTTCCCCGTTTTCGGTTTTGATGCCGCGAGGCTTACCAAAATAAATATCCCCCGTGAGTTCACGCACGATGAGAATATCCAAGCCGGAAACCACTTCGGGTTTTAAGGTGGAAGCGTTGGAAAGTTCCGGATACAAAATCGCCGGGCGCAAGTTGGCAAAGAGCTGTAAATCTTGGCGAATAGAGAGTAATCCTTTTTCCGGGCGCATTTCGCGGGGGAGAGAATCCCATTTGGGTCCGCCCACCGCGCCCAACAAAACGGCATCGGCCTCTTGCGCGAGTTTTTGGGTGGAAGGCGGATAGGGTGAGCCTTCACAATCCACCGCCACCCCGCCCAAGCGCGCTTCTTCCCATTCTATTTTCAAATTCAAGGCTTTCAAAACGCGCAACGCGGATTGGGTGATTTCTGGACCAATGCCATCTCCGGGCAACACACAAATTTTCATTTTGTTTTCCTTTAAGTTTGTTTTCTATCTTATTGAAATAACCACGGTTTTTCCGCCTTGCGCCGAGCTTCAAAATTTTGAATTTCCTCCTTAAAACGCAAGGTCAACCCAATTTCATCCCAACCGTTTAATAAGCACTCCCGCCTGAAATCATCTATTGCAAACGGAAATTTTTGGTCGTTTACCGTGGAAAAACAGTATTTTTCTTGTAAATCCACGGTCAGCGTCCAATTTTTTTCATTTTTTGCCCAATCAAACAACAAATTGATAAATTCTTCTTTTAAAACAATGGGCAACAAACCATTTTTAAAGCAATTGTTGTAAAAAATATCGGCAAAACTTTGCGCAATAATCACTTCAAAACCGTAATCCAACAGTGCCCACGGGGCGTGTTCGCGGGAAGAGCCGCAGCCAAAATTTTCCCGCGCCAATAAAATTTTTGCCCCCTGATATTCCGGGAAATTCAACACAAAATCAGGGTTGATGGGGCGGCTGGCGCAATCTTTCCCCGGAAATCCTTCATCCAAATAGCGCCATTCGTCAAACAGATTTTTCCCAAAGCCACTGCGCTTAATGGATTTTAAAAATTGCTTGGGAATAATCGCGTCTGTATCCACATTGTTTCTGTCCAAAGGCAAGACAATGCTCTTTAAGGTTTGAAAGGCTTTCATTTTGATCCTTTATAAAATGGTGCGCACATCCACAAAATGCCCGTAAATGGCCGCCGCCGCCGCCATTTGGGGGCTCACCAAATGGGTTCTGCCCAATGCGCCTTGCCGACCTTCAAAATTGCGGTTGGAAGTAGAAGCGCAACGCTCTTTGGGGTTTAACCTGTCCGCATTCATCGCCAAACACATTGAACAACCGGGCTCCCTCCATTGAAAACCGGATTCTATAAAAATTTGGTCTAAGCCTTCTTTTTCCGCTTGTTTTTTCACTAAGCCCGACCCCGGCACCACCAAGGCTTCCCTAATATTCGGAGCGATTTTTTTTCCTTTTAAAATCAAGGCTGCTGCGCGCAAGTCTTCTATTCTGGAATTGGTGCAGGAGCCAATAAAAATTTTATCCAATTGAATCTCGGTGATTTTTTGCTTGGGATTTAAGCCCATATAATTTAAGGCGCGCAACATTGCATCGCGCTTAGAAGGGTTTTCCTCAATTTCGGGGTCGGGCACAACAGAATCCACCGCCACCGTCATTTCCGGGGAAGTGCCCCAACTCACCTGCGGGGCAATTCGGGTGGCGTTGAAAATAAAAGTTTGATCAAATTCCGCGCCCTCATCACTTTTTAAGGTTTTCCAATAAGCTACCGCCTTTTCCCAATTTTCCCCTTTGGGGGACAAAGGCAAATCTTTTAAATAGTGGAGGGTTTTTTCGTCCACCGCCACAAACCCCATTCGGGCGCCGGCTTCAATTGCCATATTGCAAAGGGTCATCCGCCCTTCAATAGATAAATCTTCAATGGCAGAACCCCTAAATTCAATGGCGTAACCCGTGCCGCCTGCCGTGCCGATTTCCGCAATAATCGCCAAGATAATATCCTTAGCCGACACTCCTTTTTGTAATTTCCCCTCCACCTTGATTTGCATTGTTTTGGATTTTTTTTGTAATAAACACTGCGTTGCCAAAACGTGTTCCACTTCTGATGTGCCAATGCCAAAAGCCAAACAACCCAAAGCGCCGTGCGTTGCCGTGTGGGAATCGCCGCAGACCACCGTCATTCCGGGCAGGGTTGCGCCATTTTCTGGTCCAATCACGTGCACAATGCCTTGATTTTTATTTTGAAAAGGAAAATAACGCAGCGCCCCAAATTCTTGAATATTTTGATCTAAGGTTTCCAATTGCAGGCGAGAGGTGGCATCTTCCACATCTTTTAAGCCGTTTAAACAAGGGGTAGTGGGGGTGTTGTGGTCCGCAGTGGCTACCACAGAAGAAGCGCGCCAGAGTTTGCGCCCTGCGATTTTCAGTCCTTCAAAAGCTTGCGGGCTGGTGACTTCGTGAATCAAATGGCGGTCAATATAAATTAAAGCCGTGCCATCTTTTTCCACGCGCACCACGTGGTCATCCAGAAGTTTTTGATAAAGTGTCCGGGGCATTTTTGTAATCTCTTTTTTAAAAAAGGTGAATTATCTTCTTTTCCACGGTCAACATTCAAAAATTTTCAAATTTTTTTTCGTTTTACCGTGGAAAAACGCATTTTTAAAATAAAATTTCACCCCATAAATTGAGTCTTCCCCTTTTTTAAAATGTTGGATGATTTTTTTACCCTTTTAAACGATTTTTTCAATCCCTTAGATGCCGCACTTGCGCGCGCGCTGTGGAATATAGATTCCCAAATTCCCCAAGAAGTTTTGTTGGCGGCAGCCTTACTGAGTTTAAATTTATCGCGCGGGAATGTGGCTTTGAATTTAAATACCCTTTCTTTTCGCCATTTTTTCCCTTCTCCTAAAAAACTTCCCCAAACATTGGAAAACGCCATTTTGGCGCTGAAAGATTTTGATTTCCGCAATCAAAGCGCCGTGTTTTTTGTGGAAAAAAAAGAAGATTGGGAAAACCTTCCCCCCAAACCCCTTCTTTATTGGAAAGGCAAACTTTATTTGTGGCGCTATTTTTTGGCGGAACGCAAGGTAGAAGAAAATATTTTAAAGCGATTAAAAACTTTAAAAAAAGAATGTAATAATTTGATTTTAAATAAACTTTTTGAAAACGAAGAACAAAAAAACGCCTGTGCCACCGCTTTTAAAGAAAATTTTTCCGTGATTACCGGCGGTCCCGGCACCGGTAAAACCTATACCGTGGCAAGATTGTTGGCGTTACTTTTAAGCGAAAATCCCCATTTGAAAATTGCCTTGGCTGCGCCCACGGGCAAAGCTGCGCAACGCTTAAAAGAATCTATTGAACGCTCGGTCAATGATTTAAAAAAAGACTTCCCTCACTTGGATTTATCTTCACTCAACCCTTCCACCTTGCATCGCTTGTTGGGCGTCACCCCCACTGGCTTTAAGCACAATGCCGCTTACCCCTTGGATTTGGACGTTTTAATTGTGGATGAAGCCTCAATGGTGGATTTATTGTTGTTTGAATCGCTTTTGAAAGCCTTAACCCCCCACACCAAATTGGTGCTGTTGGGAGATAAAAATCAATTAGCCTCAGTGGATGCCGGCTGCCTGTTGGGGGAAATTTGCAACGCCCCCATTTTAAATTCCAACATCACCCTTTTAAAACGCTCTCGGCGCTTTAAAGAAAATACGGGGATCGCCGAATTTTCTCATTTAATTAACGAAGGAAAATCAACGGGCTTAGAAAATTTATTTAATGGGGAATATGAAGATTTAAATTTGATTCAAACCCCCAAAGAGTTTGAAACTTTAATGAATGATTTTTACCAAAATAATATTCTTCTTCCCCCCGAAAAAACGGAAAATGAAGCAAGTTTCACCCTTTACGCGCAAAAAATCATTGAGCGGAATTTAAAGTTGCAAGTGCTCTGCGCGTTGAGAAACGGGGAATTTGGCGTGAAAGGTTTTAACCAAACGATTGAAAACATTCAAAAAAAATTCACTGTTTCCCGTGGAAATTCGCTTTTTTTTGAACAATGCCCCGTGATGATGAATGAAAATCGGGTGCATTTGGGGTTGAGTAACGGGGATTTGGGCGTTGCGCTTTCTTTCTGGATTCACAACGAATGGAAAACGCGCTTTGTGTTTTCTTCTAATCCGCGCTGGTTTTCGCCAATGCGCTTAGAAAATTGCGTGGAAAAAATGTTTGCTTTGACCATCCACAAAGCGCAAGGCTCAGAATTTGAACACGTCATCGTGGTGCTTCCGCCCAAATTGTTGCCGATTTTAACGCGGGAATTGCTTTATACCGGCGCAACACGCGCCCAAAAAAAGCTCACCCTCTATATTCCAGAAGAAGCCCAACCCTTTGATTTATTAAAGAAAATTGTAAACAACCGCCTGAATCGCCAAGGCGCTTTATTTGAACCCTTTTAAAAATATGCATTTAGATGAACGCTCCCGCTCGCTTTTAAAAAGCTTGATTGAACACTACATTGCCGAAGGTCAGCCTGTGGGCTCACGCACGCTTTCTAAGCACAGTGGCTTGGATTTATCCGCCGCCACCATCCGCAACGTGATGATGGATTTGGAAGAGGCGGGCTTGGTCAAAAGCCCCCACACTTCCGCCGGACGCGTGCCCACCGCGCAAGGTTACCGCTTTTTTGTGGATTCTTTATTGAGCGTGCAACCCTTAGAAAAAGCGCAAAAAAACGAATGGGAATCCGCTTTCACGGGGCTATCCGCCCAAGAATTGATCACCCAAGCTTCCCTTTTACTTTCCCAGCTCACGCATTTTGCGGGCTTGGTGGTGGTGCCGCAGAAAAAGGAAGCAGAAATTCGGCACATTGAATTTGTGCATTTATCTTCTTGCCGCATTTTGCTCATCATTGTGACGGTGGAAGGCAACGTGCAAAATCGTCTCATCCACACCCAACACGATTACGATTTTGCCCAATTGGCGGAAGCGGCGAATTTTTTAAATCAACATTACGCGGGGCTGAGTTTTTCCGCGATGCTCGAACGGCTGAGCTCTGAAATTTTAAAAATCAAACAAGAATTGAAACCCCTGATGGAAGAAACCTTGGCGGCGGGGGAAGAGGTGTTGAATAAAGAATCAGAAGGCTATGTGATTAAGGGCGAAAAAAATTTGTTGGACAACGAAGATTTGTCTTCCAACAGAAAGCGCTTGCGCGAACTCTTTGATTTATTTGAACAAAAATCGCTCTTAATGGGCTTATTGAACCTTTCCCACAACGCCAAAGGCGTGCAGATTTTTATCGGGCAAGAATCCGGAATTGAACCTTTGCACGCGTGCAGCGTGGTCGCCGCCCCATATTTTGTAGAGGGCAAGGTTTTTGGCACGCTGGGGGTGATTGGTCCAACACGAATGGCGTATGAACAAATTATTTCCATCGTGGATGTCACCGCACGGCTTTTGTCCAACGCCTTAACCAAAGCGCTTTGATTTTTTGAAAATCAAATGTCATTCTGAGCGTAGCGAAGAACCTCGGTTTTTTTTCATTTGGCGTGACCGAAGAATGACGAATGCTTATTTTCCACGGTGAACGCTTTGTTTTTTTCAAAATTTTTCAAGGTTTACCGTGGAATTGTAAAAAAAGCTGTTAATAGGTTTTACATTCTTTGGCTTCGCATTGTTGGGTGCGGGGGTTGTAAAAATCCGTGTAAAAAAGCGTGGCGCGTTTATTATTTTCGCGCATAAAATTTTCATCATTTGTGCTATACGCCAACACGCAGCCGCCCCGTTCAATGTATGTTTCCACAAAAGGATGATTTAACCTGGGAGTATGCGTCACCACCAAGGGGATTTTTTTGGCAAAGGCAAAGTCAAAATCTTCTGTTGAAAGCGCTGGATAAGGAATGCCTTGCTTTACGGCTTTTTTGTAATCTTTCCAGCTCCACGCTTCCACAATCACGCGATCCAAATAAGGAATTTGCGCAGTCAAGGCGTCCCAATTTTGTAATTTATCCGTAACCAAAATTAAATTGGGGTTTTGTTGGAAAATCGCGTTGATTTCATCAATATTTAAGGTGGTGAATTTTTCATAGATTTTTCTTGTTTTGATTTCCGCAAGGTTAGGTTTTTTTTCGCCCCAATGGGGAAAGCCCGTGATTTGGTTAAACTCTTTTTCACCGTGGGCGGCGTAGATTTTTCCTTCTGCGCTCAACAACAAATCCAATTCTATGAATTGAAAGCCGTTTGCAATGGCTTTTTCTAAGGCTTCTTTGGAATTGGTGTAAGAATACCCCTCAATGCCACCGCCCGCGTGCGCAATCAGGCGCTTACCCCCCCCCCCGCCCGCAAAATCTTCACTCGCCACGCTAAATGGGCAATCCAAACGCGTATTGGTAAAAAGATTCCATTGGGCTTCTAAGCGGTAAATGCTTTTTTTAATTTTGGGGTAATTTTTTTGACCATAAACGCCGCTGACCGCACCCAAAATGAATGCTGCGAAAAGCATTGAAAATAAACGTTTTTTACTCATTCTTCCTTTAATTTGTCTTTAAACAACCAAAAATCATCGTAGATTTTGGAAGAGAGACCCAGTTGCTGATTGAGCCAGCCTTCCCCTTTTTCTTCTAAAAGCGTGGGGTTGGCACTACTTAA
>QLIP01068849.1_pt1 | contig 11835 bp, 12 predicted proteins | sample 1769771 | NCBI WGS metagenome assembly QLIP01 (sample SAMN09428762, study PRJNA476227) | Gut metagenome, whole genome shotgun sequencing project. | isolation source: cecum | host: Rhizomys sinensis | place: China: Jinsha town of Minqing, Fujian Province | collected 2013-09-23
CCGTTGGAGCAATCCATCCCGGTTCGATCCCGGGTTCGGGTACCACATAAGCGACTTGACAAGCTGCACACCAGCGCGTTGAGTCGCTTTTTTTACAAACACTTCGTTTTTCTACAGCCGATTATTTTCAGCGCCTTAAGATAATTTTGATAATATTCTGATCAGTGCTTGGTTTTGTCACAATTATATCGTAAATTTGTGACAAAAACTTCCACATATTTATATGCAATCTATTGACCAGAAGATATTAACAAGCATTTCAAAATGCTGAAGGGGTAAGGTCGTCTTTCCACAGGATTTTGCTTCTTATGGCTCGTTGGATGCATACCTTCATTCGAAGATCTTATACAGAAGATAGTGGAAATCGAACGAATGTTTCATAACAATACCACTATACTGTAGCATAATCTCGAAAATATCATCGGGAAATACTTTTCTTATGCCTTACGACAAATCACTACCAACTTCCACAGCGACCGCAGCACAGTCCATATTGCCAACCAGGTCACAAGCATCACCAGCAGATTGCAGTCGTCCGTAAACACCAGCACTCGCACAGCAATAGCCAGCAAAGCCGCCACCGCCCCGAGCATCAAATTAAGTTTCAAACCAAGTTTCATACAAAAGCAAGAGGTTTAGCCCCTGTGCCGCCGTTCACCCACACACGCACCACACTGTGGCCCGTTGCGGTGCCCTGCAGCGGTGTCCATCCGCACAGGCTCAGCACATCGGCATCGGTTATTACACGACTTTCATCCAAGCGCTTCACCAGCACCAGGTCGGCATATCGGCCGGGAGCAAGCACACCGCGCCCGTCGATGCCAAACAGCACCGCCGGAGCATGCGCCATGCGCAGCACCGTATCGGTCGGCCCCAGCAGGTCGAGCGTCTTCACAAGCGAAAACTGCACCATCGGCGCACCCGACACAGCCTTGAACACATCCCCGGCTTTCTCATCAAGCACATGCGGAGCATGGTCCGTAGCCACCGCATCGATGCGACCGTTCACCAATGCCTCGCGCAGAGCCTCGCGGTCACGGGCACTCTTCACAGCCGGATTCATCTTTATCCTACTACCCAGTCGCCCGTAGTCCTCGTCGCAGAATAGCAGGTGGTGAGGCGATACCTCGGCCGTAATCTGTTTGCCGTCATGTAGTTTGGCCGGAGTAAGCAATTCTGTCTCCTCCCTCGTCGTTATATGTGCAATATGCAGTCGTGTGCCGTAGCGCGACGCAAGCTCCATGGCTCGCTCAGTGGCCCGCACACAGCACTCGTTGGCCCGCAGACGGCTGTGCCACAGCATGTTCGTAGGGTCGGGTAGGGGGCTGTAACGCTCCGTCAGCGAGTCTATCACCGACTGGTCCTCGGCATGCACCACCACTCGGCCGGGCTGGTCGGCAAACACTGCCCTCAGCCGCGCATCGTCGTCGAGCAGCATATTGCCCGTCGACGACCCCATAAATACCTTCACCGCAGCCACTTGTCCATAGTCGGCACGCTGCAGCTCGCTCAGATTGTCGGCCGCCGCACCAAGCATAAACGCATAGTTGGCCGCCGAATCCTTAGCCGCAAGCTCCATTTTATGCTCCCAGGCGCCAAGCGTTGTAGTCGCCGGGCGCGTATTGGGCATCTCGATATACGAAGTCACACCCCCGGCCACCGCGGCGCGGCTCTCGGAGGCAATGGTGGCCTTGTGTGTGAGTCCGGGCTCCCTGAAGTGCACGTGGCAGTCAATGGCTCCCGGCATCAGATAGGCCCCCTCGGCGTCAATGCGTTCAGTGGCAGAGTCATACACCGGCGCAGGCACTTCGCCCTCGCCCATGGCCGTGATGCGCTCACCGTCCATGGCAAGCCAGCCCGTATATGGCGCCGTGAGCCCGTCGGGCACCACCAGTGCATTGTATATCAGCGTCATGCTTCAGGCTTGGAATACTTCTTAAACAGCGAGTCCCACTTGAGGCGCATCACCCCAAACATCGCCTCGCCAAATATGCCCGAACTCATCTTCGACGTGCCAAGCACGCGGTTTACAAAGATTATGGGCACTTCCACCACCTTGAAACCATGCTTCCACGCCGAGAATTTCATCTCTATCTGAAAGGCATACCCCTTGAAGCGGATATTGTCCAGGTCCAGCGCCCTGAGCACTCGCGCCCTGTAGCACACAAATCCCGCAGTCGTGTCCTGCACCGGTATGCCCGTCACCATGCGCACGTATTTCGACGCAAAGTACGACATCAGCACGCGCCCCATGGGCCAGTTCACCACATTCACCCCGGTCACATAGCGCGACCCCACGGCCACGTCGGCACCGTCTTTCTTTATGGCGTCGTACAGGCGAGGCAGGTCGGCCGGATTGTGCGAAAAATCCGCATCCATCTCGCACACCAACTCATACCCATGCTCCAGGGCCCATTTAAAGCCCGTGATATAAGCCGTGCCAAGACCCAGCTTGCCGCTGCGCTCTATCAGGTGCACGCGGCCCGGATACTCGGCTATTTTTTCCTTTACTATCGCGGCTGTGCCGTCGGGCGAGTTGTCGTCGATTACAAGTATGTGAAAAGATGTCGGGAGGGCAAGCACCGCATCGATTATCGCTGCGGCATTCTCGCGCTCGTTATACATTGGTATGATTACCAGGGCATCGCTGCCGGGTTGGGCTTGCTGTGTCATCATTGTTTATTTTGCGTTGCAAATATACGCAAAAAAAGTTGATAACTCTCATCCCCATATAAACTTTTTGCCACTTTCGTTTTTTTTATCATAAATACTCCTCTTATTTTATGCAGCACCTATCCAATATAATATACGTCGGTGCCGACGACGACAACCTCGACCTCTTCGAAGGCCAATACCCAGTCCCACAAGGCATATCTTACAACTCCTACCTCATCGAAGACCAGCAGGTAGCAATAATCGACGCCGTCGACCGACGCCGCACTGCCGACTGGCTCAGCAACATCGCCACCGCCGTGCGCACCATTGGACGCTCCCCGCAGCTCATCATCATACAGCACGCCGAGCCCGACCACACCGGTAGCCTCGGAGCACTCCTCGCTCTCTACCCCGACATACGCATCATCTGCACCGCCAAGGCCGCCGCAATGCTCGCCGACATGTTCACCCCCGACATCGCCGCACGCATCACCACCGTCACCGATGGCCAGACCATCTCGCTCGGACACACCACCCTCCGGTTCATCACCGCACCAATGGTCCACTGGCCCGAAGTAATGCTCACACTCGACATCACCGACGGAGTATTATTCTCAGCCGACGCATTCGGCACATTCGCCCCCTGGGCATCCACAGCCCCCTGGGACGACGAAGCACGCCGATACTACACCAACATCGTAGGCCGGTTCGGCCCAAGCGTACAGACACTCCTCAAAAAACTCGCACCCCTCCACTTCAACACCATAGCCCCCCTCCACGGCCCACTCCTCCACGCACCTCTCCACCACTACATCAACCTCTACGACAAGTGGAGCCGATACCAACCCGAGACCCCCGGAGTCCTCATAGCCTACGCATCCATCTACGGAGGCACAGCCGAAGCCGCCCGACGCATCGCCGCTATCCTCCGACAGCAGGGAGCCCACGACATAGTACTATTCGACCTCTGCCGTCGCCACGTATCCTACGCCGTAGCCCAGGCATTCCGCCTCAGCTCCATGATACTCGCATGCGCCACCTACGACTCCGACATCCTCCCGGCCATGCAGCAATTCCTGCACCACATACAAGCCAAACGCCTCACCAACCGCGCCGTCGGACTCATCGAAAACGGCGCCTGGGCACCCACCGCCGCACGACGCATGTCCGACATCCTCCTCCGCACCCCCGGCATCACCATCCTGCCACCCACAGTCACCCTCCGCACACGCCTCCACTCCGCCGATATAGCCACCCTCACCACCCTCGCCCACAACCTCCTCACCCTCCGCACATAATCCCCCCACCCACAAGCGCGGAGCGCGGTTTTGAGTTAGCCGCGTCTGGAGCGCAAGCGGAAGGCGTGGAAAGCGTAGCGCGTGCGCAGCCATAGGTCTCCGTCCCGTCGCCCCCCAGGCCGCGCGTAGCCGGCCCACACCCCCACCACGTGCCACCACCCACCAGCCCGTGAGGGCGATATCAGTTTAACCCCGCCTGGAGCCCAAGCGGAAGGCGGGGACAGAGAGCCTCTACGCATAGAGCCCAGCAGGGCGACTTATTCCACACTCACCCCCACTAAACGCCCAAAATTCATGTCGTTCACCCACGGAAATCCGCCGTTCGCCAATAATCCAAAAAAAATCAACAAATTATAAAAAAAATGCATTAACTTTGCGCACACAAAGCATAAGACCCACACAAGCTTTTGTCCTTTTTTTTATTCCTAACCAATCAAAAAACAACCCGAGCTATGAAAAAATTTCTACTCTGGCTTCTAACCCTCACCGTCGCCCTCCCCGCCCTCGCAAGTGGCGACTTCAGCTACACGTTCAAAGGACAAACTTTGGACTATCGTATACTCGACGAAGACGCCAAAACCTGCGCTGTTGCCCCAAGCCAGATGGCATTCGGCGCAGTTGAAATCCCCGCCATCGCTTCTGACGGCAGTAACAACTACACAGTAACAGCAATATTGAAACAGGCATTCGAAAGATGCGACGGAGTTACGTCAATGATTATCCCCAACACTGTAACTTCGATTGGCTCTGGAGCCTTTAGTGACTGCCGAATAACTGAAATTACCATTCCCAATTCAGTAACTTCGATCGACGATGCTGCATTTTCCTGGTGTATGGACCTTCAAGAAGTTACCCTTTCCAACTCGTTAACCTCTATTAGCCAGTCTCTTTTTTCACGCTGTAGAAGCCTTACCCAAATAACAATTCCCCGTTACGTGACATCGATTGGATCTTATGCTTTCAATGGCTGCAGCTCCCTCTCTGTGATGCGGTGTATGGCAGTAGAACCTCCTGTATGCGAAGAAGATGCTTTTAACGGTGTACAAGGAAACGTAGTTCTTGTTCCCGCCCCCTCTGTCGAAACCTACCGCACCGCCGCTCAGTGGAGCAACTTCCCCGCCATCATCGGCAACTATAAAGTCGGCAGCGAAAACGAATCACTCTACATACAGAGCTTCTTTATACAGCCCGGCGAAGAAGCCACCATGCCCGTGCGTCTGCGTGCCGACCGCCAGTACACCGACTTCGAAACATACATCCACCTCCCCCAGGGTCTCGAAGCTGTTACCACTCAGGACGGACAGGTCGACGCACAGTTTGCCCGCCAGGACGACACCCACACCTTCACAGCCACACTTGAGGGCAACAACCTTGTAAAAGTCGCTGTTAATCACAAAGACTACACTTACACTCCTATCGCAGATGCAACCGACGGCACACTCTTCAACATCCGTGTACGAGCCACCGACCAGCTCCCCGCCGACCCCGTCCCCGTATGGTTCCGCAACACAACGTTGGTCGACACAGACGGCTCAACCTACCTCTTCAACGACTCCAACCCCCACATCAACGCCGACGGCGTGATGGGCCGCACCGACATCGAAGTGGCCGGTGAAGCCCCCGCCATCTACTACAACCTCCAGGGACAACCCGTTGCCACACCCCAGCCCGGCAACATCTACATCCGTCTCCAATCCAACAAAGCAACTAAATTAGTTTTCTAATGCTTTATATCGATGCATAAACCTCCTTACTTTATGCACATCAGCCCGCGACGTCCTCGCGGGCTTTTTTCATCCCCCCACCAGCCAATAAGAAGCCATGGGCGTAGCCCAAAACTGCCCCTTGGGGCAGTCAAGAATGTAGCCTATGGCAAGCACCGCGTAGCGCGTGCGCAGCCATAGGGCCATCCCATCCCCCCCCAGGCCGCGCGTAGCCGGCCCACACCACCCACCTCGGCGTCCTTAGCGTGAGACATATACCCACGCCACCCGCCACGGCGCCCTCAGCGTGCGCCCCATTTCCATCCCCTCCGCTAAAAAAATTTGTCTCTCTGATAAAAAATAATTACCTTTGTCCCAGTATATACTTACGTCTATGAAAAAAATAATCACTTTTCTTATAGCACTCGTTGCCGTGGTCAGCGCTTCGGCACAGTTTCGTTACGGCCCCGCTGCCGGTATCACCCTCAATAGCCTTGATTTCAAGCAGAAACTCACACCCACATCCCACGCCGTCGGAGCCACCGCAGGCCTTCAGGCCGAGATGATGTTTCCCGGCATAGGCTTCGGCATCGACCTCGGATTCCTCTACAACCAGCAGAGCGGCATAGTCGATCTCGGCTCGCGCAAGGTGTGGAGCTCACTCGGCTACGGCAAGGAACACCTCATGCTCCACACCGTGCAGATACCCTTCCACCTCCGATTCAAGTACACACGCCTCAACGGATTTGAAGAAAAAGTGGCCCCATTCATCTTCGGCGGCCCCGACTTCACTCTCCAGGTGGCCCACTCCAACGCATCGGCATTCAAGTGCTCGGGCGGCGACCTCGGCATCTCGGCCGGCGGCGGTGCCGAGCTCTACCGCAACTGGCAGATATCGCTGGCCTACACCTGGGGCATGACCTACGTGGCCAAGACCAAACTCCTCGACGACAACTCAGCCCGCTCGCGCCAGTGGACACTCAAAGTGGCACGATTCTTCTGATGACCCGACTCAACCTTATCCTCCTCTCACTGCTCGCCGCACTCGCGGTCCAGGCACGCACGGCGGCCGATTTTTTCAAGTCGGCCCCCGATTCCATTGTGCCCCTCCTCCCGGCCAATACACGCCTCGACATGGTCGACTACTTCGAGTACGGCAGCACCACCCCCTCGCGCAACAGCTTCGGGGGCGATGCCCGCATGCTGGCCGTCGCGCCGCAGGTCGTTACACTCACCCCCGCGCCCGACGTCACCATGCAGATCGCGGCACTCCCCACGGCCCAGTCCGACACCGTGGTGGCCGTCGTTACCACAGTTAAGGTGCCGGTAAGTATTAGCTCCATAAGATTTTACAACACCGACTGGCAGCCCGTCAAGACACCCTTCACACTCCCGTCCTACGACCAGTGGCTCACCCCCGAAGGCCAGGCCGACCCCGCCACAGTGGGCATGTATCTGCCGTTCATGCCCGTGAGCGCATCATTCGACCCCCGGGCCACAATGCTCCTGCTCGCCAATGAGGCCGAGGCCTACCTCGTCAAGTCCGAATTCGACCTCGTAAAGCCTCTGATAATCACCTCCAAAGCCTACGATGTGGCCCACACCGCCTTCACACCGCGATAACATGGACATCAACGCCATTTCGCTCCTCGAGCTCAACACCCGCATAAGCGCCGCACTGGCCGCCAACCCCCAGCTCAACAACGTGTGGGTAACGGGCGAAACATCCGACCTGCGCTGCTCCGGTCCCCACTGCTACTTTGAGCTCATCGAAAAAAATCCCGAGACAGGCACCCCCATGGCCCGTGCCCGCGCCACCATCTGGGGCAGCCGGTACGGACGGCTCAACGACACATTCCGCGCCGCCACAGGCTCGCCGCTCACATCGGGCATAAAAGTCATGGTGCAGGCATCGGTATCGTACCATCCGGTCTACGGTCTGTCGCTCAACATAACCGACGTCAATCCCGAGTTTACACTCGGCGACCTCCTGCGTCGCCGCCGCGAGATGCTCGCCCGACTCGAGGCCGAAGGCATACTCATGCTCAACCGACAGCTCGCCATGCCCATCCCCGCCCAGCGCATCGCCGTAATATCGGCTGCCGGGGCCGCGGGCTACGGCGACTTCATCAACCAGCTCTACACCAACCGCGCCTGCCTGCGATTTGCCACACGCCTCTTCCCGGCCGTGATGCAGGGCGAGAGCGCCCCCGCCAGCATCATAGCCGCACTCGAGCAGGTGGCCCAGTGCGACGACGAGTACGACTGCGTGGTAATAATACGAGGCGGCGGAGCCACGGGCGACCTCGCCTGCTTTGACAACTATCCCCTGGCCGCCAACATAGCCATGTTTCCCCTGCCCGTCATCATAGGCATAGGACACGAGCGCGACGTGACCCTGCTCGACTATGTGGCCCACCTGCGTGTCAAGACACCCACAGCCGCCGCCGAGTGGCTCATAGGCCGGGGCAACGAAGCCCTCGACCGCGTGCTCTCCATAGGTTCGGCCATACTCGAAGCCGCCTCCTCGCGCATCAACTCCTCGCACCGACGCCTTGCCACCATAGCCGGACAGCTCGCCCCAACAGCCCTCAACGTGCTGGCACAGAACCGCCGACGGGTCGACGACCACCCCGTGCAGCTCATGGCCCAGAGCGTCGACGCCCGCATAGCCCGCCAGCGCGACCGCCTCACAGCCATAGGCCAGCTCATCGACACCCTCTCGCCACAGGCCACCCTGCGACGGGGATTTTCGATAACCCGTGTCGACGGCCATGCCGTGACCAGCGCCGATCTGCCCCCGGGCACAAAGCTCACCACAACCCTGGCCACCGGCGAGATAACCTCGACGGTAGAATAAAAACCTCCGCTAAACCCTATACAAAATGAACTACTCCCAATCGCTTGCCGAGCTTGAAAAGATACTTGCCGAGCTGCGCTCGGACTCCTGCGACGTAGATACACTTGCCGCGCGCACAGCGCGAGCCGTCGAGTTGCTGAAATTCTGCCGCGAGCGTCTCACCACCACCGAGACAGAGCTCCGCACCATACTTGAGTCAATCCAAAACAACGAGCAATGAAACAGTATCTCCAACTCCTGCAGCACATACTCGACAACGGCCACGACAAGGCCGACCGCACCGGCACGGGCACTCGCAGCGTGTTTGGCTACCAGATGCGTTACGACCTCTCGGAGGGTTTCCCGCTCGTCACCACCAAGAAACTTCACCTCAAGTCGATAATACACGAGCTGCTGTGGTTTCTCAAAGGCGACACCAATGTGAAGTATCTGCAGGACAACGGAGTGCGTATATGGAACGAATGGGCCGACGCCGACGGCAACCTGGGCCCCGTGTACGGCGCCCAATGGCGGTCGTGGCCCGACGGCCACGGCGGGGTCATAGACCAGATAAGCCAGGTGATGCACGACATAAAGCACAATCCCGACTCGCGCCGCATAATAGTGTGTGCCTGGAACGTGGCCCAGCTCCCCGACATGGCTCTGGCGCCGTGCCACTGCCTGTTTCAGTTCTATGTGGCCGACGGCAAGCTCAGCTGCCAGCTGTATCAGCGCAGCGCCGACTGCTTTCTGGGGGTGCCGTTCAACATAGCCTCCTATGCCCTGCTCACTATGATGATGGCGCAGGCTGCGGGGCTCGAGCCGGGCGAATTTGTGCACACACTCGGCGACGCCCACCTGTACCGCAACCATCTCGACCAGGCCAGGCTGCAGCTCACCCGCGAGCCAAGAAAGTTGCCCGTAATGAAGATAAATCCGAATGTCAAAGACCTCTTTGAGTTTGGCTACGACGACTTCGAACTGTGCGACTATGATCCGCATCCTCACATCAAGGCCGAAGTAAGCGTATGAGCATCAATATAATAGTGGCCGTGGCCAATGACGGCGCAATAGGGCAGGGCGGCAACCAGCCGTTTTTCATAGCCGAGGACCTGCGGAGATTCAAGACCCTCACTCTGGGCCACCCGATAGTGATGGGTCGCAAGACCTTTGAGGCACTGCCCAAGGGTGCCCTCCCCGGGCGCCGCAACATAGTGGTGACCCGCAACGAGACATTCTCGGCACCCGGTGCGGAGACCGCCGGGAGCCTTGACGAAGCAATAAGACTGGCTCTGGAAAGCGACAGCGAGATATACATCATAGGCGGAGCGTCGATATACCGCCAGGCGCTCTCCATGGCCCATAAGGTGCAGCTTACCAGGGTGTATGCCGACTTTCCCGAGGCCGACGCACACTTCCCGCAGCTCGACGGCGAGCTGTGGGCCGAGGAGTGGTCGTCGGAGAAGACCACCGACCCCAAGACAGGCCTGAGCTACCAGTTCCACACCCTGCACAGGGTGTAATCGCGGGGCACGGCGAGATTGAGGGCCTGCGGGGCGAGATACAGAGCCATGGCGCGGGTCATGAGTATGTCGTCGTGACAGCCAGGCTTGGCGGCATAAGAGCCGTCGGGGGCCTGGGTGTAGGTGGCCAGTTCGTCGCAGGCCATAGAGTCGCGCTCCACGTATTGCCCCTCGCGCACGGCCTCAATCAACTTGGTAATTATCAATCCCTTGGTGGCGCGGTTGGTGTGGAAGCCCACGCGCTCGCCAGGGCGCCTGTACACATTGTAGTAATTCTGCGACAGTCGCTCGAGCAGGAATTGCCCGAGACCGTCGGCCGTGTGCTCGAGGGTGTTTGATTCCACCACGAGGAGGGCATAATTGTAGTATGTGGCCATGGCCCGGGCCGTGGAGGCCAGGATGTCGTGGTCGCAGTGACCGCGCCACTGAGCCACCACCTCGCAGGAGTGGTCGCTATCGACTCTCAGCACGGCCACGACGCTCCAGTCGGAGCGCAGGGAGCGACCTCCGATGTCGACAGCCACAATGTAGCTTGCCTCGGGGCGGGGCGGCTCCCATTGGATCATGTTTCCGCGAGTGTCGGCAACAAACCTGCACTGGCTGTTCATGTCGCCCCTCTCGCCGTCGCGACACCCCTGGCGGAGGAGCTCCACGGCCTCGGGGCTGAAGATGTCGCAGCCCGTGGATGTGAAAGCCTCGTGGGGCGTGGTGGGAAACTCGGCCATCATCTTGTCGTGAGTGGGATACTCGCGCAGCTTGTGTCGGTACCAGTTTATCTGGTCGAGGGCGCAACCGTGGTCGTTCCAGAGCATGCGCTCGTATGGTGTGAGCGAGGCGGCGAGAGCGGCGGGGTCGTCGGGGGTGAGGCGGTAGATTTCGATTTCGTACCAAGGCACGAACACGGGGGTTTTGTCGCCGGCGCCGCTTTCGCATCGTATCCATTCGCGGTGGAAGAAATTGCCCACGCCGTTGGCCGTGGATTCCATGGCGATGAGAGTGAGAGGAGCCGGGGCGATGGAGCCCGCGACGGCTCGGATGAGGTCGGCCGGGGTGTGGGAGGGTGTTGACGGCCAGAAAGCCGTTTCGGACAGGTGAGCCATGGCAAAGTCGGCCCCTCGCACGGCATCCTGATTTTCGATTGACGACACGGTGACACGGCAGCCGCGGCCCACGATTTCGCGGACGTTGGACGAGCGTTCGTAGGGCTTGAACTTGGGAGCGGCGTCGCCCTCCCAGAGGTCGAGGGGGTAGTTGTCGATAATCTTGGTGTACATGCCTCGGATGCCCGAGGAGGTGTCCTTGACCTGGGAGCAGATGATTGAGTTCCAGTTGCGGCAGTGGCACGACTGTATCCAGGCCATATATGTCTGGACGAGGGTCGAACCGCCCCACTGACGGGCCTTGAGCAGGATGATTCGAATGGGCTTTCCGGCAAGACGCTGTTCCTCGAGAGTGGCGAGCACTCGGCGCTGGGGTGCGTTGAGGTGGAAGCGCACGTCGCGTCCCTGGAGTTTGTGCTTGATGGTGCAGCAGGTAGCGCACCAGTATTCGAAGTCGTGGCGGCAGCGCAGTCGACGCCAGGCGTTGAGGTCGCGCTGCACGGCAGGGTAGCATGGATCGAGGACCATGGTGCGGGGCACCCATACGGCGGGCATGTCGGGGTCGGGGCTTGTGACGGCCACTCGGAGAGGGCTGTCGGAGTCGCCCCGGAGTGGGCATGGCAGTGCAGGGCGTGCGGCTATGCGGCGGGAGTTTTCGGCGAGAATGGACATAGGGTTTAGAGGCTGTTTAAAAATTATTGTTAATTCTAAGTGGTG
>QLIP01064350.1_pt1 | contig 11826 bp, 12 predicted proteins | sample 1769771 | NCBI WGS metagenome assembly QLIP01 (sample SAMN09428762, study PRJNA476227) | Gut metagenome, whole genome shotgun sequencing project. | isolation source: cecum | host: Rhizomys sinensis | place: China: Jinsha town of Minqing, Fujian Province | collected 2013-09-23
GATTATGGGAACGGGGTCAACACTGCGAACATCGAGTACCTAATATAACGATAGGAGTATATTTATCACTACGGTCAGAACAATCCCGTTTTAATCTCGTCCCATCTGCGCCGTTGCTTTGCAACGAAAAAATCTGCGTGTCATTAAAACTTATATTCTGTGTCAGTTAAGAGAAGTCTGCGAAGTTGCGCCTTAATGCGGCGGGGTGTTTGGTGTCATGCTTAAAAGCATGACTTCCAAGGTGTCATGCTTAAAAGCATGACTTCCGGTGTGTCGCGCTGGAAGGTGGCCGTTCTTTTTTTGTTGTCGCGCTGGAAGCGCAACGTCCATGACAAAGCCACACGCTCCGACGCTATCTTTATCGCGTAGTGTGGTGGGGGAGGAAATTAATATTTTTGTAATAAAATAGAAGAACCTTAGTATTTGATTGTTGTTTTAATATTGTAGTCGTTTAGGTTTGTTTACTAATTTTAAAATAGTTTTATTTATAAATTTTGAGATAAGTTTATTCAACTACTTCATCTTCGATAATCATTAACCAATATTTTTTTTAATGGACATTCTCTTTTTATGCGTCGTATCGCTGCTTTTTATCTTGGCGATTTTCGATCTTTCAGTCGGTGTTAGTAATGACGCTGTGAATTTTATGACGTCCGCTATCGGTTCGAAGGCGGCTTCGTTTAAGCGCGTGGTTATCGTTGCTTCGATCGGTGTCTTTATCGGTGCCGCTATGAGTAACGGTATGATGGATATCGTGAGGCACGGTATTTTCCGCCCCGAGCATTTTGCTTTCTATGATATCATCTGCATTTTGATGGCGGTGATGGTGACTGATATTATTTTGCTCGATATCTTTAATTCGCTCGGCTTGCCAACGTCTACCACCGTTTCGATGGTGTTTGAGTTGTTGGGCGCTACGTTCGTGGTGGCGTTGATTAAGATGGCCGGCGGTTCGGATATGGGCTTTAATGATATGCTTAACACGGAGAAGGCGCTACAGGTGATTTTGGGTATCTTCCTTTCGGTGGCAATCGCTTTTGTGTTTGGTATGTTGGTGCAGTTCATTAGTCGCATGCTGTTTACGTTTAATTATCGCAGTCGTTTGAAGTGGAAGATCGGTATCTATGGCGGTATCTGTTCTACAGCCATTGTGTATTTTCTTCTGATCAAGGGTGCCAAGGATTTGACGTTTATGACGCCCGAGGTGAAGCAGTGGATTGCCGACCATACGTTGGTGATTGTGGCTGGATGTTTTGCAATTTTTACGTTGGTGATGCAGGCGCTTCATGCTCTGAAGGTGAATGTGTTGAAGGTGATTGTGCTGATGGGTACGTTTGCTTTGGCAATGGCGTTTGCGGGCAACGACCTGGTGAATTTTATCGGTGTGCCGCTTACTGGCTTGGATGCTTATCGCGATTATATGGCTAATGGCGGCGGGGCTTCAGATTCGTTTATGATGTCGTCGTTGCTGGGTCCGGCCAATACTTCGATATGGTTCTTTATCGGAGCCGGTACGATTATGGTTGTGTCGCTTGCAACGTCGAAGAAGGCTCGCCATGTGACCAAGACTGAGATCGGCTTGGGTAGTCAGCAGGGCGGCGACGAGATGTTTGGCAGTTCGCGCATTGCCCGCAAGTTGGTACGCGTGTCGTTGAATTGTATCTATTGGGTGCGCGATCATACGCCTATGAGCGTTAGGAGATGGTTCGGTCGCCGTTTCAATACGGATGAAAGTATATTGGAGCAGGGTGCGCATTTCGATTTGTTGCGCGGTTCGGTGAATCTGGTTTTGGCCGGAGCGTTGATTGCCCTGGGAACATCGATGAAGCTTCCGCTATCGACCACGTTCGTTACCTTCATGGTGGCAATGGGTACGAGTCTTGCCGATAAGGCATGGAGTCGTGAAAGTGCAGTATTTCGCATCACGGGTGTGATATCAGTGATTGGCGGTTGGTTCTTGACTGCCGGAGTGGCTTTTATTGGAGCCGGGTTGATTGTATTGTTGATGCATCTTGGCGGACATTGGGTTATCATGGCATTTGGACTTCTGACGCTGTTCTTCATCTATCACAGCAATAAGAAATTCCGTAATCGCAAGCAGGAGGAGAAAAGCGACAGTCTGTTCCAGGAGATACTGCGCACCACCGACGGGCATCATGCTTGGGTGTTGCTGTTCCAATACATCTCGAATAAGCAGTATGACTTTTTTACAGACGTGAGCGGTTATTATGCCGGCATTGCCGATGGTTTTATTCGCGAGAATGCGGGTGCGTTGGGAAAGATTGAGAAGAGTCTTGTTCAACAGAAATCGATTTTGAAGAATGCGCGTCGCAAGGAGACTCTCTGTCTGCGACAGGCAAGTCGCGAGGAGGGGATAGAGAAGAGCCCGTGGTTCCATTTGAGCAATAACTGCTGTATGAGTATTCTGTATAATTTGCGACGCATCAATGAAGTTTGCCGCGAACATGTGGACAACAACTTCCGTCCGCTTGATCGGAATCATGCCGAGGAGTGTGCCGAACTGGCTGGCCAGGTAGTGGAGTTGGTGAACGATGTTCGGGCCATGATCGAGAATCGACTGCCCTCGACCGCATTGCTGATACGTCAGAAATGCGACGGTGTGAAGGATAATATCTCGGCGCTCTATCACAATTTGCAGGATCAGTTGCGCGATGGCAATGCTGAGTCGATGGGTGTGATATATGTCTATATCAATATGTTGCAGGAGACTCAGGAGATGGTTTCGTCGTTGCGAAAATATGTTCGCGCTTATGCCAAGCTATGCGATTCGCATTATAGCTCGCGCAGCGCATCGGACGAGGAGTACCAGATCTAAGACGAGGAGCTACTTACCCCCTCAAAATACAAATTCGACGCTGGGAAGCATTTGCTTTTCAGCGTCGTTTCGTAGTTGTTTGTGGCGAACAAAAGAGGGTGATTTGGTGTTATTAAGGTATGACAGTAATAGTAATCAGAATCATACTTGTAGCCACCATTTTAGCGGCAATGGGCATTATATTGTTGGGGATACATCGACTCATGGGTAGTCGTTTAGATTCTCACAAGGATGATGTTGAACGGTTAAGGCGCGATGTTCGCGAACGTCGAGATGTCGTGTCGCCCGAGAGTAGTTTTCATGCTCTGTTTGCACCGCATCATCACCGCCATTATCATTGAAGTTTAAACAACTTCATTAAAGGAATTTCTGAGACTTACTTCGCAAATTCTGTCATAAAACAGTAAAATCTTAATTCAATAATATGGAAACAGTATTTTTCAAAGGTGCGGCCGTTCATACCAACGGCAATGTTCCGGCAGTGGGAGCTGAGGCACCCGATTTTAAGCTTGTTACAAAAGATTTGGTCGAGGTGTCATTGTCTACCTATGCCGGCAAGCGTGTTGTGTTGAATGTATTCCCGAGTTTGGATACGCCGGTATGTGCGGCATCGGTTCGACGTTTCAATCAGGAGGCAGCCGATTTGAAGGATGTTGTGGTGTTGTGCGTATCGATGGATCTGCCCTTTGCAATGTCGCGTTTCTGTACGGTTGAGGGCATTGAGAATGTGGTTGCCGCATCGGCATTCCGCTCGCCCGACTTTGCTCGCAACTATGGATTGATGCTGATGGATGGTCCGTTGGCAGGGTTGTTGGCTCGGTGTGTAATCGTGATCGACAAGGATGGCAAGATTGTGTATCGTGATTTGGTGCATGAGATTACAGATGAGCCCAACTATAAGGGAGCAATAAAAGTATTAGAGTAAATCCTATTAGAGTAAATCCCAAGTAATATATGAAGTTAGGTCTCATTGCTCAAAACTGGTTTTGGGACCTAACTTTTTTTTGCGTTTATTAAACCATATTTTTTACCAAATGTTATAATTATAAAATCAAATTAATTGAGTAAGTAGCTCATAGAAATTAATCGACATTATGAATGTATTTGTCTTGAATAATAAAACTCGTTCTTTTTGGCTGCTTTGGATTTGTCAGTCAGTCGCATACAAAGGTATGCTCCTTCCTTCCGCATCCAAATCAGCTCAAAAATAACTTCGTTTTATTTATTCATTAATTTCTCTAAGCTACTTACTATGAACTAAGAGGTTAATATGACTTCAAGATTCATTTATCTATGAAAAACATTATTTAGGTTATATCTAAAACATTAGCGTTATGAAAAGAACAGTTTTACTCCTTGCAGCCCTGTTGTCGTTTGCAGGTGCATGGGCGCAGAATCTTAACAAGAGTGAAGTCAAGGCTCTTCAGACATTCCTTTCACAGGGAGCCGCCAAGGGCGGTACGAATGCCGAGGCTCTTGGTGTTGTAGGCAAAGTTACCAACGCACCGGGCATCAAGATTGAGAATGGTCATATCACCGAGATAGACTGGCGCGGAAAGGAACTTGCCGGTTCTTTGAACCTTAGCAACTTCCCGGCACTTCAGAAAGTGGATGTGTCGAACAATAAGCTTGCTTCGCTCACAGTCAACAACACTCCGGCTCTTTATGAGCTCAACGCAGGCAAGAACCGCTTGCAGAATGTATCGATCACCGGAGCCACTCAGCTTCAGGTTCTTCGTTTGAATCGCAATAAGCTTGCCGATATCGACATCGCCAAGTTGCCGTTGCTGAAGAAGTTCAACATCTCAGGCAATATGCTCGACGGTCTTGACGTATCGAATCTTGTGAATCTTCAGTATCTTAACTGTATGAGCAACAATATTCAGGTGCTCAACATTACAGGTTGCCAGAGCCTTAAGAATCTCTATGCAGCATACAACGATATCAAAGAGATGACATTCGTTGGCTTGGTTTCATTGCAGAACATGAATATCAGCAACAATAAGATTGTTAAGCTTTACGTACAGGATCTTCCGTCACTCGCTACTTTGCTTGCCAGCGATAACCATATGGTAGACCTCACAGTGAAAGGATGTAAGAACATTTCTGAAATCTGGGCTCCGTATAACGATTTGACATCGTTCAATCTCAGTGATGCACAGACACTTCAGTTCGTAAACCTTGAGTATAACGACCTTACTTACGTATCAATGGCAGGTTTGAGCCTCCTTCAGAGAGTAAATGTATCAAACAACCAGTTGATTACGCTCGACGTATCGTTCGACCCGATGTTGACCTTCGTAAACATCACCAACAACCCGATGTTGAGCGACCTTCGCACCGAGGCTGACCCGAATCTCCGTCACGTAGTTGGATACTACGATTGGGATCTTGAACCGTAGTTAAGTGATATGGGAGCATGAACATAAACCGATATAATTAAATATTTGAGGGTGTGTCGCTGAGCGGCACACCCTCAATCTTTTTTAGGGGGGAGTAAAGTTTTTTAAGCAAGAGCGGGCGACGGACGGGCGGGCGACGGGCGCGGGACGGCACCGGCGCATAAATGCGCTTACACTCGACACAAAGAGGCCCTAAGGACGCCGCCCATTACTGAGAGCGAGGAGGGGCTTTGGTTTGAGCCTCCTCTTTTCTGGGGGGCTTTGGTTTGAGCCGCCTCTTTTATGATGGGCTTTGGTTGGGCCGCCTCTTTTCTGGGGGCTTTGGGGCGCCCTGGCGGACGCGGCAAGGCGCGCGTTAGCGGGTGCCGGCGACTTTGGGCATGAAGGCGTCGGCTGCATGCTGGAAGGTGTAGGCGTGCTTCGTGCCGGTCAGGGTTATGATGTCGAAGCGATATTGATAGAGGTGCTGCTGCGCTTGCAGGTAGATGTTGGCGCCGCGTATCATATGATCCATCTTTTTCTTGTCGACGGCTTCTTCAGCACTCTCAAAGTTGCCCGAGCGTGCCTTGACTTCGACAAAGATTATGGTCATGTCTTTCTCGGCTATGATGTCTATCTCAATCTTCGGTCCTGCCCGCCAGTTGCGTTCGCGAATAGTATAACCTTCGGTGATGAGGAAGTCGGCGGCTATCTGTTCCGCTTCGTGTCCCCATTCCTTGTTCTCTTTACCCTGTCTCTGCTGTTTTCTCATTAATGATTAGTTCAGCTTAGAAGGCTTTGAACGACATGTCAAGTCCTTTTACGGAGTGGGTGAGAGCTCCAACCGAGATGAAGTCTACACCGGCCTCGCCATATTGGCGGAGGTTGGCAAGTGTGATGCCGCCCGATGATTCGGTTTCGGCTTTGCCATCAACCAGAGCCACGGCCTCTTTGGTGAGTTCGGGTGTGAAGTTATCGAACATGATGCGGTCAACTCCACCGTGAGCGAGAACGCGTCGGATGTCGTCGAGCGAGCGAACTTCAACCTCAATTTTGAGATCTTTGCCATTCTCTTTGCAGTATTCCTGCGCACGGGTAATGGCTTTTTCGATACCGCCGGCAAAGTCGATGTGGTTGTCTTTGATCAGGATCATGTCGAAAAGACCGATGCGGTGGTTGGTGCCTCCGCCCAGACGTACGCCCTCTTTTTCGAGGATTCGCATACCGGGTGTGGTTTTGCGAGTGTCGAGAACGCGTGTTTTGAGTCCTTTGAGTTCATCTTGATAACGGCGAGTCATTGTGGCAACACCACTCATTCGCTGCATGATGTTGAGCATTGTGCGCTCAGCGATGAGAAGAGCGCGAATCGGACCTTCGGCAGTGAAGGCAACGTCGCCATATTTTACTTCGGCACCGTCGTTGATCATTATATCCATCTTGATCGAGGGGTCGATCTTGTGAAGTACTTTCTCAGCTATCTCCACACCGGCAAGTATTCCGTCCTCTTTGATTATGAGACGAGAGCGTCCCATTGCGTCGGCAGGGATTGTGGAGAGTGTTGTGTGATCGCCGTCGCCAATGTCTTCTGCAAATGCGAGATTCAGCAGGTCGTCGATTAATTCGTCTTTAGTTTTCATATTCGAGTTTTTTGCTGTAATTTTGTGCAAAGATAAACAATTTGAAGTGAATTAGAAAATGAAGTTGTTTAAACTTATCAAAATAACTTCATTAAAAGATATTTTTTATGGATATACAGTTGTTGGTGGTGGGACGCACCACAATCCGTTTCGTAAAGGAGGGCATAGAGGAGTATCAGAAGCGTTTGAAGCATTATATTCCTTATGCCATTTCTGAGATTCCGGATCTGAAGTCGACGCGCGGTTTGAGCGAGGATCAGCAGAAGCGTGCCGAGGGCGAAAAGATTTTGGGCGCACTGAACACGTCGGATTTCGTGGTGCTGCTCGATGAGCGAGGCCGTGAGTTTTCGTCGATGGAGTTCGCGGCTTATGTCGAGAAGCAGATGGTGGCGGGGCGTCGCCGGGTGGTTTTCGTGGTTGGCGGTCCTTATGGTTTTTCTGACGAGGTTTATGCCCGTGCCGACGCTAAAATTTCATTGTCGCGCATGACGTTCAATCATGAGATGGTTCGGCTCTTCTTCACCGAGCAGATCTATCGTGCCATGACTATTTTGCGGAATGAGCCTTATCATCATGAATAGGCTTTTTGTGTAGACGGGAAAGGCGTAGACGAGGCCATCCCTTCTTTTCGATTGCGACATGGCTTAAGAAACTGCCCGTGAGGAGTATGGCAAGAATCGAGAGATAGATGAGCGAGATGTTGCGCAGTGTCATGGAATCGTTGCGCAATAGGTCGGACGGACGAATCTCCTGCTCGTTGTTCACAATCTGGTCGATGTTGATTGCGCCTAATGTGCGTTTCCATTTCACGGTGCCGTTTTCGAGATAAACCAGCGCCGGATTTCCGCGTGCCAGCATCTTGATTTCGGTGTCTTCGGCAGTGTAGATGGGATAGTCGGGGAGCGACAGGTCGTTCCATTCCTCGATCTCCTGCGGCGTACCGGCCACGGCAGCCAGCATCGCAACGTTGTGCTTGGCACACCAGTTATAGAGCGTGTTAATCTTCCATGTCGTGGCAATTGACACCTCTTTCAGTTTGGGCATCAGAAGGAGTAAAGCTCCGCCTTCCGACGGAATTGCCTCTGACGATATCTCTTCGTCGCCGTCCCAGAGTTTGAAATTATCCTGTTTTTGAGAGGTTGAAGCAAGCGATGAGACCGGAGCTTCAATGCGTTCCAGATATTCCCAACCTTCAGATTCATCGGGCAGAGAGTCGGACGCAAAGTCGCGAGTCTCGCCATTGCGTGTGTATCGGAAGCGGGGAGAGGCGTCGGCGGTTTGATTGGCGGCTATGACCGAAGTTCCGACTTTGAATGGACGGAAGTCGATGAGTGGTTGATAGAGGTAACCAATCAGTCCGATGCCCACGATGTATATGGCCGACAGAATGAATGCAATCCACTGCAGAGCGGGCGTGATGAGGTATTGGGCACGTTGGTTGAATTTCAATAGCCACGTTGAGGCGGCGAAAAGCAAAACGTTTTTCCAGAATGTAGCCCAGTTCGATATCTGAAGAGCGTCGCCAAAGCAACCGCAGTCGGCAACCGGATTTTTTATTGCAATCCAGAGCGACAGGGGTAGCATAATGCACATTAGTATATATGCAGATATGCTTGTGGTGCGGCGCCAACAGCCAAGCAGAAGGAATACGCCCGTGGTGAATTCGAGGGCACAGAGCGCAAAGACTGCCACCAGGACCAGGTTGGGCCAGATGTTGAGGTTTGTGGCGGCGAGATATTCATTGAACTTGTAAAGCGTGCCCCAGGGGTCGATACCCTTAACGAAGCCCGAGAAGCAGAAGGTAACGCCAAGCAGGAGTCGCATAATCCATGTGACTCCTTTTATTAATTTGGGGCGACGCCCGATTTTTTCGGATAATTTAGTTATTACCGAAGTTGATTTTGATAAGAGCGAAAAGCGCATAGTTAATCATATCCATATAGTTGGCATCGATACCTTCGCTGACGATGGTGCGGCCTTGATTGTTCTCAATCTCCTTGGTGCGCATCAGTTTTTGGAGAATGATATCGGTAAACGAGCTGACGCGCATCTCACGCCAGGCTTCGTCGTAATCGTGATTTTTATTCAGCATCAGCGAAGTGGCACGTTCCACCTGTTCGGTGTATAGGCGGATAGCCTCTTCGACCGGAATAGCCTCGCCCCAGCCGAGTTCGAGCTGAATCAGCGCAATAGCGCAATAGTTCACGATTCCGATGAATTCGGGTTCGATGCCTTCGGCTACGGCAGCGCCGTTTTCGCCGAGTTCTTCGAGGGTGCGGATACGTTTGGCTTTGATGTAAATCTGGTCGGTGAGACTCGACGGGCGCATAACGCGCCAAGATGTGCCGTAGTCTTTGGCTTTCTTGACAAAGAGTTCGCGACAGATCTTTTTAACGGCGTCGAATTCGGCTATTGTGTTATGATTATTCATGACTGTAACTTCAATTTTAGTTTTTCACTGCGAAAATAATGAAAAAAAATAGAAATCTCTTCATAGTTTGAAAATAAGTTACTATTTTTGAGGAATGAAACAGTCAGAAATACGTTTTTTAGCCGAGTGGGAGGCGTGTGAGGCTATTTTGGTCGCGCTTCCGGAGGCACATACCGATTGGGTATATATCCTTGACGAGGCCCGCGAACAGTATCGCCGCATGGTGGAGGCATTCACCGGTGCGGGCGAGCGTTGTGTGGTGCTGACCGCAGATGTTGAGGCGGCTCGTGAGTTGCTGAAGGGTGCCGACAGCAGTCTGATTCAGTATGTGGAGGTGGAGTATAACGACACCTGGACGCGCGATTACGGCCCGTTGACGGTGGAGTGCTGCGACTCATATCGTCTGCTTGATTTCGGCTTCAACGGCTGGGGACTTAAGTTCGCATCCGATCGAGATAATCTGGTGAATCTTGCCCTCGACAAGCTTGGCATCTGGGGCGCGGGGTGTTATGAAAATAATCGAGATTACGAGTTGGAGGGAGGCTCGGTGGAGTCGGACGGCCGCGGCACGGTGCTGACTACGACGCGTTGTTTGACATCGCCCAACCGCAATGGCGGCCGCTCGAAGCAGGAGGTCTTTGCCGAGCTGCAGCGTCGCCTGGGAGTGAAGCATCTCCTATGGCTCGATTATGGCGCATTGGCCGGCGACGATACGGATTCGCATATCGATACGCTGTGTCGCATAGCGCCTCACGACACCATCTTCTTTACCGGATGTCATGATTTGGATGACCCTCATTTCGAGGAGTTGCTGAAGATGCGTGCTCAGCTTGAGACATTCCGTACGCCCGACGGCGCGCCCTACAATCTTGTTGAGCTGCCCTTCCCCGAGGCAATATATGGCGAAACCGAGGATGGCGACACAGAACGTTTGCCTGCCACTTATGCCAACTACCTTGTGACACCGCGTTCGGTTTTTGTGCCAACTTACGGCCAACCGATGAACGACCGCATGGCATGCGAATTGGTGCGTATCGCCTTCCCCGAACACAATGTGGTGGGAATCGATTGCCGCACACTGATTCGTCAGCACGGTTCGCTTCATTGCGCCACGATGCAGCTACCCGCAGGAGTATTACGATAGAAGTTTAAATAACAACTTCGATAGAAAAGATAGATAATTATGAAAGAGAGATTGAAGGTTGGAATAGTTCAACATTCTTTTAGAGAAGATATATATGAGAATCGAGCACGCAATCTGACGGCTATCGAGAATCTGGCCGCCGATGGCGCCGACATCGTAGTGTTGTCGGAGTTACACGATTCGCTCTATTTCTGTCAGACCGAAAATGTCGACAATTTCAGTTATGCAGTGCCGTTGCCGGGCGAGTTTACCGACTTTTATGCCGAGGCTGCAGCTTCGAATAATGTGGTGTTGGTGACGAGCGCTTTCGAGCGTCGCGCTCCGGGACTGTATCACAACACGGCTGTGGTGTTCGACCGCGACGGATCGATTGCCGGCAAGTATCGCAAGATGCATATTCCCGATGACCCGGCGTTTTACGAGAAATTTTATTTCACTCCGGGCGATCTCGGTTTCGAGCCTATCGAAACATCGGTGGGTAAGCTGGGCGTATTGGTGTGCTGGGATCAATGGTATCCCGAAGCAGCCCGTCTCATGGCCATGAAGGGAGCCGATATGTTGATCTATCCTACAGCCATAGGTTGGAATCCGGATGATACGCAGGCCGAAAAGGGGCGCCAGTTAGAGGCTTGGACCACCGTTCAGCGCGGACATGCCGTGGCCAACGGACTCCCGGTGGTGAGCGTGAACCGTTGCGGATTCGAAGAGGATCCGTCGGGACAGACATCGGGCATCGATTTCTGGGGAGCAAGCTTTGTGGCCGGACCGCAGGGCGAATTCCTGTTCCGCGCTCCGGAAAATGTTCCGTGCGAGGAGATAGTGGAGGTTGACATCGAGCATTCGGAGAATGTGCGCCAATGGTGGCCCTTCTTCCGCGACCGTCGCATCGACGCTTTCGGAGATTTGACCAAGAGATGGCGCGACTAATGAAGTTGTTTAAACAACCTCGAACTTCAGTTAGATAATTCTAATACACACATAATACATGAAACGATTTTTAATGTTCTCGGCTGCGGCATTGATGGCGGTAAGCGCAGTTAATGCCAAGGATGAGAAGGGCGGAATCTGCCCGGAGATGCTTTCGCAGATGAAAGCAGATTATGCAAAAGATGGTTCGGCAAAGGCATTGCGCAATGCGCTTTATGGAACCGATATCGATAAATTGGCAATCAATGCCGACAACCGCAACTCGGGTTTGAACGATACGTTCACTCATCGCGTTAAAAGCAAAGGGATCACAAACCAGAAGTCGTCGGGACGTTGCTGGCTCTTTACGGGCTTGAACGTGTTGCGCGCCCAGATGATGACTCAGCACGATTTGGCAAAGCTTGAGTTGTCGCAGAATTATAACTTCTTGTGTTAGCCTGATTTTGGTTGACTGTCTTTCTGTCTTAAGA
>QLIP01018650.1_pt1 | contig 11814 bp, 18 predicted proteins | sample 1769771 | NCBI WGS metagenome assembly QLIP01 (sample SAMN09428762, study PRJNA476227) | Gut metagenome, whole genome shotgun sequencing project. | isolation source: cecum | host: Rhizomys sinensis | place: China: Jinsha town of Minqing, Fujian Province | collected 2013-09-23
GGTTGTCTGCGATGTCGTTGCAAGTCTGGCGGAAGTCCTTCCCACCTCGGTCGGTGCGCTTGCTGCGCATAACCCAAGTCACGCCCTGTGTCTGACGCACCAGCTGCGATGCAACAAACTGTGGGATGTCGGTCAGTTTGACCACAAACAGCTGCGTACGGATTATCGAGTGCATGTTGCGGTACGCGGTGGCAAGGCTCATATTGCACTCCTTGCCTGTCGACGCTGCTGCAAATTCTTGCAACAGGTCGAGGCTGGTTAGTTTCTTTACTTCGATTTTCATATTGGTTAAGTATTTGAATTGGATTGAATAATCGTAATTCTTGATTTTATTTTTTATGATAGAAAGCGTTTGTGCGCAAGAGCCAAATCATCTTCAGTCGAATTCGCATAGATGGTGGTAGTGTCGAGTTTTGAGTGTCCGAGAATCTTTGATACCTGCTCGATTGGCATCCCTCGTCTAAGAGCCATTGTCGCTGCTGTGCGCCTGAATCTGTGCGCGTGGACGTTTTCAATACCCAGCGCTCTGCCGATTATCCGAAGCTTTACTCCTATACCTGATATAGACAAACGTTCGCCTCGACCTTTGAGCAGCGGAGCAAATAGACTTGGCCATTGATCGCTGCGGCTATCGAGGTATTCTGTCAGCACTGTCTCGCATCGTGCAGTAAGATACGCCCACCTAAATTTGTTACCTTTGCCCTTAACAAGTACTCTATGCTGTTGCCAGTCTATATCGTCTCTATTTAACAGGATGACTTCTCCTACACGACAGGCCGTAGAGATTAAGAACTCAATAATGGCTCTATCTCTTAACTCCTTCGGTTTGCTTCTAATCATCTCAAGTTCGGATTCAGAAAATGGTTCTTTTATAATCTTTACTTCTCGGATTTTTCTTATACGCAACATGGGGTTGTCTGTCAGAATATTTTCCTTTTGCAAGAAGGAAAAGAAACTGGATAGGTCCAGCCGTATATTATTCTGCGACGTTGCCGAAACGCCGGTCATTTTATATCTCAACAGAAATAATCGAATGTCTTCTGTTGTGATATCCTTGATATGTTTATTTACTCCGTGGAGAAAGCGCTGTATGGAATAGCTGTATTTCTTCAAAGTTTTCGGGGATAAACCCTCTGCTGTCTTAGCCATTAGGAATTTCATGACAATTTCCTTATCCATATTGTCATGTACAACGAGACGGCGCTCGGCTCGGGCGATGTCATAATCCTGGAGTACCTCCTCAATCAGGTATACAGCCACATCACATGCGTCCTGCCCGAGAGATATAGTCAACTTGCGGACAAGGTCTGTCATCATTTCTGTTTTTGCATCCATTAGAATAAATGTAATTGTGAGTCTTGGGTAATTGCATGCTTATCCTCTGCCGAATTTTCCTCAGCAATTCTGGGCCATGGATTTATCAAGGCGTATTCTTCTGCACTAATCTGACGGATGCTGTAGTAATTGCAGGGTATGGGATTTCTAACCTCGTTGACAGCGTACCCAAAAATAAAATCATCGGGGAATAACGAATTGTGGCAGATTACATATCCGAACATCCCGTTTATCATCATATTCAAGGCGCACATCTTGATGCTTACCGGGTCTAAATCCTCAGCAAAGAACGCATACCGCCGAGACCAGTCGGCCTTTTCCCATACAGCGAGTAGGTTTCTGCCGCTGCCGCAAGACGGCTCGCTGCAGCAAATCACCCTACTGGACTCTTCTTCTTTCTCGTGAAGGATGTCAGCCATGAGTTTACCTATGCTGCCTGGCGTGAAGTATTGCCCCATTCGTGAGGCCTTGCTCTTAGATTGAAAGCACCATTCATAGACCTCACCGAAAAAGTCAATACACTTGTGTTCAGCCAGACAAGCGTCTACACTCTTAACCCAGTCTACCAGGCAGGAGTGAAATACAGGGTTTTCTACCTCCAGTTCAGCAAACAGCTCGCTGTAGTTCATGTTATATTTGATTAGCTTTTGAATGCTGAAAGCCTCTACGAGCCATGCGAGTAACTCTTGAAAATATACTGGTACATCTCGACCTGTTTTTGACGCATCGGTTATCAGCCTATCGGCTACCGTTTCTGGTATTGTTTTGATGTAGCTCATTTCTTAAATCAGCTTTCTTACTTCTACATTCATAGCTTACACATTCTCCTTGCCGCCGTAGTAGATAAAGTCAACGATTTTGGTTTCGGTGACGCCGGTGATTTCGGTGTCGGCCTGGCACTGCTTCAGCAGGTCTTTCAGTGCTTTCAGTGCGCCATCGAGGGTCTCGGCACCTATAAGCAGGTTGACAGTGTTGCGCTTTTCGCGGGCGGTCTTTTCATCAAGAGTGATAAGGCTGTAGGTGCATTTATACCAGTGGTCGACGTCGGCGGTACAGATTACTTCGGCATACTTAACTTCGGCTGCAGAGAGGATGGTAAAGAAGCCGGTGGTGTAGGGTACGATTTCCTGTGTTACGCGAGCTTCAGCCTCGGTGACGCTCAGAGCGTCGGTGATGTAACGTTCGGTGACGGGACGGGTCTCACCTGTCTCTAATATCTTTTCGCGGCGTACGCGAACTTCAAAATACTTTGTCATTGTTTGTTGTGGTTTGGATTGGTTTTGTAAGATTATTAAGGGTGATTAACCTGCTTCAGTGCCACGACCTCCCAGACAGCGTCGGTTATTTCGGCAAGGGTTATATCTTCACTGCAGTTGTCTTTGAGGCTTACATTCAGGGCTTCCTCAATGGTCATCAGCAGTTCGATGCGGTCAATGCTGTCAAGGCCGGCATTCCTCATCGTTGTTGAGGGTGTAAGTTCCACGCCGGGGTCGGTCAGTTTATCTACAGCGTCATACACTGTCTCATACACGTCGTAGCGCGTCAGTCGTTTGGTTGGTTTCATATTGTTGCTGTTAGTAGGGTTTGCGATTCTTGAGTTGCTGTTCGATGTAATTTAGCCGTTCGGGGGTTGCAGCTACCAGGCAATCGCCTATCTGACGGCTTACTATATGCTGCTGCATCTGCTGTTCCTGCTGCTTTGCCTTTTGCAGTGTCTGTAGGTCTTGTTCGCGCTGATTTGCCTTGTGTTTTAGAGCCGACAGACCCGCGGTGGTCTCGTAATGTCTGCTGTACATGGTGGATAATGGTAAAAATAATGGTTTATAATGGTGGATAGTAGTGGGCCATTGTAGGGCATTGTAGGGTATTGTCGGGGTGATGTGGGGGTAGAATTCATTAAAGCATTGTTGGTGCGACAATCTCACTGATATCAGCCCGCTGTTTAATGATTGCTTCGGCTCGGTCGTGCAGCGTTACAACTCCTCCTGCAACCTTACCAAGCAGCTCATGCAGTACGTCATCACTCATCTCGTCCATGCCTAACAGGTCGTATTGCAGAAAGGTCGCTGCGGCCTCTTTGGAGAAGGCTTTCGGCACTCGGTCTTGGTATCGTCGGCGTTTGCGCTCGAAAATCGCCCGTTCAGCCGCTTTACATTCGTTTTCCTGCACTTTGCGACGCTCGGTGATAACTTTATCACGTTCGCTGTAAAAGTCGCGCAGAGCGGCCATTATCTGCATCGGGTCAACCGCGCCGTAAAATTTGCCGTAGTGGCCGCGTTTCATCTGCTGAAAGAACATCATAAACTCGGTCAGTTTGAAGTAACCGTACTCGTCCAGCATCATGGCTGACAGTTCGACCAGCTGCGACTTGGTGATCTTCTCCTTACAGCCGGCAAATTCGCTCAGATCATTCAGTTGAAGTTCGAGCCAAACCTCGGCTATGTTCCGACCGTAGGCTGCGCGGACCAGTCCCAAAGTGGGTGCCTCGCCGAAGTAGACCCGCTGCGTGTCTCTGCATATCTGCACCTGCTTGCTTGGGCTGAACACCTGCAGCAGTTCGAGCGAGCCGCCCTTGAAGCGCTTGTGCAGTTCAGTAATAGCATGAGAGGTCGCTTTCGGGCTGTTCGCCGGCAGCGAGTTTCTCAGCGATGTGTTGGGCAATATCCTGCCGTCGGGCTGCACGGGCGGCAGCAGAGTCGTTATAGCTACTGGTTGTGACATGGTTGGTTGTTGTTGTGGAATGTGTTGTTGGTTTGTTGCGGCGCTCGGCCTGTTTCTGTTTTGAGCAGTGGCTAATCAAGTGGCTGTAGGCATCCTGCTTTGATGTATGTGTTTTGCCAGTAAGCACCCATTCTGACATAACTATATCTGCCAGGCGCTTGAAATCTTCAATGCCATCGAAGTGTCGTGCCATGCACAGCTGCTCGATTTCCGCCTTACGCTCTTCGCTAAAAAAACCTTCTAAAAATTCTTCTCTCTCACGCGTGCTGATGTGAGAATAATCATAGTCATAGTCATAGTGGGGTAATGTTGGGTTATCTTGGGTTATCGTTGGGTTATCTTGGGTTATCGTTGGGTTATCTTGGGTTATCTTGGGATAACCGAACATAACCGTTGGGTTATCTTGGGTTATCTTTGGGTTATCGTTGATAATGTCATTCTTTTTGTGATATGGATTGGCTTTGCCTTTAACAAAATTAGGATTTCCTCCTTTCTTACCATTCGCTTTATTCTTATCACACTTCGCCTGATATGCCTCGTTATCTCTGTCAATCTTATCCCGCATCAGCGAGGTGATAGCTTTAAGGATAGCGTCGGATGGTTCAATTTTGTCAAATGCATAATCAAAAATCGCTTCGTATACCTGGCAGCGCTGGACGGGTTCAAGTTCTTCAACCGCCCGGCGCCACTCTCGGTAAAATATCATTGATTCCTTTGTCATGATTGGTCTGGTTGCTTGCTGCTGTCAGTATCAAGTAGACGGTCAATATAGGCTAGGCCCATACGTACGCGGTCCTCAAGGACGGTCAGTTCTGCGGGGTCGGCGTTGATGCGGACGGTGTGCAGAGGTTTGGTCAGGTAGGGGCAGTAGACCGTAAAGTCGCACCATCGGCGTCCTGTCACCCACATGTGGGCCACACACTGCCAGTAGTATACGGGGTTGTACTTGCGCAGGTCGGCGGCGCTGTGTACCTCGCTGACGTAACCGAAGGCTGTAGCTACCTTGGGGCATTTGATTTCGAGGCAGCCTATCAGACCAACAAGGCCATCGGGGCTGGAGGCAAAGCCGGGGATGCTTGGATGGCTGACGCTGCCGGTCTCCTGGACCTCAAAGCCGGTAAGGGTGGCGTACAGTCCGCGGGCTTCGGCTTCGCGCTCATGACCGATGCGCATGGCCTTGGTATTGGTGCCGGTCTCGTCAAGGTAAGCCTCAAACAGCACGTCGTCTTCGACTACGGCAGGGTTGAGCATACGCTCGGCGGCTACGCCTTTGAGGTAGGTAAGGCCGGTGGTTGAGAAGTCGGCACCGCGGCCGCGACCGATGATGTTGCCGACGCAGCTGCCTGTAATCTTGCCCAGGCGGGTACGCTGCCAATCGAGCGTACCTTGGGCTTGTGTTGTGTAGCTTGTCATGCCTGTTATACTTCAGGAGTTATTACTTCGCCTGTTTCAACGTCCACCACCTGTGGCTGCGCGGGAGAGGTAGCATCCATCGTGCCAAAGCCGAGGTTCGATGCTCCTGTATGTGCAGCCTTGTTGGCTGCAGCAGCTGCCAAGTCACTAAGCACACTCTTGGCGGTGGCGCGGGTTGCCTGTACGGGGTGGTGCTTTTCTTCGCCGGCATGGTTGATTTCGGTAAAGGGTACATCCTGAATATCCTCGATTTCTTCTGCAGGACTCAGGCCGCAGCTGATTTCAGGAGCGTACATGCGCTGCCAGAATGCAGCGGCGCGGTAGTGGAACATCTGTTCGGGTATGGTTTTCCATTTGCTGCCGGTCTTCTTGTCCCAGCCTTCGGCCTTGACCATGGCCCAGGTCACCCAGCTGCCTTCGAGGCGTTCGGTCTGATTGCGGTCGGTGGCGGCGTAGGTGTAGCAGCGCCATCCGTAATCTTCGCCCTTGAGGTTGTTACACTCGTAGCGCAGAGGCTGAAAGCGACCGCAGGTGTTGATGGTGCTGATGAGGAACTTCGACGACCACGCGGGCATGCCGTGTACGATATACAGGTTCTGCATGACCATAACGGGGCTGGTGTTCATGCGCAGAGCTATGTCTACAGCAATGGCGCAGTTGGCTACGTTGTTGCGGTAGGTTTCGGGTACGATGGTGGATTTGGCATACATGGTCCCCATGCGCTGGTTGATTTCAAAGCGGCGCAGCTCCTGGCCTACAGGGGTGAGGGCAAATTGGCTTTCTTGCTGTATGCGCAGCAATTCGATTTGCTGACCGGCTTCGGTCATGGCGAAGTCGGCTTCGCGCTTGGCGCGGATGATGGCCAGCTGCTGTTCGGCAGTCATGGCGGCTTCGGCAGTGGTGTTGGGTTGGTTGTTCATATCGATGGTATTGGGTTGATTATTCATGTTTGGTTGATTATTATTTGTCATAGTGCCGGCCGCTTGCGGCTGGATTAGGGATTAGCGGTTAAGCATTGTTGTGAGGGCTGCCCCCTGTAGTTAAGGTTTTGGCTTGGGTTTCGGTTAGCCAGCCGTCGCGAGGGGCGATTTTGGAGCGCTGCAGACCGGCATCGTCGAGCGACTCCTGTAGTACGCCGGCCCAGTCGCTGTAGCCGTTGAGTAGCCATATGCCGGGGCCGGTGTGGAAGTATTCGGTGCAGGCCAAGGTGCAGATGCTGTCGGCTATCACCTTTGTGTAATGGTCGTGATACTCGACGGCGTAGTCGTAGATTGACTGCAAGTCAGTAAACTTCGTTGCGTCGGGTATGACCAGGAAGCAGGTTTTTGTTGGTTTGTACATCGCAGTTGTGATTAGTGGTTGATTGTTATCTTGAGACAGCGGCGGGAGTCGAACCCGCCCGACATGAAGCGCAAACTAACCCTTGGAAACTATAATCATGCCAGTCCTGCCTTGCGGCTCGCTGTCGTGTAAATGCTGCCGGAGGTAAGAGTTCCGGCAGCGTGGACGGATTTTTAGAGTGCGATTTCTCGCGGCTTTGCGGACCTATGCCCGCAGGGTCGCCACCTCTGTGGTCGTAACCCTTATGCTGTCAGCAGTAGTTGCCGTAGAAGCGTAGTAACTCTTTGCCGCTATAGCGTCGCTGTAGGCTTGCAGCATGGAGTCTGCTCTTGATTTTACCCTTGTCGACGTAGCGATAGAAAGTTGCTCTAGGGATTCCCAGCAGTTTGATGGCGTCGCAAGCGCGGTACATACCGTTAGGTTCGATATTGGGCGGTGTGGCGGTCATCTGGAAATTCATAGCACATCCTCTATTCCTTTTTCACACCATTGACGGTAGAGTTGCAGCCAGCGGTCGGTTTCGACCCAGCGTGATGCCAATGCCCAGGTGGCATAAATGGCGGAGGCACCTATGCCCTTCGACAGTATGAGTACGACTAACCAATAAGTGCAGCCATCGGTCGGCTCAATCATTAAGCCGGTCATGCCGAGTATGACCAGCATTAGTATGCAGGTTATGCGCAGGGCGCTGTGGATGTTGTTGTGGCGGTTCATGGTCGGTTGGTGTTAGGGTTGAGTTTTTGTTTTTTTGTAGACTCCGTGACGTAGAAGTATATTTCTGATACCTGGGGCGGACATTCCTGCTTCTTGAGCTATTTCAGCCATAATGCGACTGGGGCTTACCAGGGGCTGCGCACGTTTGAGTCGTAGGTAACAATCGCATATCACCTTGTCTTGTTTGGCGCGAGCCTTCTGTCTCGGTGTTCTAAGGTCACGGTTTTTGAGATTGAAAGTTGGGATTGATTTCATCATTCGTTATGGTTGGTTTGTTAGAGTTTTGTGGTGGTAGGGGTTATGCTCGGTGATAAAGATAATACTCTCACCGAGAGTCAGGTTGGAAACTATCCAGGGTTTATCTTCTTTGGCTTGACTCTTGATAGCCAAATACGTGGTGCCGCAAGGAAGAAGAAACTTCTGATCAACTTCGCGGAACACCTTGTAGGCTTGGAAGGATACGCCGCTCATGCCGTACTGCTCTACTGCTTTTGTGGCGAAGTAGATGGCGATGGCATTAAGTTCGAGATTGGTGAAGAATTCCTGTGCCTCACCCTTCTTGTTGAACCGCTCTACACATTCGCAGAACTCCGAGATGCTTACACGGTCGAAGTTGTTAGCCTTGTAGATTTTGGCTGCGTCGGTCTTTTTGATTAGTTTCTTCATATCGTTGTTGCTTATGTTGTTTTTTATTATTATTTTTGCAAATCGTTTTTAAAACATTTTTATAAGTCGTTTTTTAAATTATGATGCAAAGTTATAACAATTTTCGTTATAAAAAAAATTATTTTATAACTTTTTTACCAATAAAATTATAATAAAATAATAACTGATTGAGTTATAATGATTTCTGAAACTAAAAAATATCCCAATCAACTATCCGATTTCTTTAAAAAACTCGGACTAACCCAAGAAGATGTTGCTGCTCGTCTTGGTGTGTCGCAAGCCCATGTAAACCAACTACTGAATGGAAAATCTCCATTCGGCAAACGTACTGCAGCAAAATGGTCTGAAGAATTCGGTTTATCATTAGCGTGGTTGCTTACAGGAGAGGGCGAAATGATACCCGTATCAGTAAGTCAAAATAACAAAAATGGTGATAATTATAACGGAGTGCAAATAGTACTTAAAAACAGCGATACTCATGACTTCATTGCTTTATTAAAGAAGAAGGATGAGCAAATAGACCGTCTGATCACCCTTCTTGAGAAGTGCAAGTAAGTCCTCTCTCTGCGGGGTTATCTTCGAGACGGCAGCAGATAATAATACCTGTACACGAAGAAACGATGCCGAAAAGATATGATGAAGCTGCCAACAAGGTTGGCGGTTACACTCGGCAATGAAGCCACAATTCCACAACAACAACAATATGCAATCCCCCGACAGTCAAATCATAGTAGCCCGCTTCTTTCAGGCCCTACAGACCCTTAAAGCCGACAAGATAATCCGAGGCAAAAAGACCTTCACCAACCTATATAACATCAACCGCTGGAACCTCAACACACTCGAAAGCGACCACTCCCGCGACATCTTCCAGCCCGCGTGGCTTGCCTACCTGGTACGTGATTTCCACATCTCGCCCGCGTGGCTGCTGACCGGCGACGGCCAGTTCTACGTCAAAGGCTGGGACAGCGATTTAGTCCGCCAATCAGTCCGTCAGTCACTGTTAAAATCACCCAAAACAAGCAACACACAAGCAACTAAAAATCAACCCTCCACAACAAACTAAATATCAACGCATTACACCCCACCGTACAAATCTGGAAAGCGTGTAAACGGCAAAACCGTTTCGGGGGTTCGAATCCCCCTCACTCCGCAAAGTAAGTATATGTAAATCACTGCTTTATGTTGATTTATATAATGCTTTAAGATTACTCCAGGTTAGGGTGTAAGCTATAAAAAAAAGCCCTTGCGTGTCTCAAAGTGTCTCAAAGTGTCTCAAAGTGTCTCATTTTACAAGCAACAGACAAGCAACACGCAAGCAAGTGTCAAATTTATGGTTACAACCCGTTTTTATCTTGACAGCCGTGCTTGCCAGGCAGGTGCTGCTGCTCCCCTTAAACTCGTTATTACCAAAAAGGGTGTTCGCGCTCTAATATCGCTTAACCTTTCACTGTTGCCTACTCATTGGGATGCTCGCAGGCAAATGGTAATCGTCAACCCTCGCAAGCAACAAATCAACGCCATGCTTGCTGAGCGCAAGGTAGCGGTTGATAATATCCTGTTCCGTATGGAGATGGATGGTGAACTTGGTGGCTTGAGTAGTATCGATATTAAAAACCGCGTCCTTGCTGTGATGCACCCCGACGATGTGATTACTGTCAAACATCCTACATTTGTAGCACGACTCATTGAGGTTATAGGACAGCGCTCGCCAGGCACTCAAACTGTGTATAAGTCAACTCTGTCCCGTCTGCGCAGTTATCTCGGTAAACATCTTGACTCGTTGACCTTCGAAGATATAGATGTGCGCTGGCTGCGTGATTTCGATGCATATCTGGCTAAAACCTCACCCTCGCGCAATGCACGGAATATCCACTTCCGCAACATCCGAGCAGTGTTCAACGATGCTATCACTGACGAGCTGATTACCTGTTATCCTTTCCGCAAATTCAAGATTACACCTGAACCTACGCGCAAACGCGCACTGACAGTCGACCAATTGCGCTCGGTGTTCTCTGCTGATGTAGCGCCTCATGAGCAGCGTTACATCGACTGCTTCAAAATTATCTTCATGCTATGCGGTATCAACACTGTTGACTTGTGTCGCCTTAAGGGAGTAAGCAATGAAGGCCGTGTGGAGTATATACGTGCAAAGACCCATCGCCCATACTCTATTAAAGTTGAGCCGGAGTGTGCAGAACTACTTGAACGCTATCGTGGTGAACAATGGTTGCTTTCATACCTCGACACCAATCAAAACTATCGCTCGTTTACGACTCGCCTGGCTATGAACCTGCGCGATATTCGCGACCGCATGGGCTTGCCGGGGTTATCTACCTACTGGGCGCGTCACAGCTGGGCGACCATTGCGGCTTCGCTTGACATACCAAAGGAAACCATTGCGGCAGCACTGGGTCACGGCGGCAATACGGTAACCGATATTTACATCGACTTTGACCGTCGCAAGATAGATGAGGCCAACCGACGAGTGCTTGATTGGGTGCTGTATGGTAAGAAGTAACAAAAAAACCTCCTGCCCTTTGTGGGTAGGAGGAATCAACATATGGAGGGACACAGACCACTCCACAACAACGATGCAAAGTTATATATTATTCGATTATCTGCAAAGTATTCGGCCACATAATTTAATAAGCGGTCGGCGAAATATCCACGCCGTCAGCATGAGGATTATACTCAATAGCACCGGCACGGCCTTTAATGCGAATTTTACTATCTTCGGGTAAGGCTTATTAACCTCGACACGCTGGCGGATATACCTATACACCAACCGTACGCTGTCTGCGTACACTTCGGGACGTTGTACGACGACTGGCTGCTGTTGTGTCTTGTTGTATAGAGTATGGTGCAGGAGTCCGAGTGTATCAACCCACGCACCCGATGCAGCATAATCGGTTTCAAGCCAACTGCTGTCGGTGGGTGTGATGTTGGATGCTGTTTGTGCCGGTATAGACAGCAGCACGGTATCGGTTACGAGCCGTTCGATATAGCGCGTATGTGTCTGCACCTCGGTGCGCACTTCGGCGGTCTGTGGCTTTGAAGTGCGGCATGCTGTAATAACTGACAGGAGCAGCAGTGTGATTGCAGTTCTCATTTGTTGTAGCGGTTTATATATTCGAGTATGCCGTCAATATGAGTTTGAACCACGGCCCGCTTACCTGCATCTGACATAATAAAGGCCACATCGTCGCGGTTGTCGTGAAAGAAGTTCTCGGTCAATACCGAAGGGCAGACTGTATTTTTGAGGATATAAAAAGCCGATTCAAGGTCGGGGTCACCATCCGAGAAATCAGTACGTATCTTCATACCCGCAAAGTTGCGCTGCGCTGCATCATAAAGGCAGGTGGCAAGTTTATCAGCCTTTGTCTGCCCAGGAGATGTAAAGGCACACCAACCGCGAGCGGGCATCCATTGGCCGTTGCCGCTGGCGTTGCTGTGAATTGATACCAACAGTACATTGCCGGCACCGGCCAACTTGCATATAGTGTTGACGCGACGGCAGCGCTCTATCAAGTTAATATCATTAGCCTCGGTTACAATACATCGTGCGTCGTAGCCTTTGCGGTTCAGTTGTGCAGCTATCATCTGGGCCACTTCGCGAGTCCAGGC
>QLIP01009554.1_pt1 | contig 11786 bp, 11 predicted proteins | sample 1769771 | NCBI WGS metagenome assembly QLIP01 (sample SAMN09428762, study PRJNA476227) | Gut metagenome, whole genome shotgun sequencing project. | isolation source: cecum | host: Rhizomys sinensis | place: China: Jinsha town of Minqing, Fujian Province | collected 2013-09-23
TGTTTTCCTCCAAGATGAAAGCCAGCTTGTAAACCTGCCTCAGCCCCTGTCTTGTCTCCCCTTGTCAATGGCGTTTTCCCTTTTTGCCCTTGAGTTTGTTTTTGTCAAGAATGGCAAAGCTGAATTTGAGAGCATTTTGGCTTGATGCGTATGCGCCGCTGGGGTAAAAAGCAAGGAAAGACTGGCAATATTCCAAGGAGGCTGTCATGCCTGAAGCACCAGAAAGAAATCTAGCCCTGGATCTCGTTCGCATCACAGAAGCGGCTGCTCTGGCATCTGCGCGCTGGCTGGGCCGCGGAGACAAGGAGGCTGGAGACGGAGCTGCTGTGGATGCCATGCGGGTGAGCTTTTCCACCATGCACATTGATGGCACGGTGATCATTGGCGAAGGGGCCAAGGACAAGGCTCCAATGCTTTATAATGGCGAAAAGGTCGGGCGCGGTGACGGCCCTGCGCTTGATGTGGCCGTTGACCCTGTTGAAGGCACAAATCTTCTGGCTTACGGCAGGCCCAACGCCATTTCGGTGGTGGCCGTAGCCCCAAGCGGAAGCATGTTCAATCCCGGGCCAAGCTTCTATATGCAAAAGCTTGTCGTTCCCGGCCAGGCGCGTGACGCAGTGGATCTTGACGCGCCTGTGCGCGATAACCTGAATAATATTGCCAGAGCCTTGGGCAAGAATGTGCATGATCTTGTGGTTTTTGTTCTGGACAAGCCAAGGCATGAGCGGCTTATTGCCGATATTCGCAATGCAGGGGCGCGCATCCAGCTTCAGACTGATGGCGATGTGGCCGGGGCCTTGATGGCTGTTGATCCGCGTTCTGAGGTTGATGTAATGATGGGCACAGGGGGGACGCCCGAAGGCGTGATCTCTGCCTGTGCGATCAAGGGCATGGACGGCCAGATTTTTGCCCGCCTGGATCCGCAGTCCTATGTGGAGAAAGAGGCGCTGAATGAAGCAGGCGTTGATTTGCGCAGTGTGCTGACTGTAAATGACCTGGTGCGCAGCGATGACTGCTTTTTTGCGGCCACCGGGATTTCAGGAGGAGATTTCCTGGGCGGTGTGCGTTACAGCGCAGCGCACATGGTTACACATTCGATGATCATTCGCGCCAAGACAGGGACTATCCGCTATGTGCAGTCCTATCATAATCTGGACAGACTCTCGCGGATCAGTGCGGTGAAATATTGAATATAAACTATAAGCCTTGGCTCACGCTCCTTTGCGCCCTGGCCTGGCTTTTTAGCCTGGATTCTTGTTGTCTGCCAGGTGCTTATGCGCTTGAGAAAGAAAAGCCGCTGGCCTCCGGCCGGGAGATAGTCGGCACACGCAAGCCGGGTGTGCTTCAAGCAGGCGCGGCCAGCGATGCAAATTCAGGGACGTTAAAAACAGCCAGATCCAGGGCAGAGCAAGGCGAGCCATCGCAAAAGCAGCCCAGGCGCGTAAAGGAAACAAAAAACGCCCGGAAAGAAAAGGGCGGCGCAACCCGGGGCGATAATGTCTATGCGGGGCAAATGCCATTGACAGAAGCCGAGGTGAATGGCTTTTTAGCTTTATTGCCGCGCTTCCGCTCATGGGCCAGGCTAAGCCAAGAAGAAGCGCATCCCATACTTAAGGATGGCAGGCCAGACTTTTTTTATTCTCCCAAATCCGCGCAGTGGGTTCAAGACCAGGGCTGGGAGCCGCGGCGCTTTTTTTGTGTCATGGGCAAGCTGGCCGCAGCCTTGGTCATTGTCGAGGAGGGCAATGATTTCAAAGGCACACGCCCGGCGGACATGCCCGCGGTGAACACAGAGGAACTGAACCTGGCCAGGCGTCATCTGGGCGAGCTTTTGCGGGCCGGGGAAAGCACTGCGGCCATTCACGAGCCAGCAAAATAAAATCAGCAATCACTCTTTGGGCAATTTTGCTTTTCGGAAATCGTGGCTGAAATCTGCGGCATAAAGTCTTGAGGGCCGGCCCTCCTGGCCCTCGCAGGGCAGGATCAAAAATATGGTCTGCCGTTCCAGGGCATTTTCGCGCACACAGGCGGCAAGCGCATCAAGTCTGGTCCAGACAAGCCGCTCCTCCGGCCAGCCCACCCTGTGGGCGCAAAGTACAGGGCAGTCACCTGCAAGGCTCTCCATGAGCTGGCGCTGGGTTTCCAGGGCATTTTTTCCTGAAAGATAGACGGCCATTGCAGTTTTGTGTTTTGCCAGAGCAGCAAGGCTTTCGGGCATTGGTGTGCGTCCGGCGCTGCGCGTAAGGATCAGGGTCTGGCTCAGTTCCGGGATGCTGAAGCTTATCCCGGCAGCGGCCGCAGCCGCACATGCCGCAGTAACTCCCGGAATGACCTCCCAGGGGATATTGTCGCGCTCTAGCAGGGCGCATTGTTCGCGCATTGCGCCATAGAGAGAGGGGTCACCAGTATGCGCGCGGGCCACTGCCTGGCCTGCAAGCGCTGCCTCTTTGACCAGCGCATGGCTTTCTTCGAGTGTTAAATATGCGGAATCCACTATTCTGGCCCTTGGCTTTGCAAATTCCAGAATTGCAGGGGAGACAAGGGAGCCTGCATAGAGAAGCAGATCTGCGCGTTCAATGGCTTTGCGCCCCTTGATGGTCAGGAGTTCCGGGTCACCTGGTCCAGCGCCAACAAAACTTACCAGGCCAATTTTGTCTGTGGGCTTATTCATCCGCTAGCTCCTCAAAAATCGGCTTTCTCCAGGGCAGTGGCGCTTGTGCAGCATGGCGGCTTATCCGCCGCAAGAATAAAAGCCGGGTTTTCCGGGATCAAGTGCCTGCCCTGGCCAAGAGGAGCGGAACGCATGGCCTGGGACTGGACTAGCTCTGTGCGCCAGCCAAGCTTTTCAAGATAGTTCCGGCCCAGTTCCAGGCTTTCCAAAAGCACACAGTTCAAAACCAGGCGGCCGGCAGGCAGGAGGCTTGTGCAAGCCGAAGCAAGTATTTCCGGGCCATATTTTGTGGAGAGTCCCCCGCCGATAAAAATGCGTTCAGGACGTGGCAGTCCATTGAGCGCCAAGGGCGCTTCTCCGGCAATTATTTCGAGATTCAGAGCCGCGAAATGGCGGCGGTTTTCGGCCAGAAAAGCCAGCCTTGAAGCCGAACGCTCAATGGCAAAAACTTGCGTTTTGTATGCCAGGGCCGAAGCCTCCAGGGCAAAAGCCCCTGAACCAGCGCCAATATCCCAAAGCAGCGTATCAGGGCCAAGCCTGAGCATACTCAAAGCGGCGGCGCGGTTAAAATTCTTGCCAAGGCAGCCATCCGCGCGCAGTTCGCCATTGGGAATTCCAAGATATGCGCAGCGCGGGCGGGATGAGGGGATGAGCATAAGGAGGCAGGGCTGCCGGAAACTGGCCTTTGCCGTCTGCGCAAGGCTAAGGCTTTGCCTGGATTCATCCTTTGCGCCAAGGCGTTCAAATACCTCGGCCCTGAACCAGTCACAGCCGCGCTCAAGCAAAAATTCGGCGATCTTTGCAGGGCCGGTTTCGCCATCGCCAAGGACACAGACGGGATTCTGGCCCGAGCAAGCCTGAATCAGGGCCAGATAGTCCTTTCTTCCGTGCAGGGAGACTGCCTTAACAGCGTCCCAGGGCAGGGCAAGGCGGGCGCAGGCGGCTTGAAGTGAACTTGTGGCTGGAATTATCCGCAGATTTTCAGCTTTGAAAAATCGCGCAAGGCTGGAGCCAATGCCAAAAAAAAGCGGATCACCGTTGGCTAGAACAAGAACACGCAAACCCCTGTGACAACGTTGCGCAAGCTCAGCAAAAAGCGGCTCCAGCGGCGCGGCAAGGGGCAAGAGGCTGGCTTTGAGTCCATTTAGCTGCCCAAGACCATCAAGCATGGCCGGGGCAGCGCAGATTAGTTCCGCCGAGTTTATCAGGGATAAGGCCCCAGGCTCAAGCCAGGCTGGAAGTTCAGCCACATTCAGGCTTGCTCCGCAATTAAGCCCCAGAACAGTCAAAGGAGAGTTCATTTCTGCCCCAGTTCCCGGCCATCTATGTGGAAAAGATGCACCTTGACCGCTCTGCCTGCAAATTCGGCGGCTTTTTCTGCGGCCTGATCCAGAATGTGTTCAAGCAGGCGATTGCCACGCGCATCGTCAAGAATATATTCCAGGGCCTGGGCTGCGGTTAAAGAGCCAGCGATCTCGCTGGTGCAGGCCAGCCCAAGCTCCTCGCCAAGTTTTGCCAGGGAAATAAAGTCAAGGCAGGACTGGCTCGCATGGCTGTTTGCGTGCCCTTGGGCCAGTTTGAGCAATTTTGCAAAAAAAGAACCCCAGACAATGTTTTCAAAAGGGAGTTTGCCGGCGCTTTGCAGGGAAAATTGGATAAAATCAGCCGCCTGGATAAAAGCCTGGGGCGCGAGGTCAGGGTAAAGTCCTTGCAAAAGCCGCTCAGAACGGCGTCCGCTGCTCAGGCAGAGATGCCGCGCGCCGAGGGCGCGGGCCACCTCCATGCCCTGAACAATGCTTTTACGCCAGGCATCGTTGCTGAAAGGGCGTACTGTGCCCTGTGTGCCGAGAATGGAAATACCGCCAATGATTCCCAGACGCGGGTTCATGGTTTTGCCTGCCATTTCTGCGCCATTTTTGACACTTATGATCAGGCTCAGCCAAAAAGGATTGGTTTGTGCAGGTTTTGTCAGCTCCTGGATGCGCCCAAGCTCCTGTTCAAGCGCAAAATGAATTTGCGCCCTGGGAACAGGATTGATCGCGGCCTGGCCTGGCGCAAGGCCAAGCCCCGGCAGAGTGACGCGGCCAATGCCTGGGCCGCCTTCGATCTCAAGCCCCAGGCAAAGCTGCCTTGCGCTGTCCTGGACGAAGGCTGAGGCATTGAGCAAGCCTTCGGGGGGAGTATCAAAACGGAGGATACTTGCTGAAATCAAAGCCCCATTCGTAACATCAGGGTCATCGCCACCATCCTTGCAAACCACAGCATAAGCCTGGGCGCTGGATTGTGCGATGCGTTCAGAAAGCCATTGCTCTGGCCCGCATTTCTGGGCCATGAGCAAATCCGGCGCAAGCCCGTAAGCGGAAGTTTCAAGGGGAATTTCCATCCAGGCGCGGGGTTTTGTTGTTCCATCCGATGCAGATTCAAAGGGAGGGAGAGGCACACTTACAAGGCCAGAATCAGTAAAAGCGCAGAGCTTGCGCAGGGCGGCGAGGGCCGCTGCACAGGCGCAAGTTCCGCTGCTGAAGCCTTCGCGTAATCCCTGACCCTGTGTCATCCGCTAGTTCCTTTATGGTTTGAGACCCCGGCCTTCAGGCCGAGTAGCGCGACCCCTGCCTGAAGGCAGGGGTATCAGTCTGCGCGGTAGCTTGGGAGGGGATGCAAACCCCTCCCTAGCGTAAGATGCAAAGCCCTGAAGGGCTTTGCTACCGTATTGCATTCAGCTTCCCTGATCAGGATTGGCAATCTATTCCATGCCCGGCCTAATCCCATTCGGGAGATTGAGCCAGACTTCCCCTTGGGCGATGAGCGCCACATCGCCGCCAAGATGCGCAAGGCCAGATCCAGCGGCAGTTTTTTCCAGGCTAAGATCCAGATACGCGCCGCATGGCTGGCGAATTTTATAGCTCCTAAGGGCAGTATCCTTGTGCAATGCCAGGGCCAGGCCCAGAGAGCCGGAGCCACAGGCGCTTTCGATCATCGAAGTGCCTGCCTTTGGAACATGCACGAGCGGAAGAATCTCCAGGCAGGAGGGGCTTTTTGAATCCTGACGCCACCAGATAATCCCGCAAGCCGCTTCATTTTCAAGCTGGAACTTGCGCCGCAGGCGGCTTGCCTCTGACTCAGGATTCTCCGGCCAGGAATTTGCGCAAACATAAAGATGAACAATGCCAGGCAGGCGCACTATGCTAAGATTGTCACCTACATTCTCCAGCCAATAATCCGTGAGCGGAAGCGCGGCGTCCACTTGCCAGCAGGGCAGACCTCCCTGCACAATTAGTTTAATTGGCGCAGGCCAGCCTGATACACGCACCTGATACTGGCGGGGGGCTTCAGGAACAGGGAGTCCTGCTTCATCATTTCTGCTTTGCAGCATGGCCTTGAAATCGAGCAAAGCCCCAAAAGCGCGTGTGGCGTTAAGACAAAATTCACCGCCAGCCATTCTTAACGCGGCTGGCGCAAAGTTTGTAAAACCGGCCTGCTCAGCGCCCAGAATGGCAGGATTTAGCGCATAGCTGGCAAGCAGGGCTTGTGTTTTTGCATCTAGACCGCTGGCAGGGAAAAGGAGGGTAGTATTGCCTGCCGGACTCCATTTGGAAAACTCTAGCTTGAACATGCGCATGACGATTTTATTTGTGTATTGAAGCTAAGAATATGCCTCAGCCAGCCCTCGCTGTCTAGAATGTAATTAAAGTGCCGGATATGCCTTGCGATTTTTCGCAAAAGCGCGTATGCAGAAAAACAGTTGCCGTTTATCTGGCCTGCTGGGAGCTGGCCTGTAGATCTGGCGGGCATTTTTTTAACCTTTGCGGTGAAGAACGACCCACAAACCGTTTTTGGGAGGCATCATGAAATCTTTCCGTCTTCTCGCCCTGGCAGCCGCTCTCGTTCTGGGCTTTGCGGTCGCGGCAGTGGCCGCCACCCCGGCTTGCAACAAGAAGATTAACAGTTTTGACTTTGTCGTGGACTATTCCGGCTCCATGATGATGCAGAATAAGCAGCTTAAAAAAGACAAGATGGTCGTTGCCAAGACTGCGCTTGAGCGCGTCAATGCGGCCATTCCGGCCCTTGATTTCAACGGCGGCCTGCACACCATCACCCCTGATGGCGTGATTATTCCCCAAGGCCCATGGAATCGTGCGGCCATGAGCGCCGGCCTCAAGAAGCTCAAGAGCGATTATAGCGTTTTTGGACGCATGACCAGCATGGGTTCTGGCCTGCAGAAGTACGAGCCTTTTGTTTCGAGCATGAAGTCTCCTTCCGCGCTGATTCTCGTTACTGACGGTGACAATAACCGCGGCACAGGCGTTGTGGAAGTTGCCAAACAGCTTTATGCCAGCCAGCGCGATCTGACCATCCACATCATTTCCCTTGCTGACAACGCGCGCGGCGAAGCCACAATCAAGGCCCTTGCGGCTCTGAACCCCAACAGCGTGGTTGCCAAGGCTACGGATCTGGCTACCAGTGACGCCGCTGTTGAGAAGTTTGTTCTGGCCGTCTTCTGCCAGGATGAGGACGTGATTGTTCTGCGCGGCGTGCATTTTGCTTTCAATTCCTACGCGCTGGACAGCAAGGCTCAGGGCATCCTCAACGAAGCCGCCAGCCTGATCAAGGCCAGCCCCAACAAGCACGTTGTACTCAAGGGCTGGACCGACTATATTGGCTCTGACGCCTACAACAAGGTGCTTTCGCAGAATCGCGCCAACGCGGTCAAGAGCTACCTTGAGAAGCAGGGCATTCCTGCCAGCCGGATGACAGCCATTGGCTGCGGCAAGTCCTTCAAGTATGACAATAAGACTGAAGAAGGCCGCTACATGAACCGCCGCGTTGAGATTGCATTCGACTAAAACGGTTCAAGACTTAACAAAAACGCAAGCCGGACGGCTCAGGCTGTCCGGCTTGCTTGCGAGTGAGGATACCCATGCGCCAGATTTTAGTCCTGATGCTTGCCTTTGCCCTTGGCGGTTGCGCCATGTTTGGTAGCAGTGAAGAAAGCAGCCAGACTGTCACTGCGGCCCAGGAAAATACAGCCCAGAATGTTCCTGTAGCCAGTGCCGAGAGTGGTGCAGGTAAGAAGGCTGTTGCCGCCAAGCCTGCGGCGCGCGGCGCAAAGAAAAGCGAGGCCCAGATTAAGCAGGAACTGGATCGCATGGGTCACAAGCTTGCTTCACAGTCCTCGCGCACTCTCCTGCCTAACAAGGCAAACAAGGAAGTGCGCAAGCAGGGCAACGAATTTGTAGCCACATATCTTGAAGTTGACGTGAACAATGTCAGCACCGAGATGAAGCCTGGCACCAACGGCCAGTATGTGGGCTTTATCCGCTACCAGGAACATATTTATGAGTGCCGCGGCGCAACGCGCCAGGCCGCGCTCTCTGCTCCCTGCCAGCAAGTTCGCTCCCGCAGGCTTAATGAGTTGATCCGCTTCGATGGCAAGGAGTGGCAGGATTAGGGCCTGGGCGTCAAAACAAGCTTTTGTTTGAGTTTTTGGCAAATCCAGGCCGCGCATTGGGCCGCGGTGCGCCCTTTTGTTCTGCAGCAAAGTGTGGCCCAGCGCCGATAAAGGGCTTTGCGCTCCAGAAAGAGATCCTCAAGGCTTTGGCCCGGGCCAATGGCTAGGCCGCGCTGTGGATTGCGGGCGATTCTGCGCTCAATTTCGTGAAAAGGCGCATCCAGATGCACCAGCGGGCCAAGCCCGGCAAGATGACTCATGGCAGATTCACGATAGACAACGCTTCCGCCGCTTGCGATAACTGTGCGGCTTGGCCTGAGTTCCTTGATTAATCCTGCCTCTAGATCTAAAAATTTTTCCTTGCTCAAGGCGTCTGCCAGATTTTGCAGCTGACAGCCGTAAAGCGACTCCAAAAGGTAGTCGCTATCGAGATAGGCCCAGCCCAGATCTTTGGCAAGGATCTGCCCAATGGTACTTTTGCCCGAAGCAGCCATGCCGATCAGCACGATGCAGGGCTGATTTTCTGCTCTTATAGGCAATAAGCTTTCTTCAGCCATTATCAGGCCCGTATTTTGCTGTGAATGTCCTGCTGCTCACTTTCAATGTTTTGGCGTCTTTTGGCAAGAGCAGGCGAAGAAAGCGCATCTGTACCGAACGCTTTTCAAGCAGCGGCAGAGGCGCTGGAACTATGGCCGGAGCTAACCCACTTGCACTAATCCTAATATCCCAGCGCCCGTCACTCCACCCCAAGCGCCTCCAGAATCGGCAAGCGTTTAGCAGCAAATTCCTCAGCCTGGCGGCTTAGCTCAGCCAGATTGTCCTCTGGCGATTCTATGGCTTTGCCATCCTTAAGAATGCACTGGTTCAAGGCTGCAAGCTGTTCCCAGGCATATTGCGCCCAGTCAGCCGGTTTGTCGAGTCCCTTGGACTTTGCCAGAAGAAAGAGCGCCTGGAAGCGGCCCACAACAATGCCGCCACCAGTTAGCGGGCAGGCCAGCCAGGAGAAGTTGGAGCTTGCGCGGCAAAGCTCCTCAATACGCCGGTTCAGAGCCTTGCAGGCCAGATCGCGCCTTTGACCCTCTGGCAAGGCCGGGGAGCAAACGCCCTTGGCTTCGAGAATCAGCACAGCCTCAAGCAATTGCGCAAAATTAAGCCCGCCTGGAGCAAGGGCCTTAGCCAGTTCGCCAAGAGAGTGGGGCTTGTAGTCAGAAAGTTCGGAAAGGATAGGCTCATAGATTTTGGCCTCAAGCTTGGCCTCGCCGCGTGCGCCCTTAATTGTCAGATCCACAGTATCCCTGGCCTGGGTAAGTACAAGCTCCTCGGCTTCCAGGGCTTCCTGGCGTTCAAAGGCGCCGAGGGATCTCCGGCCCTTGACCCAGTAATCCCTGCGGAACTGCGTATTGCAGAAAAAGTCGCGCACAGTTTCGCGCAGGATGGGATCATGAATTGTATTAAGCAGCTGGATCTGCTCCGGGCTTAGGTTGATCACATCCACAAGCTCGCTCATGGTGGCGGAGCAGGCAAAGTCCAGTTTGGCAGGCGCAAGCCAGCTGGCCATATCCGCAAAGGAGACAGGATTCCAGTAGCGGTTTAAGTATTCATGGGCCAGGTAACGCGAATCATGGGACTTGAGCTGCTCCAGGCGCTGGGCAATCTGCGGGTTGGCGCTGGCATAAAGCGGCTGTGCGCTGAATATCTGCCCGGCAAAGTTCAGGGCGCTGGCTATGCGCTCAGCTGTATTCCCAGTGCCCTGGCTGTCTGCATAACGCAGCAGAAGCTCGCGCATGGGCAGCATGGCCGCCCAGCCTGGCATGGAGTTGTAGCTTACATAGAGCACTCCGCCCACCTTGAGCTTGCGGCCAAGAAAATCAACAATGATCTTTTTGTTCTCCGTGGAAATCCAGCTCCAGATGCCGTGAAAGGCAATGAAGTCAAAATCCGGCAAGTCCTCGCGGCGTAGGAACTCAGCAAAGGACTGGTCATAGACCTTGGCCCCGGAATAGCGTGCAAGGCTTAAGGCAAAGGAGGCATGGGAGGCATTGAAATCAGTGCCCCACCATTGGCATGGGCCAGCAGCGGCATGAATATTCAGGGTAATGCCCTGCCCATAGCCAAGCTCACAAGCCTGGGGCTGGCTATCACCTTGCTTTGAGGGCAGGGCAATCCCGGAAAAGAGCAGCGGCAGACGCGCACGCAGGGGGTTTAGTTCGGCATAATAGCCGTAAGTGTATTCAATGTCCGTTACATAGCCGTCAGTCCAGGTACTCACCATTTTGCAAGCTTCTCCACTTCTGCATTAAAAATTGCCAGGCCATTGTTTAGTTGTACTAGTTTAGTTTTAGTTAAAAGCAGCCGTATTCAACTCCAGGAGCTTCAGAATCAGCTTCCGCACTGTTGCCATGCTGTTTGTCTGTTTCTGCGTTCCCCCAACCTTTCAGCTATGCAGAGTATTTAAGCCTGGGTTGATGAGAAGCCTGGCCTGATTGGGCGCGGAGCTTCTGCCGTCTGCATTTTCAGTTACAAGACTTGCGGAAACAGCTTCATAATTGAGGCTGGCAAACTCTTTAATCGCGCCCAATAGCTCTTTGTTGTTTATGACAGGATTCTGTTCAGCATATTTGGCAATAAAATAATCTATCCCGCAGAGATATATCTTATATTTATCTGTATTTGTGGAATTATTTTCTTTCTCCCATCTTTCGCCTATAATCTGCACAAAATTATTCCCCTGCGGTCTTTTTTCAGGTGTTATGAGGACGATTGGCTTGCCAGTTTTTTCTGCATGAGCCAGAATTGACGTCAATAAGCCAATATCCTTGCGGAATTTCAGATTATTTGCGCCATCAGAGATAAAGTTTTCCAGTAGCTTGCTGCCATTCCTTCTTATTGCAATGATTTTCCATTTCTTAACTTCAGCATCAGGAATTTGTTCTGCTGGATTATTCCTGCTTATCTCGAAGATCAATTCAAAGAGCGCATCTTTCTTCAACTTGTCAAAATAATCACTTCTGGTATTTTTTATGGATCCAGATAGATCCTTTAAGATCTTTTCAAACTGTTTAGTAAATGCGATTAACTTTTGGGTATCCAGAAGATGCGTACTCTCCATGTTCAGCAGATTTAATCTTACGGCTGTACTGATATTGATATAAGCCATGCGCAGATCATCGAGATTCTTATTCAACAAATAAATTACCTGATCAAGATTATTGATGTACTTGCTGACTGTCTGTGGCGGAAGCCAGATCCGATCGGAATATGCGCGCATTGCATTTAGTAAAATCCTGCTTGTATTCTCAGAGACTCTGTAGAAATCGAATAAAATAGCAGCGGAAAAAGTAAGAACTGCTTCATCCCAGATTTGCTCCAGTTCATTTTTTTCTGCTGCAAGAAGCCCTGAATATATTCTTGCCATCAAATTGCCCCTTGGGATGCAACAGAATTCAGGCCAGGCTTTGGGCCTGGCCTTTGCTCAGTTTGCCTGTGGGCCACGGGCGCTATTCCACTGGGCCAGAATCTGGGACAGGGCCTGGCTTAGCCTAAGCGCCGAGTCCGGGGTCATGACAATGCGGTTTTCAAGCTGCACGGCGAGGATATTTTCTCCGTCCTGCTGCTCAAGGTGCGAGATGCCGCAAGTTAGGAAGATCTCGCTTTCGCTGAATCTGG
>QLIP01041229.1_pt1 | contig 11714 bp, 7 predicted proteins | sample 1769771 | NCBI WGS metagenome assembly QLIP01 (sample SAMN09428762, study PRJNA476227) | Gut metagenome, whole genome shotgun sequencing project. | isolation source: cecum | host: Rhizomys sinensis | place: China: Jinsha town of Minqing, Fujian Province | collected 2013-09-23
ATAAAATGATTTTTATGAGTCAACTTTTTTCAGGCTAAGACACTGTGCCCCCTTCGCGCCCCCTCTGTGCCCCCTTCGCGCCCTCGCCGCGCCCTCTCCGCGCCCTCTCCGCGCCCGCCCGTCCGTCGGCTTTGAGTTCTGTGGGAGGCGGAACGCCGACAAGAGCCGCCCTGCGCCGCCAAATGCCCTTTCTATGCCCGCCCTGCGCCCGTCTTTGTGTCGAGTGCAAGCGCATTTATGCGCCTCAGAATCTCAAATCTCAAAAAATTTGCCATAAAAATTTGCATATCCAAATCATTTATATTAATTTTGCGCCATATTTAAAGATAAATGTAATTATATTTCTTAATTATAAATACAAAATGATATGAGCCTAATTATACCTAAACGCTATAAACAGAAGCTATTGTCAGAAACAACCGAGATCGCCATTAAACGCATCAAAGAGAGCTTTCAAGCCGAATTGGCGCGCGAACTCAACCTACGTCGCGTCACAGCACCGCTCTTCGTGCTTACTGGCACCGGTCTAAACGACGACCTCAACGGCGTGGAACATGCCGTCTCATTCCCCATCGAAGCCATGAACGGACAGCGGGCCGAAGTCGTACACTCTCTTGCAAAATGGAAACGCGCCAAGTTAGGAGCCTACGACATCGCGCCAGGGTTCGGACTTTACACCGACATGAATGCCATCCGTACTTTCGAAGATCTCGACAACCTGCACTCGCTCTATGTCGACCAATGGGACTGGGAGAAAAGTATTCGCCCCGAAGACCGCAATCTCGATTACCTCAAACAGACCGTTGAAAAAATCTATCGCGCAGTGCGCAAAATAGAGGCACAAATCTACGAAGAGTTTCCGCATATCACACCCGTTCTACCTGAATCAGTGACATTTATACACTCAGAAGAGCTACTGCAACGCTACCCGAACTTATCGCCCAAAGAGCGCGAAGCCGAGGTCGCAAAGCAGTATGGCGCCGTGTTCGTGATTGGCATCGGAGCGCCGCTTTCGAACGGCGAACCGCACGACGGCCGTGCACCCGACTACGACGATTGGATCACACCCAACAGCGACGGCTTCCAAGGACTCAACGGCGACCTGATATTCTGGGACACAGTGCTTGAAACACCATTCGAACTGTCGTCGATGGGCATACGTGTCAGCCCCGAGTCGCTTATGGAGCAACTCAAGGCTCGCGGATGCGAAGAACGCAAAGATTTAAACTTTCACCGAAGCTTATTGACTGGCGAACTGCCACAGTCAATTGGCGGCGGAATAGGGCAGAGCCGCCTCTGTATGTTCCTGTTGCAAAAGGCCCACATAGGTGAGGTTCAAGCCTCTATATGGCCACCTGAACAGATCGAGGCATGCCACCAAGCCGGCATCGAACTACTCTAAAACTAAGACTCCATTCCCCTATTTTTGTTAATGCAGGGGGAATGGAGTCTTAAAGTCAGAAATTATAACGCAACGACAGCAAAGCCTGTCGCGGACGCAGAGAGTATGCATACGTCTCCATATTCAACGTCGAATAGAGCGTATAAACATACTCTTTTACGTTTGCGAGATTATCGGCTCGCAATTCAATCTCGAATTTATTGATCACATAGCGAACCCCTGAGTCGATAAAATAACTGTCTTTCATCACATCCTCCGATATTTGTGAATGTGAGTATGTTGCATCAAGATAGAGCTCCAGATGCTTGAACGGAAACACCGATATATTTCCGAACATCGACCCCTTCCGAATCCTATTCGATGGCATTAAGTTGGAAAATAACTGTTGCGACACGGTATAACTGCCATTAACCTCGAGCTGCAAAACATTATCGAACAAAGAGGTTTCAATCTTGCCCTGCATCATAAATGCTCTACTTGTGGCACTGATTTCCTGCCCGTTTCGCATGCTGCTTCGCTGTGTCGACTGGAATGTGCCATTGAGTCCCATCGATGTGTTCCATTCCATTATACGCTTCGAAGCCGACAACGAACTCATTGCCGATTGAAACTTATTATCTTTCGCCAAAGTGGCATTACTAATCTCTGCTCCCGATGTCGACACATTATATGCGTTTACCGAATTTGTCACACCACGGGCGATGCTACCATCCAAGCGAACAAACAGCCCCTGAGGCGCATTCTTTATTCCGAAATGACCGCCAATACGATTACTGCTTGCCGTCGACAATCGGCCCGAACCAAGTGTCTGACTACTTCTAAATGTCGTAAAGATAGGAGCGTCGACAAAGTTACTGATATCACCAATCGAATTCGTATGCCCAGCGCTCAAGCCCACTTCATATATGCGCCCAAAATAGAAGTTCGCCAACGCCGACGGATTAAAATACGGACGATTATGCAAATAAATATTCGAGGTTAAAATATTGGTATATCGCATACTATACAGCACAACAGGCAATGTGACCCGCACCATCAGCGTCCCATATTTCAAAAATTCATAATAGGGCGAAACCATGGTCTCCATCTTATAGCCGTAGATATCATTCCTGTTCATTGCATCTGTGACGGAATTCTCGGTTTGCAATCGACTATAATTCACATTATAGTTAAGCTTCGCACCAACTTTCGATTCCGACGACAGAAGCCATATAAAGCCCGTAGACTCCCTGTTATAGAAATTATAGCCGTTCGTATTTTGATATACCGCAACCTCGCCGGTCTGTCGATTCTCCGCACGCAAATTATTGAATGGCGTGGAATTAAAATTAGTCTGCGATTCGAGCGAAAGCAAGTTTCCCGCCACCTTAAATGTCGTATTAAACAGATTGCTCAATGCAATAGTCCGGTTTTTGATCGACTGATACACATCCTCAAGTTGCCGTACATCATAATGAGTATTCGTAAATGTACCGGTAAACCACAAATTGTCCGACAGATAAAAATTATCAGTATTCTTCTCAAGTTTAGTCGCAACTTTGACATTATTTTGATCCAAGAAAGAGGTCGCAGATTGAGCAAACTGAATATCTGCTTCCGGATCCAGATATGTGATTTCACTCCTATTGGCAAAGTCATTATTCTCGTGCCAAAACGACGTGTTTACGGCCACCATATAATCACTTTTAAGCTTAAACAGAGAATTGGCCGACGAAGAGAACGACTTATTCCGACGATAGCGCGATGCCGAAAGACTGGGCGTACCAAAAGGCGTTAAATTAAAAAGCTTCGATACTATCGAACCCGTTTCATTTTCCGATGAAATATTATTATAAATTTCACCGGCATTATTCCCCTTTGCAGCCACAATTGTCTGATTCTTAGGCGATATAAACATTGTATACACGTCCCCGTTCCACAGAGCATAATCTCCGCCTCCGGCGCCGACTTCAACATGTCCGATGGGCTTCAACATTCTTCCCTGTTTGAGTTTAAGATTAAGTGCGGCATTATCAGGACGCTCCGCATCTTTAAGCACTCGCTTATGCTGATGGCGCTGATAAACGCTCACCGATGCTATATCTTGAGGTGTAATATTTCGAGTTGCAACAGCATAATTATTTCCCATCAAATTCAGATCCTCGATATAGAAGTTGCTAATTTGAGTATCCCCGAAATATATCGTGCCCGTTGCATCAACCGTAACACCGGGCAATTTCTTAATTACATCCTCGATCGACCGATCGGACGAATTCGTAAACGAAGCAACATCGTAAACAATCGTATCTCCCTTGACTCGCGTATGAGGCGCACGCACCACAACCGCATTGAGCTCAAAAACTTCGGCCGTCAGTTGCACTTTGATTACACTGTCGGTCGGTTGTACGGCTACAGATTTAGTCGCAAAATTGCGCGAAGAGAACACTAATTGGGTGGAATCAACAATGGCTTGCGATGATATCGAAAAGCGGCCTTTGGCATCCGTACGCGTAAAAGCCTTGGGTACACTACCATTAAGCCAACGCACCATAATGCCCTGAAGCGGCTTTGACTCCGAATCGGTAACCTCTCCTCGCAATATTACTTGCCCAACCATAACCGGACAAATCATTACGAGAGCCATTAGCTGCAATATGAATCTGATTTTACGCATAATGATATTTCCGGTGATTTTAATAAAGAAGTTTAAACAACTTCAAACTATTCCAATTCAATGGGCGAATAGAAGAGACGACGGTTGCGAAGTGTCTTTTTCTGTTCAGGCGTAAGTTTCAACATCCCGGCATCGAGCATCTTCTGCGCCGAGTTCAACGCATGATCGCGCTCTAAGACATTAAAACGCTCACGCTTAGCCTTGAATGCCGACTTCTTTACCTTACGTTTCTCGCCTAATGGATATTCGGATATTCGAGATTCAATAGCCATAAATTTATGATTGCCCGTAGAATCGCTGAGTGCCAAAATCATTCCGGGCAATCCGCCAAACTTATACGGACCATCGGCAAACGGCACATCATATGCATACCACGCCGTCCACTCTCGTCCGCGCCATTTAGCTGTGGCTTTATTACAATCATAACCTAATATAACACGTGAGTCGCCATAATCTGTATTCCAATCAATTGCGGGTATGGGCTCTTGATAAAAATACATATCGCCAATCCAATCAATATGAGTCAAAACAGAATCGCCATAACTCTTGATGGTTCGATTCGACCGTCGATCAAACAACTCCGATAATTCATGATAATCCGCGAATGAATACCGCTCTCCATGCCTGGCATTAAAAGTTGAATCAAGCTGATACTGTCCATAATTCTCAAAAACCGACATTCTATTACCGATTGAGAGAATATCATACGCAACTCGGGTCTGATTCAGCGAAGGATCTCGCATCACATGCTGAAATACAAATTGAACAATCGTGGAATCCTTAATATCAAACATCTCCGCGTACGACTCCATTGCGTTATCCTTCGGCATATTTCCGAAAGAAGTCTGAGCCGAGACCGCCTCACCGACCAAACCACACGCGCATATTATCAGCCAACGCAATACCCCCGAAAAGCGCCTTCTACACAATATACGCATATGATTTCTCATTATGGATTAATTAATATGTTTGAACAACTGATATAGTAAATAGTACAGAGATGTATATTTCTGCAAAAAATACAATCCTTCTATTTGTTTAACTATATTTTTAAATAAATGTTGTCAATTAGTCGCTTTTTTTTTAAAAACTTACTAAAAACTATATTGAAGTTGTTTAAACCTCAATGTCAAAAAAAGCAAAATTGAGGTTAGAAGGGAATCTTTTGGATAGCAATTGGTGTTGTGTGTGTAGTAGATTTGATATGAAGTTATGGAAAACACACTGAAAAGAACAGTCGCTGAGCAGTTGGTAGATCAGCTCGCTCAGTCGGGAGTTAAGAATCTTTATGCCATCACAGGCGATAGCCTGAACGCCATTACCGATGCTATCGGCAAGGATGGCCGAATCCGCTTTATTCATATGCGCCACGAGGAGGCTGCAGCTTTTGCTGCAAGCGCCGAAGCCCAGCTCACTGGTCGTTTGGCTGCTTGTGCCGGCAGTAGCGGTCCTGGACACGTGCATCTCATCAATGGTCTGTATGATGCGAATCGTTCGAACGCTCCGGTATTGGCTATCGCCTCTACTTGTGCTTCCGATGTTTTTGGCACGGAATATTTTCAGGAAACCAACCCCACACTTCTTTTCAGTAATTGTACTGTCTATAACGAGATGGCCATTACTCCGGCTCAGGTGCCGAGCATGATTCATTCTGCAATGCAGGCGGCTCTGAGCAAAGGCGGAGTGAGTGTAGTTGGTCTACCCGAAGATGTAAATACACAGCCCGCCGTGGCCGACGATACATCCTTTACTCCGGCTTATACCGAGCGTCTAACAGCCCCGTCAGATGCAGAGGTGGCAGCGGCAGCCGATATCATCAATAAGGCAAAGACTGTGGCTATATTCGTTGGTTATGGTGCGGCACAGGTACCTGAGAAGGTTAAGGCATTGTCCGAAAAGCTGAATGCACCGGTAATTACGACTTATAAGTCTCAGTTGGAATTCACACGCGATATGCCTAATTATGTTGGTCATATGGGATTTCTTGGCATGTGGAGCGGCGAAGATGCCATTGCCACAGCCGACGTGGTCTTGATTCTTGGCACTAATTTCCCTTATCCGGGATTTTTCCCAGCCGAGAAGCGCGCCATTCAGGTGGATATTCGTGGCTACCGTCTTGGCAAACGTGCCAATTTGGAGTTGGGCATATGTGCCGACGCTGGCTTGTTTATCGACGCTTTGATGCCCAAAGTTGAAGCTAATAAGGACTCTGCTTTCTTAAATAAGGCTTTAAAGGGCTGGGCTGAGATTAAGTCCAAGATGCAGGAACCGGTCAATAACCCCGGACACAAAGGATGTGTCCGTCCGGAATATATGCTTGCAATGCTCGATAAATTAGCGGCCGATGATTGCGTTGTAACGGTCGATACGGGCATGAATAATGTCTGGACAAGCCATTACCTTTCCGGCGGCAAGAATCGCCGCATGCTGGCCTCATTTGCGCATGGTTCGATGGCGAACGCACTGCCAATGGCTATCGGTGCGGCGGTAGCTGCGCCCGGTCGTCAGGTAATCTCTATTTCGGGCGATGGCGGATTGGCTATGTTGATGGGTGAATTGTTGACCGTGGCACAATATAAACTCCCTGTAAAGGTCTTGGTTGCCGACAATAGGGCACTCGCTTTTGTAAAATGGGAGATGGAATTGGCTGGATATACACCGAGCGAGGTCAACCTATCGAATCCTGACTTTGCGGCGATGGCTCGCACCATGGGCTTCCAGGCTGAAACCGTCGACGATCCGGCAGACCTGGAGGGTGCAATGAAGCGTTGGCTTGAGGCCGACGGTCCGGCATTGCTATCGGTTGTGACCGATACAGACGCCGCCTCATTCACCTTCAACGAAAAACTGATGGCATCGGCCAAACCCGGCAACCACAAATCAAACTTCATAGCCCTTGGCAGCTAATCGAAGCGGGAAGTTGTAAGTTATAAGTTATAAGTTATAGGTTATAAATAATAAGTTATAAGTTATAAATAATAAGTTATAAATAATAAGTTATAAATAATAAGTTATAAGTATAAAGCCCGAGAACCACTACGTTCTCGGGCTTCATTAATTTTATAGAACACAAGTGTTATAAAGTAAGAAGTATGATTGACCTAACTTATCACTTACTACTTACGATCACTTATCACTTATCACTTACTACTTATTACTTATCACTTATTACTTACTACTTACTACTTATTACTTATCACTTATCACTTATTACTTACTACTTATTACTTACTACTTATTCTTTCCTACATTCCCGTTTCCTCCTGCTGAGTGGCACGGCGAACGGCGAGTTCGGCTTCAATCTTGCTGATGGTCTTGTTGTCGAGCGGATAGAGCCATACCAGTACCGCGGCTACTGCAGCGAGTAGGGCAGGGATCAAGCTCATCATGGCACGAATACCCTCTAATGCCTCAGCGGGCTGCACCTGTAGGTTGGCCTCATATCCGAAGGCTGCGAGAATCCACATCACCGCCGCGCCACCAAAGGCACTACCGAATTTCTGCGCCATTGATGCCGACGAGAATATGAGTCCTGTCGAGGCTGTGTTATTCTTCAATTCATGATAATTGGCAACGTCGGCATACATACTCCACACCAGCGGTGAGCAGATACCCAATGCCACGGCAAAGATTACCTGAAGCACTACCATCATCCACACACCGGCTGTGGTGATCGGACACCACCAGAACACTAAGCTCGATGCAATAATAATCAGCAACGAAAGCATAAACGTGTTCTTTTTACCCAATTTGTTGGCAAGGGGGACTGCAATAGGAACGCTGACCATGTTCACCAACTCTCCGATGCAAAGGAACACACCCGTAGAGAGGGCAAAGGTAAAGATTGTCACGCCGCCCGAACCGCCAATCACGTTATCGAAGAGATATGCCACGGCCGAACCGCGAATAATGTTATAGAAGTTATTGAAGATCGCCACACCGTTCATTATCCACCAAGGCTTGTTCGTTACCAGGGTCTTGAAGTCTTTGCCCACCGATGCTTTCGAAGGAGATTCTACCACCTCTCGGGTCATCTTGAAGCAAAGGAAGAAGAGTATGGCACATACCGTACCGATCACTATCATGGCCTGCTGCCAAGCCTGCGGACCGCATTCTTTGATAGGAGTTTCGGCGGGTACGCCGGCAAAGAGGCGGCACAACGGCTCCCATGCCAAAACGGCAATAAAACTACCTGCATAAGCGAAGAACATACGGTAGGATGAGAATACTGTCTTCTCGGCCGAACTGCGCGTCACAACGTCAAGCATCGCTCCATACGGCACATTGATGGCGGTATAGACCGTCATCATCAGAATATAGGTTAAGTATGCCCAGAAGAGTTTAAAACCATAAGAGGAGTCGGGGGTGGTGAAGAGCAAAATACCGCTCACAGCAAAAGGCACTGCAATCCAGAGGAGGTAGGGACGATATTTACCCCATCGGGTGCGTGTACGGTCGGAGATGATGCCCATCATCGGGTCGGATACGGCATCCCAAATGCGCGTTATGAGCATAAGCAGACCGGCATCGATTAGCGAAAGACCAAAGACATCGCTGTAAAAGATGGGGAGGAAGTACGAAAAGATTTTCCAAAACATGGACGACGACATATCGCCAAATCCATATCCGATTTTTTGCCATAACGGCGCTTTGCCTGCGGCAGGGCTCTGAGTTGCTGATGTAGATTCCAAGGATTCTGATGTTTAAGTTAGAGTTAAATGAATAAGTCGTTAATACAACTTCGCCAAGCGAAAAGATTTTACAAATATTTTCTCTTCACTTGCAAAGTTAATATTTTTTTAAGAATAAAAACGTGTGGAAATGGTATTTTTTTGCCATCTCGGCAATATTTTAGAATAAAAAATTGGAATTTTGAAACATTTTTAAAAATAATTAATCAAAAGTGTTGCAGATTTGTAAAATTGTTTATATATTTGCAACAGAAATAGAGAATTTAATATAAAGGACTCTATGTTTTAATCTAATTGTTTTCATACTACGATAATTTAGGATATATGAATAAGATGATTTGATTCAACCTCGATTTTAATTTAAAAAGAGAAGAGCCGATCGTGAGATCAGCTCTTCTTTGTTTTGTAGCATTTTTTGTTTTGTAGCATATTGAGTATTTAGACTGTAGCAGTAGCCGTGTCGACATAACCGCGAACGGCTACCGAGCCATCCTGTAGCTTCATCGAGGCGCGTAGCAGTTTGCGCAACGATGAGATCATCTCTTGCGATTCCTGAAGAAGGTTGAGGTAGACATAGGTCACGGTGAGCTTCTCTGCCTCGCCATTGCGGATATGGCCGTGTATCTTATGTGTCTGGTCGGAGAGCGAGTCTTTGATGCGGTCGCACTTCACACGCAAATCTGCAATGGCCTGAACATTACTTTCGCCCATCTGAGCTTGTGATTCAGCCATGACTGCAATAATGCGGTCACGAATCGGCAGGAATTCCTCGCGATAGGCCGCCGGCAGCGGATGGAAGTTATTCTCTACGTGCTCGCGGCAGGCCTCGGCCATGCGACGCAGGTTATAGTTCATCGACATCGACATATTGTTTATCATATGGAACCATGTCGAATATTCGATTGCTGTATCGGCTGGAATATGGCGCAAACATACAGTTTCTTTGCGGCGTGTGGCCTTCAAGGCGCCCTTCTCTTTATAGAGCAATTTCTCGGTGCGTGCAAGCGCGCGGAAGTCCTCCGAGATGAAGGCGTCGGTCATCTCTGTGTATTTATCTGAGGCAAACTGAAGAAAGCCCTTCTCCTGCTCGGCAATATAGTGCTTAAGGAGATTCCATGCCTGCTCTTTATCTTCGGTTGTGATGATGGTCTGGAACATGGTGTCGCCCGGAGTGTCCTCTTTCTCTTTGAATTTGATGTTAGAGCGAATAATGATGACAATAGCAATCACAGCGATAACTATCATTACCACCGAACCGCCCCAGTGCATCAATGCGGCGATAATTGCGGCGCCGATAAATGCAACACCGGCCGTGATAAACCAGCCACCAATCACAGAGATTACACCCGTGATGCGGAACACGGCACTTTCGCGACCCCAAGCGCGGTCGGCAAGACTCGTACCCATTGCTACCATAAAGGTCACGAAGGTGGTGGAGAGTGGCAACTTCATCGACGTACCAACGGCAATCAGCATACCTGCCAACATCAGGTTCACCGCACCGCGAATAAGGTCGAACGATGCACCCTCTTCAACGGTCATCTTTGTGGTGTCGAAGCGGCTGTCGATCCAGCGGCGCATCGATTGCGGCATCCAGCGATTCACCCACGCATTTGTTTGAAGCACAAGACGCACAATCTGGCGGGCAATGCGCGACGAACCAAACATCTCGTCGCCGGCATTCTGCGAACCCAAACCGATCTCAGTTTTCGATACGTTATGAGTCTTCTTAGACGTTGCAAGCGAAACAACCATGATTACGCCTGCTCCGAGCAGAAAATAGAGCGGAGTGTTGGCCGGACCGTTCAACGAGCCCATAGTGAAGCCGTATGGGTCGCCCGAGCCATTTGCCATATAGTCCTGGAACGCAGCGTAACCACTAAGAGGCACACCGATAAAGTTCACAAGGTCATTGCCGGCAAAAGCCATCGCCAAGGCAAATGTGCCGATGAGCACAACGACTTTCAGCACATTTACTCCCAACGCATGAAGAAGCTGCATGAAAACAGTAAAGAAGAGTAAGCAACTTCCAAGAATAAGTAGTGTATTGTGTTTAATCCAATCTTTGATTTCGGGGGTCATCCACACCAAATCCTTGGTGCCTTTGAGAAGAAGAAAGTATACAATTGCTGTGGTTGCAATACCACCGAAGATACCGATTTTCCACTTCAGATTGCTCTTGAATTCGAACGAGAAAACGGCGCGCGCAATGAACTGCACCAACGTACCGAACACGAAGGCAATAGCCACCGAAAGGAAGATACCGAGAATTACAGAAAGAGCCTTTTCGGTGTTGAGAAGATCCATCAGCGACAGCGCCGAATCGTCGCCCCACATCTTGATAAGCGCGATAATAAAAGCGGCTCCCAAAAGCTCAAACACCATCGAAACCGTGGTTGAGGTGGGCATACCGAGCGAATTAAAGACGTCGAGAAGGATGATATCTGTCACCATGACCGCCATAAAGATGCATATCAGGTCATAGAACGAGAAATATTCCGGACGGAAAATGCCATGACGGGCAATATCCATCATACCATTGCTTGATGCCGCACCGATAAACACGCCGACAGCGGCAACGATTAGGATTGTTTTGAACTTAGCCGCTTTCGAACCGATGGCGGAATTAAGAAAATTCACAGCGTCGTTACTCACGCCGACCGACAGGTCGAAAACAGCGAGCACAAATAGGAATATGATTATTCCTGTAAATAAGATCTCCATAAAAGTTATTATTGTTGTTTCCGCCGCAAAATTCGCTCAAAAATGTTTCATAAATGTTTCAACATTGTGAATGTTTTGTTACAAAAGCGTTTTGAAGTCGGATCTTCAAGCTCCCTGAAGTCCTTAAGGACCCTAAGAACCCTAAGGACCCTAAGGACCTTAAAGACCCTAAAGTCCCCACAAAAAAAGCGCTGGCAAATGCCGAGGGCACTGAAAAAGTAAGTATTTTTTAGCGACATCCCAT
>QLIP01017050.1_pt1 | contig 11709 bp, 10 predicted proteins | sample 1769771 | NCBI WGS metagenome assembly QLIP01 (sample SAMN09428762, study PRJNA476227) | Gut metagenome, whole genome shotgun sequencing project. | isolation source: cecum | host: Rhizomys sinensis | place: China: Jinsha town of Minqing, Fujian Province | collected 2013-09-23
AGATGGGCAGAATGAATCGCACCAAAGAATTATTGATGAAACTGAAAGCAGCAATCTTAGACGGCAGACTGGCTGCTGCAGATATTCCCATTGCGGATATCAAGCAGTGCGTAACAGGTGAGGTGCGCGCAAATGCAGGGGCTTTTACGAGCGGCAGATACGAAGCGGCCATGGAAAGCCTGCGCGTATTGTGTGACGGGGTTTCAGACACGGAACAGGATCGGGGAAAGATTTTGCTGTGGCTGGATGCGCTGATTCTCTGCGTGGACATGATATCTCCGGAGATAAGCACCTGTATGGATGCCTTGTTCAATGCTTTGCGCAGCGGCGAATATTGGCGGTATAAGCATCGGGACAGGTTACACGACCCGGAGATCATGGAAATCATAGATTATATAGAAAAGGAACACAGGGCAGGCACGTTTAATTATGCCTTTGTGAAGGAGTATGACGATCTGCCCGTGGAAGTGGGCCGGGATGAGGGCAGCGGGATGCTGTATGTGCCCTACAAAGGCAGGAGGATGTTCTTCCCGCGCAGTTGGGACGAACAGAAAATCATAACATATTATCGCGAGATTGCAAGAGAGCAGGACGCGCGTTCTCCCCATTGCTATGGCAATACTGCCATCGGGGGGGTGAGAGCAGGCGATGTGGTGGTGGACGCCGGTACGGCGGAGGGGAATTTTGCCTTGGATGTGATTGACAGGGCAGGGAAGATTTACCTGATTGAGGCAGACGGGGAATGGATTGAGCCATTGGGGCAGACTTTCCGGGAGGATGGCGGAAAGGTGCAGATTGTGCAAGGTTTTCTGGGCGATACCCACGGAGGGGACTGCGTGAGCATTGACGGCCTCTTTGGGCAGGAGGAGATTCATTTTATCAAGATGGACATTGAGGGCGCGGAAAAGCCCGCCCTGCTGGGAGCGGCGCAGACCCTCCAAAGGAGCAAAGATTTCAGGTGCGCCATCTGCGCGTATCACCACAGGGAAGATGAGGCGTGGATTCGCGGCACATTGGAAAAATACGGATTTGAGACCGAGACATCCAGGGGATATATGTGGATGGGAAATACGGTGGAAGACTATGTAGACGCACAACTGCGCAGGGCGCTTGTATTTGGCAGAAAGTGCGGGAAGAAATGTTAATGAAAGGCATGGTTATTGGTTATGAGAGAGTTGGAAAAAGACACCACGGAGAGGAATCTGGGAAAAAAGAATCATAAATGCAGGCTGTGCCACGCGGAGGGTCTGTTTGATTCCTATTTGGTCAGGGAGATGATGCAGGACACGAGGGAGGAATTTGAGTATTTTGCGTGCGGGGAGTGCGGCTGCCTCCAGATTGGCGTGATACCGTCCGACATGGGAAAATATTATGGGAAGGACTATTACAGCTTTGCCCAGGAGGAACGTCCCAACGCGCAGTATCAGGTACCCGTCGTGCGAAACGACCGTATTCTGGATGTGGGCTGCGGCAGCGGGACGTGGCTGTTTCGCAAGGCTTTGGCGGGATGGGGCAATCTGTGCGGCTGCGATCCTTTTTTGGAAAGGGATCTGCATTATGGAGACAGGGTGCATATCCAAAAATGCTCCATCCATGAAATCCCGGGGACAGCCGCCTATGACGCAATCCGAATGAGAGATGTCTTTGAGCATGTGGCGGACCCGGTGGAAGTGCTGCAAAGCGCGGCAAGGCTTTTAAAGCCGGAGGCGGTGCTTGCCATGGATATTCCCATATTTCCCAATATTGCCTTTGACATGTTCGGGGCGCATTGGTATCAAATTGACGCGCCCAGGCACTTTTTCCTGCACTCGAAAAAGAGCTTGGAGTATCTGGAGCAGCAAAGCGGGCTAAAGATGGTTCAGGTGGAATATGATTCGGACTATTCCCAGATTTTCAGAAGCTTTTTTTATTCCATGGGCGTTCCCTTTTATGAGATTAAGCGGACACTGTTCTCCCGGTACTTTGACGAGGAGGCGAAGCGGAGCATGATGAAGACGACATGGCAGTATAATCAGGCGGAGTATGGGGATCACGTCAAAATCTATTGGATGCGCAGGGAAGCGGCAGAGCGCATGCGGCAGATGGAGGGCGGCTTGGAGGAACGGGTGCAGTACGCGAAGGAGATGGAGTTTGTGGAGAGGAAAGGGTAATTTTCATGAAAGTTTTTTTGGTCAGTGTCGCAAATTTTGCTACTGGCGGCACGGAGCTGTTGCATCAATTTGCCAGATGCCTGACGGACAATGGCATTGAAAGCTATATGATTTACCTCAATGCAGATGGCGCCAGATGTCCGGTGCCGGAATCTTTTTTGAAATACCGGGTCAAGTATGTCGATGGGTTTGTGGATTCTGAGGACTCGGTGCTGGTGCTGACGGAAATGCAGGTGCATATGGCGGATGTCTGCAAAAAGGGAACCGTCATGTATTGGTGGCTGTCCGTGGATGGCTATTATCTGTATTCGCAAGTGCAGGAAAGGTTTGCACGGGGGGGCGGAGAATGGGATGTCTTTGGGCTGAAAAAACAAAAAAACGCTGTTTTCTTTGCGCAATGCCGATATATCAGGGATTTTTTGGAGCAAAAGATGGGCATAGAGGGCAGTTATTTTTTGAAGGATTATATCAATGACGAAATCATGGAGCTGGCACTGCGGTACAGGGATGCCTTGGAGCGGGACAATATCTGCCTGTATAATCCCAAGAAGGGCGGAGCGGAAGCCTTGCAGCCTGTGATAGGGGCGTGCAGGGAGGATATCCGATGGATTGCGCTGACCGGATTTACGCCCAGGCAGATGGCTCTGCTGATGTGCAAGGCGAAGGTGTATGTGGATTTTGGCACGCACCCCGGCAAAGACCGGATTCCCAGGGAAGCCGCCGTCTGCGGCTGCTGTGTGCTGACTAACCGCAGGGGAAGCGCCGCCTATCAGGAGGATGTGGGGATTGCGGAGCAGTATAAGATTGCGGATGCGGACAATGTGGAAGCCGTCCTTGCGAAAGTCTATGACCTGATGGACAATTATCGGGACAGGCGGGAGGAGTATGCCGCTTACCGCGCTGCAATTGAGGGGGAAAAAGCGGAATTTATGAGGGATTTCCAAACCGCGCTGGGCATTTTGCGGGAGAGGGCGGCATTGACAAAATAAAATGAATATAGTATAATTATTTTGTGAATACTAGGAAAGGGTTTGGCAATGTATTCCTTTGATTGGGACGAAAATAAGAATGAGATAAACAGGCAAAAGCATGGTATCGCATTTGAGGAAGCGAGTACGGTATTTTTTGACGAAAGCGCCATTTTGTTTGACGACCCGGAGCATTCGGAGGAAGAAGAAAGGTTTTTGCTGCTTGGAATGAGCGAATCAGCCAATGTTTGCATGGTGTGTCATTGCTATCGCGTGTCTGATACGGTGATACGCTTGATTTCGGCCAGGAAGGCGACTAAGAAGGAGGCAGAAAGGTATGTTAGAGGAATATGATATTGACAGCTTGAATCCACGTCCCAATCCTTACGCGAAAGAATTGAAGAAACAGGTTACAATCAAGATTGCTCCGTCAGTGATTGATTATTTCAAAGAAGAGTCCACGATGACCGGGATACCGTACCAGACGCTGATCAATCTCTATCTGACGGATTGTGTGAGGGAAAAAAGAAAAATCAGTGTTTCATGGAACAAGGCGTAAGAAATACTGCCTTCTTTCCCCTAAAGTTTTCCAATCAGACAGCCGATATATCTCTTACAGGAGCGTTGTCTGGCCCACAACGAGCCAAGTTATGAGAGGTTGGCGCCACGGATGGCATTTATGCGCAGGACGGAGTGTTGCGCATGGGTGCCTCTTTTCTATGGGGGACAGGGATGTCTGCCATGGATGCAGGCAGACTGACGCGCCGGATGCCCTCAAGGACGGGGGATGCGGCTGCGGAGGGCTGATGTGGCAGCAGAAAGGAGCAGAGAAAGGATTGAAAATTGATTCCGGCATGATAGGAATGGAATCCGCAAGAAGTTATAGGAATATTACGGCATCCGCCAGGCGTTTCCGCATAACGGATTACAGGGGAGGCTTTGCGCAGGGAGGGAACGCCTTGCGCGCAGCGGTGCAGGACAGTGACGGACAGGCTGAGAATGCCGGCCAAAAAGGCGGGCAGGGCATTGGGGAGGAGGATGCGTCCCTGGCGGGGAAGGCATGGCAGAGCCGGTTTGGCATATCTTACCGTGTCTCTTACGGCAGCGTAAGCCTGCGCAGCGCCATCGGCGGTGCATCTTCCAATGTGGCGTCGGATTTCCGGCAGCTTTCCCTCAACTACATTTTTAACTTGCTGTTCCCGTCCCGCAGGAACCGCCTGGAGCAGTGGCAGCAGGAAACCGTCATGGGCGGCAGCGGAAAGACCTTGCAGTACACGCAGGAAAACTTTTCCATGGAGAGGGAGGAAACCACATTTTCCACGGTGGGAACCGTCCGCACTTCTGACGGCAGGGAGATCAGCTTCAACGTGAACGTGGGCATGAGCAGGGAGTTCCAGGCTTATTATCGGGAAAAAGTGACACGAGCGTCATTTAGCCTTTGTGACCCGCTTGTCATAAACATGGACACGGATGCGGCGGAGCTGTCCGACCAGACTTTTTATTTTGACCTTGACGCGGACGGCGTGCCTGACGAAATATCCGGCCTGGGAAAGGGGAGCGGGTATCTCGCCCTTGACAAGAACGGCGACGGCATCATCAATGACGGCAGCGAGCTGTTTGGAACCGCGAGCGGCAACGGGTTTGCGGATCTGGCAAAATACGATGATGACGGCAACGGGTGGATTGACGAGAATGATGCCATCTGGTTGAAGTTGAAGATTTGGAGCAAGGACGAGAATGGCAATGATTTGCTGTACCGCTTGGCGGACAAGGGCGTGGGAGCCATCTGCCTGCAGAACGCGGCCACGGACTTTACCTTAAAGGGCGGCTCCGGGCAGACCCGGGGCGTCATCCGCAGCACCGGCATATTCCTGTATGAAAACGGAAATGTGGGGACGGTGCAGCACCTGGACGTGGCAAAATATGATAAGGGAGCGTAGTGTGAGAAGATGTTCTAACGGTCTGCGACCGTTTTTGCTCACAGCAAAAGCTGTTTCGCAAAGAACATCTACGGTTTGCTCCGCAAACCTTTCTCACACTGGAGAATGTCCAAAGTACGGGCATTCTCCATCAGCCAACTTGTTGGCTGTGGGATTATGGGATTCCGCTGAAGCGGAATCATGAAAGTGGATGTTCTAACCGCCGCAGGCAGGCAACTGCCTGCGGTTTGTTTGTATGACGGGTATGCCCGTGTTCTGTGGTGTGAGAGGGGAGAGAAAATCTCCCCTACTCGATTGTTTGTATCATTATGATCATTGTTTATGAAAACCAAATAACGTATTCATGTCACAGTCAAGAATACGGCAACACGCAAATAACGAGAGCGCAATAAATGTTATAATGGGAAAACAAACTATTACTATACGAAGAAGAGATTGTTTCTCGTAAAAAAATCTTGACGGGGGGGTAGAGCGTGCTACAATGCAACTATCAAAAGTATAGAATGATTACATAAGGAGGAGAGGAGAAAATGTTTTGTCAGAAATGTGGAAATCAATTACCGGAGGGTGTGTTATTCTGTCCGGAATGCGGGACAAAAGCAGCTTCGCAGGAGACGGATGTAAAACAGGGGCAAGGTGTGGGCGCTAATGAAACAAGAGAAGAAATTGGCACGCCGCCTTCGAGACGTTTTAGCAGAATTTTGGGCAGCCGGCTTTTTAGGCGTCTCGCAATAGTAGTTGTGGTAATGATCATTGCTGCTATTTTCAATGGTTTCAAAGAAGATAAGTATATCAAGATGGTAAAAGAAGGAAGCTTAACGGCATATCCTCAAACAACTGTGGGAGAGGCATTTGATAATTTTATTGGCAATGCATCATGGGAATCAGGGGAATCTGAGGCTGGAGAGCGATTTGTCAATGTCAAAGGAAAGATTATGTATATGGATAAGAAAGTTGATATTGTGATTCAGTTCATGGTGGATGAGAAAAATAAAACCTTTGAATACAATGCTTGCGAAATGAACGATATCCCACAGGATAATCTGTTTTTCTACGGGTTATTAGAGAAAATCTATAGTGAAGTAAAGACGGGGAATTAAGCTTTTGGTTATAATATTTTGAAATTGAAAATATTTAAAATTGTGATCGTATCGGATATTTCGGATATACAGAATTTTTAAGAAAAGAATGGAGGGAATGATAATGTTTTGTCATAAATGCGGAACACAGATAGCCGATGGAGCTGGGTTTTGTCAAAAATGCGGCGCAAAAATAATTAATGGGACTGCTGCGCAGCAGCCTATAGACGAATCTAAAGCAATCGTTGGGCAAAGCAATATGGGAGCAGAGCCGATAGCAGATAATCCGGCATACTCCGGCAATATGGCGACGAATGGATATGCATTCAAAGCTTTTGTGGACAACCATGTTCGGATGAACACTAAATTTCAGTCAGCAGATGACCTGATCAACAATAGCAAGCCTATGGGATTCGTTTGGATCTGCGTTGGCGTGCTTTCACTGATAGGGTTGCTTTTGGGGGCTATAAACATTGGCGGCGCTAGCGGAATATTGGCAGGAGTATTGCTCTTTGGCGGCTTTTTCGGCTATTGCGCCACGTTTATTGCAAGCGGGATTATCAGGACGAAGTACCGGCGTAAATTTTACGGAGCGTTTGAAGGAGAAATCGATATTGAGAGATTCCGTGCTTTCTTGGATGCTAATTTGAAGACTGTATCACCGTATTTTCATGAATGCGGTTACTTAAAAGAAAGAGGCGGTCTGGGAACCATCATTAGCAATGCAGTTTCTCAGGCAGCGCAAGAAGTTTTTTTGGCCTGCGAATGCGGAGCAAAGAAAAAGAGCATGGCAACTATTTGTATCAGGTCTGACATCAGCAACCCGGGTTCCGGGAGAATACAGTATTTTGTTGATGCCACGCATCGAGGGTTCTTGATTGATGGCCGTGCTGCAGGATTTCTTGCACATGGCTGTTTGATTAAGACAGCCCCTATCATGCAGGCGGCGATAGAATATTATTTAAAAAACGTAGCTAGTCAGACGAAATAACGAAACAAAAGAATCAAAAATGACAGGGGAGGAAGTAACCATGTTTTGTCCTAATTGTGGCACAAAAGCGTTAGACAATGCGGAGTTCTGCCAGAGCTGCGGAGCAAAGCTGATTGGTGACGCTGTAGACAGAAAACAGCCAGAAACGAGTACTTGGCAGACACAAACACAGCCGGGGCGACATCCAACCGGCGCACCGGAAAAAAAGAAAAGAAAAAAATGGCCGATTATTCTCGGCATAGCAGGAGTGCTTTTATGCCTGCTGGTTATACTGGTTGTCATGGGAGGAAGTGACAGTTCCAAGAATCAGTCACAGGAAAATTCCACAGGCGTGGATCTTTCAGAAACTTATACAAAAGAAGAAGAATCTACAGAAACCTCTGTTACAGATGATGCCGCTCTGGGAAGTGATTTGCTTCAAGGGTATAGAATATTGATTGGAGAGACACAAACCATTGAGGATGGGTTTAATGGAAGTTTTGAAGTGACGTTGGACTACATTGAACTTGCGGACGTATGGCAAGGGGAAGATTTTATAGTGGGCGCCTATGCTGTATATCCGGAGCAAGACAACGTTTTTCTCTGTGCAGGAGTGACAATAAAGAATATCGGAAAGAAAGAAGGAACAGTATTATCTGCATGGAATACATTGTGGTATGATGGGGAGTATGAATTTAGAATGAGCCATCAAGCTGGGAATGATATGAATATCCCGCCAATGTCTGCGCCGGAGACAGTAGTATATGCTTTCCAGATTCCGGTCAGCGCGGTTGAATCTGATAAATCGCTTGTTCTTAATATTGGCAATGGCGGCGGAAGCGATGGCCAAGGACTCTTCTTTGTCATCAGAGAGGAATCGGCCGGCAATGTTTCTATTCCGGAGGCAGGTACGCAGCAGACTTACGGAAACGAATATATGTTCGATATTTGGAATCTTGCAGGGGAATATGAAGGCGACGTGATGCCGTATTCCGCAATGTATATTAATATTTATAGCAGCCCTGAAGGCGATATAGTTGGCAACTATAACATTACATTCCCGAAAGCCGGTATCGAAAATAAAGGTGAATTGCGCAGAGATGGCGATAAAGCGTTTTCGCTCATTTCAAACGGAACAGTGAATGGAACGATTGAGGTGATCAGTGAGGTAATAGGCGAAATCGTAGTCCATTATATTAATTACACGCAAGAAGCTCTGGAATATAATTATTATATGTATACAGCATATCCGCTGCCATAATGTTTAGGAATATCAAAAGAGAAGCTGTCACAATCTCCCCTGTTTGATTGTGGGCTTCTTTTTTGTATAAAAATTTCTCTTTCGGAAAAAATAGGAATGCATAAACCGGTGCGGACGGCACGGCGAAGCAGGAATCAAACAGAAATCGGAGAGAAAGGGAAAAAACAGATATGAGAAGGAATGGATTAGGCAGTATGAAAAAAGAACGCATTACCATGGTGGTATCTTCCGCCTTTGTGCTGGCGGCGCTTACGATGACGGGCATTTACATGAATCGGGACAACAAGGCGGCCATAGACAAGGGATACACGGTGGATTTTGGCGCCCTTGAGAAAAGCGCGGACGAGAAGTTTGACCAGATTGCGCAGCGCAGGCAGGAGGCGGAAAATAGCAAAGAGGCGGCTCCGGACGGCACCGGTGCAGGCGGGATGGCAGAGGGCGCAGGCCGGACTGCGCAGGATGCGCCGATGCGAGTCGCCTTAAATGACACGATGGACGATGCCTTAGCGGAATCATTCGCGGGAAGCGCGGACCAGACTGTACAGGATGCGCCGGTTAGCCCGGCAATGCCGGAGGAGATGGCGGAGGATGCCCTGCAGACGGGAAATGCTCCGCTGGAGCAGGAAGCCGCTGTGCAGGCGGTTTCGGGCAGCAAGCCGGCGGCGGAGCGGGAGCTGCACTTTACGAAGGAGGGCGCCCATGTGCCCATCTACGGGGATGTGCTGATGGCCTACAATATGGAGGAAACCGTTTACTTTAAGACGCTGCAGCAATACCGCCGCAATCCCGCCGTCCTCTACTCCGCGCAGCCGGACGTGGAAGTCTTTGCCTGCGCCGAGGCAAAAGTTCTGGAGGTCTCTCGGGACGCGAAGTTGGGCAATCAGCTGGTCTTGGACTTGGGTGACGGCTATCAGGCAACCTACGGGCAGCTTAAGAATATACAGGTGTCCAAAGGCTCCTATGTGGAGGCCGGGGAAGTGATTGCCGAGGTGGACAATCCCACGAAATATTACAGCGAGGAAGGCTGTAACCTCTATTTTGAACTGCGGCAAAACGGGGCTGCGGTAAACCCGGGTGACTTCTTTTAACAGCGGAACTGTTGCGGACATGGCAAAACCGTGGTAAGATAATATTAAACTTTGGATGCCATGGAGGGTTGGAGTCGGTGAGAAAGGCTGCGCTTTGTTTTATCATCTGTCTGGCGGCTGTGTTGGGCGGCTGTGGGAATGAGGACTTCCCCGGCGCGGCCGGGATGTCCTTTGCCATGGAGGACGCCCCCATAGTGGACTATGCCGTGCCGGAAAGCACCCCCAATATTTTGGTGAACAGGCGCGGCTATCTGTCCGGCGGCGCGAAGGAAGCAGTCGTGAAGGGCAGCCGTCTGCCTGAGGAGTTTAGGCTGGTGGACGCAGGCACGGGGGAAGCGGTTTACGAGGGGTGGATTGCCGGGGTGCAGTACGATGCGCAGGCCGGGATTTATGTGGGATATGCCCCTTTCCATGAATATGAGCGGGAGGGGAGTTACTATCTGGAGTGCGATTATATTGGCCGCTCCTATGCTTTTGCGCTGGAGGACGACTTTTACCGGAACCTGTTTTTGGAGCGGTATCGGGAGATGGCCAATGACTGTGTCGGTAATATGGCAACGGTTGCGGATATCATGTCGCTGCTGCGGGCGTATGAGTGGCAGGGGGATGCTTTTGGCGATGACAACGGGAACAGTGTGCCGGATGTGATGGAGCTTTTGTGCAAGTGGGTGGAGCGCATTGACTATGGGCAGATATCCAAGTCGGAGGGACAGGTTTACGCGGCGCTTTTGGCAAAATTCAGCTACCTGTACCAGAAGTATGACCTGGCTTTCGCAACGGAGTGCCTGCAGAGGGCTTCCGGCATTTTTTCCAAGACGTGGGACGGCGGGAAGGACGCGGGCAGCTTCCTCGCGCTGGCGGAGCTGTACCGCGCGGCGGGAAAGGATACCTACGGCAATCTGCTGTTGGAATACAAGGCTTCTTTTCAAGGTCAGGACAACTTGTTGGAGGAGTCCGATTATCTGTATGGCGCGATGACTTACATGGTGACAAGGCAGGCGGTGGATGTGGAGCTGTGCGCGCTTTTTATGGAGAAGCTTTTGGACATGGGGGAGGAGATTGGCGGAGATTACCGGGACATGATGCGTCCCGCAAACTCCGGAAGCGGCGGGGCGGAGGAGCTGTTAAGGAAAGTGGATGCGCTTTCCTGCGCCAACTATGTGCTGCAGAACTATCAGAACGACCGCATTCTGGAAGATTTGCTGAATTATCTGATGGGCGGCAATCTAAAGTCCGTGGATTTCTATGGGGAGCAGGGGGAGCGGCACAGGTATCTGCCCCTGCTGGCGCACTTGGCTTTGTTAAAAACAGAATGAAAAACCGTTAAGCGCGGTTTGCGGATGCGGAAGGAAAATTTCCTACATAAGGCGAATAGGATATAGTAAACGTATCGTTTGCGACAGGAGCAGGCATGGGTGCCGCTTGTGCGGCGGAATGAGAGGGAATATGAGGGTAGTGGTTTTGGCGGGAGGCACCAGCTCAGAGCGGGATGTCTCTTTGAGTTCCGGGAGCATGATTTACCGCGCCTTGAAGAAAAACGGGCATCAGGCGGTGCTTCTGGACGTCTATCTGGGGTATGAGGGTGACGCGGAGGGCATTTTCGCAAGGGAAGTGGATTGGGCGGCGCAGATAGGGAGCATTGCGGAGGAGAATCCGGATTTGGAGGCGGTGCGGGCGCTCAGAAAGGATGGGGGCAGGAGCTTTTTTGGCCCGAATGTGCTGGCCATCTGCCAGAGCGCGGACGCGGTCTTTATGGCGCTCCACGGAGCCAATGGGGAGGACGGCAAGATTCAGGCGTGTTTTGAGCTTTTGGGCATCCCGTACACCGGCACGGACTTTGTCAGCTCCGCAATGGCGATGGACAAGGGAATCTCCAAAGATATTTTCAGGGCGTGGGGGATTCCGACCCCGCAGGGCATCCGGCTTGGCATGGGGGAGCGGGAGAGCGGGCGGGTTCCCTATCCCTGCATCGTCAAGGCGTGCTGCGGCGGTTCGAGCGTGGGCGTGTGCATTGCCCGGGACGATGAGGAGTATGAGGCGGCAAAGAGGGAGGCTTTCCGATATGACAGGGAGGTCATCATTGAGCAGTACATAGAGGGCAGGGAGTTTTCCGTGGGCGTGATGGACGGGGAGGCGCTTCCCGTCATTGAGATTGCGCCCAAGGTGGGATTTTACGACTATAAGAACAAGTATCAGGCGGGCAGCACGGCGGAGACCTGTCCGGCGGAGCTGTCATCCGAGGATACCCGCAGG
>QLIP01068825.1_pt1 | contig 11708 bp, 10 predicted proteins | sample 1769771 | NCBI WGS metagenome assembly QLIP01 (sample SAMN09428762, study PRJNA476227) | Gut metagenome, whole genome shotgun sequencing project. | isolation source: cecum | host: Rhizomys sinensis | place: China: Jinsha town of Minqing, Fujian Province | collected 2013-09-23
ATGCGACCCCTGGCATTAACATTTTTGGGGGAACGAGGTCTTAAACAACAAGGGGTTGCAGGCAATAGGCCTGCAACCCCTTGTTGTTTAGTCTTACTGTTTGGGGGAGTCGAGTGTGGGGAGGAGCTTCTGGAGGATTAGTTGCGGCGAGATGCCGCGCAGGCAGTGGTAGTCGCCGCGCAGGCAGGGTTTGTTGCCGTAGATGGAACAGGGGCGGCAGGTCATGTCGAGCTGAACGGCATCGTCGATGCTCTGGTTGAACCCCATGAATCCGGCATAGGGGTGGGTGGCACCCCACAGGCTCACAGTCCGCAACCCTACCAGTGAGGCAAGGTGCATGTTGGCCGAGTCCATGGATAGCATCACATCGCAGTGGCTCAGTAATGAAAGCTCGTTACCCATCCCGATGGCGGCCTCTGCCATATTCGCCACGTGGTTGTATTTATGCGCAAGCAGTGCAATCTTAGCAGTTTCTTCCGGTCCGAATCCAAATATAAAGATTCGGGTATTGGGGAGCTCATTAAGCTGCGCCACCACCTTCTCGAGCAGGTCGAACGGATATATCTTGCCACGGTGCTGGGCAAATGGAGCCACTGCTACCCAGTATTCACCGGGCTGTTTGGGTGCGGTCACGGAGCTGAAGTCGAGGGTGTCCCCCTTGCCGCTGCCGAACAGAGAGTGGAAGGGGGTATTAAGTTTGAGTCCGGCATGATGAAACACTTCCTCATACCTTTTTACGGTCGACTTGAGTTGTATCAGCACCTTGTGGTGTTCGCGTGTGAGTCGTTTTTTGGCTACGCGACCCTTGTGGATGCTGTAGCAGCGCACACCGCGCAGGGTGAGCAGCGTGCGCAGCACCTTGGTGCGCAACACATCGTGCAGGTCCAGAAAGAGGTCGATTTTAAACCGCTTCATCAGCGAACTGGCCAGGCGCCACAGACCGTCGATGCCGCGGTAGTTGGCAAAATCCACGGTCACCACCTGCAGGTTGGCGGGTGGGTTGACAAACAGCTGCGCCTGATGCTTCTTGGTTATGAAGTAGAAGCGGTCGTCGGGATTTGACATGCAGGCGTCATAAACCACCGGAATGGTCATTGCCACATCTCCCAGCGCCGAAAAACGGCTTATTAAAATCGATCTTGATGCCATGCGCGTGGAGTATATTAAGCGTTATTCCCTTTGCCGTAAAGTACCGGATTGGTGGCAGGGTCGTTATAGAGCTTCATCTGGCGGTATACCTTCATATACTTGCGTCCGGCAGCAATGTCGGCAAGTAGTGCGTCGATGGCTGCGGTGAGGTCGCGGCGCTGTTCGAGGAGTACGTTGAGTTTGCCACGGCTCACGGCTTTGTGCTCTTCGCTGGCATCGGCGCGGTCGGCCTGTTCCTGCATGTGCCAAATCTTAAGGGCGAGAATCGACAGTCGGTCGAGCGCCCATGCCGGAGACTCGGTGTTGATGGTGGCGTCGGCGGCAGGTGTCACACCCTTGAAATACTCGCGAAACCAGCTGTCGATATCCTCGACCATGTCGGTGCGTACCTGGTTGGAGCGGTCAATGCGTCGCTTGAGTTCAAGAGCCTCTTTGGGGTCGATTTCTGGATCGCGGATTATATCCTCGAGGTGCCACTGCACGGCATCGACCCAGTTTTTGGCATAGAAGATGGCTGCAAGTGAGTCGGCGGGATACGGGTTGTTGCAGGGGGTGTCTACGTCGTCAAGTTTGTGGTAGTCGGCTACGCTGCGGTCAAATACGTCGTTACCCATCTCTGCCACCGGACGGTCGGCGGGGTGCTGACACATCTTGGTGCTTTCGTCGGCTTCAATAATTCTCATATCTTTATATGTTTCGTCTTCTTTACAAGTAAACTTATCGGCAATAATATCCATGACTGTTTAATAAGGTTAAGGATGTTGTTTAAACGGCTTTCTGTTTGAGGATGTTGTTTAAACGGCTTTCTTTATGGAGCGTTCTGTAACAATCGCCCAAATTTAAGCAAAAAAATTGACTTCCCCAAAGCCATACGGAAGAACGGGCGTCGCTTCGCATATTTTTGACGGGAGAACGGGAGAACGGGGGGCGCTTCGCATATTTTTGACGGGAGAACGGGGGGCTTCGCATATTTAAGACGGGGGAATGGGAGGACGGGGGGCTTCGCTTATTTAAGACGGGAGAACGGGAGGACGGGAGGCTTCGCTTATTTAAGACGGGAGAACGGGAGAACGGGGGGCTCCGCTTATTTTTGACGGGAGAACGGGAGAACGGGAGCGCTTCGCTTATTTTTGATGGGAGAACGGGGTGGCGCTTCGCTTATTTTTGATGGGAGGACGGGGGGCTTCGCTTATTTTTGACGGGAGAACGGGAGAACGGGAGCGCTTCGCTTATTTTTGATGGGAGGACGGGGTGGCGCTTCGCTTATTTTTGACGGGGGAACGGGAGGAGGGGGCGTTAATGCGCAGAGCTTTTAGTTCTGTGTGAGCCCAAAGGGCGAAAAGAGGCGCTTCCCGTCCTTCGCTCGCTGGCAAAAAAAACGGCTGGCAAAAAGCTAACTTACCAAACCACGGCCCGAATACCTCACAAAAATTGAGCTCTTTAAAAAAATGTAAAAAATAATTTGCAAAATTGTTTTTTTAAATATAACTTAGCGCTAACAAAATTGTTTAACACTTAAGTCAGACAAGTTTGTTATTACTTATTTGCTTTAAAGTCAGAGCAGTTTTTGCTTTCTAAGTAGTTTATTTTATGATTGATAAGGATATTGATAAGCAGGGTAGCGATGCGGAAGTGCAGCTTCCCAAGGGTGGAGACACGGAGTCGCAAGTTCCTAAGGGTGGCGATGCGGAGGTGCAACTTCCCAAGGGTGGCGACACGGAGTCGCAAGTTCCTAAGGGTAGCGATGCGGAAGTGCAGCTTCCCAAGGGTAGCGATGCGGAGGTGCAGCTTCTTAAGGGTGGCGACACGGAGTCGCAGCTTCTCAAGGGTGGCGACACGGAGTCGCAGATTTTGAGGGCGGCTGAGCAGGAGTTTCTTCAGAAGGGGTTTGCGGGTGCGCGTACTACCGAGATAGCCAAGGCGGCTGGTGTTACTCACGGGATGCTTCACTATTATTTCCGGACCAAGGAGAAACTGTTTGAAAAGATCCTTGCTGAAAAGATGGGTTTGCTCAAGTCTCTTATGGCGAAGTCGATTATCGAGAAAAAGCTCAGTTTGCAGGACCGTTTGCGCCGTGTGATTGAGGTGCATTTCGATTTCTTGGCTTCCAATCCGGGTTTGCCCCGTTTCTTTCTTGATGAGATTATTTCGAAGCCTGAACGGCGCGAGTTGCTCATGAATGGTTTGCGGCAGAATGCACCGGAGCTGGTGAATGCCTTTAAGCGTGATATTGAGAAGGGTGTCGAGGAGGGTGTCTGTCGTCCGGTGGACCTTCGGTTGCTCTTTATCAATATTGTGTCGCTCAATGTTTTCCCGTTTTTGGCGGCTCCGCTTCTTGATGGTATGTTTCCCGAGTTTATGGAGAACCGCGAGGAGTATATCGAGGGGTTGAAACGTGAGAATTTCGAAACTATCTGGCGCAAAATAAGTCTTAAATAACTTTAGCTCTGGGGGATTGAGGTCTAAGACTCAGGATGTATTTCAAGTTAAAAACTGCTCTATAAAAATTTCATATCATGCGACAAAAACTCATGCTTTTTGCAATTCTGGTATGCTCAGGAGTTGCTGGCGCCCTTCCACGGGTCACTCTGCAGGAGTGTCTTGACAGTGCTGCGGTAAATTATCCGCTGATACGCAAATATCGGTTGATGAGCGAGTCGTCGGCACTCAGTCTGCAGGAAATAAACAGTGGTTGGCTTCCCCGCGTGTCGCTGACGGCTCAGTCGACATGGCAGAATGCGGTTCCCGAATTTCCGGCTAAGTTGACCTCAATGATGAGTCAGATGGGTGGCGAGCTAAAAGGTATCCCCCATTGGCAATATCGTGCCGGGGTGGAGGTAAATCAGACGGTGTGGGATGGGGGAGCCTCTGTCGAACGGCGAAATGTGGAGACGGCCTCCGAGGCGTTGCGGCGTGCGAGCCTGGATGCCGATATGTATGCCATACGCCAGCGGATTGCAGACCTGTACTTCGGGTTGCTGCTGATGCGCGACCAGATGGCTCAGTCGCGGACCACGCACGCATTGCTTGTTGCCAATCTGGAAAGGGTGCGTGTACTTGTCAAGGGTGGTGCAGCGTTAGCGTCGGATGCGGACATGATTGAGGCACAAGCCTTGTCGCTGCAACAGCAGATAGTGCAGGCCGAGAATGTAGCCGAGGGGTATGCACGTGTATTGGAGATGTTTACCGGCATTGATATAGCTCGTGTTGAGCTGACACTCCCTGATGCAACAGTTCCGACCGACCTTACCCCTAACCGTCCGGAGCTTGCTGTTTTCGGGTTGCGTCAGGGGCTCAACGATGCTTCCCAACGACTCAGCGATACGGCGCTCTACCCTAAAATCGGGTTATTCGTGCAGGGGTTTTACGGTAATCCGGGGTTGGACAGCTTTAAGAGTATGTCGCAGTCTGGTGGCTCGTGGAACATGCTCGGTGGTTTGAAGGCGAGTTGGAACATAGATGCGTTCTATACCCGCAACTCGGTGCGTCGCCGGACTCAACTCAGCAACCTTATCCTCGAGACTGAGCGGGATGCTCTGCTGCAGAGTTTGAATACGCAGGGGGCACAGCAGCTTGCCGCCATCCGTGGGTTGCAGCGTGTGGCAGAGTCGGATGCGCGCCTTGTCGAACTCCGGGGCAATGTGCGCCGTGTAGCAGAGTCCAAGTTGCAGAATGGTGTTATCGATGCCACCGACCTCCTCTCTAAAATCACCGACGAGAATATAGCTCTCCTCAATGCAAGTTATCACTCCATACAGATAGCGCAGGAAATTTTCAGACTTAAAAACACTCTAAATATAAAGTAACATGAAACCGATATCCATACTTCCCCTTGCTGTGCTGTTGATGGCGGCAGGGTGTAAGGAGAAACCCGACTATGATGCCACCGGTATCTTCGAAGCCACTACTGTAACCGTGTCGGCCGAGACTCCCGGCAAAATTCTGTGGCTTGCTCCGGTGGAGGGGGACACCGTAGTGGCAGGGGAGACCCTGGGGCAGATAGACACCACGACGCTGGTGTTGCAGCAGAAGCAGATAGCGCGTCAGCAGGCTGCACTGCAGAGCAATACCCCCGATACAAGGGCGCAGGGGGGTCCCCTGCGGTCGCAGATTGAGCACGCCCGCGTCAATGTGGAGCGTATTGAGGCTCTCTATGCGCAGGGGGCAGCTACGCAGCAGCAGCGCGACGATGCCCGCGCGCAGTTGCGCACTCTCGAGAACCAGTTGCAGGGGTTGCTTTCCACCCTTGGCAACAGCCGCAGCAATATCACCGACAATGCCGGTGCCATGCAGTATCAGCGTGAGCAGGTCGAGGTGCAAATTGCCAAGAGCCGCATCACTTCACCCATGACAGGTACCATACTTGCCAAGATGGCGCAACCCGGTGAGTTTGCCACTGCCGGTAAACCTCTTTACCGCATAGCCAACCTCAACGAGGTGTACCTGCGGGCATACTTCACTGTTCGCCAGCTTGCCGATCTTAAACTGGGGGATAAGGTGACAGTAATTGCCGACTATGGTGACAATGTTACCCGCCAGTACCCGGGCACGGTGAGTTGGATTGCGCAGGAGAGCGAGTTTACCCCCAAGTCGATTCAGACACCCGATTCACGTGCCAACTTAGTGTATGCCGTGAAGATAGCTGTTAAGAACGACGGTAATATCAAGCTCGGTCAGTATGGGGAAGTCAGACTCAAATAGCAGCAACTGCCACTCGTCGGCAGCCATAAAGGTAGATGGTGTTACCAAGCGGTTTGGTGGTGTCACGGCTCTCGACAGCATTTCGCTTGAGGTGGCTCCCGGCGAACTGTTCGGACTCATCGGCCCCGACGGAGCCGGGAAGAGCACGCTGTATCGCATTCTCACCACTCTCGAGCGTCCCGACAGCGGGGTGGCACTGGTGGGAGGGTTTGACACAGTGCAGCAGTACCGTGATATACGCCGCTCCATCGGATATATGCCTGAACGGTTTTCGCTATACGGTCACCTGACGGTGCAGGAGAATCTTGAGTTTTTTGCATCGATATTCGGTGTGAAGGTGGCAGACAACTATGAACTTATAGCCCCTATCTTTTCGCAACTGGAGCGGTTTTCCAATCGTCGTGCCGCTGCACTATCGGGGGGGATGAAGCAGAAGCTGGCGCTGAGTTGTGCATTGATTCACCGACCGGAAATATTGCTGCTCGACGAGCCCACCACCGGTGTGGATGCCGTGTCGCGTTCCGAATTCTGGAATATGCTCGCAGGTCTGCGCCGGCACGGGATAACGATAATGGTTTCGACCTCATATATGGACGAGGCGGAGCGGTGCGACCGTCTGGCGCTTATCGACAGCGGGAGGATACTTGCTGTCGATACCCCCGCCGGGCTCAAGTCCTCACTCACCGAGCAGCTGTATGCCGCTTCCGCCACCGATATGTTCGGGTTGCTGACCGCACTTCGCGGTCTCGCCGGGGTTAGGGAGTGCTATACCTTCGGGGCGGTCATTCACATTGTGGCAGGCTCCGGGTTTGATGCCGCTGAGGCTGAACGCTCACTGCATCGTCTGGGGATTGCTGATGCAATTGTCCGCAGGACCGACGGGGAGATAGAAGATGTATTTATTATGCTTATGCAAAAAACAGGAAAATGACAGGAGAGTGTGCACCAATATCCATCTCGGTGAGAAACCTCACCAAGAAGTTTGGCAACTTTACGGCGGTGGATAATATATCGTTCGACGTCCGGAAAGGGGAGATATTCGGGTTTCTCGGTGCCAACGGGGCGGGGAAGACTACCGCCATGCGGATGCTGTGCGGACTCAGCATCCCCACGTCTGGCTCCGCCACGGTGGCAGGGTATGATGTGGCGCGGAATCCGGAGGAGGTGAAACGGCACATCGGGTACATGAGTCAGAAGTTTTCGCTGTATCAGGAGTTGACTGTTGAGCGCAATCTGAAACTCTTTGCCACCATCTACGGGATGTCTAATCGCGAGATTGCCGAGCGCTCCGAGTTGCTTTACCGCGAACTTGACATGGGGGAGATGCGTCATTCGCTGGTGCGCGACCTCCCGGTGGGGTGGAAGCAGAAGCTGGCATTTTCCGTGTCTACGATACACCGTCCGGATGTGGTGTTTCTCGACGAACCCACCGGTGGTGTCGACCCGATGGCGCGCCGCAAGTTCTGGGAGTTGATATACAAGGCGTCGGCATCCGGCATCACGGTGTTTGTCACCACTCATTACCTTGACGAAGCGGAATACTGTCACCGTGTGTCGGTAATGGTGGACGGTGCCATCAAGGCTCTCGATACCCCGCAGGCGCTGAAGCGTCAGTATGGCGCCCAGACCATGGACGAGGTGTTTCGCCGCATTGCTGCCACCGCTACCCGCACCGAGTAGTAAGCCCCTTGGCATTAATATTTTTTGGGGAACGAGGTCTAATCAACTTGCTTTAAGATTATGAATACCTTTTTATCGCTTATAAAGAAAGAATCGCTGAGCATACTGCGCGACCCGCGTACCATGCTCATCAACATGGTGATGCCTGTGATTCTGCTGGTGCTTTTCGGGTTTGCGATATCGACCGAAGTGCGCAATGTGCGTGTTGCCGCTGTGGTTGTGCAGCACAACGACACTACACGCACCATCCTGGAGAGGTTCCGCACCAACCCTTATTTCGACTTCAAGGGGTTGGCGACCTCCGCACAGATTGACCCCCTGATGCGGGGTGGCAAGATTGACGCTGCCGTGGTGTTGCGGCAGGGTGGAGCGGGGCTGGAAAGCCAGATTATTGTCGATGCCTCCAATTCGGTGATTTCGCAGAGTGCCGTCTCATATATACGCTCGGTGTTGTCGCAGGGGGGCGCCTCGCTCCCTGTCACGATTCGCACCCTCTATAACCCGGAACTAAAAAGTTCGTATAATTTCGTCCCCGGCATCATGGGTATGATATTCATACTGGTGTGTGCAATCATGACCTCGGTGTCGATTGTGTCCGAAAAGGAAAACGGTACCATGGACCTTCTGCTTGTCTCCCCCGTCCGCCCCATTACTATAATCTTAGGTAAGCTTATCCCTTACTTTGTGCTTTCATGCATGATACTGTCGATAATGCTGACCATGGGGTATACGGTCCTGGGATTGCCTCATACCACGCAGATAGTGCATATAATATGGATTACGCTGGTCTATGTGGTGCTGTCGCTGTCGATAGGGTTGCTGGTATCGACCGTAGTGCAGACGCAGGTGTCGGCGCTGGTTATGTCGGCCATGATGTTTATGGTGCCGGTGCTTATGTTTTCGGGTATGATTTATCCGGTCGATAATATGCCGCAGCCGTTGCAGTGGTTTTCATGTATCGTGCCGGCAAGGTGGTATATCTCGGCGATACGCAAACTTATGATACAGCAGTTGCCGTTGGGGGGGGTGGCACGCGAAGCCGCTATACTGTGCGGGATGACGGTGCTGCTCATCACCGTAGCCATAAAAAAATTTAAGTCAAAGCCGTAATAGCGAATGTTTATGAAACTCAGTTCGTTAAGAAATAATTTGCGTATATTGCGTGCGCTGTTGCTGAAGGAGGTGCTGTTGATGCGGCGCGATCCTATGGTGCCCCGTATCATGATTATGATGCCGGTGGCGGTGATGTTGTTAATGCCGCTCGTAGCCAGTTTTGACGTGAAGAGGGTTGGTGTTGCGGTGGTTGATAACTCCAACTCCCTGTTGGCGCGGCGCATCGTTGCAGATATGAGTGCTTCGGAGTGGTTGGTGGTCGACACGGTTACCCCATCCTATCAGGTGGCAATGAACGCTCTCGAAACCGGGGATGCCGACCTGATAATGACTCTTCCTGCCGAGCTTGAAACACGCCTCGGCAAGTTGGATATTGCCACAAACGGGGTTAATGCCATCAAGGGGTCGTTAGGAGCCCAGTATGCGGCTCAGTCGGCGGCGATGACCATAAAGGGGTGGCAGGCTCAACAACGGGGTGAGCCCAGTGGCGCCATGCCGGAAATTTCGGTAATCAACATGTATAACGCAACGCAAAACTACCGGTTTTTCATGATCCCAGCCCTGCTCGGTATTCTGCTGATTATGATATGCGGCAACCTTCCGGCTCTGAACCTTGTCAGCGAAAAGGAGCGTGGCACCATCGAGGCTATGAATGTAACCCCTGTGGGTAAATTCACCTTTGTGCTCTCAAAACTGATACCCTTCTGGGTGGCGGGAATCCTGATTTCGGCAGTCGGAATATTGATAGGGTGGCTGGTATACGGGATTACACTCGAGGGGAGTCTATGGGCGGTGTTGCTCGTCACGATACTTTTCAGTTTACTGATGTCGGGGTTTGGAGTGACGGTAGCAAACCGGTCGTCGACCATGATGCAGTGTATACTGGTAATGTTTGCCATCATTATGATATTTCAGCTTATGGGTGGGCTTTTCACACCGATAGGGTCGATGCCAGAGTGGGCGCAGGCCATAACCTATGCGGTCCCAACCCGCTACTATATCGACATAATGAGAGGGGTATTCCTGAAAGGCTCTACCGTCTCCGACCTCGCCTTTGAATTCATAATGCTTACCGCCTTAGCCCTTCTGCTCTGCCTCCTTGCCGCCCTCACCTACCGCAAAAAATCATAAGTAGTTTTTTTGAGTGGTCCATGTGTATTCTGTATCTAAGCTATCTTTCTTTCTCAATTATCCATCCGGTTAATGTACGTGTTTTTTTCGAGAAGTTAGCGCCTATCTTAAAAATGGTACGGGTATCACCAGTATATTTGTCGGTATATCCTTTATCATCAATCTGAGCAATAGCACGTTTGGGTGTAGAATTTACCTTAAATTCCAGAATATAAATAAAGCGTCTTGTTTCAATGGTCATATCAATTCTTCCTCTTGTAGTGTTGATTTCACTCTGTACATTGAGTCCTATGGCCATTGAAATTGTGTACATAAGAAGATTAAAATGCTTTTCCGTGGCATTTGCATCTATCTGGGGATATGTATATTGCGATAATGCATACTTAAAAAGTTGCATCATTCCATCCGCATCTCCCTTTTGAACACAACCAAGAACCTTATCAGCGCTAAACCTATTCCCGGAATCGTTTCCTATCGTTACTGCAAGGAGGTTATTAAAGAATCCTGAAGAGACTTCCTTATTCGGGAATCCAAGAGTATAAAGTTGCGTGTCAGGACTATATTCTTTTATAGTAAGATACCCAGCCTGATATAGAAGCGCAATTACGTTATCGGGAGTTTGATTGACTCCTAATAGCCCACTTTTGCTGACTTGAACATCTGAAAGACTTAAAAAATCATAGTTGCTTCTTTTCATTTCTCTAACAAGATAGAGGGAAGTTCCAGATGCAAACCAGTAATTATCGAATGCCATTTCAGCAAATGCACAAATCACGCTAAATGGATTGTATATATTTTCACCCTCAGCAGCAAACCGGTAACCATCATAATGGATTTTGAACTGTAAGGCAGTCTCAGGTATTGAGATGCCGTTCCTGTTTGCAAATACGCTCATATCTTCCGCAAAATATTCAGCCATTTCAGTCTCGGAAATACCACATAGCGAATTATATTCTGGATTCAGTGAAATATCTCGAAGATTGTTGAGACCCGAGAAAATGTTTACATGGCTAAATTTGGTAACACCAGTAATCATGACGAAGCGAATATGTTCCGCACTCTCTTTTATGCATCCGTAGAAACTACGAAGTAGACGACGGACGCCACTATGAAGGTCATCATCATCATGATGCGTATCAAGCATTGGTTTGTCATACTCGTCAATCAACACTACAACTTTATTGCCATATTTTCGATGTGCGCTGCGTATAAGGTTAAAAAATCGGATGTCTGGTTCATCCTCATTCTGTGGAATATCAAGAATAAATTCATTATCTTTTAAGATGTTGTTCAAATGCCTCTCAAGCGCAGAAACACTGCTAAAGTCTTTACCACCCATGCTGAGATGGACAACCGGATAGGTAATCCACTCCTTTTCAAGTGACTCAATAGCTAATCCCGCAAAAAGTTCTCGACGCCCCTCAAAATAAGCTCTAAGTGTAGATAACATAAGACTCTTTCCAAATCGACGTGGTCGGCTCAGAAAGTAAAAGTCAGTATCGTGGGTAAGTTTATAAATTAATGCAGTCTTATCTACATACAAGTTTTTCTTTTCCCTAATATTGGAGAAGGATGAATCGCCCACAGGATACCTTCCAAGAGTAAAAGAGCTGTTGTTGATATTATTCATAACTCAAACGGGGGCTTGAATGCCGTTTCTGTTGCAAATATAAATAATTAAATGCTAAATAGCAACAAAGTAAGTTTTCTCATTTTATACATTATAGAAATCGGGAGATACCTTGCCGATGTCTTGTTCCTTTTTTAAAACATTGTTGAAGAGGTTCTTTTTGCAGGTTTACATTTTTTTACTAACTTTACCGAAAATCAGATTCCACCTCGATACAGACACTTCGGTTCTGTGGGTTCAGTCGGTCACGAGTTGCTTCGCGCCGGAGCCCACGGAGTTTCGGGAGGGTTGGTAAGTGCACTCA
>QLIP01067389.1_pt1 | contig 11661 bp, 10 predicted proteins | sample 1769771 | NCBI WGS metagenome assembly QLIP01 (sample SAMN09428762, study PRJNA476227) | Gut metagenome, whole genome shotgun sequencing project. | isolation source: cecum | host: Rhizomys sinensis | place: China: Jinsha town of Minqing, Fujian Province | collected 2013-09-23
TTTTCATTCTACTTAGCTGGGGGAGATTCGAGCGGGGAGATTAGAAGGGGAGCTGCATGGTGGCGCAGTGGAGGGAGCCGTGCTGCTTGATGAGAGTGAGGCAGGGGACGGGTATCACTTCGTGGTCGGGGAAGGGTACGCGCACCATCTGGCAGGCAAGCTCATCGTTGAGGGGCTGATTGTAGGTGGGCATGAATATCTTGTCGGGGGTGACAAGGTAGTTTGCGTATGATGCGGGGAGACGCTCTCCATCTTCGTCATATATTGGGTCGGGGAGGGGAAGCTCGACCAGGTTGTATGGGTCCCCTTCGGGGTTGCGGAAGAGTGTGAGCTGGGCTCGCATCTTCAGCAGTTCCTCAAAGTGTGGGTCGTCAATGTTGCGGCATGCGGTGAAGAGGATGGTGTTGCCCGGGGCAATGCGACACAGTGTGTCGATATGCGAGTCGGTGTCGTCGCCGGCAAGTGCGCCATAGTCAAGCCACAGCACATGTTCGGCACCGAGGCGGCGTGCCAGCACTTCGTTGATTTCCTCTTTACTTTTCCCACCGTTGCGGTTGGGGGAGCAGAGGCAGCGGGTGGTGGTGAGGATGGTGCCGCGTCCGTCGCTTTCGACAGATCCCCCCTCCAGGGTGAAGTCGCGGTTGTTTTTGCATTTTACCTCACCGAAGAATCCGGCAGCGTCGAGATTCATATTCACAAGATTGTCGCGGTCGGATGCAAATTTGAGTCCCCAGCCGTTGAAGCCGAAGTCGAGTGCACGCAGGTTGCCGTCGGACTCAACCGTGAGAACACCGTAGTCGCGTGTCCAGGTGTCGTTATATTCCATCTCAACAAGCTGCAGGTTTTGCTGGTTGCAGTTGGCAAGAAGCTGCTCGGCTTCCGCTTTGTCGGTGGTAAGCACAGCAGCGCGAACGCCGGCGTTGGTGAGTGCTTCAATAATGATGCGATACTGCTCGCGAGCCTCGTCAAGTATGTAGCTCCAGTCGGTATGCTGTTCGGGGAGAGCGAGGAGCACAGTGTCGCATTTCTCCCATTCGGCGATAAATCTGATATTCTTCATAATTAAGGATGGCTTTGCATTCAGGATGCTTTGCATTCAGGATGCTTTGCCATTAAGATGCTTTGTCAATAAGATGGTTTGCCGGTGAAATTGGGCAAATGTCACATCAAAAGTAATAACAATTTTTTGAATGTTAAAGCGAAAAGAATTTTTTTTATTAAATTCGCAAAATATACGTCTGAATGGGCAGCGCTACTGCAAAAGAGCGCAGAACAGTTGTCGGACTACAGGCGTTGAAAATAAAAGTTAACGGCACCGGCAATCATGGTGCGAAAAGGTAATAACAGAATAAAAATCAACTTCATTTTAAGATTCGTAAATAAGTTTAAACAACTTCGATATGCAAAACAATAGAACAGCAAAGGAATTTGAGGAAATAAAGGGTGTATGTCGAGATATTTTTGAGAAAAAGCTCAAGGATTACGGCACCTCGTGGCGTGTGATGCGCCCGTCGAGTCTCACCGACCAGATTTTTATCAAGGCACGTCGCATCCGCTCGCTCGAGGAGAAAGGGGTGGAGGCTGCTGCCGTCAATGAGGGTATTGAGCCTGAATTCATAGGGATTGTGAATTATTGTGCCATAGCATTGATTCAGCTGGAGCTGGGTCCCGGCGAACCGTTGCCTGCCGAGAGGGCGCTTGAGCTGTACCGAGCCAAGATTGACGGTGCCACCGCGTTGATGATGAACAAGAATCATGATTATGATGAGGCTTGGCGCGAAATGCGGGTTAGCTCGTTTACCGATATCATCCTGCAGAAGCTGATGCGCACCAAGGAGATTGAGGACCATAACGGGAAAACCCTCATAAGCGAAGGTATAGATGCTAACTATATGGATATGATAAACTATGCAATCTTCGCGCTTATCAAGATTCGTTTCGCGTAGCAGCGAACGGTGGTGGGTGAGGGGTATCACCTGGGTGGTGCGCATTTTTACCGGTGCGGTGTTTCTGCTGTCGGGGTTTGCCAAGGGTGTTGACCCGTGGGGAACTGTTTACAAGATACAGGAGTATCTCAATGTGCTGGGGATGCATGACTTTTCGGGGGTGGCTGTTCCGACGGCATTTCTGCTCTGCGGAGGGGAATTCCTAATCGGGGCTTTCCTGTTTTTAGGGTGTTTCCGTCGCGGGAGTGCGGTATGTTCATTTGTTGTGATGTGCTTTATGCTCCCGTTCTCGGCATGGATTGCTCTTGCTAATCCGGTAAGTGACTGCGGTTGCTTTGGGGATGCGGTGGTGCTCAGCAACACCGAAACTTTCTGGAAAAATGTACTCTTGATATTATGCACCGCATGGCTGGTGCTCTATAACCGCAAGGCGCATTGGGTTATTACACCTGCGCTGCAGTGGTTTGCCGCTGTTGCACTGTCGCTGTTTATCTTTTATGTGGAGTATACGGGGTATGCCAGTCAGCCGTTTGTAGATTTCCGTCCGTACAAGGTTGGGAGTGCGTTGATGGGTGCCCAGAGTGAGGGTGATGAACCTGAATACGCATTTGTTTACGTCAAGGATGGGGAAGAGCGGCAGTTCGCGCTCGATTCGCTTCCCGACGAAAGTCAGGGATGGGTGTACAAGGACCGTGTGATGCTGTCGGCGCCCGAAGTTTCGGGAAAGCTTGGTGTCGGGAATCTCCACCTTTGGGATGGTGATGCGGATGTAACTTCCGATGTCCTTTCGGCTCAGGGGAAGATGATATTGCTCACCGTACCGGATGTGGATCATAGTTCGCCGGCATCGGCATGGAAAATCAATGCACTTGCCGACCGTGCTGCACGCACCGGAGCGCAGTTTGTGGCTGCCGTGAGCGGCAACAGCGCCAGCATCGAGGCTTGGCGCGATGCCACTGCCGGTGACTTCGGAATCTATACCGCCGACGACACCGCGCTTAAGGAGATGGTGCGCGGCGAGCCTGGAGTGGTTGAGATTGAGGATGGCAGCATAGTGTGGAAGAGTACACTGAAGAATGTTGACGGGGATGAGGTGAACGATAGTGCCAACGATGCACTTCCGCTCGATGAGCTAACCTATCTCCCTCCCCGTGTGCGCAATCTACCGATGGTGACATTACTGCTGTCGGCAGTCCTGGCATTTCTGATGCTGTTGTCGTTTTCGACCAAGCTGCCGTTTGCCCAGCGCATCAAGAGGCGCGAGGAGCGGATGAAGCGGGTGCAGGCAGAACGAAAGGCTCTGCATAAACTGCACCGCGCAGAGCAGCGTCGCAAGGGAATACGACACTTGCGGGCTATTCGTGGTGGTAAGGCTCGTGATTAAGGATTGTCATGGCGCGATACAGCTGCTCGGTGAAGAAGAGGCGCACCATTTCGTGGTTGAAGGTCATCTTTGATAGCGATATCTTGCCGTCGGCACGGTCGTAGACAGCTTGCGAAAATCCGTAGGGTCCACCGACTGCAAAGATAAGTCGCTTGCGGCCGCTGAGCATCTGCTTTTCCATCCAGTTGGCAAATTCGAGCGAGCGGAACTCTTTGCCCCGTTCGTCGAGGAGAATAAGCAGGTCGGCGGGTGTGATGCCGGCAAGAATCTTCTCCCCTTCGGCAATTTTCTGCTTCTCTTCGGTCATGCCTGAAGTGCGCTTTACGTCGGCGATTTCAACTATTTTATAAGGAATGTAATGCTTAAGGCGGGAAAGATATTCATCTATTCCCGCCTTAACGTATTTTATGGTGGTCTTGCCGACCACTGAGAGGATTATTTCCATGTTTGCTTTAATTTGATTTTTAACCTTCGGCATGCGCCATCGGCACAGTGCTTTGGACGAGGTGAGGAGGGGTGCGCGGCTATTTGAATGTGTCGGGGAGGTCGTTTTCGTAGAGGATGGTGTCGCCGGGGGCAAGGAAGGTGTGGAGCAGTGCCTGGGCATCGTTGAAGGTGGCAACGGTGTGGAGGTTGCTGGTGTTGAAGTCGGTAGATTTGACTCCGTCCACGAGTGCCTCGCGGTTGTATTCTCCTACTATGATTGCAACGTCGAGGTTATTGCCGATGTGCTGACCGAGTACGCGGTTGAGGTTGTACTGTTCGTCGCCGAGTTCAATCATACCGGGGGTGATGATTATTCGTTTGCCGCCGGTGAACTGAGCCAGAACGTCGACAGCCATCTTGGAGCCTGCCGGGTTGGAGTTGAATGCATCGTCAATGATTGTTACCCCGCCAGGAGTCTGCTTGATGCTGAGGCGGTGTTCAACACGCTCAATAGATGCCACGGCATAGCGAATCTTGTCCGGTTCGACGCCGAGTGCAACCGAGATGCAGACAGCGGCAAGGATGTCGGAAACGTTACACTCTCCAAGCAGTTTGGTCTGTAGGGGGAGGCGGAATCCGTCGGGACCAACCACATCAAACGATGTTCCCGAAGCGGAGTATTTCACGTTTTCGGCGCGGTAATCGGCCGGGGCGGGTGAGGTGACTGCGTAGCGTACGCATTTCACGTTCTCAACCTTGCGGTCGGCACAGAGTTCGAAGTCGTTGTTTACCACTGCAAGACCATCTGTGGGGAGGGCATCGACAAGTTCGAACTTGGTGCTCTGTACGTTTTCGACCGATTTGAAGGTTTCGAGGTGCATCGGGCCCACTGCGGTGACGATACCCATTTCAGGGTGAACTATATCGCATATCTCTTTGATGTCACCGAGCTGTTTTGCCCCCATTTCGCAGATGAACACCTCGTTGTATGGTTTGAGGTACTCGCGGATGGTGCGTACCACACCCATGGGGGTGTTGTATGAGCCGGGTGTCATGAGAACATCATATTTTTCGGAGAGTATACGGTGCAGATAGTGCTTGGTGCTTGTCTTGCCATATGAGCCGGTGATCCCTACGATGCGTAGTCCGGGCATAGAGGCAAGGATGCGCTTTGCATCATTGATAAAGCTCTGGTTAATCTGCTTTTCGACCGGGATTAGCAGGATGTCGGCAAGGAGCATCGGCACCCAGGAGAATGCTGTGACAAGGAAGATGCCGCTAAGCGCCACCGAGATGCCGAGGTGGGTGTAGAGGTATGTAGCACCAGGGGTGAGTGAGATGATTGCGGGCAGGGTAATGGCCAGTGCAATGATGGCGGTGAGAGAATATAGACGCCACACGCGCTTGGTGAACACCAGCGGTTTTTTATATTTCTTACGCATCAGCATCACTACCTTTACCACCGCGTATGCTGCAGCGATGAGTGGAGCTGTAGGACCTGGAAGAAGCGATGACATAAGCACAAACAGCAGGGCAATGTCGGCAAGGCGCCATGCCGGAAGGATGTTGGGGCGCAGCCATCGCCAGAAGCGCGAGATGCGATATGAGTTTTGCTGGAACATCTGAATATCATACTTGAAATTCAGAATCATGTAGATAATGCAGATCAGATAGATTGCAATGGAAAGAAACGTCATTGTTATTTCGGTATTTTTAATGAGGTTGTAAATGTGGTGGCGACTACTTGGTGAGGAATGCGCAGAGGACAGCGCGGAACCCCATCGGGTTGTCGAGGAAGGAGTAATGACCGCATCCCGGCCAGCTCACCAGCCCAGCATCGGGGATGAGGCGCTCCATGGTCTTGGCGTCCGAGAGTGGGGTGGCGGTATCGTCTTCACCCCAGATCAGGAGTGTTGAAGCTTTGATATTGGGCATTGCAAACTTCAGATCCTCGTTGACACAGCGGCTCATGACGGCTCGCATCACGGGTGAGGAGTTGCGGTAGTCGGCCGAGCCCCCTTTCCCTCTCCAGGCATCAATCAGCTTGCCCCCAAGCTTCTTGCCCAATAGTATGGGAAGCACTTTTTTGCCAGCCTTGAAAGTATATACTTTGGTGTAATATTTAAGAGAACGGCGCGGTTTGATACCGGCAGCGTCCACGAGCACCATCCTTGAGATAGGGTTGCGCGAGGCGAGTAGAATTGAGATTCTGCCGCCGAAGCTGTGTCCGATCAGCACAGGGTTGACTATGCCGAGTTCGGATATGAAATCTTCAATGAGCAGGGTAAAGTCGTCCACCCCCCACACACCGGGAGGCTCCTGCGAGGCTCCGTGCCCCGGGAGGTCGATGTTGTATACTCTCATATCGCGGTTTAAGGCATTGGCAATGCTCTTCACGGTAGCGTGCGAGCATCCCCAGCCGTGCATGAGCACCACCGGCTGTCCCGACTCGGGTCCTGTTACATCGTAATGCAGTTTCACTCCGCGGAGTGTAATGTCTTTTTCCATAGGTGCAAAATTAGTGAAATTAGAGGAATAATTAAATATTTAAGCGTGGAAAAATAGGGGATACCATATAATAGGAGTTGTTTCTTTGCGAATAATGTGTTAATTTTGTATGTTTGAATAGAAATACAGTAGAGAATAATGAAGCGGTGCCTACACGTGCCGGTTTATGTATACAAAAGTGAATATGGCAGGAAAATGGAATTATCAACCCTTGACGCATCAGCAGAAGCGTGAGATGGATGAGCTTACAGGTCATGTAGGCGACAACAAGGCTGTGGCCGAACTGTTGGTGCGTCGCGGTGTCACCACCCCCGAGGAGGCGGATTATTTCTTTGCCCCGTCAAATTCGCGACTCCACGACCCCTTCCTGATGCCCGACATGGACAAGGCGGTAAACCGTCTGAACAAGGCTATGGGGGCAAAGGAGCGAATCATGGTCTATGGCGACTATGATGTGGACGGTGTCACCGCCGTGGCTCTTGTCTACAAGTATCTGCAAAACTACTATTCAAACGTGGAATATTACATCCCTACCCGCTATGAAGAGGGGTATGGGATTTCGATGAAGAGCATTGACTATGCCGCCGAAAACGGTGTGAAACTTGTGATAGTGCTCGACTGCGGTATCAAAGCCGTGGAGGAGATTGAGTATGCCAAGAAGCGGGGGGTGGACTTTATAATCTGCGACCACCATGTGCCCGATGAGGTTATCCCCCCGGCGGTGGCAATTCTGAATCCCAAGATGCCGGGCTCGACATATCCATGCCCCTACCTGAGCGGATGCGGTGTTGGATTTAAGTTTATGCAGGGGTTTGCCATGAGCAACGGTCTCTCCAACCACAACGAACTGGAATCGATGCTCGACCTCGTGGCTGTGAGTATCGCCGCCGACCTGGTGCCGATAGTGGGCGAAAATCGCATTATGGCTTATCAGGGGTTGCGCCGTCTTAATTCAAATCCCAATCTTGGTCTGCGCAGCATCATCCGTCTCTGCAAGCTCACCAACAAGGATATCACCATCAGCGATGTGATATTCAAAATCGGACCGCGTCTCAATGCCTCGGGGCGTATGCAGAGCGGAGTGGAGGCTGTGGACCTGCTTGTGAGCCGCGACCTGCACGATGCCTACGAGAAGAGCAAGGATATCGACCAGTATAACAAGGACCGCAAGGAACTTGACAAGAAGATTACCGATGAGGCAAATCTGCTAATCGAAAAGAATGTCGAGATTGCTCAGGGAAAACGCAGCATAGTTATTTATAACAAGGATTGGCACAAGGGTATTATCGGTATCGTGGCGTCGCGCCTTACAGAGCTCTATTACAAACCGGCTGTGGTGCTTACCTACTCCAACGGACTTGCCACCGGTTCGTCGCGTTCGGTGCAGGGTTTTGATATCTATTCAGCTGTTAACTCCACACGCGACCTTCTCGAAAACTTCGGTGGTCATACATATGCCGTGGGTCTCTCGATGAAGGAGGAGAATATAGAGGAGTTCAGCCGCAGGTTTGAAGAGTATGTGGCAGAAAACATCCAGCCTAACCAGCTTGAACCGCAGCTTGAAATCGATGCTGATATCGAGTTTGCCGACATCACCCCCGAGCTGGCAGGTTATCTTAAGAGATTCAACCCCTACGGACCGGGTAACGAGAAGCCTATGTTCCGCACACGCAATGTGTTTGACTTCGGTACCAGCAAACTGGTGGGTAAGAATCTTGAGCATATCAAGCTCGAGCTCGAGGACAACAGCACAAGCCATGTCATCAATGCGATAGCATTCAACATGTCGCAGTATTTTGAGCACATTCATGCCCACAAACCGATTGATATCTGCTATACCATCGAGCTTACACGCCGGTCAAACAATTCGGATTCAATCCAGCTGATGATTAAGGATATCCGTCCGTCGGCAGCCCAGTAACCCCCCTAGTCATGGATTCGTCAGAACTCAGAGCCGTCCTCAAAAAATATTGGGGATACGATTCGTTCCGCTCTATTCAGGAGGATATAATACGCTCGGTAATGTCGGGGCAAGACACCCTTGGACTCATGCCAACAGGTGGGGGAAAGTCGATATCCTTTCAGGTGCCAGCCATGATTCTGCCCGGTGTGGCAATAGTGGTGACACCGCTAATATCGTTGATGAAGGACCAGGTGGACAACCTTAAGCGCCGCCGCATCAAAGCAGTATTTTTTCATTCGGGGAAGACCATGCGCGAATCGAATTTGGCATACGAGAAGTTGCTGAACGGTGGCGCTAAGTTTCTATATGTTTCTCCCGAACGGTTGCGCAACGAGCGGTTTATAGCATCGATAAAACGTCTCACGGTGTCCATGATAGTGGTGGACGAAGCTCACTGCATATCGCAGTGGGGTTATGATTTCCGCCAAGCCTATCTCAATATTTCCAAGTTAAGAAAGGAGTTTCCGCAGGTTCCGGTACTTGCGCTCACCGCCACCGCCACACCGATAGTGGCGCGCGACATATGCACCCGACTCGAAATGAAGGAGCCGCGCGTGCTCTCCATGAGTTTTTCGCGCAGCAACCTTAACTATATAGTGCGCCCCACCGAGACCAAGATTTACGAAATATTTCATATCCTGAGTAGAACGCAGGGGAGTGCCATAGTGTATGTGCGCAGTCGCAAGAAAACCCGGGAGATTGCCGAGTATCTGCAGGGGGCGGGAATATCGGCAACTTTCTATCATGCTGGACTTGATTATGAAAAGAAGGAGGAGCGGCAAAACAGCTGGCAGCGCGGCGAGACGAGGGTGATGGTGGCTACCAATGCATTTGGTATGGGTATCGACAAGCCCGACGTCAGGGTGGTGATTCATGCTGATATCCCGCCGTCGCTCGAAGAGTATTATCAGGAGGCCGGGCGCGCCGGGCGCGATGGTAAAAATTCGTACGCAGTTCTGTTGACTGCACAGGCCGACAAGGGTGTGCTTAAACGCCGCATCACCGAGCAGTTTCCCGAGCGCGATGCCGTGCGCAAGGTGTATGAACGCGTGTGTAATTTTTTGCACATCTCGCTCGAAGAGGGGTACGGCCGTGTTTTCCCGTTTGATCTTGACAAGTTTTGCGAAGTGTTCGGTTATCAGCGGCGCAGTGTCCTGGCATCGCTGCATCTGCTGGGTCAGGCAGGATATCTGGAGTTTATGGAAGAGACCGAACACAGTGCCCGGATGATGATAACCGTAGAGCGCGAGGAGCTTTACAACCTGAATGTGTCGGCAAATGCCGAGAAGGTGCTTGCCAAGGCCTTGCGGGTTTATACCGGACTTTTTGCCGACTATGTTTATATCAAGGAGAGTAGGCTTGCTCTCGAGACAGGGCTTAATGAAAAGAGTGTTTATGAATCGATGCTCGAGCTGAGTCGCGCCGGTATTATCAGCTATATACCGCAGAGGCGCACACCGTTGATATACCTTCCGACGTCGCGCGAGGAACCTCGACATGTCAAAATCGGTCGTGATATTTACGAGGAGCGTCGTGAGGTGCTGGCGCAGCGCGTGGAGGGGATGATAAGTTACGGGTTTGACCCGTCGATGTGCAGGGAACGTCGTCTGCTGGCATATTTTGGCGAAACGGGTGGCGCCGACTGCGAGCGCTGCGATGTGTGCCGCGAGAACAGACGTAAGATTCTTGACTCTCCGGATGCCGACATGGCGCGAATAGTGCGTTATCTGGAGTTGCAACCGCATGGTGTCGACATTCGGTTGCTGGAGCGCGACATGAAACTGTCACCCGCACGGTTGGCGCAACTCCTTTCGTTCTTGCAGAATGAGGGTTTTATAACTCAGGAGCGCGGATTGATAACCCTCAATAAAGGGTAGACACACCGAAGGGTGGATTAGATGCAGTTTCTTACGGTGGTGAGAGTGTCAGAACCGAGAACGGTTGTCGGGGTATCCAAAACGGTTTTCAAACGGCTGTGACGGTGTGAGGAAGAAGGCAACCAGAATAATTGTGCCGATGAATGGTAGCAGCCCCCACAGATAGTTCCACCCACTCCGACCGGTGTCGTGCAGACGGCGTATCCCGACAGCCAGAGAGGGGAGGAAAAGGACAAGCCCTATGAATCCGGGTGCAAAATTATACCCTAATGAGTCGCCGTTTGAGGAGTAGATTAGTGGGATATAGAATACACCGGTGACGAGAGTTACAAACAGCGTCCACCACCAGTATTCACTACGCGAAGCGCGACCTGTGAAGGTGGCATATTTGGAGAAGCAGGTGCTTATTGACTGAAAAAAAGTCATAGTCGTAAATCATTTAGTTATATCAAGTCGACAAATGGGATACCGAACGGATTATAGCAAAACAAACCGTGCGATAATATTGTGTCTATGAGGATTAACAATATTATCGCACGGTTTGTTTGATTAGGCTTGCAGCGAGGATCGTCAGTCAATCTGCGCTACCGCCGAATGGTATTTGGCCATGTTTGAGGCTTTTTTGATGGCTTTCCATGGCTTGCGTCCTATCTCCTCTTCTGCATATTCCCAGAATGGTTTGATTTTGCTGAGCACCTGCGCTTCGCCGCAAAGGGTGGATTCGTAGTGGTGGAGAAGGTTGCGATGGAACTTCAGCATCTTTTCGATGCGGGAGTCGCGGTCCCATTCCCCCGATTCGCACTCGGTGATTAGCGAGGGGCGGCTAAGGATGCCGCGTGCCGTCATTACCCCTGCCGCTGCGGGGAACTGCTGTTCGATGCGCTTTATGTCGTCGGGGGTGCGGAGGTCACCGTTGTAGATTACGGGATGTGAGCAGGCTTCGAGGAAGCGAGCAAATTCATCGTAGTTGATGTCGCCACCATACTGCTGTTTTGCCACACGGGGGTGAATGGTGACATGCTTGAGGGGGGTGGCGTTGATGGCTGGGAGCACGGCTTCCCACTCTTTGGGGTTGGTGAAGCCGAGGCGCATCTTGAGCGAGAATTCGATATCGTGGTATTTGGCGAGCAGTTCGGGGATTTTGGCATATTCCACCGGGTTGCAGATGAAGCCGGCACCGCGCCCGCGGGCTGTCTGGAGCGGGAATGGGCATCCGGTGTTGAGGTCGATGCGCGTTGCTCCGAGCCCGGACAACCCGGCTACCAGTGCGTCGAGCTCTTCCATATCCTTGAAGATTACCTGCGGCACCACGGTGTGGTTGGCATTGAGCTCGGAGGTGAAGTCCTTGATGTCGTGCTTGCGGAACTCCCCTTTTTCAAGGCGGATGAAAGGGGTGTAGTAGGTGGCGCCGTTGCCGTAGGCCTCGGCGTGGAAATGGCGCCAGGCGGCGTCGGTGTGCCCCTGGACGGGGGCTATCTGGATGGTTTCTTTTTGAGTCATTAGTCTTTAGTCATTAGTCATTAGAGCTGCGCCTGTGGGGCAGGCCCAGATTCGCCC
>QLIP01068837.1_pt1 | contig 11602 bp, 8 predicted proteins | sample 1769771 | NCBI WGS metagenome assembly QLIP01 (sample SAMN09428762, study PRJNA476227) | Gut metagenome, whole genome shotgun sequencing project. | isolation source: cecum | host: Rhizomys sinensis | place: China: Jinsha town of Minqing, Fujian Province | collected 2013-09-23
GCTATTTTTGCTTTCAAAATACGCGTCAGACCGTATACTTACGTTCTATCTCATCAAAATCGAACGATGTCGGATTATTTGAAAAGATACTGTGATGAAATCGACTGATTGTTGTGAATACGACGAATTGTGTCAGCAAAGAGCTTAGCAACCGGCAATACTGTTGCCTTTGCATTCTCCTTCACATACGGAATTGAATCAGTGAAGATGATTTCTGTCAAACCGCAGTTCTGAACGCGCTCTGTTGCAGGGTCGCTCATCACTGCATGGCTTGTCAATGCACGTACCGACTTGGCACCGAAGCTCATCAACAAGTCTGCGGCCTTAGTGATTGTACCAGCTGTATCAACGATATCGTCTACCAACACCACATTCTTACCCTCAACATCACCAATCACTGTCATCTGAGCCACAACATTTGCTTTTGCACGCTGTTTGTGACAGAGCACCAAGGGAACATCGAAGTACTTAGCATAAGAGTTAGCTCTCTTAGCACCACCAACGTCGGGCGAAGCGATGCACATGTCTTCAAGTTTCAATGTCTCCAAATAGGGAATGAAGATTGATGAAGCATAGAGGTGATCAACCGGAATATCAAAGAATCCCTGAATCTGATCTGCATGGAGGTCCATAGTAATCAGACGGTCAATACCGGCAACACTCAAAAGGTTTGCAACCAACTTTGCTGCAATCGAAACACGCGGCTTGTCTTTACGATCCTGGCGTGCCCAACCGAAATACGGAATCACTGCAATTACTGACGCTGCCGATGCGCGCTTTGCAGCATCGATCATGAGCAAAAGCTCCATCAGATTGTCGCTGTTCGGGAAGGTTGACTGAACCAAGTAAACCTCCGCTCCGCGAATTGATTCCTCGAAACCTACTTCAAATTCTCCATCGGCAAAACGATCTAAATTCATTTTGCCTAATTCGATACCCAGTTCTTTACAGATAGATTCTCCAAGATATCTTGAAGCGCTTCCTGCAAAAACCTTAATCGGGCGTGCATTATTACTCATTATAGATTAGGTTATTTGTTCTAATTATCCGCAAATTTAAGAAGTTTTTTTCGATTTCTCTAATTTTTTGGATGTTTTTTATCTACATTGCCTCTTTTAGTCTTTTTTTAAGCTTTAAAATCACTGCATTTCGAGCCCCAACCTCAATTTTTGTAGCTTTTTCTGATTCTATTAGCAATGCAACCTCTTGCTCTGAGAGGAGCTCCATGGCTGTCATCTCGCCCTCTGCAACACCTGCACATTCGATGGCGTGCTGTGGCATTCGAACAGGTATTGTGTCATTGCTGTCAGAGAAGTTTACTACGATTAGGCAAACCTCTTTTTCGGTATAACGCATAAATGCAAAGTGACGATGCGGGTTGAATCCCTCATGATTCAAATTGGCATACATCAAATCGAAAAATGCGCCCTCACGGATAGCCGCTTCACTATTACAGAGACCTAATATGCGAGCATATGTTTTGCGCAACGCACGCTCCTCGCGCGACAGACGACGCATCCCACATGAACCGCCGTCATACCAACGACGCATCTTATCCATACTCCAATAGTCAAAGATTGTGGTGCGATTGTTATCGCCTGCGAATCCTTCGTTATCATGCGCCGGCTCGCCCAACTCCTGACCATAATAGATCATGAATGGTCCCTTTGAAATCATCGAGCTTACCACCAACGCCGGTATCACAGTATTCGCATCATTTGCATACTCGCGCGATGCATATCGAACCTCATCATGATTCTCCAAGAAGTTCAGCATACGGTCGCCCATTCCATCAATTCGTTGCCAACAGCCGGTAAGCTGTGCGGCCGAATAGTTGAAGCGTTCTATGCCAACAAGTGTATCATACAGATTCACTTTGTCATATAGATAATCGAAATGACTATAATCTAAGAAGCTACGATAAAGATTAATATCGTAGATTTCGCCGATAAAGATTATTCCCGGATACTGCTCCTTTACCTGCGGAATGGCCCAATGCCAAAACTCTTGAGGCACCATAAAGACCATGTCACATCGGAAACCATCCACTCCCTTTGAGGCCCAGAACAGAAGGATATCGAGCATCTTAGTCCAGGTCTTGGGTGTCGGACTGAAGTTACGCGACTGATTCCATGGGTCGATACCATAATTCAGTTTCACTGTTTCGTACCAATCATTACGCCCACAGAATGCACTGAAACAATCATTGCCCGTAGCCTTAGCCGGGAATTCTACATATGGAACATCTCCCTCTGCAGCAAGATCGAAATGTGGTGCAAACTGCTGATTCACCACATAATAGTAATTGTTTTGGTTGTCAAAGAATTTACCTTTGTTATCACCTACACCAAAATCCTCAACACCAGCCGGAGCCGAGTCTGACTTATAAACTCGTGCCGTATGATTGGGCACAAAATCAATAATCACTTTTAGCCCCTCCTTATGGATACGCTTAACGAGCGACGTAAACTCCTCCATGCGGCGCTCAGGCACTTCGGCCAACGATGGTGCGACATCATAGTAATCCTTGATGGCATAAGGCGAGCCAGCCTCTCCCTTTACGACGTTCGGATTATCTGCCGGTATTCCGGGGAATGAACTCTTTGTTGCCATCTCAATAATTCCCGTCAACCACAAACAATTCACACCCAAACCTGCCAACGATTTAATTACCTTCGGAGTGATTTGATTCATTTTGCCGCTTCCGTTCTCTTCAAGCGTTCCCCACCGACGGCAATTGTCGTTCATGTTGGTGAAGATACGCGGAAACAACTGATAAATTATTAGTTTCTCTGCCATATTGTATTGCCCCTAATCCATCACAATATAGATTTTGTTCAGTTCAAAATATATTATTTTTCTTCTTCAAATCTAACCATATCTTATTATCAATGCACTACGACTACATGATACCAATATGAGAATAAACTCTAATAGAATTTCCGTGCTTAGTAATAACTATTGATAAATCTGCGACTACTGCACAGTTATGATGGGTTGACCGAAAAAAGTTGATAACATAGCGAGGGTAGCGATAGTGAAGTTATGTTCACCACTGAGCCAACGGGTAATCTCACTTGGACGTTTTCCTATGCTTTGGGCCAACTGTTTTTTCGATAGGCCCTTTTCTTTCATAAGAAAGTCAAGACGATTGGAGATTTGAAACGACAACCGTGCCTCAGCCCGTTCTTCCGGTGTAATGTCGCTCAATAGCTCCCTAAGAGAAGTTTTAGCCATCTTCATATTTCAAACGTTTTATCTGTTTCAATTTCGCTTTCAGTAATGATAATGGAGCCATCTGCCACGCCTTCCTTTAAAAGTTGTTCGAAACGTTGCAGAGTCAGAACATACCCTTTCAAATTGTCGTCCTCATCATATGTGCGTGTTTTCTTCTGGCCTCCATTGCCTAATATAAGGATACGGTCAGACAGACGCAAGCCGTACAGACGCAGTTTTGAGCGCAAGGTCGGAAGGGCTACAACCGAATCCTTCATCTTCCCTTCAGGTCTGAAATATCTTTCCAATGCCCCAAAATCAAGAATTTGATCAATAAATTTGGCTATTATTCGAAAATCCTTGTTGAGTTCGCCATCAGCCTGAAACTTAGTGACAAACTTTTCAAATTCATTGAGGTCATCGGACAGGAACTGTATAGTGTACACCGTACAGTTTTCAGTTTGGTCCAAAAGGAGTAATTCTACTTCACTCATTGTTCAATTCTTTATGATTACAACGCAAAGTTACAAAAAATGTTTTACATATATGTGAAATTTGCATAAAAAATTTGGAATCAAAATCATCTTGATTTTATGATTAGTAGCACAAGGAAACATTTACGCCCAAATAGTTCTCGTGACAAATATGTGGCAAATATAATGAAAAATCCGAAAATAACAAGTATTCAGCGATAATTAGCATAAAGATAATGGAGTGTAACTCGGTGAGTTACACCCCATTATTTTGCGTATTTCCATAAGTCTCACTTAACTTCCTCTTAAATATATCGTTTACAGTTTCATGTCGTCCAACACCTGCATAGCCGCATCGTATCCTATCTTTACATTCTTTTTTAGATTCGACAAATCGAATGTTTTGCTTCGAGATATGATATGCGGCGTTATAAGTATGTCGCATAGTTTTGCATCCTGCTGAACATTTGCCTTCGCCATCAACGAAAATGAGCGTTCTGCAATGTCAAGAATTGAATTCTTATAATGATATTCTCTATCCAACGGACTGCAGTTACTTCCTATCAACACTTTGCAATAATCGCGTATCACCCATGCCGGAAGATTGCGCAGCACTCCGCCATCGACATAGTTTACACCGTTAATCCGAATTGGATGAAACACAATCGGTATGCTACACGAAGCAAGCACTCGCGGCACTATCTCCCCTTTGCTCCATCCTACCGATGTGCCTTTATCAAAATTAGTGGCACAAACCACCGTAGGAATCTGCAACTCTTCAAGATAGCGTACAGGCAACCAACGCTCCAACATTTTGCCAAATTTTTCAAGCCTAAAAAAGCCCTCCTTAGGCAATGCCCAGTCCGTATAGTCACCAAACTTATGCGATTCGGAAAAACACTCTATTATCTCATTCGGTGTCAAACCTGCCCCATACAGCACTGCTGCCACCGAACCTGCCGAGACTCCAGACAGGACCTCCGGACGAATGCCATGTTCTTCAAGCGCCTTCATCACTCCAATATGAGCAAAGCCACGGGCGCCGCCCCCGGCAAATGCTATTCCATAACGCCTCGTCTTACGCAAGCCTGCCTTCTCAAGTATTCCGTCTACCAACTGCATATCGTTAATTTTTTCTTTCGTAATTTTACTTCTTTGTTTTATTCACCACCTGCGTCTCAGACTTAGGCAGGATTAAACTCTCTTTTTTATTATTAACAATATTTCGCTCTTTTCGTTGACTTTTACCTCTACGTTTAAACGGATTGTCAAAGTCGCGACGATAAATCACGCCTATTCCCTGAGTTGTAAGAGCCGATTTTAGATAATAGTTCTGATCATTGAAATGATTATATGCTTTTAGTCTGAAGTTACCTCCTCGATTCAACAGATATTCGATATCAAAATCGCCCACAAATGTTGTCTGCGACGTGGTCTTGTCACGATATCCAAAGTTTCCGTTCAACAACAAACGGTTATCGAACAAACTCGACGACAATGCCACATCTACCTCCATGTCCGAAAAATCACCCTTGTCGCTTCGGAACGATGGTGCCAATGTGAATTTATCCGTAAGCTGGCCCATCATGTTGGTGAGCTGTGACGATATTGTTGTACTCGCCATCGATGCCAACTCGCCACCGTTGCCCGTTGTGCTCATATATTCCGGAGTGTAAAATTTATTCAATGCCAACAGATAGATCATCTGTCGATTCATCATATCGTCGGTCGATATGATGCTCTTCACCTTTCGCTCCGTTTCCTGTGTCAACGTCGGTAAAGCTATATCAAAATTGATCTCCGGACTACTAATATCGCCCTTTACATAAAGCAAAGCATCGACCGGCACATTGGTCCGATTCAAATCTTTATCGGTCGAAAAACTCTTATCCAAATCAGAGATATTTGTATTCACTCGATATGCAGCATTGATATCAAGCACACCCGACATCGGGTCGCCATTGAAAGAGATTGAACTTCCAGCGTTAATCTTAAAGTCGCGAAGAATCAAATCTTGAAGCGAGAAGTTATATATACCCTCACTCAAAGTATATTTGCCATATATCTTTACGTCGTTCGCATCCGTATCGTATGAGATCTGCAACGGACCACTACCACGTGCCGTAATCTTATCGCCCGTACGCGGATCTATCACCAAGTTCAAACGGGCATCGGGCGTAATGTTTGCACGCAAATCCATTGTGAAGAGTGATTTCGGTCCAACCGCCTTCTCGATCTGCTTTTTGCGGAACCGTTTCAAAAATTCAAACTCCTCCTCTTCCTCCTCTACCACTACGCGGTTGCGATCCGAGAATGTCAAGAATGAATAGTCGACAGCCGTTTGCGCCGTATTCAATATCAAATTGAATTCACTGTTGCGGGCAGATGTCAAGTCCATAACAATAGCCGTCACACCAGGCTGACCCTTTATGGTCAATCCACCCGAAGCGAAAATACGTCCGAACCATATCGGATTCATGGCTTGAGTTGTCTCGAAGCCCAACACTTGATTCGCATTCGTGACACGAAAATCAAACACGGCATCGCGGAAATGTTCATGCTTCAAATAGCCACTAAATATTGCTGAATGGCCATAGCGATCATAAGCCCTAAAAGCGGGAATATCAATATACCCCGGCTTTATGATAACCGAATCCGTTCCATGATAAGTCACGTTTGTCGCAGCCACAGTCATACTCAACGAATCAGCAAAGACTCGTCCGTCAAGATCAATATCGCGGAAGGTTCCGAATAGTTTTATCTTTCCCGAGGCCCTGCCCCCCACATGTGAAGCAAAGGTCGACAAAAATGGTGCAATAAAACCGATATTTACTTTATGCGCATCCATCTCGAACGAGAGCGAATCGCGCGTAACATATATGCCGCCTCGAATATCGGCGCCGTTTCCATCCTTATCATCCACATCGGCATTTATCGCCACCATCTTCTGCTCGTTGTCCCAATGACTCTCCAACAATCCGTCGCCAAGAACCTCCCCGTTATAACTAAAATCCTTAACAAACAGCTCTTTTGTACTTGCCACCGGACGACCCGACATAATATTCGAAGCCGTAATTTCGCCGGTTGCCAAACCGCCAAACGAAACGTAATTGATGTTCAATATATCGAAGATGTACTTCAAATCGATTCCTGCCATATTGACACGCATCTCATCTTCTGGATTCGCAGATGCTTTCCCTTCAATGCTTAAAAATTGAGCATCATGCCATGCACGCAAGTTCTTGACATCGACCGCACCATTGCTGTAATTTATCTTCGCTCCCTCAATCACCCAGTCGGCATTATTCAACTTGAATCCAGATGGTTTCAGATTCAGGAAGAAATCATTCTTGCTCGTAATCGGATTGCGATTCACTCCGGCGACTCCTTGAATGATGCCGAAACTACCCCCCTCTTTCTCTGCCTGCCAATTCAATGTGGCATATAATCGATTACTGAACAAGTCTGCATTAAGACTCAGCTTGGTATTATCGCTCTTCATTGGAAGCGTAGTTGTTATCTCGCCTTTCAAACCTCGCACCGCGTCGGCCTGAAAGTGCATAGCACTACCCTTTATAAGCTTTGTATCGCCCTGAACCACATACGGAGCCTGGAGATCCATTTTCACTGACTGATGTGCTAAATCAATCCCCCCTTTCACTTTCAATGTATCCAACGGAACCACCGGAAGTTTAAAGATTGTTCCCCACTCTTCATGAGGCAAAATAGCAAATCGAAAACTTGCATCACCTCGAAGAGGATTCATCAACGGCTTGGGCTCAACAACGGCCGGAACACACGTAGCAAGAATGTTCTGTACGGCTTGAGTTACGGATGTTATGTTGAAATCACCCTGCAATTCCCCCTCAAGCAAATTACTTTTTAAACGATAACGACGATCCGTTATCCCATCGATCCTTTCAACCTTACTCGACTTGAGATAGATATCCCCGATGGCAATCTCTTTGCCTTCGGCGGTGACAATTACCGGATTGTTCACAAAAGCACTACCTATCAGTGTCTCTAAAGAATTACCTTGAGTGTGCGCCTCAATACGTCCTGAAAATTGACGAAATCTTTTATCTGCAAACAAATGCAACTCCCCGGGCGACAATCTGTCGATGTCGGCATAGAGATATGTTTCGCTCTCGCCTCCATCAATTACATGAAAACCGTTCAGAGCAAATCGGCATTTTTCATCGTTCGAACTCGCTTCCGCGTCAATTCGCGCGCCGCTCTTTCCAAGTTTTACCAACAAATCTTGAATCCGAACACCATTATACTCCAAATAGTCGGCATCAAGATTCAAATCCGCATCCAGCTCCTTGAGATTATTCACCCGACCATCTGCAGTAAACGCCACATTCCCTACCTTAAGATTGGGCAGCAAGCGTTGCACGTCAAAGCCTGTGGTTTCAACCGCATAATCAAAACTGACATTATGCGCTGTCGGCCACTGACCTTGAAGCGAAGCCGTCAAATCACCGGCGCCACTCTCAAATAATAGTTCACCCTCCGCACTACGCGAAGCAAGCGACATCGACCCCGTAACTTCAACCGAAATTGCACCAAGTCGCTCAATCATCTGTTTTACGTTAGCCTTAATAGAGGGGATCAACGACATATATCTGTTAACATGCATCGCATCGCAATCCAATTTCACTTCAAGATTACGACATTCCAAACGACTTGGTTTAGTCAGATTGCCCAGTTCTCCACCAAAATTCAAGTCTAAACCACCATTCAAATCAGACACCAATAACCGCTCAACTGTCAAAGCATCAACCGATCCTTCCAACGATGTCTGAACCTTCAATGGTTCGTTTTGATTAGCTAAAAGCGGAACAAATGCCTTAATATCCGACGGGGTAAAATAAGGTGCATTCAACTCAATCTTATGACGCCCCTCAATCAAGACTGTCTTCAAATCTTTTATCGATTCAAATCGCAGTGCGATGTCCGACAACATCAATTGCGAATGCGGCATCTCAAGCTGAAAATCACCTACACTTAAAGTTTTATCTGTTATGCGGGTATTAAAGGCAAGTCGGTTTAACACGAAACCGCTTGCTTCCCTAAACGAAATGCGACGCACCTCTGCTTGAATGTCATTCTTCTTGATACACGGCATTCGCATATCAATCTTCAGGTCAGACAACCGAATATGATTGGCATCGAAACGTTTCTCAGCCCCACGGGCACACCATAATTTATCGAACGAAATGGTCGATCTGCGCACAACTATATTCTGCAACTTGACATCGACCGAACTCGGTTTCTTGCCGCTCTTGTTGCGATTCGCTGCGTCTATAATGAACTGAATATTCAATGGTGCTCCTTGACGTGTCTGCCATATCCTGGCATTCATTCCAATCACTTCGGCATACGTAATCTCAACTTTTTGCTCTCGTATAAGTTTCCACAAATTTATACCGGCTCCGAGGGTATTCACATCCAGACAACGTTTCCCATCTGGTGTAAAGAGTGTAACATCATTAATTTTCACCTCGTTAAAGGGATGAATAGTAAGACGACCTATCTTAATTTTTGATCCTAAAAAATTAGATATCTCTTTCTCAGCCTGCGACTTAATACTATTTTGAATACCGGGCACAGAGATTACGACATATAACATCACGTAAAGCGCTACCACTATCGTTATAGCAGCAAAAACTATACTTCTTATGGTTTTATAGGTCGTCCGTAAAGCTGACATCTATAGAAAGTTTAACACTCTTCATTGCAAAATTACTAATTTTTTTTCATTTATATGGTGAAAAATCGCTAATTTTGTATGTTGTTATAAACAAGTTCGCAAACCGGAGTCTTCGCGACTTCGACAACAGATATAAAATGAGTGTAGTTATATTAGGTATTGAGTCTTCGTGCGACGACACTTCGGCAGCTGTCATTGTTGACGGCATCCTGAAAAGCAATGTCATCGCAAGTCAGAAGGTTCATGAAGCATACGGTGGCGTTGTGCCGGAACTGGCATCGCGCGCCCATCAACAGAATATCGTTCCCGTGGTAGACCAGGCATTGGCGCAAGCAGGTGTCTCTAAAAAGGATTTGTCGGCCGTGGCTTATACACGCGGTCCCGGACTATTGGGTTCGTTATTGGTTGGAACCTCCTTCGCTAAAGGTTTGGCAATCGGATTAAATTGCCCGATGGTAGATATCAACCATCTTCAGGCACACGTTTTGTCGCATTTCATCAAAACCGACGATGAAACTCAGGTTCCGGAATTCCCGTTCCTCTGCCTCTTGGTTTCGGGCGGAAATTCTCAAATCATTCTCGTTCGCAGCATGACTGACATGGAGATTATTGGCAAAACGATCGACGATGCAGCCGGCGAAGCGTTCGACAAGTGCGCCAAAGTAATGGGACTCCCCTATCCAGGTGGTCCGCACATCGACCGACTGGCAGCCGAAGGCAACCCCAAAGCATTCGCATTCAGCAAGCCACGTATTCCTGATTACGACTACTCTTTCAGCGGATTGAAAACCTCTTTCCTTTATACGGTTCGCGACGGTCAAAAAAGCAATCCAAACTTCATTCAAGAGAATTTGAACGATCTGTGCGCTTCGCTTCAAGCCACAATCATCGACATTCTGCTCAAGAAGTTGAAATTAGCCATTCAATCCACAGGCGTGAAACAGGTGGCTATTGGCGGTGGCGTATCGGCAAATTCGGGCATTCGAGATGCGGTTGAAAAGCTTTGCACCAGCATGGGAGTCAAGGCTTGGATTCCGCCACGCGCATTCACCACCGACAATGCTGCGATGGTAGCAATAGCAGGCTATTACAAATACCTCAATTCCGACTTCGCTCCGCTGAATCTGCCGCCATTTGCTCGCGTATCGATTTAGCTATTTGCACGAACATTTTTTAACATTATTTGTTTTTATTAATAAAGTTCAGCGAATCGAATCAGTGACGTTGTCAAGCCAACAAGCCCTTTTAAGTTTAGACAACTTCAGTATTAATTCACACACAACTCAAGGATATGAAACGCAATTCAAATACATCGAATAAGGCCGCTAAGCAGATTTCCGACTGCCGGTATGTGGTGATTTACGGCTATAGTCGTAATGAACTCACCAACATAGTTAAACAGTTCAAAAAGCAGCTCCCCGACAACATAAAACTTTCGATGGTTTCTCAAAACCTCGTAACTCGTATGGTTCTGACTGGCACTGAGTTGTCAGAGTACGAAAGTTTGCGTTTCAAACTTAACCTTTACCATCAGCAACTGCAAAACATCTTCTCTGAGGAGCTTATCACAACCGAGAATAAGTCGTTGGCACAAGTTCTGGGCGAAATGCTCAACGAACGAGAGTTAACCGTATCTTCGGCCGAAAGTTGCACCGGCGGTAACATCGCTCACAAGATTGTCCAGGTGCCTGGATCATCCTCCTATTTCCTTGGTAGCGTGGTTAGCTATAGCAATGACGTAAAAGCTGACGTTCTGAAGGTTTCTCGCAGCGACATCGCCCGCTACGGCGCCGTGTCGCAACAGGTAGCAGAAGAGATGGCGCAAGGAGCCGCTCGACTCCTGCGCACCAACTGCGCCATCGCCACCACTGGCATCGCCGGCCCCGAAGGCGGTTCTATATTCAAACCCGTAGGCACGGTTTGCTTTGCCGTTCAGTTTGGCGACATAACCGTTAGCGAAGGCATGAGATTTGAAGGCGACCGCAACACCGTAATGGAATCGGCCACTAACCATGCATTGGCAATGCTGATTCGCATTCTGCGACACTCAAACACATTTGAAGAGGATATTAACGACGATTAATAATTCTCTCCGTATTTTCAAAAAATGAAGTTGTTTAAACTTATTTTTTATTGACATTTGCGAGAGATTTTTGAGCTGATTTTTTCACTCGAAGAGGAAGCAACCTTTCGGTTG
>QLIP01036666.1_pt1 | contig 11598 bp, 11 predicted proteins | sample 1769771 | NCBI WGS metagenome assembly QLIP01 (sample SAMN09428762, study PRJNA476227) | Gut metagenome, whole genome shotgun sequencing project. | isolation source: cecum | host: Rhizomys sinensis | place: China: Jinsha town of Minqing, Fujian Province | collected 2013-09-23
TTTTTCTGAAAATGTCCGTCAATCCTCTCACCAAATCTTCCCTCATATCCTCGGATAACATTATCTTCACCTCCCATGGCATTCTTCTCTTTTTATTCATTATACCCCCATCTTACTCATGGCACAATCACATATTTGAAAATAATCGAGCGGGGAAGCCTTTCCCCTGCGCGCAAAAGTGAGAATCGCAGCCGCGCAAGCGCGGCTTCGAGCCTCATGAATAAGTCATCGCGATGTCCTATGGCCGGTTCTTATGGCCTTACACTTCAATCAGTTCTCTCCTAGCGGCACAATACCTGTAAATCCGGTTGGTCAGCATCTCCTTTTCGTCAAATACCGCGTTGATATGCTGGATTGCCGCCCGCATCTCACCAAGGATTTTATACTGCACGGGATGGATGACCGCCTCGTGGATGCTTGTGAATCCCACAAAGTAATCACCCCCTATCATTTCCGCCAGACGCTCCTTCACTCCCGGATAAAAAAGCGCAATGGCTCCGTTCAGCCATCTGGTGGTCGTCAGCCGATATCCACGTATGCATTCCCATGCGTCCTCCACATTCATTTCCACGCAGACCGCTCCGTCCTCCGGCATGAAAATCCCCCGTTTCTTTCCGGCTCCGTCCCTGACTTCATCCCCATGAAAAAGCCTCGGTGCCATCCTGACGCGGGTGTTTAAAAGGGCATTATTCCAAAGCGCCCTGTCCGGGATGCCCCAATGTTCCGTCATGCCCCTGTTCAGCTTCATAGTCATGCAGTCCCCGGCCGTCTCATGAATCAATAGGTACAACACGATTGCAATATCACCAAACCGCCGATAGATGCAGTTTTCCAATTCTTCCCGGCCATGGAAATAATTGATTGGCCGCAGAATATGCCTGTCCCTGCTCTGCTCATATCCCGCGCTCCAGAAGCTTTCCTCTGCGTTCCCCTTTCGCTCTGTCTTTTTATTTTGTTCCTCAATCCTTTGCAGCCTGAACGTGATTTCCGGCAGAATCCCCTGCCAGCCCTCCAGCAGAAAACGCTCATACAGGCTCCTGACCCTCCAATAAGCCAATTTGGAGATGCCCCTGCCCCATGATACGCAGAGGATGTCCTCGCCGCTTTCGCCGCTTTCACCGCCTTCCATGCCATGCAGCCCGGCAAAAATCAATCCCGCCATCCGCACGCTCTCTTTGTCCATGTACATGATACCGGAACCCAGCAATCTGACCTTTTTCCCCACGGCTTCCTCCCGCTTGGCCACATTGTCATAAAGCTCCCTCCTAAATTCTTCATACATCATTGTCATTCTCCTTTTTGGGTAATCTTTAGAAATCATTGGAATCATTCAGAACAGAATCAGAAAAAACAGAAATTGATAAGATGTAAAACCTATTCCCCTACCCGGACAATCCCCCTTTCCCCTTTTGCTGTCAGGAATCATGCGGCCGATGCAGCCAATGTCCATAACCCCGCCACAAACAATTGGGCATGCCCGGCTCAGACACCCGGGCACGTCCGCTTTCCAGCAGCCGGACATGGACTCTGAAACGCCCCAAAGGGCAGAAGACCCTCGCGGCATATGCCGGAATACTGCTTTCCTCATTGCCAGCGGGGATAAAAAATAGACAAGAGCGCTACGACTCTCGTCTATAGATTAACATAATGTCATAAACTTGTCCACTGTTTTTTTCACAATAACAGTTCAGCCGTGACATGGCATAAAAGGCAATCCGCGCAAGCGGCACCGGATGCTACAGCACCCGGCGCACCGTCAATATGGCAGTGTAATTGGCACGGCTCACCTTGATGCCCGTTTCCCTGGTGCTGGCATGCACAATCAGCCCGCCCCCGATGTAAAGCGCAACATGCCCTTCATAGCAAATCAGGTCGCCGGGCTGCGCCTCGTCATAGCTGACGCCGGTTCCCACGCTCTGCTGCTCATAGGAAGTCCGGGGCAGACGGTAGCCAAAATCACTGTAAACCCGGAGCGTGAAACCGGAGCAGTCCGCGCCTTTCGTCAGGCTGGTTCCCCCGTACACATAGGGGTTTCCGATAAACTGGCAGGCATACTTTGCGATGTTTTTGCCAGTTGCGCTGCCGGACGCGTTATCAATCACGGAAGTGTAATTCGTGGTCGTGTAATTGCCGGAAGTTGCGGCGTTGTTCGGTTTTAGCTGCGCCTCCTGCAGCTGCTTCAGCTGCCTTTGCTCCTGCTGCAGCAGCGTTTTGGCCACCGCCGCCGCCTGCCTGGCTTTCTTCAGTTCCGCCTCATAGTTGGCGGATTCTTTCTTTTTCTTTTCCAAGTCCTTGTTAAGCCTTGCCCTCAAATCCTCTAAAACTTCCTTGTCCTTGGTAAGCTGCGCCTTATCTGCCTCAAGCTGCGCCTTTTCCAATGCCAGAAACTCCCCAAGCTCCTGCGCCTGCTTTTTGGTGGATTCATACTCCCCCAATTTGTTCTTGTCGTACTCGTAGATTTTTTCCGTAAAATCCATACGGTTTAACGCTTCTCCAAAACTGCTCCCGGCTAAGAGCAGCGACATATAGGAAGTATCCCCCTGCTTGTACAGGATGCGGACCCGCGCCGCCATGTCGGCGTGCTGTTGCTCCTCAAGGGCTTTGGCGGCCTCGTACTTTTGCTGCGTGATGTCGATTTCCTTCTGCTTTTCCACAAGCTCCCGCTCTTTTTCCGCAATCTCGTCTTCCTTCATGCCGATGCTGGTCATAGTGTTGATGATTTCCGAATTGAGGTCGTCTATCGCCTCCTGCGCCAATTCCCGCGCGTCCGTGAGCGTGTCTATCTTCCCGCTGATTTCGTTCAGCTGATTCTGGTGGTTGCGGATTTGCTGCTCCAAGGCGGAGATGGAAGTCGCGGACGCAGTCAGCCCCCATCCCCGCGCAGACCCTGCCACGCCCAGGACGAAGCTTCCAACCAATATGACATTTAACACCCGCATCCTCCACTCCATATGCGACACCTCACAGCTCACAATTGTTTACCGTCCGGGGGAACGGCACCACATCCCGGATGTTGCCCATGCCGGTCAGGTACATGACGCATCTCTCAAACCCAAGCCCAAAACCCGCATGGCGCACGGATCCATACTTGCGCAAATCCAGATAGAATCCGTAATCTTCCTTGCGCAGCCCCATCTCGTCCATCCTCCGCTCCAGAAGCTCCAGCTTGTCCTCGCGCTGGCTGCCCCCGATAATCTCACCGATGCCGGGCACCAGGCAGTCCATGGCCGCAACCGTCTTGCCGTCCTCGTTCAGCTTCATGTAAAAAGCTTTGATTTCCTTGGGATAATCCGTCACGAACACGGGGCGTTTGAACTCCGTCTCCGTCAGATACCGCTCATGCTCCGTCTGCAGATCGCAGCCCCAGAACACTTTATAGTCAAATTGCTCATTATGCCTGCTCAGAATCTCCACCGCCTCCGTGTAGGTCACATGGGCAAAGTCGGATTGCACCACATGGTTCAGCCGCTCAAGCAGCTCCTTGTCCACAAACTGGTTGAAAAACGCCATCTCCTCCGGCGCATGCTCCAGCACATAGCGGATAATGTACTTTAACATACTCTCCGCGAGCATCATGTCATCCGTAAGATCCGCAAACGCCATCTCCGGCTCTATCATCCAAAACTCAGCCGCGTGCCTGGTGGTGTTGGAATTTTCCGCGCGGAAAGTCGGCCCGAAAGTATACACGTTTTTAAAAGCGAATGCATACGCTTCCACGTTTAGCTGCCCGCTCACCGTCAGATTCGTGCTCTTGCCAAAGAAATCCTGCGAGAAATCCACCCTGCCATCCTCGTTTTTGGGTATGTTCTCCAAGTCCAGCGTGGTCACCTGAAACATCTCGCCCGCCCCCTCGCAGTCGCTTCCGGTAATGAGCGGCGTGTGCACATACACAAACCCCCTCTCCATAAAGAAAGAGTGGATGGCATAGGCAATCAGGGAGCGCACGCGAAACACCGCCTGAAAGGTGTTCGTCCTAGGGCGCAGATGGGAGATGGTGCGCAGATACTCAAATGTGTGCCGCTTTTTCTGCAGGGGATAATCCGCCGTGGAAGCGCCCTCCACAGTCACTTCCGCCGCCTGCATCTCAAAGGGCTGCTTGGCCTGCGGAGTCGCCACGATGGTTCCCCGCGCGAAGACTGCCGCACCCACATTCATTTTGCACAGCTCCTCAAAATTCGGAAGCCCCTCTCCGTACACAATCTGCAGAGGCTCAAAAAAAGTGCCGTCGTTCACGATAAGAAAGCCCAGAGCCTTGGAGTCCCGATTGCTTCTCACCCAGCCCCCCACAGTCACTTCCCTGCCGATAAAGTCTTCTTTGTTCCGATATAAATCCCTGATGTCTGTCAAATTCATATGCATCCTCCCTACTGCAGCCGCTTCTCCGGCCGGCTTCCAACTCCTGGTGTAAATTACTGTCCCGTCACTGCATTTTTCGCAAGAAAGTCCACCGCTTTGCCCAGCACCAGCTCCATGCGGCACTCCTCCAGGGTCATGTCCCCAAGATATTCCTCCGCCGTCTGGAAGCCGGATGCTTTCGCTTCCTCCAAAAGGATGGCGTTCAATTCGTCATCGCTCACGTTCAGCTGTTCCTTTTTTGCCACCGCCCACAATGCCAAATCCTGTTTCATCGCTTTCTCGCCGTACATATCCAGAAAGGCATCCAATCCGTCCGCATGGTTGTAATAGGCTGCAAGAAAAGCATCCGCAGCCATCCCTGCGGCTTTGGCATTCGCCTCTATTCTTTTCCGGTACATCTCTTTGTACTGCTTTGCCAGGGATTCCGGCAGTTCCGCAAAAGTGCAGTTGTTCAGCAAAATCTCAAGCGCTGCATTCTGCACCTCCATGTCGTAGGAAGCCTGCGCGCTGTTTAACAGATAGTCATAGACATATTGCTCCAGCTCCGCCTGCGTGGACACGCCCGGCAGCCCTATGGCGGCAATCACGGCCTTATGCATCCCCGCCGGCATAATGTAATTGACCGTCACGGTAAAGACCACCGCCTTTCCCGCCAGCTCCGTGTTTCCATAGCCTTCCGGAAACTTTAACTGCAAGTCAACCGTGCTGCCCGGCATGACTCCAATCAGCCCCTCCTCAAACCCCGAGATGAACTGGCCGGAGCCGATGGCAAGGAATGCGCCTGCTGCCGTACCGCCCTCAAAGGCAACGCCATCCTTGGTTCCCTTGTAGTCAATATTGACCGTATCGCCCTTTGCCACGGCGCGGTTCTTGATGCCGTCCTCCACCACGATGCCCCCGGAATTATATTGCAGCGTCTCCGCATATACGGTCTGCACCAATTCATCCCTCTGGCTTACATCCACCTCCGGCGCAGCCACCGTCACCCGCAGCCCTTTGTATTCCCCCAGGGTCACATAGTTTTCCACCTCTATGTCCTGCCAAAGGCTGCCCTGCGCTTCTGCGGCACCCGCCGTCTCCTGTTTCGTTTCCTTTTCTGTCTCATCTCCCACCTGCTTTCCTTTGCCGCACCCGGCCAAAAGCCCAACGGCCAGGAGAGCCGCCAGGATGCCGGCAGCTTTTCTTCCTTTGCATAATGATTCCCTTTTGCTTATCTTTTTCATTTTCCGCTTTCTCGTCCTCTTTTCTGTTGTTGGTTGACTGCCTTTATAAGTGCTTACTCCCGCATAAGCGAACATCTCGAAACCTACGGTTTCTCGGTGTTCGTTACACTATCCGCAGCGCACATTCGGAAAACCTACGGTTTGCTTCGCGGCACTGCTCATTGCTTTCGTGGATAGTATACCACAAAACTCCCTCACAGTAAAGGAGAAAGCAATCGGCAGACCTGTTCCTTTGCCCTGACGAGCAGTTTCCGCTCCGCGTAGATGTCTCTGGTAATCAATGTGCTGTGCCTGACGTCCTCCTGAAAGAGGCGCACCATCTCCAGCGCCTTTTCGCCGTCATACACCGTGACATTTACCTCAAAATTCAGCGCAAAGCTGCGGATGTCCATATTGGCAGTGCCGTAGCAGAACGCGCTGTCGTCCACAATGACCCCTTTGCTGTGCAAAAACCCGTCGTCGTACCGGTAACAGTTTGCCCCCGCCCGAATCATGTCCCCAATGTAAGAGTAGGTCGCCCAATACACAAAGGGATGGTCAGGCTTGCAAGGGAACATGATGTTTACCTCAATGCCTGATTTGGCCGCAATCAGCAATGCGCCAAAAATGGCTTCATCCGGTATGAAGTAAGGGGTCTGGATGTAAATGCATCTCTGCGCTTTGGATATCAGCCGCAGATAATTGTCCCGCACCTGTTCCGCTGCATTGTCGGGGCCGCTGCTGATTACCTGTATCTTGCATTCCCCCGCCCTGTGGGCGGCGTTCCTCGCAAGCAGATGGGGATTTAGCAGCAGATTCTCCTTGGCGGCATAGTTCCAATCCAGCAAAAACCGCAGCTCAAGCCCCTGCACCGCACTGCCCTGAACGCGCAGGTGCGTATCCCGCCAATGCCCGAATTTCTTGTCCAGATCAATGTATTCTTTGCCCACGTTAAACCCGCCCACATAGGCAGTCTTGTTGTCAATCACCACGATTTTGCGGTGGTTTCGGTAGTTGACGCGCAGCTGCAGACCGCCCAGAACCGCCGGAAAAAACTCCGCCGTCTGAATGCCCTGCGCATTCAGCTTTTTCCAGAGGCTGCGGGGCGTCTTCCTGCATCCCATGGCGTCAAACAGCACCCTCACTTCCACTCCCTGCGCCGCCTTCCGCGCAAGCACATCCCGGATTCTCTGAAACAAAACGTCATTTCGGATAATATAATACTGCAAATGGATAAAACGCTCCGCCTGCTCCAAATCCGCAATCAGCGCCTCAAATTTCCCATTGCCGTCCACATAAATGCCCACTGCATTGTCACCGGACAGCACCGCCCCGGAAACCTCCAGATTGTACATAATCAAATCCGCATAATTGCCCAGCTCCCGGTTCAGCGTTTTGGGATCCGTGGATTTGATCCGGTATTCCTGCTGCCGGATGGCCTTGTTGAAATGGTCTTCCACCCCTTTTATCTGAAACATTTTCCGCTTGCGGATATCCTGACCGATGAGCAGATAAAACACAAAACCCAACACCGGCAGGAAATAAAGCAAGAGCAGCCATGCCCACACGCTCCTGGGCTCTCTGCGCTGGAAAAACACTATGATAATCGCAAAAATCAGATTCCACACAAAAATATGGCGAAAAAAGAATGCCGCAGTCCCAGCGATGATTTCAAATAAAAATTCAAATAAAAATCTGTAATTTTCTGCCATGTTCTGTTGCCTAATTGCCTTTCTTTGTGTTAAAATAGATTCTGTAAGTCTTCCGGCAATCCCCCAAAAACCGCCGGAGACAGGAGGGAGTCTTTTTATGTTGAGTACGGGAACCATTGTGATATTGGTTGCATGTGCCGTAATGCTTGCCATCTCCGCCGCACTGTACTTCTGGGGCAGAAAGATACAGAAGCGGCAGGCCGAGCAGCAGACGATGATAGATGCCAACAAACAGAGCGTGTCTATGCTGATTATAGACAAAAAGCGTATGAAAATCAAAGAGGCGGGGCTTCCCCAGATAGTGATTGACCAGACGCCATGGTTCCTTCGGGGCTCCAAGCTCCCCATTGTAAAGGCCAAGGTCGGCCCCCAGATTCTCTCTTTGGTCAGCGAGGAAAAAATCTTTGACTCCATCCCTGTCAAAAAGGAAGTGAAAGCGGTTGTCAGCGGCATTTACATCATGGAAGTAAAGGGCCTGCATGGCAAGGTAGCCGCCCCTCCCGCCAAGAAAAAGGGATTTTTCAAGCGCACGGTGGAATCCATGCAGGAGAAGGCAGGCGCAAAGCCCGTCAAATAGCCGGGCGGCCTTAAGCCTGCCGTATGGTTATGGTAAGCCGGCTGTCCGACTGATGCCGCCCTTCCAGCGAAAGGGCATATTCCACTTCCGCTTTGATATGTTCTGCAGCCTCCTCGACAGTCAGCTTCTTGGTGTCAATTCCCAGGGTCAGCGTCCCATAGGGCATGGAATAGCGGGCTTCGTGACGCCTGCCCTCCTCGAACACCATATGGGTTTCCACTGCCCCCTGCCTGACAAGCTCCAAGATTCCTTTTTTGAGTTTGATGCGGCTTTTGGCGCCGCCCTGAGTGCCGTCCTGCGGTTCCTCATAAAGCGCGTAATGGGCTTCCCCCCTGCGGAAGTACTCCGCCTGCGCCACGGTTTCCACAGGAACGCCCTCCTGCCCGGGTTCCGCATGCAGCCCGGAAATCCGCAAAATCACATCTTTTTCCATCGTCCTGCTCCCGGCTCTGCCGCCTTCCGCACAATCCCGCAACAGACTGCCGCCTCTGTGTTTCCTATGCGTATCATTTCTGCAATTTCATCCATAATTTGCTTTTAAAGCGTACTTTTTCCGGTCCTGCCCGCAAAATTTCAAAGTATGGGACTCCGTCAAAGTCCCATGCCGACTTCCCCGTCCGGCTTTCCCCTGATGCTTCCTTTTGCAATGCCTCCCCGTCCTCGCCGCCCACTATCCGGTAAGTGTCGGGAGGCATGGCAAGCGCCGGATACAGTGCGCCCCACCAGCCGAATGCCGCCCAGATGCAGCATGCAATTGTAATCACTCTGATACTGACACGTTTCTTCACGCCAAACCTCTCTTTCCATCCGGCAGCGCGGATATGCGCCTGCCCGGACATTGAGAGTATTGACGGCTGCAGCGTTTTTATGCATGTTGCCCGTCAATGCGTATCTGGCGGATCATTGCCCTCTTTTGATTGTCAATATGCACCCTGACCGCCCGAGAGGCCGCCTCCTTGTCCCTCCTTGCCAGACTCTCGTAAATGATGCGGTGTTCCTCCACCAGATTGTCATGTTTCCCCGCATCTTTAATATATGCAAAGCGGTAGCGGTACATCTGCTCAGACAGATTGTTCACCATCTGAATCAGCCTTTGGTTGCCTGTGGCTTCCACGATGATGTCATGGAGAGCCACGTCCGCCCGGGTAATCTTCTTCACATCCCCTGTCTTGACCGCCCTGGAAAAGCCGTCGCACGCGGCCTGAAGCGCATCCAGCTTCTCCCGCGTGATGCGCTCGCAGGCAAGCTCCACGCACAAAACATCCAGCGCGCGCCTGACCTCCAGCACGTCATTCATGCTCTTTTCCGTAATCTGCGCCACTTCCGCGCCCCTGCGGGGAATATGGTCACAAGCCCCTCCTGCTCCAGCTTGCGGATTGCCTCCCTGACGGGCGTGCGGCTGACCCCCAGCCTGCCTGCCAGATGCATTTCCATCAGCCTCTCGCCGGACTTTAGCTCTCCCGTGAGAATGGCCTGCCGCAGCGTGTTCACCACCACATCGCGCAACGGCAGAAACGCGTCCATAGCCAGCTTTAATTCATCCTGCATACCCCACCTCCTGTACCCCGTCAGCAGTTCCTCGCCAGGAAAATCTGCTTTGCCAGATTGTCCTCCCGCATCTGCAAAAACGCTTTCCGCGCTTTCCCCTCGTCCGTGAAAATCCCAAACACGGTGGGACCGCTGCCGCTCATCATGCTGCCTGCGGCCCCCAATTCCAGCATGCGCTTCTTTAACGCGCCAATCACGGGGTGCGCAGGCACGGTCACGCTCTCCAGGACATTGCCCATCCTCTTAAGAATCCCTTCCAGATTTCTTTCCCTGACGGCCTGCGCCATGCCGTCAATATCAGGATGCTCATAAGATCCCCTTTCGTCCAAATGCTCATACACATATTTGGTAGACACGTTTACATCCGGCTTTGCCACCACAAACAGGCAGTCCGGCATGGGCGGCAGCATGGTCAGCTTCTCCCCAATCCCCTCTGCCAGAGCCGTTTTGCCCACGATGCAGTAAGGCACGTCCGCGCCAATCCGCACGCCAAGCTCCTGCAGCTCCTCCACGGAGCATCCCAGCCGGAATATCTCATTGATGCCCCGCAGCGTGGCTGCGGCATCGCTGCTTCCCCCCGCAAGCCCCGCCGCCACGGGAATATTTTTCCGGAGAAAGATGCGGATGCCCTCCCTGATGCCATATTTGTCAAACAAAAGCTTTGCGGCCCTGTAGGCCAGATTGTCCTCGCCTGCGGAAATCTCCTGAGAATCCGTGCGGATTGCAATGCCGGACTCCGCCTTCTCAAAAGTAAGCACATCGCAGATGTCCACAGTCTGCATGATCATTTTCACCTCATGGTATCCGTTTGGCAGCTTCCCCAGCACGTCAAGCCCCAGATTGATTTTGGCATATGCCTTTAACTGATACCCGGTATGCCTTGCCGCCTGCTGCATCCCACTCATCCCATTCACCCGCTCCCTTTGTCCGCTCTTTTTCTGAACGCCGCGCATGTGTATTTTGTATACACTGCTATCATTATAGTACTTTTTCCGCGCTTTCGTCAATGCGTATCTCCGAAGAATGCAGCTGCCGCGCCGGAAGCTGCCTTTACAAACTTCTGGTTTGAACTTTTGGGTTTGTCGGGCATCGTCATTTTCAATTTTCCGCTTGAGACAAGCGGCGCGACAATTTGTGACATCACGTGATTTTTCGATTTGCCCACAAATGCTACGATTTCTTCCCTCGTCCGAGCCGTGGCGCAAAACTCCACGAGCGCATCAGCAACAGGCATTTTTTCGGCAAACAGGCCATTCTTCATAACCACCTTAAACTCGCCGTGAACAACAGAAAATACCGGCGCCGGAAGTCCGGCATTGGCAAATTCACTGCGCATGGTAGGAATGCCCGAATATCCGTTTTCCGTTACCTTCAAAAGCTCGAGCATATTCGCAAGCGCGGCATTTCTTGTCTCAGAACGCACTTTGCCAAGCGCATCTATGGAGATTTTTCCGTACAGACCGCCGCTGTTGATGACTTCCATGCGGTCGCGATACATCTCAATGCGGATAGGAACATTCTCCGTATGAACACTGTAATCACGATGTACCAACGCATTCAGGATTGCTTCGCGGACAGCCCTGGGCGGATATTCCGGTTTGTCCGCGCGGCGTCCGCTCTCATTGATAATTGTTTTTGTGCGGCTGTTTTTGCGGACAAACGCAACCGCGTCTTCCAGCATATCCGGGATTGCGCCTGTAATACGCTGATTGTCTATAAAGCGTTCCCCATCACCGCCAACGGTCCCCTGCTCAGTTCCGGGAAGCGAAACTGCGGTAATGCAAAGCTGCGGAAAATAAGCCTGCGGATATTTTGAAAATGTCATCAACCCCGCAAGCGTGGGAAGTCCATCAGCGGTAATGCCCATCAGTTCCAAAATCTCATCTTCCGAGACGTGATCCGCAAGGTTTTTACGCTCCTTCTTCACAGCGGTCAGGTAATCTTCCATCCGTTTTTCATCAATGATATTCAGCTTGCCGTTCTCTACGGCGCGAATATCATCACGCACCCTCTTGCGAAATGCCTCATAACTGTAAATCTCGTATTCGCTCATCGGCTCGTCGGATTCACCAACACGCCGGAGATTTCTTTCAAAAAATTTCCACCCAACCCCTAAAGTTTTTCCAAAATCTGCCGATATTAGTGTGAGAAGAGTTTCTGGCTGCTCGCAGCAAAGGCTGCTTCGCAGAGAAACTCTACGGTT
>QLIP01030279.1_pt1 | contig 11546 bp, 7 predicted proteins | sample 1769771 | NCBI WGS metagenome assembly QLIP01 (sample SAMN09428762, study PRJNA476227) | Gut metagenome, whole genome shotgun sequencing project. | isolation source: cecum | host: Rhizomys sinensis | place: China: Jinsha town of Minqing, Fujian Province | collected 2013-09-23
GGCATTTTTTTATTGGAGGATCATTCTATGGCAGCGGCAGAAGCCCACTTGAAAGGGTTGAGTGTAAAAGAAGTAGAAGAAAGTCGCCAAAAAAACGGGGCAAACACCTTAACGCAAATTCCGCCAGACCCTTTGTGGAAAAAAATCTTAGAAGGCTTCAAAGACCCGATGATTGTCATTTTGTTGGTTGCCTTGGCGGTGCAAGTCATCCTCTATTTTTTGGGCGAAACGGAATGGTTTGAACCCGTTGCCATTTTGGTCGCCATTTTAATTGCCAACGGCGTTTCCTCTATCAGCGAAAATAAACAAGAAGGCAAAGCCCAAGCCTTGAAAGCCGAGGAAATGGCAAAAGAAATGGCAAAGGTGGTGCGCAATGGTCAGTTGCAAGAAATTCACGTGGGCGAAGTGGTGTTGGGGGACATCGTCTATTTGCAATCGGGGGATAAAATTCCCGCAGATGGCGAAATTGTGCAAGGCACAATCAAAGTGGATCAAGCCGCTTTAAATGGGGAAACGGAAGAAGCGGAAAAAATCCCTCCCGGGGAAAACAAGGCTTACGACATCAAAGATCTTTTAAATAAATATTACGTTTACCGTGGAACAGTGGTGTGCGGCGGGGAAGCGTATATGGAAGTCAAAGTCATTGGCGACAAAACCCTTTTTGGCGCATTGGCTTTGGAAGTGCAGGAAGACACGCGCGAAACCCCTTTACAAGTGAAATTAGGCAAACTCGCCAAACAAATTTCCACTTTTGGGTATATTGGCGCTTCTGCCATTGTGGTTGGCATTTTATTAAAAACCCTTCTCACCGGCGCTTCTCCCGATGGTTTTTTGCCGTGGATTCGTTTGTTGTTGGACGCCATCACGGTGGCGGTGACCATCATCGTTTGCGCCGTGCCGGAAGGCTTACCGATGCTCACTTCTATTTTATTGTCCTTCCAAAGTTTAAGAATGGCGAAAGACAACGTCTTGGTGCGCAAAATCAACGGCTTAGAAACCGCGGGGAGTTTAAGCATTTTGTTTAGCGATAAAACCGGAACGATTACAGAAGGACGACTTTCCGTTGTGGAAATGGCGGCAGGTAACGCCTTTGTGTTTGATTCTTTAAGCAAAATGCCGGATATCTTAAAAAAAGAAGTGGTGGTGGGCATTGGTGTCAATAACAGCGCCGTTTCTTCCAACGGGCAGGTGATTGGTGGCAACAGCACGGATAGAGCCTTGATGGGCTTTTTGATGGAAAATAAGGAAGATCAAAATTTAAGTAAAGACAAGGTGTTGCATTTCAACGCCTTTGATTCAGCGAAAAAATATTCCAGTTTGGTTTTTTGCGAAAACGGCGAAACCACCACTTTTATTAAAGGCGCACCGGAAAAAATCATTGAAAAATGCACGCATTTTGTGGATGAAAACGGCAACACGGTTGAATTTTCCGATAAAACGCCTTTACTCAATTACAGCGACACCCAAGCCTCGCGCTCAATGCGCTTGTTGGCGGTTGCCAAAACAAAAGGGGAAAGCGATGAAGGCGATTTAACCTTATTGTGTTTGGTGAGCATTCGCGACAACGTGCGCAAGGTTGCCGCTGCCGCCATTAAAGACGTGCAAAACGCGGGCATTCAAGTGGTGATGGTCACCGGTGACCGGTTGGAGACTGCTGTTGCCATTGCCAAAGAAGCGGGGTTACTTTCTTCCCCAGAAGATGTTGCCATCACCTCCGCCCAAATGGCAGAAAAAACGGATGATGAATTGAAAGAAATGCTACCCCGTTTGCGGGTGATTGCGCGCGCTTTGCCGACTGACAAAAGCCGTTTGGTGCGCGTTGCGCAAGAATTGAATTTGGTTGTGGGAATGACAGGGGATGGGGTGAACGATTCCCCCGCGCTTAAAAAAGCGGACGTGGGCTTTGCAATGGGCAGTGGCACGGAAGTGGCAAAAGAAGCCGGCGACATCACCATTTTGGATGATAATTTTTCTTCCATTAGAAAAGCCATTCTTTATGGCAGAACGATGTTCAAAAGCATTCGGAAATTCCTCATTTTCCAATTGAGCGTCAATGTGGCGGCGGTGGTGACTTGTTTCTTAGGACCACTCCTCGGGGAAAACGTGGTGCTCACGGTGATTCAGCTTCTTTTAATCAACTTGGCGATGGATACTTTGGCGGCAATTGCCTTTGCAAGTGAGCCGGCGTTGGATGAATATATGCAAGATAAGCCCATTCCGCGCTCGGAAAATATCGTCACCAAGGCAATGTTCACCCAAATTTTGGCGGGCTCTTTTTACATCACCTTGATTTGCCTTTCCATTTTATTCGTGCCTTTTGTGCGCGGTTTGTTTGGCGATGTAGACACCACCTATTTAAAAACCGCCTTGTTTGCGGTCTTTATGATGGCGATTACCTTCAACGGTTTTAACGCCAGAACCACGCACAACAACGTTTTTGAAGGCTTAAAAAACAGTAAAACCTTTGTGGCGGTGATGTTTTCCGTCTTTTTGTTGCAATTTTTGTTTGTGACTTTTGGGGGAGAAGTGTTGAACGTTGAAGCGCTGAGTTTTTCTTCGTGGATCATCTGCGCCATTTTGGCTTTTTTGATTATTCCGGTGGATTGGTTGCGTAAGTTGTATTTACAAAAAAGGGGGATGAGCTAATGGCTATCAATTTGCAAAAGGGTCAAAAAATTGACCTTTCAAAAAAAGATGGTGGCACACTGCGTCAATTGATGGTGGGTTTGGGCTGGGATGAAGCCCAAGAAAGCACAGGGCTATTTGGGCTTTTTAAAAAAAACAAACCCGCCCCCATTGATTGCGATGCTTCCGTGATTTTGTGCGGAGGAGATGGCAAAATCATCAGCCGCACTGCCCAAGAGTGTTGCGTTTTTTATGGGAACTTGCGCCACAGTAGCGGCGCAATTCTTCACCAAGGGGATAATCTTACCGGAGGGGGAGAAGGCGATGACGAAGAAATTATGGTCAATCTTCCCGCCATTCCCAAAGCCATTGAAAAATTGGTGTTTGTGGTCAATATTTACGATGCCGACAAACGCAACCAACATTTTGGGATGATCAAAAACGCTTTCATCCGCATTGTGGATGTGGATTCTAAAACGGAGATTTGCCGTTTTAATCTTTCTGAGGATTATTCCGGAATGACGGGCTTGGTGGTGGGGGAAATTTACAAAAAAAACGGCGCGTGGAAATTCAACGCCATCGGGCAGGGCGTGCAAAGGGCAAGCCGATTGGATGCACTCATTTATCTTTATGCTTAGGAGAAAACAATGGCAATCAATTTGCAAAAAGGGCAACGGGTTTCGTTGGACTCTTCACTAAAATTGGCTTTGGTGGGCTTGGGGTGGGACACCAACCGCTACGATGGCGGCGCAGATTTTGATTTGGACGCTTCCGCCTTTTTGTTGGGCGAAAATGGCAAACTCTTGCGCGATGAAGATTTTGTGTTTTACAACAATTTGAATGCCCGAGACGGCGCGGTGGTGCATACGGGGGATAATCTCACGGGCAGCGGTGATGGCGATGATGAAGTCATTATGATTGACTTTGCCAAAATCCCCAGTGAAATCAAAAAAATTGCCATTTGCGTCACCATCCACGAAGCCCAAGCGCGCAGGCAAAATTTTGGTCAAGTTTCTAACGCCTATATTCGTGTGGCGAAATTGTCGGATGAATTTGACACCAAAGGCGAACCCTTATTGCGCTTTGATTTGGAAGAAGAATTTTCATTGGAAACCGCTTTGGTGGTGGCGGAAATTTATTTTAAAAACGGAGAATGGAAATTCAACGCCGTGGCGGCGGGTTACCAAGGCGGTTTGGCGGCCATTTGCAAGAGTTTTGGCGCTTCGGTGTGATGATGAAAGAGTTTCAAAAAGGGCAAAAAATCAAGGTTGCCTCGGGCGGGGAATTGGAAGTTTTGCAAAAGTTGGGAGAAGGCGGTCAAGGCGTGGTGTATAAAGTGCGCTTTGGTGGGAAAGATTTGGCGTTGAAGTGGTATTTCGCCGCCAAAATGCAAGACAAAACCGCCTTTTATGAAAATATTCAAAATAATATTCGGTTGACCGCGCCCAATCCGGTTTTCCTGTGGCCCTTGGCAATTACAGAATATTTAGAGGGCAGTTTTGGTTATTTGATGAACTTGCGCCCCCCTGAATTTAAAGATTTTTCCCGTTTTTTGCTTGCCAAAGAACGTTTTCAAAGCGTGGGGGCGGTGATTCGCGCTGCGCTTTTAATTACCTCCGCTTTCCGTGCTTTGCACAATAAAGGTTACAGCTATCAAGATTTAAACGATGGCAACTTTTTTGTGAACCCCAAAACGGGGGAGGTGTTGATTTGCGATAACGATAATGTCGCGCCTTACGGGAAAAACTTAGGCATTGCGGGAAAATGCCGCTATATGGCGCCGGAAGTGGTGATGGGCAAAAAACTCCCGGACGTGCACACCGACCGTTTTTCCCTTGCCGTGGTGTTGTATCTTTTGCTTTTTTTGAATCATCCTTTGGAAGGAAAACGCACCCTTTGCCCGTGTTTAACGGAAGAATTGGAAAAAAAATATTACGGCAGCGAACCCGTTTTTGTGTGGGATTCCCATAAAGACACCAACCGCCCCGTGCGTGGCGTGCACACCAATGCCATACGCCTTTGGCCGCTTTATCCGGAATTTGTGCGCTCTACCTTTGAAAAAGCATTCAGCCAAAGCGTGATGATTGGGCAAGATTCCAACCATCGCGTCACGGAAAAAGAATGGCAAGAAGTGTTTACCAATTTGCGCGGGCTAACCCTTCCTTGCACGTGCGGAAATGAAAGCTTTGTGAATGGGGAAGGGGGCGGAACGTGCCTTCATTGCGGGAAAGATTTAAGCTCTTTATTGATTTTGAAGGTGAAAAAATACCGCGCCGCGCTTTTTAAAGGAGGCAGACTTTACCAATGCCACACCAAGCACGATAGCGATGATTTTAAAGAAATCACGGGGGAGGTGGTGTCCAGCAAAATGAACCCCAATGTGTTGGGATTGAGAAACGATTCCAACACGGCGTGGGAAGCTCTTTTGCAAGATGGCACAAAAAAAGCCTTTACCAAAGGGGAAGTGATGAAATTGAGTAAAGGGCTCAAAATCAATTTTGGCAACGGCAATTTGGGCGAAATTATTTAAAGGAGAACACAATGGGGATTTATGACAAAGTGGTGGAAGTGCCGCGCAGAACGATGGTGCTTTTTTTTGTGGTGGATACCTCGGGCAGTATGAACGGGGCAAAAATTGGCACGGTCAATTCCGCCATTGAAGAAATTGTGCCGGAATTAAAGGATATTTCTGAAAGCAACGCAGATGCCCAAATTAAAGTGGCGGTGCTTTCTTTTTCAACGGGCGCAAAGTGGATTGATAGCGCGCCGGTGGAAGCGGAAAAATTCCGTTGGAATTATTTGGAAGCCAATGGAGTGACCGATTTGGGCGAAGCGTGCCTGCAATTGAACGAAAAGCTTTCAAAGGATGCTTTTATGAGCGAAGCCACCGGCAGTTTTGCGCCGGCAATTTTTTTGCTCTCTGATGGCGAACCCACCGACAATTACCAATACGGTTTAGAAAAATTAAAGAAAAACAATTGGTTTAAAAAAGCCATCAAGGTGGCGGTTGCCATTGGCGATGACGCCAACCAAAAAGTTTTAGCCGAATTTACCGGTAATGTGGAATCGGTGATTACGGTGCACACGCCGGAAGCCTTGAAAAAATGGATTCAATTTGTGAGCGTGCGCGCCTCAGAAGTCGCCAGCAAAAGTGCCACCGCCAGTGCCGATAAACAAGATGCCTTTGTGAAGGAAATTCAAGCCCAAGCCGCGGATTCCGCTGAGTGGGATTCCAACGATGATGACGGCACGAAGTGGTAGAAGGAAAATTGATGCGCCTTCAAGCCTTTCATTTGTCCGTGCAAGGGGCAAGCCACATCAAAAAAAATAAGGAATGCCAAGATTATGCACTGAGTTATGCTGATGAACACTGCGCGATTGCCATTGTGTGCGATGGTCACGGCGGGGACGATTACGTGCGCAGTGCGGTGGGATCACGTTTGGCGTGCGCCATCACCCAACTCACCATCAAAAGTTTTGTCAAAGAAATCAGCAAAGAGGGCAGAAGGAAGGAAATCTTCAACGCTCACCCTGAAAACGGCATTCGCACTTTGCAAAAAAACATCATTGCCAAATGGAATGCGGCGGTATTGGCACACCAAAAAAAAAATCCGTTTACCGAGGATGAAATTGCCGTTTTGTCGGAGCGCGCCAAAAAACGCTACGAAGAAAAAAAGGAATTGGAAAGCTTTTACGGAACAACTCTCATTGCAGTGGCGTGCACCCCTGATTTTTGGTTTGGGCTGCACATTGGCGATGGCAAATGCGTGGCGGTGAACCCCAAAGGGGAATTTCTCCGCCCCATCCCTTGGGATGAACGCTGTTTTCTCAACGCCACCACCTCCCTTTGCGATGAAGACGCTTTGGAGCGCTTTCGTTACTTTTATTCCCCCAAACTTCCGCGCGCCGTTTTTGTGGGCTCAGACGGCGTGGATGATAGCTTTCAAAATGACGAACAATTGAATCAGCTTTACGCCACCGTTTTGTATTCCTTTGCGAATAACTACTGGGAAGAGGCGAAAAAAGAATTACAGGATTACCTTCCGCAGCTTTCCAAAAAAGGCAGTGGTGATGACGTTTCCATTGCCGCCATTTTGGATTTGGATTCGATTGCAGAAATCCCCTTGGTGAAAAAATTGGCAGAAAGCATTCAAAACGAAGTGGGGGAAGTGGAAAAAGAAGAGAAAGAAGAAAAGGAGGAGGAAAAAGAGGAAGAAGAAACCCCGTCCGATTCCTCTCCTACTGAAACGCCGGAAGTTTTAGAAGAAAAAGGGGAATCAAAATGAATGAAGCCACCGTGGTGATGGCAAAATGCGCGCGCTCCAAAGAATGTTTTGGGGTGCGCACGGAAAAAAAAGAAGGCGCGTGGCATCAAACGTGGGCGTTTAAATTGAATCTGCAAGTCGCTTCCCGCGAAGGTTATGCCGAACAATCTGTTTCTGGCAAAGTGCTGATAGACCCCGAATATCCGGGCTGCCCCTATTGCGGAGAAAAAGGGTGGTTTAGTTGCGGAAAATGCGGAAAACTCACTTGCCACAATGGAAGCGAATCTTCCGTCACCTGCACGTGGTGCGGCAACACGGGAAAGGTTTTTACCGCGGATTCTTTTGATTTAAAAGGTGGCGGATATTAAAAAATCCATCTCTTATTTTTCGTCATTCTGAGCTTTGCGAAAGCAAAGCGAAGAATCTCACGCAACCAAAACCGAAATTCTTCGTCTGATGGCTCAGAATGACGTTATTTTTTGACGTGAGATTCTTCGGTCGCTTTGCTCCCTCAGAATGACATTCTTGTTTCGTCATTCTTCGCTTTGCAAAATGACATCCCCATTTCGTCATTTTTAAATTGGGAAAGCAGCACAGAAAACGACAAAATGAATTTTTTTCCACGGTGAAGTGCAAAAAATTTTCAAAAAAATAAAGTTTTACCGTGGAAAACCACGTTGAAATTTCCCACCCAAAAAATTTAAAATTCACCCACTCTTTGAAAGGTTGAAGCAAGAATGCAAAATCCAATAATGATTTCGGGGGGGGGGGTGAAAATCATCCTAACCTCATCACCAACCAAAACCAAAACACTCTTTTTGAACGTTTAAAGCTTCTTTTTGATTCTTACCAAACCCCGCCGAGTTTGTGCACCATCAGTGGCTTTTTTAATGCGCGTGGCATTGAGGCGATAGGTAAATGGCGTTTCAAAAAAATCACCCTGATTTTGGGGGATGATTCTCCCAAAACCCAAGAAGAAAAACTCGCCTTTTTAATTGAAGATTCGCCCTTTGATTTTCGCCCCTACACGGTGCAGTTGGACGAAATCAAAGCCACGCGCTTTGTGTGTAATTTCATTCAAGAAGGCAAAATCTATTTTTTCACCCACAAAGACGCTTTCATTCATTCCAAACTTTATTTTCTGTTTGATGGAGATAATCCCAACATCAAAACCCACGCCATCATTGGGTCAAGCAATTTAACTGCCGCGGGCTTAGGCGTTAACGGTGATTTTTCCAATAAAGAACTCAATCTTCTTTGCACCGATGACCGAGACAAAGCCGCGGCAAAACATTATTTTGATGCGCTTTTTAAAGAATGCGATGAGATTACAGAAAAAATCAAAGACGCCTTCCATGAAAGTTATTTTTACCACTCCCCCCAAGATGTTTTAAATAAAATCGCCTCGTATTTCCAAGAAGAAACACCCTTGGATGAAAGAGAAAAACGCAGTCTGGAAGAGGTGGCAGAAAAACTTGAACTTTATGCGTTTCAAAAAATCGCCGCCCAAAGCATTTCAAGGCTCTTAAAAAACTACCACATTGCCCTTTTGGCAGACCCGGTGGGGAGTGGCAAAACCTTGGTTGCCTTGTGCGTGGCGTGTTGCTATTCCAATGTGGTCATCATTGCCCCGCCCAAATTAAAAGCGCAGTGGGAAAGTTATTTTGACGAGGGAGAAAAATTCGCAAAGTTAAGATCCGTGCCCAGTGTGCGCGTTTTCAGCTACCACGAGGCGCAAAATGCCCAAAATCTAAATCAAAGCGACATCAAACGTGCCAATCTCATTGTTTTGGATGAAAGCCACAATTTTAGGAATAAAAATCAAAGGTATGACAAACTCAAAGCCCAATTGAGTGAAAAAAGCGATCTTTTGCTCCTTTCTGCCACGCCCATTAACAACAGCCACTTGGATTTGGCACACCAACTCAATTTAAAAAACGAGATTTTGATTCACAACGAAAAAGTTTTCCCCGAAAAAATTTGTTGGGAGGCCTACAAAGACGCCCAAGAAAACAAAAAAGTGTTCAGCGAGGATTATTACAAACTCTGCGGCTTGATTTTTTCGCGCCACGCCAAAGACATTGAGCGGCTTTTAAAAGAGGAAGAACAAAAGAATGCCAAAAAACCACTGCCCCAACAAAAGATAGCGCGATACTCACTCAACAGCATTCCCCCCAACATTGATTTTAACTTTAAAGAATTGCTGGATATTTTAGGGGTCAATGAAGATTCCAAGGATTACATCCAATTTGTGATTTACGACCCTTTCAAGGATTCATACCTTCCCCAAGACATTATTGAAGAGTTGGAAGACAAGCGCTTAAAAAACTTAGGCACTTACAGCACCCCGCGCGGTTTTTTGTGTATGAAATTGATTAAGGCGTTGGAATCTTCCACAGATGCCTTTTTAGACATCTTAAAAAAAATCAAGGGCTACCACGAAGATTATTTGAAAACCGAACGCCTGATAGAAAGAAAGGAAGAGGAAGAGGAAGAAGAAGAAAAAAATTTCCCCGAGCGCTTAGCAAAGATTTTAAAAAAAGGCTACCAAACCCATCTCAACGCCAGTTTTAAAGCGGAGGTTCGGGCGGATTTAAAGCGCATCAATCGCATTTTGAAGCGGATGGAGGGTTACAATTCTGCGCGTGATTTTCAAAAAAGCGAAAAATTTGAAAAGATCAAAAACATCATTGCAGGGCTTGGGGAAAATATTAAAACCCAAAAATTGCTGGTTTTTACCGAGAGCATTAAAACGGCAGACGCGCTTTTTAATGCTCTTCAAAACACTTTTCCCCATTTAGAAATTGCCACCATCACGGGCAACACAGGGAAAAATGAGTTTAGCGAGAACAAAAAACGTTTTTCTCCACGGTCAAACCAATATTCTTTTGAATTAGAAAAAAAGAATGAAAAAGAAATTGATATTTTGGTTGCCACCGATTGCATCAGTGAAGGGCAAAATCTCCAAGATTGCGCCAATTTAATCAATTGGGACATTGCCTTTAACCCCGTGCGCGCCATCCAGCGCATTGGGCGAATCTGGCGCATTAATTCTCAACACAAAGAAAACCACATCCACCACTTTTTCCCCAATGTGGATTTTGAAACCTACATTGGCTTGGAATCCAAACTGAAATTCAAGTTAAAAGCTGCTGCAAGCGCAACGGAAAGCAACGATCCGTTTTGGGAAGAACAATACGAAACGCACCGCCAAAAACGCAAAGAACAATTTAACAAAATGCAAAAAGAAGGTGCGCCAGCCTTTGAAGATGAAGGAAATACTCCATCCAACCTGCAATCATTATTTGCCACCATTACCCCAAACGATTTGGAAAAGAAAAAATACAAGGACGGCATTTTTTCTATTCTTCAAACCCCAAGCCTTGGGCATAACCTCCTTTTTGCTTTTTTGGAAAAAAAAAACACAAAAGAAAAATACTTTTGCCGTTATGAAATGGATTCCCAAAAGCTTTGTCCCAGTGCCACGCCAAGTGATCGTTACAAGAATTTGGACGAGATTTTGCCTGCCGCGCAAACCAGAGAAAAATGCCACGAAGCATTTCAAAATTTAGAAAGCTTAACCGCGGATTACCAAGATTTAGAAGTTTTAAAACGCATTTTTGAAGATTTGACCACGCAGTTGGATGGGCAAATTAAAGAAAACCAACGCCTTCAATTTGAAAACGCCAAAAGTAATGCGCCCTTAATACGAAAAGAAAAACGCATTTTTAAACTTTTGGCGTGGCTGTTGATTAACCCTGATTTTGAAAAATCTTTTGAAAAAACGGAGGGTGCGCAATGATTGAAACCGCTTTAAAAAACATTCACAAGGATTTCAAGGGCTTTTTAAATGCCACCTTTGAACAAGAAATGTTTGAAGTGGAGCCGTGGCACGAAAAGAGCATTTGCTACGCCAATGAAAAAACCCCAACAATGGATTTTGAATTGGGCTTTACGTGCACGGAGGTTGCCTCGCACAATCGCGCACTTTTGCTGCAAAAAGCCAAAGAAATCAGTAAGCGCGCGGTGCACAATGTTTTGTTTTTTATTGATAGAACCCATTTAAGCATTTGTTTTGCCCCGCGCCGCCAAAGCCGCGCCACCAAAATAGAGTGCGATGTGATTGATAAATATGTTTTCATCAAAGATATTCCCATCAATGCCCCGGGGAAAGCACATCAACTCAACTTAGAAAGCTTAAAAAGCGTTTCCACCCAAGGGGGCTTAGAGACTTACTACAAGAATTTATTAGAAACGTTAAGCGTTGAAAAATTAAACAAAAATTTTTACAACGACTTGCTGAGCGTTTTTAAAAATTTTGTTGAAAAGATTACCCTGCCGCACAGCGACTCCGAGGAAAACCGCCAAAAATTCACCCTGCGCTTAATCTCACGGCTTTTGTTTTGCAAGTTTTTGGAGAAAAAGGGGGTAATCAAGCCCGAAATCTGGAATGTCAATTTAAGCGAATTCTATTACCACCAAGTGTTAAAGCCTTTGTTTTTTTCCACGCTCAACACCCCAAAGGAAAAGCGCAATTATGAAAAGGAGCTGCTTTCAGCAGAAATCAGCGCGTTATTAGAGGGGATTCCCTATTTAAACGGCGGCTTATTTGCCGAACACAAGGATGATTATTGCGAACACAAGGATGATTATTGC
>QLIP01035421.1_pt1 | contig 11539 bp, 15 predicted proteins | sample 1769771 | NCBI WGS metagenome assembly QLIP01 (sample SAMN09428762, study PRJNA476227) | Gut metagenome, whole genome shotgun sequencing project. | isolation source: cecum | host: Rhizomys sinensis | place: China: Jinsha town of Minqing, Fujian Province | collected 2013-09-23
ACGGGGATTTTGCCTGTCGGGTTCTGACCGCTTGAAGGGGTGAAGGTGATACCTTGTTGGGTCCATTCTGTGAGGTCGGCGTCAGTTGTGCCCCATTGGTCGGCCATGACGAGAGTTCGGTTTTCAGCCTGAGCGATGCCGATACCGGCAAGCATGGCGAGTGAGAGTAGTAGTTTTTGCATATTGTGATTGTTTTAGGTTACCATAAGATTTTGATTTCTCCCTGCATGTTTGCAGTGCCGGGGGATGATTTGGACATATACCATTGGCCGGCATTGAAATATGCTCGTGCGGGAATCTCGGCCACTGAGTCGGTTTCTGACGGCTGTGCTTTTATATAATTGCTACCGAAGAGCAGCAATAGAATGGGCAAATACTTTTCCATTTTGCGAATGAGATTTATAATGCAAAAATATTTGAAGATTGTTTCATATTTATTTCGAAAAGATGAACGATTTTTTAAACAGTCTCTGAGGAGTGTGGCTATACGGGGGGGATGTCGGGGAATTTTGAGGCGTTAACGATATCGACAGTCCTGGTGATTGACATTTGTTAACCATGTAATTATTGAATTTTTAGCTGATCTTACACTCGGGGTTGCCTCGAGTTGATCATACCTACGCATTGGCTTGCAGAATAGCAGGTGTATCACCTGTCAATCAGGATAATTAAAATCTACCATATAGTTTCTAAAGAAGATAGCGAGGAATCGGGAGACTCCTCGCTATTATAGCTTCTACACCACATGTTTACAGTTCTAGCACTGCATTGTGACGGAATGAGCCGTTTTCGCCGGCGCAGAGATAGCCAAGTTGGTTGCTAACTATCTGTGTGTTGCCAATTTGGGCATCTATATTGCGATGAGAATGGCCGTAAATCCAGTAGTTAATACGGCTGTCTGCAATATAGTTGCCAAGTTCTACTGTAAATGCGCCATTGAGTGCGCTACCCTTGAAGTCTGGCGACACCAGCTCGAATGAGGGCACATGGTGAGTGGCCACGACAATCTTCTCCGCTGAACTCTCTGCCACGGCCTTTTCAATAAAGGCGCGACATTGCTCATGCAGTTGGTTGAACTCGCCAAAACTGATTATCTCACTGTTGAGTTTTATGCGACGAAAATCGGAGATTGCCCGTTCCGTCGCAAACGCATCTTGGAGGCTGATCTTAGCCCAAAGGGTTGATAGAATAAGATCTGTGTTACCGATACGTACAACTTTATTGTAAACAGAGTGTACATTCGGTCGGATGTCGAGCGTAAATCCATCGTGCATATTGCTTAGGTCGAAGCCTTTGTAGAACTCGTGATTGCCAGGCACGACGTAGCATTCTTTAAAGTTAGCCGACACCCAGTCCCAAAACGGATGCTTTGAATAGTTGTCATCGCCAAGGTAGCCTATGTCACCGGCCAGCACAAGCACTTCCCCTGACGGTATCAACGGATTGGCGCGCAGGTAGCGCCAGTTATCGTGAAACTCAAGATGGAGGTCGGATGCGTATTGTATTTTCATAAATTGAACACTGTTTTCATAAGGGATAGGTATTCGCGTATGACCTCTTCGCCAACCCCAAGGACTGTTTGAAGTGATTGAATTGGAAGTTCCGACTCTACGTTACGAACAAATTCGCGCAACGTATCAGCAATAGCCGAAGGTAACACGACTCTATCAGAGACGCTAAACTGGGACATCAGCAGGAATACATCCACACGATGTTTCTTTATGTCGCGACTTCTTACATTGGGGTTTATCAACTTCTCCTTAGAGAGATTGAGGAAGGCGCGGGACTTCAGCGCAATGAGTGCCGCTGGCGATGCTACGCGAATACCATTCTCAACCAAGCTATTGGCCAATGTAAATTCGTAACAGTCTTTATCCATCAAAATGGCTGATAGACTTGAGAGGTCTTCGCCCAGAGGTATTGGGGTCAAATGGTATCCAGTCGGTTCACCGAGGATGTCGGGTTTGATGGAAAGAAGCTCTATTTGCGCAGGGTATCCCATTTTGGGCTTCAAAAAGCGGAATAGCTCAGGCTTTGTTTCCTGATCTTCTCCACGCTTGCGTTGGCGGGTTTTATATTCTCCTTCCCTAATAAAATCCCAAAATCGTTTTCCGAACTCTGCGTTGATATTACCCACAACAAGTATCATATCAATATCAACGGTTGCTCGTGGTTCAACTTCCGTTTCGTCATCAAGGATTATATCACAGGCCGCTCCACCTATGACAATATAATTGTCAGAAAATCTTTAAAGGCTTCTCTGAATTTATCTATACCTTTTACCATTGGATGTTTTCGATTAATTGTTCTAACGCGTCTTCAACTCGCGGGTTTGACTTGTCTTTGATTGATAACCACAGGGAAAGAGGGTCTACAAATTCTTCATTGTCAAATGGAACTGGTGGATATATCCATTCCTGTATAGCAGTTTTCCCTTCAACTGGATTTATATCAGTAAGATTCTCGCCGATAGCATCAAATTCCTCTTTTGTCAAGGCAATTGTAATTTGTCTTATGGGGTTTAAATCCGAATAATAAGCCAAAGCGTTCATCCCGGATTGTTTTATAGTCGGTTCGAACGTAATGTCGCTATCCGTGAACACCGTTTGCTTTACGGGATTACGCAAATATGTCTGAGAATCAGTCCACAATGCTTTACGGTCTGTGTTGAAAGAAACCAGTTTCCCTTTTCCGGCGATAGTCTTGGATGAGCATAGATTGAATTTTTCAAGATCTATCAATGCTCTTGAGATTTGCAAGTACGAGAATGGAGTCACCTTTTGAATGCTTGCAATAGAATTCAATTCATCGTGAGAGTGCAAAAGGTAATACACCAGAATATACTGTGCCACGGGAGACAGTTTGCCTGATTTCTTCTCCCTTGAATCAGGCTCTAATGAATTCACAAAGAAGTTAGGCAAATTAGCATACTTGCCTGAAACTACGAAATTTACGTTTTGCTCAATAAGCCGTTGGCGCTGATAAAAGGGAAGATGATCGAAAATAAATACAATTGGGTGTTTCAATAATGAATACACCTTATTCGCAACTTTCCTTAAACGTGCCGGACTCAAAGCCGCAGACGCGTCCTTCTGTTCCATAAAGCAGAAATCTACATCCTTAAAACTGCCTGAAAGACAATTATATCTTACGAATATATCCACAGGCAATCCCCTCAACAACTCTTCTTCGATGTTGCTGAGAGCCACATTAAAACCGGAGATATTTATAGCTGTTTTCATCTATATTGCATCATTATCATCTATACTGATAATGATGCAAAATTAGTGATAATTGCTCAATTTGCCAAATTATATTTTAAAAAATATAAACGCTGGACTCCGAATGTAGCACCTCAGATGCTGTGCCTTCGATTATTACATAGTTATCGGAGTACTCGGCAAATGCTTCTTTGAATTTATCTAACCTTCCATGGGAATGTGTCTATTAAATATTCTATTTCACCTTCTATTCTAGGGTCCTCGTCATCCATCATTGAAAGAACTAGGGACAACCTATCAACATATTCGGCAGGTTTGGACTTGCTTGTGATTGCTGGATACTTCCACACCTCTATTATAAAATTACCGTCAAACGGATTTTGACGAACGAATTGCCCTGTTGTCCGGCAATTGCGATATTCTTTAGCGGTTAACATTCGCCAGTCTTCCTTATCTGGATTCAGGTGGCTATAATTGGACAGCGCATTTACTCCGCAAATAGGATAATCTGCGGCAGCGCTGAACTCATCGCAGTAAAATTTTTCTTCTACTGGACTGAATGTATATTCCAATGCCTTATCCCATAGTTCTCTGCCTTTAAAAGAGAAATGAACGGCTTTGCTTTTCGGGCCAACGGCCACTTTCTCACATAGAGCCAAATCAGCCATACATGTTATGCCGAGAGTTACACTTTCGTAAGAGTAAGGAACCAGTTCCGCAATCATTTTTGCCGTCATGCCTTCTAATAATTGAATCTGAAGATGATATAACAGCAGGTATTGAGCAACCGGAGTTAATTTCTTAGCAGTCTTTCTATTTGCGATATACTCCAATGATGCCAGATTGGGTAAAAAGGCATATTTATCAGACATCACAAAATAGACGCCCTTTTCCAATAATCGCTGGCGTTCGTAGTTAGGACCAATCGGCAAAATGAATACTGCCGTACCTCCTAATACCCGCTTTACTTCCTTTGCAGCCCAACTGCACTGGCCTGGAGTCAACTTCATGCACCAGGGACTAACAAAAACATACTCTTCTCCAAGAAAAGAACCTCTATAAAAGTTGCATCCAGCGCGAATACCCCCTGGAATTCCTCGTATTTCGTTTTTCGCTATTTCTGCAAGAGCAACTTTGTTGTTAAGTATGTTTATTTCTGATATTTTCATTGGTTTATGCTCTATTTTAATCATACATTAAAACGATGCAAAAATAATAGATTCATACGACTTCTACAATAGTTTGGGGTATTAATATGTTTCTATTTTTCTATTAAAAAATGATTCGATAGCAATGATAAAGATAGCGAGGAATCGGGAGACTCCTCGCTATCGCTGTTTATTGTGGTTTTATACCTCGGTGAACTCGTGGAGGTATATGTAGGCATCGTCTGACTCCTCTTGCCATGCGGAATTTAGACCTTCAAGGTCTTCGATGGTGACGATGTTGGTGTCGGTCAGACGTTCCACATAGCGGAAGGCTTCGTCAAGAGTGCGGAAGTATTCGTGGCAGTATTCGCCGTCTGGTCCACACATATCAAGATAGTAGTTGTCGGGATAGTATTCGCCGATGCCGTTGTCGCGCTTGAGGAAGACTTCGCATCCCGATTCTTCACCCATGAAGTAGACCGCGATAGATTCGAACTTCGATGCGATGAAGTCCCATGCTTCATAGAGCGGCTCCCAAGCCGACTCTTGGTGGAAAGTGATGGTGTCGCCTGTGCAGTTGAGGTCGTCCCACCATCCGCGCACATAGAGGTGCTCGGGGATTTCTTCGTTGTTGAGGGCTTGGACGAGATGTCCAACCCAATTGCCGTTCTGCTTCTCCTTTGATGTTTTGGTCATCAGTTCGTGGAGAGCCTTGATGTCTTTTTCTGAGCCTACGAGAGTGTAGGAACTGTCGCAATAATTTGCCATATCTGCTTGATTTAAGTTGTTGAACATTGTTTTTCTCCCTTACATTAATAGAATCTTCTGATTCTTCAGGAGGTCGGTGTTTCCGATTTTCAGGCAATCGGCAGAGGCGTAAAGGTGCAATCAGGCAAGTTCGCACGCATGTGCGCCAGCGGCTTGACCTTGACATTTGCACCGGCCTCTAACTTCGCCGTCGAAATCGGAATACCTACCTCTCGAAATATAAGACCCAAGATTACAATAGGTGGCAGATTGATATAGTAGAGGAGAGTACTCGGACATATCGTTCAAATCATGCAAGAAAATTTGTATCACCATGTATAAACTTATACCGCTACCCCGTCCGCTTATTTCCGTAATGCCTATTTCCAGTCTTAAATCCGGCCAAAAACAGCAAAGATGTGTACAAAAGATGTGTACATATTTTGATTTACTCAAACCAAGTTAAATAACAGGCTGATAATCAGCAAATAATTCCGTATCTCGGATTTATACCTTTACTTTGCACCAGATTTGAAAACGAAACAATAACAACAAGACAAAATGAGCGCGTTTGGAATATTCGCATTGATACTGACAACGGCATACATTATCTACTTTGCCGTTACAATTAGCCGGGACATCGTCGCCGGTCGAAAGAAGGCAGAGGATTCACCGGAGTCAGAGACTTTCGAAATTTCCTCTCAATCGCACGAAGAATCGGTTGCTCAAACTCAACAAGAGTCGGTTGCGGTTTACGAAACTGAAAACGGCTTTACAGTTGGAGATGCCGAGATTCACACCGAAAATATGCTGGCGGCTAATGATGAGCAGGGACAGATTGAAGTAACGGAGAATACTCCGGAGATTCAAAAATTTGAGCAGCATATAGAAAGCATAACAAGCGGTGCCGAAGATATAACCGACCAGGTGAATTATGAGGAACGCTTAAACGATGAAAGGTTTGAACAGTTCCTCTCTCAAAAGTCAAACAGCCACTCACATCTTTTCAAGAGAATTGCAGTGGAAGCCGAAGAACCCTTACAATCGGAAGCAGACGATGGTCCGGAACTTCAGGCTGAACAAGAGGAAGAGAGAGAAGAGCGCGATTGGATGTAAAGGTAGTCTTCTTCGCAGACTTACAACCGGAACACTGAGCGCAGTCAGCCTTTTGTGGGCAAACAGCGCCTCGGCCAAGTGCGGAGGGGTTGACTATAGCTGGGGTGCCCAGGCATTGGCCAAACAGCATGACTTCGTGGTGACGATGATGCTCTATGTGCTGTATCTCATATATGCCATTGCGGCTATCGTGGTGATTCATGCGTCATTGCAGATTTACATAAAGATGAATTCCGGCGAAGACGGCATACGCAAGGACATCATGATGGTTATCGGAGCGTGTCTATTCCTTATCGGAGCCTCCATAGTGTTCCCCGCTTTCTTCGGATATAGAATATAAAGACAATCAACCAATTAAAATAATAAAACAATCAATTTTCAATTAACCTATCATTAATCCGATTTTTATGTTTAAGAAAATCACAAGCAAAGCCAAAGGCTTTTTCAAAAACTCGCGAGTGCAGACTCTCTGCGCTATGCTCGCAATCGGCTCAGCAGCCGCATTCGCTCAGAACGTAGCCGGTGACTACTCGGCTGGTACCACCGCTCTCGGTGAAGTTACCAAGCAGATCGCGCTGTACGTACCTGTAGTAGTTAAACTCTGCTATGCCATCGCCGGTATCGTAGCCGTTGTAGGTGCTATCTCGGTTTACGTGAAGATGAACAACGAAGAGCAGGATGTCAAGAAGTCGATCATGATGATCGTCGGTGCTTGTATCTTCCTCGTGGCTGCTGCTCAGGCACTCCCCCTCTTCTTCGGCGTTAATCCCTAATCATGGCCGAAGTAGACAGCTATCCTGATTACCCGATGTTCAAGGGGCTTCAACGCCCCCTTGAACTGATGGGTCTACAAGGACGCTACATCTACTGGGGCGCCGGCGCTGTTGGAGGCGGCATAATCGGTTTCGTGGTGATGTATATCATTTTCGGCTTCGTGGTCGGTTTGATTACATTGGTAGCGTCACTGGCCGTCGGAGCAGGATTAATCATGTTCAAACAGCGCAAGGGATTGCATTCCAAAAAAAACGACAAAGGGATATTCGTCTATTGTCGTGCCAAAAGTTTATAATCACTAAAACACATGAGATATGTCACATCATTACCCGTTGCTTGGCTTGGCCATTCTATGTGCTTCGTGCGGACAGTCCTCTGAAAAACAGCCGTCTCTGGAGCAAACACGTGCTGCCATTGAGGTGCGCGACAACTGGAAAGAGGAGCTGAAACCAATGGAAATCCTTGCCTCGGATCTCGGTCTTGGTGCGACGACGGTGAGTGTGAGGATTACGACAGACGGCAAGACAAGTTTCGAACCCTTTTCGGGGAATGCAGGGAGCCTAAAACCGTGCCATCCATCGCTGATGGTAGACACCGCCGTGACAGCCACCGCGTGCTGGCCGGCAATCAACTCAGACACCTTAGCGTTGACCGCTCCATTCTCCGACCGCCTCTTAGGCGAAGAGACCTCAAGAACGGTCGACACTAAGGTGTCTCTTTTTTTGAAATTCAAGAGTAAGATGGCTCTTCTGCGTCTGTGTTTCGAAAGCGATAGCCGAACGGATATGCTTGAGAAACTGACCCTCAAAGGAGAAAACATCGTAACTCGCGCAAAATATATGCCCTATGTCGGTAACTGGATTGAAAAGTCAGGCGAAGGATTGCCTCTGGGGATTGAAAGTGACTGTATACTTAACAATGGTCGCAATCACGATATTTATCTTATCCCTTGCGAATCTGCTTCGGATGTTGTACTCGTGGCTAAAGTCGACGGTAAAGAGTATACGCTCAAGACCAAGATCCCGCCGCTCATGGCTGGCAGCATGACTCAGTTGAACCTTAAGGTTGAACGTAACGGTCAGTTGAATCCCAAATCATCTTGGGTTGACAATGAGAGAAAAGTCAATATGACAAACATCTCGGTGGTCGACACCATTAGAGTCGGACACTATCTCCGCAAAGACGGATTGATTGTGGCTCAACGAGATACAGCAACCATTGCGGTTGTATATCAGACCAACGGCAAGCATGGCAAAGCCATAGCCATTGACGATACTCCAGGTAAGTTTAGCTTCGGCAAGAAGAACACTACAAGTGGTGTCGTTCTTGAAACTCTGGATGGTAAGCGTCGAGAAGGCATCATCAACTCTTCATCGGCAAACGAGGATGAGAAGTTAATCTTCAAACCGAGGATGCCCTACTCCGAGAAGACTGCCTTCGGCTACAAATATGGCGCAACGCTGACTTCCAAACTCCTTAACCAGAAGGAAGGGAAAGAAGACGGTTCAATGCTCGCCATAGTCGAACGCCAGCGCTTCGGATACATCCCCTCGGTGGCTGAGATGACAGACATCTTCTATCAGCTTCAGCCGTATGCCAAGAGCGAATTGGCCCAGTTCATCGAGCCTCTGACCGGTGAGTATATCACCTGTTCTGAGTCCAGTTCAACGACATTCTATGGTATTGCGATGGAGAAGGGAATCATAACTTCTACTCACTCAAAGCAATACGCACAACTAAAACTAAGATTATTTTACTTATTCTGAAAAATGGCAAAGACTACACTTATATACAAAGACAAGCATGGAGTTAAGTATATCCATTCGGCTGATAGACGTGTATATTTCAAATGTTTATACTCTCTTCCTGACGGTCAATTCTATATCCATTTTATGGATGAAGACGATAACGTCTTTATTGAAGTGGATATAACTGTCAAGTATCCACGAGACTTGAGCGTTCAGATGCTTGAAGAATTAGGAATTCTTGAGAAACTGAATAACAATAATCCAAAACTTATCCAGGAGTTCGTGGCTATTAACATGCTTGCGGACAATAAAGAAATTTGCCTGAATTGTCTGGCGAAGAATCTCGCTTACGCGATTGAGACAGCCTTGACGAAAAGACGTGAAGCGATTATAGATTGCTTCAATAGCACAACTCACAATGACGTATAACTAAAAACAAGATAATCATAATTCAACAAACAATGATACTCATACATAGAAAAGAGGACGGAGCCGTTCAAATCGATGAACTTAAAGACGGCATTCGTTTCTACTTAGACGTCGAAGACAACTGCGTTAAGATCACCTTTGGTGATGACTATCGCGACCGCGCTTTCTCTGTAACATCAACAGTAATAGGAATAACCGGTACAGACCAGGAATTTCCTAAAGAGAAACTCTTCTTTTACAACATCCTTCGTTTTGTGGAATCATACATCATCAGCGAAGTTATCGAACATATAGACGATGATAATGGTGATTATCTTGATCTTGACTCAATGATGCTCTTCCTGAATCTCGAGCTTGAGGGAATGGAAGAGGATTGGGAAATGGAACATGCGGACAAGGAAGAAGAAAACGATGAAGTTTAATCTCAAGTAGTAGTAAAAAATGAAAACAACAGCAATACAGTTTGTGGATGAGAACGGAATCGTTCATCTCTACAAAACGGATAAGGGTCTGCATTACCGCACCTATCCTACAGACAAACAGTTTATCATAGAAGTATTCGATAAAGACGGTAAAGTTGTAGCTTCTACGCAAACTAAACTGGAGTATAAAAGCGACAGTGACGTCGAAATTCTGGAAGAACGTGATTTCTACTACTTATGGTATGAAGAGATTCCTGAATATATAGGCAATTTCCTTTCCGCGAATGAAACCCAGAATGAATTGATATTCAAACTCAATTGCGTAGAGGAATTTTTGACGGAAATCATTCAAGCTAATCTCGACGTAGTCTTGGAGGAAGTAAAAGAAATCTATGACGAACGACTGAAATGATAATCTACGTAATCCTTATATCGTTGGCAGTCTGTCTCGGCATGGGGATTTCGGTTTGGGCGTTCGGCACCGGAGGCAAGCGGAGCAAAATCTTTCAGGACATCTACTTCACGATAGAGGAAACTGATGATATGGGCATCGTTTACACCAAGACCGGTGAACTGTCGGCCATCATCAAGATGGAGAATCCAGTGGCAAAGTATGGCGGTAATATCGATAACTATTATGACTTCAATAAGCTGTTTGCTGCCATCTGCGCCACTCTCGGCGAAGGGTACGCGCTACACAAACAGGACGTTCTGACCCGTAGAGGCTTCGCTGACTTGAGTACGGAGAAACGAGAGTTCTTGTCTGACTCCTACTTTGAGTATTTCAAGGGACGCAACTACACAGACACCATTACCTATGTGACAATCACTCAGGAGTGTAAAAAGAGTCGTCTCCTGAGTTACGATCCGAAAAAGTGGAAGGATTTTCTCGTCAAGATTCAGAAGGTGGCGGATATGCTTCGCGATGCCGGCATCAAGGCTGAGTTTCTCAACAAGGCCGAGGTGTCTGATTTCGTTGACCGCTTCTTTGCACTGGACTTCAACAATGAGCACATCTCGTTCAACAGCTTTAAGGCAAGCGAAGAGTGTGTCGGCATGGGCGACCGCTGTTGCAAAACCTATTCTATAGTTGACGTGGACTGCATCAATCTGCCGACACGCATCCGGCCATTCACTCAGATTGAGGTGAACAACACCTCTCTCCCGGTTGACTTGATGTCGGTGCTTGACTCAATTCCGGAAGTAGAATCGGTAGTCTACAATCAGATGATTTTCATGCCCGGCCAGAAGCGCGAGTTGGCAATACTCGACAAGAAGCGCAACCGCCATGCTTCGGTGCCCAATCCCGGCAATCTGATTGCAGTGGAAGACATCGAGAAGGTGCAGGATGTTGTGGCACGCGAGAACAAACAGTTGGTTTACGCCCACTTCAACATCATGGTAATCTGCAAGAAAGGTGTTGACCTTCACAAGCCTACCAACCATCTTGAAAATGTTTTCGGACGATTGGGTATCCACATCTCGAAGAAGAGTTACAACCAGTTGGAGTTGTTTGTCAACTCCTTTCCTGGCAACTGCTTCAAGATGAATCCGGAATACGATCGATTCCTGACAATCGCCGATGCTGCCACCTGCTTGATGTACAAGGAGCACGCCCAGCATTCTGAGAATACACCTCTGAAAATCTACTATACAGATAGACAGGGTGTGCCGGTGGCCATTGACATTTCGGGAAAGGAAGGCTCAGTGAAGATGACGGACAACTCCAACTTCTTCTGCCTTGGTCCTTCAGGCTCTGGAAAGTCGTTCCACATGAACTCGGTGGTTCGACAACTTCATGAGCAGAACACGGATGTGGTGATGGTCGACACTGGTAACTCCTACGAAGGTCTCTGCGAGTATCTCGGAGGCAAGTACATCTCCTATACCGATGTAAAAAATAATCGAAAAGTGAGCCGGATTCTACTTTAAAA
>QLIP01046301.1_pt1 | contig 11495 bp, 9 predicted proteins | sample 1769771 | NCBI WGS metagenome assembly QLIP01 (sample SAMN09428762, study PRJNA476227) | Gut metagenome, whole genome shotgun sequencing project. | isolation source: cecum | host: Rhizomys sinensis | place: China: Jinsha town of Minqing, Fujian Province | collected 2013-09-23
GTGAAGCTCTTAATTAATTATTAATGTTAAAATTTATTATACAAATTCTCTGTTAAAGTTACCATCTGTCTCGCATCCTTGGGCGCTTTTGGCTCTTTGATTCAGTCACATGGCCCGCCATGCTCCTGAATCTGCAGAGCCAAAATCGCCGCAAGGATGCGACCCCTGGCATTAACATTTTTTGGAGAACGAGGTCTTAAACATTCAAAATTACCATTTTTTTTGTAATTTTGCGACTATGAAGAAATTTTTACGACCTTTTTATCTCATATATGAGTGGCTTATTGCCGGTCCTATATTTATTGTGGTGACCCTAATCACCTGCATTCTGACTTTTGTCGGCTCAAAACTGGGTAATTCCAGATTCTGGGGATACTATCCCGCCCACTATTGGGCTCGAATCACATGCTTTATATTCCTGATGCGCGTCAAGGTATCAGGGAGAGAGAACATCGACCCTAAAACATCCTATGTATTTGTAGCCAACCATCAGGGTGCATACGACATCTGGGCTATCTATGCCTATCTGAACCACAACTTCAAGTGGCTCATGAAAAAAGGGCTCGAAAAGATATTTGCAGTGGGGACAGCCTGCAAAAGTGCCGGACACGTCTTTGTTGACGATTCATCGGTGGCAGGTATTAAGGAAACCATCGCCGATGCCGAACAGACCCTCAAGGAGGGGATGTCACTGATGATATTCCCCGAGGGTTCTCGCAGCTGGGACGGCAAAATGATCCCTTTCAAACGCGGTGCGTTTATGCTTGCCGGTGAATTCAAACTCCCTGTGGTGCCAATCACCATCGACGGAGCCTTCAAGGCTATGCCCCGCTACACCTACAACATGACCCCCACCACCATCCGCATTACTATCCACCCCCCTATCTTCCCCGGCGAAAAAGGGTTTAACACCAAGAAGCTGATGGCCGACTGCTACACCGCTATTGAATCTAAGCTTCCGGCAGAACATAAAAACGCTTGACAATAATAACCGCATGATAATAACAATCAACGGACGCCGCAGAGAACTCAGTTATCGGTCACTCCCCCTCCCCCTACTATTCGAGAGCATTGGGATTATGATTAACGATGCGGAAATCTATATCAATAATCGCAAGGTGCTTGCCCAGCAATGGCTTGCCACCACGGTTTGCGACGGCGATGACATTCTTATACTTTCAATTGCGCCGTCAGGCACACGGCAGTGAACATTTACAGCATATTATGAATTATAAAATTGACCATACTACGTTTTATAATTCATAGTATGCTTAATTATTTATAACCATTATAGAAACCATTATCATTATGCACCGACATATACAATTTATTACAAACCCGGAGCTTGAAACTCCAATTGCCGAACAGGTCAAGAAGGTTATTGCCGACGGCTGCCGCTGGGTGGAAATCAATATGCCTGACGCCTCGGACACTGAAATCGGCACAGTGGTAGAGGAGATAAAACCTCTTTGCATTGAAACCGAAACATTCCTTATACTTACCGGCCGCGCAGAGCTTGCCAAAACCCTCAACGTGGGTGGAGTCAATCTCGGTCCCCACGATATGCTCCCTTCGCAGGCCCGCGTTCTGCTCGGTGCTGGTGCCGTGATTGGGGTGATAGTATCAAGCATCGAGGAGGTTGAGAGTGTCAAGGCTCTCGACGTCGATTACATATCCTTAGCCCCCTTCCGCACCGAGGACGGCAACAACTCACTCGGCATTGACGGCATCACAACCATAGTCAATGAGATGCAATCGCGCCAAATTGAAATTGCGACCGTGGCCCGCGGCGGCATCCGTCATGAGGATATCGACCCTATTCTCAAGACAGGAGTCAATGGTATTGCAGTATCTTATCTAGACATTTATGCTACCCGCTAAATACGTTACACCAATCCGGACCGACTACGTTTTTTAGCCAGGCAGCACTCAACAATACACGAAATATTTTTGTTAGAAATGATGAAGAGAATCACCCTCTTCATCATTTTTTATTTAAAGAAAAATATTATGAAATTTGTACAGCCACGACTCCCTTATGCTCCCGATGCTCTGGAGCCCGTCATCTCTGCCATGACCGTGGACTTCCATTATGGCAAGCACGAGAAGGGATATATCGACACCCTTAACTCTCTTGTTGAAAACACTCCATTCGCAGAAATGGAACTCGAAGAGATTATCTGCAAAAGCGAAGGTAAGCTCTTCAACAACGCCTCGCAGGCATGGAATCATATTTTCTATTTCTTCCAGTTCTCTCCCGAAGGGGAACGCGAACCTTCTGGCAAACTGCTCGACAAAATCAACGAAACTTTCGGGTCGTTTGAGGAATTCAAGAAAAAATTTGAAGAAGCCGGAGCCACTCTCTTTGGTTCTGGTTGGGTTTGGCTGTCGGCCGACAATGATGGCAAACTGTTCATAACCCAGGGAGGTAACGCAGGAAACCCCATGACCTCCGGACTGAAACCAATCTTAACTTTCGACGTTTGGGAACACGCCTACTACCTTGATTATCAAAACCGCCGTGTCGAATATCTGCACCGCCTGTGGGATATTATCGACTGGGGTATGGTTAATGCCCGCTACAACAACTGGGCAGAAGCCTAATCATTAGATTTTAGATTTAATTTCAGATTTTAGATTTTAGATCTTAGATCTCATTTCAGATTTCAGAACTCATTTCAGATTTCAGAACTCATTTCAGATTTCAGAACTCATTTCAGATTTTAGATTTCGGATTCTATAAAGAAACTTCGGAGAAGATCCACGATACTGGAACTTCTCCGAAGTCATTTTTTATTGCTTGTCGACTTATTGGACGCTTTTACTTTTTGAGCATTTTCTGCAAAAGCTCCGGTTCGTTGGTTGTGATATAGTCTACACCGTTGTCTATGCACCACTGCATATCTGCAGGTTCATTTACTGTCCAGACATTGACCTCGAGACCGAGTTCATGGCACTTGTTAATCCACTCGGGATGCTTCTTCATCACTTTGAGAGCATAGTCAATACCCTTACCCTTCATATACTTTACCTGCTGGGGAACGAAGTCTCCATTCAAATAGTAAACGGGGGTTCCTTGAGGAGCCATTTTGATAAGGTCGGTAAAGGCGGGTTTAGAGAATACGATATAGTCCATCTTGTCCTGAAGACCCATCTTCTCTACCATCTCTACAATCTTCTTGGCGGCTTCCTTCTCCTGCTTGCGACTGTCGTGGCTCTTGAGCTCAAGTACCAAGCGGGGTTTCAGCTTACCACCAACTGTCAGATACTCCTCGAGTGTGGGGACATTTTCACCATTACCAAGTTTCTGCTTCAGCACTTCCGATGCCGGTGAGTCCTGTATCACCACCCCGTTAATGACCGGGTCATGATTAACTACGAGCACACCATCCTTGGTGAGCCATACGTCAAACTCAGAACCGTAACAGCCGATGGAGTCTGCCTTTACAAGCGAACGGATAGAGTTCTCATAAGCACCCTTGGTGTTCCAATAACCGCGGTGTGCAATCACTTTGGGGGCTGCTGCCTGGGCGGCCACTGCCGAGGCTCCAAGCAAAAGAGCTGTCAGAAATAGTTTACCTGTTTTCATTGCATTATAAATAAATGGTTGTACGCAAAATCAAATTGAAGCTGTCGAAGTTGTTTAAACTTCGTCAAAACAACTTCACCATACCCCTCAAAAACCCTCACTCAATTGACGACTGCAGAGTTCTTGAGAACAATATATGTTAATCACTGCAAAGTTATAAATTATTTTTATTAATTTTGTAAATAAGAGATGAAGTTTGCACTTTTTTCTTTCAAAACGCAAATAAAATCTTTCTAACCGAAATTGTAAGAGTGTTATAACCCTCCTCCTACCCCAATATTCAGACTTATGAACCAAGCACTTGTAATAATACCCACCTATAACGAGATTGAAAATATCTCGGCTATTATCGACGCAGTGGTGGCACTCCCCGAAAACTTCAATGTCCTGATAATCGACGATGCCTCCCCCGACGGCACCCAGGATGTGGTAAGAAAAAAGATGACAGAATATCCGGGGCGCGTGTTTATGGAATGTCGGTCGGGGAAACTCGGACTTGGCACAGCCTACATACATGGTTTCAAATGGGGACTTCGCGAGGGGTATCAGTATATCATCGAAATGGATGCAGACTTCTCACATAATCCTGCCGACCTCCCCAAGCTACTCACCGAATGTCGCGACAAGGGTGCAGACATGTCCATCGGCTCACGTTATATATCGGGTGTCAACGTGGTGAACTGGCCCATGGGACGCGTGCTGATGTCCTACTTTGCATCGGCCTATGTACGCATCGTTACCCGCATGCCGCTCCGCGACTCTACCGCCGGATTTGTATGCTATCGTCGCCGTGTACTCGAGGCTATAGACCTCGACAAGGTTCGCTTCAAGGGGTATGCCTTTCAGATTGAGATGAAGTTCACCACCTGGTGCAAGAAGTTTAAGATTGTTGAGGTCCCCATTATTTTTGTAAACCGCCAGCTCGGCACATCAAAAATGAACAGCTCCATCTTTGGTGAGGCCGTATTCGGAGTTATCAAGCTTAAGCTTGCGCAGCTCCTTGGCAAACTCAAATAAGCCGTCAGCTATAATCTATCTCCGATAAGTTAAGACGGCTATGAACTGATGGTAATAACCGGAACGGCAATAAGCTAACACCGATAAGTTGGAGCCGGGCTCCAAAACATAACAAGCTCCGCGCGGATTGAATCCTCGCGGAGCTTGTTATGTTCCAGAGCTCAGCTCTGGCTTTTCGGTGACCGGAGCAGGGGGGCTCCCATAGTTGTAGCGCTATTTCAGCAGCGACTCGTAGTAATCTTTTACATCGGACCAATGGTAATAGGGGTAAAGGTCCGTTTTAACCGGGATGGAGGTTTCACGCTCATTATGCAGAAACTTCACCAGAATGTCTCCTGGCTTCTTGTCGTTGCGGAAAAATACCATCTGGATATTTGCCCCCATCGGCGATACCTTCCAGTCGCACCAGACCTTGTGAAAATCCTCGGGATTCGAGGCTTCCCCATAACAATCCTTAAAGTGCAGCAGCGCAACAAAGGGAACGACATTACCATCATGCCCGAACCGGAGTGTGGCACTCTCCCCTCTTCCGGCAATAGCATCTTCGGCGCCCTGCAGGAAATTGCGGAGCAGCGGCTTTGCATTTGCCATATGCTTACCCTGCGCCGGAGGATAGTTGGAGTGACGCGAATAGAAATCAGCATTAAAGCATTTCCAGATATTCACGAGCTCTTCGGGGGTAAAAAAGTCATAGAACGATATTTTATTTTCCGAGTTCTGAGCATCGGATGCAATCCAGTAAACGCCCCACATAAAATCGGAGGGGTCCACGTAGCGGGTCACAAATTCAGGATCCGAAAATACCGCCTTCACCATTCGCTCGGGTTTCACCTTTTCCGCTCTGAACTTCTTGAGCATGGACTGTACCCAGTCATTATTGAAGTCGTCGCTCTCCTTGCAGCTTGAACAAAGGTAATACATATTGCGCTGCGACGACTCCATATCAACCTGCATCTTGGGATTTAATTCCTTAAGAGACTCGCAAAACGAAGCCATGCTCAGCACACAGCGCACCACAAGCGTACTCTTGGCCGACACCTTGGCGTTCCCCTTAAACACCTCGGGATAGTTCTGATACATGCGGGCAGCAATCCCCTTATGCTGACGCACACCGAGGGGTGAAAGGTCACCTCCGCGTTTGTCAGCCTCAGCCATTACGGTATCAAGTCGTGCAAGCATATCAAGACCTACCGGCGACAGGGCTCCTGCCTCCTTTGCCTTGTTCATGAGCTTATAGATCCACTGATAGTCATTATCACTCCCAAGGTAGCGAGAACCATGACGTCCGTAGTGCGAGATATAAAACGGCTTGTACCCTTTGGGAGCAGGAGTATTATCGGCAGACATGCTCGGATAGGCATAGTACACACCACCCGTACGGTTTAAATCAGCGGCCATCTCATCGAAAGTGGTCTGCGCAAAAGTTGCCGGCGTGGCAACCATGGCCACCGCTGCAGAAAGTAAGAAAGATCTAAGATTCATTTATTTAGTTATTTGAGAATGGTGCGGATTGTGTCCAATCTGGCCCAATCCGCACCATAAAATTAATCGCGATAATACTGCTGCAAATAACAGCGCATTATAAAGTCCCAGTTACGAGCCACGGTGTCATGGTCGTCGGTACCGGGGAAGACAGCATCCGGCAGATACCCATGTTCGCAGGCATATCGTGTAAGGTCGGCAGGACAGCGTCCACGCACCGTGAGGAAGTCGAATGCGTTCTCGTGGGCATACTCTTTGTCGTAATATGGATTTAGCGGGTCGGCAATGGCACGAGCCACATCGCGCGCCACAAGCATGCCGCGGCGCGGGTCTACCTTCACCGCCAACCACTTCTCACCCTTGAGAGGCTCGAAATGTTCTACACCGGGCTCCCAACCCATCCCCTCTATTAGGAATCGATTTAAATCCTCATAATCGGCAAAATATTTCACCACCTCACCACCTGTAGCATTTACAAATGCTGTGTACATGTGATGGTCGGGTTGCTTTTCCGAATCATGATGACGCCCTATCTCCTCGTCGGGAAGTTTGCCGGCAATAAATAGTTTCAACCACTCGGGGATAAAGAAAGCCAGCGGACCGGTGGGTTCCTCCATCATAGCCTTGTCGAGTGCATTCTGGAGCACTGTGAGGTCGTCGCTACCCCCTATGGCCGGATCGGCTAAAAGTTCGCTCAGCGAAAGAGCAAAAGCCGGAGTGAGAAGATAACAATGCAGAAACAGCCAGTTGCCGAGTTCATAAATCTTCTCATGGTCCTGAGCATCATAAAAGTCAAGACCGCGCACCATATTGTATTCCTCAGGCTCCGGAGCCTCCTCATACTGCCCGGCAAGATATTCATAGCAACGAGCCGCCATATCCTCCACCATAGGGTGATGAGGGTAAAGGTCGCGGCGTTCGATGTCGGTCATGGCAATTAGATACCAAACCAGAAAACGAAGGTCCTCTATATTGAGCTCATACTCAATATACTCCTCCCCTTCATCCTGAAACGGTGTGGAGAAGCCATACATGCGACGGCAGGCATCCACAAACGAGCGCCAGTAACCTGTGTCGGAAACTACATCCTGAAAATAACCTGTAAGTGCTATTGCCGTCCGCTTTAAAATATTCGGATTTATCTTTGCCCCCTCCTTTGAGTTGGCAAGAATGTTAAGCAATCTTTTGGCCACACTGTAATAGTAATGGTCCGTAGGATGCGCAGCCGGATAATCAGGCTGCTTTACATGAAATTCCTGAAATGTAATCTCCATATTTTTTGCTTTTATATTTGACTATGCTTGCTTGACTAAGCTGTTGCAAGCCATGCTTACTTGACTATGCTTATAAGCTGCTCGATTCCAACTTTCTGCTGGTCGCCAGTGTGCATATTTTTAAGCATGATAGTACCGTCGGCAAGTTCAGATTCACCTACAATTGCCACATACGGTATTTTTTCGGCGTCGGCAAGTCCCATCTGCTTCTTGAGCTTTGCAGCGTCGGGATAAAGCTGAGCCGAAACACCTGCCTCACGCAGAGCCTTGATATATGCCAGTGACTTGCGGGCTTCCTTCTCGCCAAAGTTCACAAACATAACGCGCACCGATTCTGAAATCTCCTCGGGATAGAGATTTAGCTGGTTCATGACATCATAGATGCGGTCGGCACCAAACGAAATTCCCACACCCGACAGTCCGGGCATGCCAAACACACCGGTAAGATTGTCGTAGCGACCACCACCAGTGATGCTGCCAATCTGCACGTCGAGAGCCTTGACTTCGATAATAGTACCAGTATAGTAATTCAGACCGCGAGCCAACGACAGGTCGGCTTCAACCACACCCTTATGCCCAAGTTCATCGATGCCACCGAGCACTTCGCGCATCTCCTTAACACCGAGCGTACCCTCAGCCGAAGACTCAAGCATCTTCTCGATAACATCAAGTTTATCTTCATTGGTGCCGGTGAGTTCAAGGATAGGTTGCAGACGCTGGATTGCCTCCTCACTAAGACCCTTCTCGCGCAATTCGGCATTTACATTCTCGATACCGATTTTGTCGATTTTATCAATAGCCACCGTAATATCAACAATCTTGTCAGCCTCCCCTATCACCTCGGCGATGCCGGTAAGAATCTTGCGGTTGTTAACCTTGATGGCAATGTTTATGCCAAGCTTTGCAAACACGGTGTCGATAAGCGACAGGAGTTCAATTTCGTTATTGAGCGAGTCGGAGCCCACCACATCGGCATCACACTGATAAAACTCACGGTAACGACCCTTCTGCGGACGGTCGGCACGCCACACCGGCTGAATCTGATAACGCTTGAACGGCAGTTGCAACTCATTGCGGTGCTGCACCACAAAGCGTGCAAAAGGAACCGTAAGGTCATAACGCAAACCCTTCTCGCAAATCTTGTTTGTAAGACGGTGAAGATTGCGTTCGCAGAGTTCCTGATCGGTAACCGATTTCAGGAAGTCACCTGAATTTAGAATCTTGAACAGGAGCTTATCTCCCTCCTCACCATACTTACCCATCAGTGTCGACAGGTTCTCCATGGCAGGAGTTTCAATCTGCTTGTATCCAAAGAGACGGAAACCCTCTTTGATGGTATCGAATATATAGTTTCTGCGAGCCATCTCGATTGGTGAGAAGTCGCGTGTCCCCTTGGGGATGCTCGGTTTCTGGGCCATATCTGTATTCTATTTTTATTATAACGCAAATTTACTAAAAATAGCCGAAAAAGAAAAACGCACCCGTGGGTGCGTTAAATTAAATTCAGATTAAAATTCAGCCGAAAAGCGCAGGTTAAGTTGTCGGCGGGTAAGGTAGTTTGGCACTGCATACTGTATTCCATTCACATCCGTTACCCAATAATATCCGCTCACATTGCTTATGTCAAGCAGATTGAAGCAATCAAGTCCGACCACCACACTCTTGAAATGGCGCCAGATATCCCGCTTTATTACCCCCCGTTTCTCGCCACCTACAATCTCGTAACTCAACCCGCAATCAATACGCTTATATGCCGGTGCGCGGAAGTAAGACTCAGAACGCTTGACACGCGGTGCCGTCATGGTGAGTCCGTCGGAAAGGAGTCCTCGTAGCGAAAACTTTATCTTGGGGTACTTGGGGAAATAATCGGTAAAATAGAGTGACAATGAATATCGCTGGTCGCTGGGTAATGGCACATTCTTACCGTCAAGCCGCTGATTGGTCTTCATCAGCGATAATGAAATCCAGGAATCGGTACCCTCCACAAACTGTCCGAACAGCTTCATGTCAACTCCCGCCGCATACCCCTGCGAATCGTTTACCCCGGAATACGCTACCTTGAGATTATCATATTCGTAAGATATGAGATTAGTCATATTCTTATAGAACAGTTCTCCGGTAAATTTAAAAGGTCTCCCTCCGGCTCTGAATGGGAGATCAGCTCCTGCAATGAACTGCAGTGAACGTGGGGAGCGGATATCGCGATTCAACGTCACGATACGGTTGCGGTCATCATCCTGCGTCACCATGCGGAACTCTTTGTAAAACGGTGTCTGATAGTAAACACCGGCTGCACCCCGCAGCGTAAGTTGAGAGCCATCGGGTGTAAACGAACAGTTGACACGGGGCGAGATAAGAATTTCGTTGTTAAAATCCCAATAAGACAGTCGCACCCCTCCGTTGAGTGTCCAGTAACCACGGTCGGTACTTATACGCACCGCATCCTCGGCATATGCTGCAAGCCGAGCGGTAGAAAGCTCCTGCCTTGAAATCTGGTTATAGATTACATGTACACCGGGTGGCTGTGTCGGCAGTGAGTAACCTGCCGAGTCGCGCCATTCCCACTCCTTGGTTCGGTCGCGAAAATTTTCCCTGCTCAAATCCATTCCTGCCGACAGGTGATGCCGACCAACAGCTGTCTCCCCTTTCGCAAAGAGTCGAAGCACGGAACCCTTGAGACGGTTGCGTGCATGTTCCATATATTTCCCCACACCAAGTTCTCCACCGACCCCTTCGTCACCTCCGGTTCCAGCCTGATTGAGCCAGTATTCTCCCGAAATATCATAACTTACCAGTTCGTTGGTAAGGAATCCGGATGCACCGACCATAATATTGCTGTTTCGGGAATGTTTATACAGTAGCGACACCGACGATAGATATGTCTCAAATCTATCCTGTTCCGACCCGTCAAAGTATACCTTAAACTTCTTTACATCCTGAAGTGTACCAAACGAAGTTTCACGGTTGGCGGGTGTAAAATTATAATTATTAAGAGAGATGTTGCCCAGCACATTCACCACAAACTTATCGCTCGGCTTATAATATAGATTAGCCTGATAGTCAAAATATGACGGGTCGTACTCCCCGCGTGTTTCGAGCGACGACAACAGCGAATTGTTTTTCTTGAAGCGCACGCCGTGCAGTTGAGAGAATTTTCTGGACGATTGCCCCAATGCCAGTGTTGCGCCCATCAGTGAAGCAGAGACCTTACCTTCAAATGTCTCTGGATCGCGGTATGTAATGTCGAGGGCAGAAGACATTTTATCGGCATATCTGGCAGGAAAACCTCCCGACGAGAACTGCAATGAACCAACCATATCAGGGTTGATAATGCTCAACCCTTCCTGCTGACCTGAGCGCAAGAGTTGCGGCCGATATATTTCGGTGCCATTGATATAAACCGAATTTTCGTCGAATGTACCACCGCGCACCGAATACTGTGAACTCAACTCATTACTTGAATGTACACCGGGCATTGTCGATATCATAGCCTCAACACTCCCACCTGATACATCGGGTGACAATTTGAAACTCTTGGTATCGAAACTCTGCATCCCGTTGATATTTTTTCTGAAGCCGAGCACCTCGACCTCATTAAGTTCCATATCGGCAGGGAACAATCGCACATTGAGCTGCAGGTCTCCTCGCGGTCTGACCAACTTATGACTTACGGTTTTATAACCTATGCACGAAAAAATAAGCTCCACCGTATCCCTGGGAGCAAAGCTTAGCGAATAGTCCCCCTTCAGGTTACTATTGGCACCAATAGCCGTTCCCACCACCCGGACAGTGGCAAACTCAACCGGTTTATTCTCGTTGTCACTGATTTTTCCGGAAATCTTGACTCTCCCCTGCGCGACACTGCCGGGAACGGGCAACACACTTGTTGCCTGCGCTGCCGTATAAGCCACGCAGGTGAACGGTAGCACCATTGCCGCCACCACAATCGGAAGTATTGCATGCTTGTTTCTCACACTAAATAAACGCCCACACCCGTCGGATATTGCATACGCACCGTATAAATACCAAAGCGGCCGCAATGCAGAATAGCATCGCGGCCGCAATGCAGAATACCAAAGCGGCCGCAATACAGAATAGCAAAGCGGCCGCAATGCAGAATAGCAAAGCGGCCG
>QLIP01005850.1_pt1 | contig 11492 bp, 10 predicted proteins | sample 1769771 | NCBI WGS metagenome assembly QLIP01 (sample SAMN09428762, study PRJNA476227) | Gut metagenome, whole genome shotgun sequencing project. | isolation source: cecum | host: Rhizomys sinensis | place: China: Jinsha town of Minqing, Fujian Province | collected 2013-09-23
AATCTGGATGTTATGATGGCAAAAAGAAAAAAGGGCGTGACGGAGCTTGCCAAGGAAGTGGATATTACGATGGCAAACCTGTCCATCCTAAAGAATAATAAGGCGAAGGCGATCCGGTTTTCGACGCTGGAGGCAATCTGCAAGGCGCTGCACTGCCAGCCGGGGGATATCCTGGAGTATGTGCCGGATGAGACGGGCGGGGACGGGGAGCCGCCTTGAGCGGGGCGGAGTCATTGCTGCATATCAAGATAATGAAATCGAAAGGTGAAAGAGGTATGACAAAAAATTTCAGAATCGCTGCGACAGTCCCTACAGTAGACGGCGGCGCAATGCTGTTCAAGGAAATCAATGTCATTGATTTCCCGATGGTTTAGAATCAGAATACGAATGGAATATGTGACATAGCCAAATATTATTGGCAGAAAGAGGAAAATATGACGAAAAAAAGATTGTTGGTTTATGTGTGTGCGATACTTGATTATTTGCGGCGCGTTCCTGACGGGGACGATCTTTTTTATCATAGGCAACCCTGTCATATTTCTGAACAACCAGAAATTAAAACAGGCAGTGTGTTCCCTGAAAAGCGGCGAAATCGTCTCTTTGAATGAGACCGTTCCCTTTGCGTGGGATGTGCTCTATACCTTTGAGCCCTATCAGAGCAGGGCGGAAATCGAGCAAATCATCGGGTTTCGGAGCAACGACATTCAGGAAAATAATGTCAATGAGGGGATGGTGCATCTGCTCTTTGTAAAGGGGCACACAGTAGCGGCAAGCGTGCTGGGCTACAGCGGCAATCTGGGCTATGATATAGACTTTGCGGCCAAAAAAAATCAATGCATTGACTATGCCGAATACGCGTACTTTGCCGTGACAGAAACGGACGGAATCACGCTTTTAAAGTATTGCAAATAATATGGAGGAGTCTATGGAAGAAACCAATTACACAAAACGCATGAAAGAAAATTTTCCTTTTTTTGGCCCGGTTACCTTTGCCTACGCGGTATTTTACGCGTTCTGTATGTTCCGCAACGGCGCGGGGGTGACCTTCCCTTTTTTCATGGCAGGAAGTCTCTTGTATTTGTGCTTTGCGTTGTCAAAATTAGGGATTTCCTTCAAAAAAGGGAGCGGCTTTTACATGGCGGGCGCGATGCTGCTTTCGGTGTCAACCTTTTGCACGGACGATTGGCGCATTATCATCCTGAATAAGCTGGGCATTTTGCTGCTCATGGCAAGCCTGCTTCTGCAGCAGTTTTTTGACACTTCCGGATGGAAAATGGGCAAATACCTTTGGGCTTTCTGCAGGTTGTTTTTTGGCAGTCTGGGAGAGTTTAGGCAGCCCTTTGCGGATGCCTCGGCTTACCTGAAAAGCATGAAAAATGATGGAAAAGTCCGCAACGCGAAAATCTGGTATGTGCTTTTGGGGATGGCGCTATCCCTGCCATTCCTCTTTATCACATGGCGGCTTCTTGCCAGCGCGGATGCAGTCTTCAGGGCTTGGAGCGAAAGTCTTTTGGGCGGCTTCCAGATGGAAAATGTCATTGGCATCGCGCTGCGCATCTGCTTTCTCTATTTTGCCACATATCTGCTGACGGCCTATTTGTGCCGGCGCAAAATCAAGGAGGAGGTTGCGGACAGGCGGACGGGGGAGCCGATTCTGGCGATTACCGTCACGGGAATGCTGTCCGTGCTGTATCTGGCGTTCAGTGTAATCCAGATTGTGTATCTGTTCCTGGGCAGGATGCAGCTCCCGGAGGGGTACACCTACGCCGCTTACGCGCGGGAGGGCTTCTTCCAACTGTTGGCAGTCAGCGCATTGAATCTGTTGATTGTGCTGCTGGCACTTTCCTTTTTCCGGGAGAGCAGAGTCTTGAAGGCGGTTCTGACAGTCATGTCACTTTGCACGTTCGTCATGATTGCCTCCAGTGCGCTGCGCATGATTATCTATATTCAGTATTATTATTTGACTTTTTTGCGGATTCTTGTGCTGTGGGGGCTGGCCCTTTTGTTCTGCCTGTTTGTGGGCGTGATTGTCGGTATTTTCAAAGAAAAGTTTCCGCTGTTTGGATACAGCGCGGCGGTGGTGACGGTGCTGTATCTGGCGTTGTCCTTTTGCCATCCCGATTATTTGATTGCGCGCATCAATGTGGCAAACGCCCTCAGGGGCGGCGAGCAGGAAGCAATGAACGCGTGCCAGAGCACGCTTATCACAATGAACGCGTGCCAGAGCACGCTTATCATGGGGGCGGAGGATGGTTTTTTCCGAAGCGAGCCATACCATGATTATGCGTATCTGAGCGGATTGTGCGCGGATGCCGCTCCGGTGCTGGTGCCCTATCTGAAGGAGCTTGGATATGACATGGATGTCATTTATAAGGAAGGCGCAGGCCAGGCATCTTCTGACAAAGGCACGGGGCAACATGATTCGGATATTGTTTACGGGCAGAATACGGGAAATGACAATGCGGCGGAAACGGCGGATAGTGCGTTCGCCGGGGCAAATAGTGCGCTTGCCGGGGCGGATGGAAACAGCACCCCGGATGCGGCCCGGAAAACTGCGCAGGACAGGTTCGCGCGGGAGTACCTGTCCAAGCTGCGGACGGCTGCAAGAAATCTTTCGTGGCGCACGTTTAACATTTCCCGGCATATGGCATTGAGGCAGCTGGAAGACTAGAAGAAACCATATGCCGGATGCTATGGCGACAGGGAAAAGGTGCCGGGGACTACCGAATTTTTCTCTGCCAATTGCTTGTTCTGCTTGAGGATGGAATGGTAACAGTCCCCCATCTGTGCGGAAATTTCATAATACAGGGCTTCGATAATGCATAAAATGGGAATCCGGAACGAAAAATTATTGTCATGGGTTCGGGAAGCCACAGCAAGCGGCGCAAGGAGGAGATCCATGTGTTTCCCAAAGGGAGTGCCCATGTAATTGGAAATTCCAATCGTCTGGCAGTCATGGTTTTTTAATAATTCCGCAATCTTGATAATGTCTTTATTTACCCCGGTTTGTGAAATTAACAGGGCGATATCATTCCGCTGCATCCTTGCGGGAACCAGCAACTGGTAATGGCGGTCTTCCTGAAACCATGCGGAAAGCCCAAGACGGAACAAAAAATCATAAGCTTCGCGCGCAAGGACGCTGGAGGTACCGACCCCAAAAAGATAGATATGTCCGGCTTTTAACAGCAGAGAGGCCGCGTCACGGATTCTTGCGTATTCCATATTATCCAGAGACTCTCTCAAAGCAGCGATATTGGAGAGAACGACTTTTTGGTAGATATCGGATTGCTCCGCCTCGGGCAAGGCGTTCGGGGAATTCCAAGTATGAATGGGATTTAGGCACTCGGAGGCAAGGGCAATCTTAAACTCCCGATATCCTTCAAAACCCAGCTTACGGATTCCGGCCAATATGGTGGAAGCGGCGATGCCCAAGTTGGAGCTGACCTGGGCAATTGGCATATGGATCATCTGGTTCTGGTTAGAGAGCACATACTCCGCGAAAAGGCGCTCACTGTAACTGAGCTGAGAATAACAGTTGGAAATCTGTGTCAAAACGCTTTTCATACTAATTCTCCTTTGAGAGATATTCTGAAACCGAATTTTATTCGGAAAAGTCGCAATAATGTTTCCATTGAGGATACAATTATTATACCATATAATGAGAATAACCACAAATATAGATATAGAAAGATTGGTTAGGCATAGAAAGGGCAGATTCTATGGAACTACAATATAAGGATCTCAAATATCGCAGCGGCCGGGTGGTAAATGGCCTGACCATGGCGGGGCCTAGGGCGCATCTGCGGGGAATGGGGCTTTTGAATGAGGAGTTGGCGAAGCCTTTCATTGGAGTTATCAATACCTATAATGAGATGCATCCGGGCCATATACATCTGAATGTTTTGGGGCAATTGGCAAAGGATGGCGTGCGGGAAGCCGGGGGAATCCCTTTTGAAGTGAATACTATTGCCCTGTGTGATGGCTTTGCGCAGGGTCATGTAGGGATGTGTCATGTACTCCCCAGCCGGGAAATCATCGCAGATTCTATTGAATGTTATGCCGGGGGACATCAGCTGGACGGATTGATCCTCATCGGCGGGTGCGACAAGATTGTCCCTGCTATGCTTATGGCTGCCTTGCGGATAAATCTCCCGGCCATTTTGGTGACTGGGGGGCCGATGATGCCTGCCCAATACCAGGGAGAAGAATATGCCACCTATCAGTTAAAGGAAATGACCGGAAAGCTGTTACGGGGGGAGATTAGCAGGGAAGAATATGAAGCGATGGAGGAAGTCATGAGTCCCGGCCCAGGCTCCTGCGCCATGATGGGAACGGCAAACTCCATGTCCATCGTAGCGGAGGCGTTGGGGCTGACCATGCCCGGTAGCGGCTGTGCCCATGCGGTGACGGGAAAGCGAAAGCGGATTGCCAAGGCCAGCGGCCTGCGGGTCGTGGAGCTGGTGGAACAGGACATCCGCCCTAGGGACATTGTCACCCAGGAGATGCTGGAACTTGCAGTGCGTGTGGGGATGAGCGTGGGAGGTTCCACCAACCTCACCCTTCATATGCCGGCCATCGCCCATGAGGCAGGGCGGCATATGACTCTGGGAGAGATGGGGGAGATTAGTGTCGGGACTCCGTCTTTGGTAAAGTGCAAGCCCTCGGGCTGCCATACCCTTTGGGATTTGGAACAGGCGGGAGGAGTGGGGGCGGTGTTGCGTGCATTAGACGGCCTTGTGAATTTGGATCAGATGACAGTGAACGGCCATACTCACCGGGAGAACGTTGCGGCAACGCCAGAATGGAATCGAGAAGTGGTGCGGCCAATGGAGAACGCTTACAGCCCTAACGGCTCTCTGGTGGTGCTGAAGGGGAACCTCGCTCCGGAAGGGAGCGTAGTGAAGCAGACGGCTGTAGTGGAAAAAATGCGTCGGCACAGCGGTCCGGCTCGCTGTTTTGTGTGCGAGGAGGAGGCGGTAGAAGCTATCCTCGGCGGTGTTATCCGGCATGGGGATGTTATTGTCATTCGTGGGGAAGGACCGCAGGGAGGTCCCGGAATGAGAGAGATGCTTACCTGTACCGCAACCTTGGCGGGCATGGGTTACGCTGAGTCGGTGGCGTTGGTGACGGATGGACGTTTCTCCGGTGCCACCAGGGGACCCTGTATCGGCCACGTTTCCCCGGAGGCTAGCCGCCGGGGTCCTATTGCAGCGGTGCGGGACGGGGACATCATTGAGATTGATATCGATAAAGGGCGTTTGGAAGTTCGGTTGAGCGATCAGGAACTGAAAGCGCGTTTGGAGACTCTGGAGTCCTTTGTCCCCAAGGTGACGGAAGGCTATCTGGCCCGTTATGCCCGCAGCGTATCCACTGCCAGCCAGGGCGCAGTGCTGGAATAAGCCCGCTAATAGAGTTAAGAGAAGTTGTTTCGGAAAATGAAGGAGGAATGGATATGAAATCCAGAATCAACGATCGGATTTGCGCTATTGTTTTCCTGGCGTTTGGGATAGCCTTATTTATCAGTGTGCCTCGTTTCACCGAGGCGGCGAAGTATGACCCCATCGGCAGCAGGTTTTTTCCCTACGCGATAGCCGTCTGTCTTCTGGGCGTGGCCGGACTCTTGCTGGCAGATACTTTCTATGCCGGAAAATATCGAAAAAAGGATGCCCAGGAGCCTCCCTTCCGAGTCAATGCAAGGGATAATCTGCGTACCATTCTTTTCTGTACGGTGCTGCTGGCGTCCATCTTTCTTGTTGAGAGGGTGCACTTTCTGGCAGGGGCTTTCGTGATGCTGACGGCCATGCTGTTTCTCTGTAGAGTAAAGAAGCCGTTGCGATACGTCATTGTTTATGGCTGCGCCGTTGCCGCGTACTTTGTGTTTACCCGGTACTTCAATGTCCGAATTTAGAAAGGAGGAAAAAATGTTTGTAGAAGCCACTACCCATCTGCTTACCATCCAAAATCTGCTGCTCCTGAACCTAGGCGTGGCAGTGGGCATCATTTTCGGCGCAATTCCAGGTCTGTCTGCTGTCATCGGCATCACTCTGCTGCTGCCAATCACCTACTCTCTGGACATCTATTCTAGTCTCTGTGTGCTCATCGGTGTCTATTGCGGCGGAATTTACGGAGGCTCCATTACGGCCATCCTCATTGATACGCCGGGTGCGCCGGCATCTGCCTGCACTGTGCTAGACGGATATCCTATGGCGAAAAGTGGCAGAGCTGGAACAGCACTGAGCATCGCATTGCGCTCCAGCTTCTTGGGTGGCGTTGTCAGCGTTTTCCTGCTGCTTCTTTTGGGACCGACTTTAGCGAAGGCTGCCTTGCAGTTTGGGCCGGCGGAGATGTTCGGCCTCTGCCTTATCGGCTTGACGGTGATACCTAGCGTGGTGGGAGACAATCCAAAGAAAGGATTTTTGGCAGCGCTGATGGGACTGTTTGTCACTGTCATTGGGGGAGATGCCTTCTCCGGGCTGACCAGGATGACATTTGGAATTGGCGCACTGCGGGGCGGCATTAACTTGGCTCCCAGCATGATTGGCATTTTTGCATTCTCCCAAGTGATTAAAAAGGTGTATCAGGCGGAGCAGCCTGATTCCACCGCGCAGGACTTTACGCGGCAGACCTACCCTTGGCGGAGCTTTTTCGCCCATTGGAAAATGCTGTTAAAATCTATCTTGCTAGGTACCGGTATTGGTGCCATCCCCGGAACTGGCCCTTCGCTAGCGGCCTTTGTGGCCTATAACTCCGCCAAGAACGCGTCAGATCATCCGGAAAAATTCGGCACTGGCTGCGAAGAGGGAATCATTGCGCCGGAGAGTGCAAACAATGCAGTGACCGGCGCAGCGTTTATCCCGCTGCTTTCCTTGGGCATACCCGGAGATACGGCGACGGCCGTCCTGGCAGGAGCCATGACGATTGCAGGAGTGGCCACAGGCCCCACCTTTTACAGCGTCAATGGGCCCCTGGCCTACTCCATCATGGGCATCCTCCTGATTGCGAATTTCATCATGCTGCTCCAAGCTTCGGTGCTCACGAAGGTTTTTGCACGGATTGCCGTTGTGCCTACCGAGATTCTTTTCCCGGTGGTGGGGGTATTCTGCATTCTGGGGGCTTATTCCTCCGGCAACTCTATGTTTGACGTGTGGATGATGGTGTTTTTTGGCATGCTGGGATTCTTTGTCTTCGACAAATTCGGCATCCCCAAGGCTCCCTTTATCATTGCGCGTATCTTGGGTTCCATGTCGGAGGTAAATCTGCGTCGGGCGTTGCAGATGTCTCCCAACGGAGCGGCCATTTTCTTTACCAGGCCCATTGCTTTGGTCTGTATTGTAATCAGCCTGATGACTATTTTTTTCCCGCTTTGGAAGAATCGGAAAAAGTGTGCGTCAGCACAGTGAGATTATCAAAAAACAAAACAGGAGGATTCAAAAAATGAAAAAATGGATTTCTTTTTTATGCTGCATCGCGATGCTCGTCTCCCTGACGGCCTGTGCCAAGGATGCTGCCCAGACGACCCCTTCCTCATCCCAGCAGGCATCTGCGGAAAATAGCGGGGGAGGAGCGGCTAAACCCGGATTCCCCACAGGCCCCATCACATTAGTGTGTCCCTGGAAGGCTGGCGCAGGGGCGGATACGATCTGCCGGATGTTTGAGAGTATGGGCAAAGAGTATTTCGGCGTTCCCATTGTAGTGGAAAATCAGGATGGCGCAGCGGGGGTGACCGCTACCGTCAATTACCTGAATAGTGCCAAGAATGACGGATATACCGTGCTGTTTGACAATGGCGGCGTCTTCACCAGCAAGTCGCTGATGGATGTGGTAGAGTACTCTATTGATGACTTCCAGCCTCTCTGCGGCATTGTAAAGGATGTCAATGTGTTTATTGTCAACTCCAAGCTGGGGGTTTCCACTTTTGAGGAATTTATCAAGAAATATTCCGGTACCGGGGAGAGCGTTCTCATAGGGTGCGCTACCGCAGGCATTCCCCACATTTGTATGGCGCAATTGTTCCAACAGGCCAATATCACCTATACCCAAGTGGCCTACAACGGAGCCTCGGAGATTACCACCGCCCTGCTGGGGGGACATGTGGATGCCATTTGCATCGGAACTTCTGAGATTTCCGCAGTAAAAGACTCGAAGGACGCGGTAATCCTGACGGCTTTCGCGGATGCGACCCCCAAGGTGGCGGGGCTGGAGAATGTTCCGCCCATCACCAAATTTGGCTATAACATTGATACTTGCGTGTGGCGGATGCTGCTGGTGCAGAAGGGGACTCCGGATGATGTCTTCCAGATTCTGTACGATGGATTCACAAAAATGATTCAAGATCCACGGTTCGAGAGCTTTGCCACTGAAAATGGCCTGATGATTGACATTAAGACGCCGGAACAGGTGACATTAGCGGTTCATGACGAATTGGACGCTATGATTCCTATTTTTGAGAAGTTGAAGCTGGGCCGGTACGGGGTCAAATAACAAAAATCAAAAAAGTGTGGGCCGCCATGAGGAAACATGGCGGCTTGCGGCATCTTCCATAGCAAGGAGCAACTAGAATGGAGCAGAAAAATATTTTGGTCTTTATGAGCGATCAGCATGCGCCGACCATGTCCGGCTATTTGGGCGGACCGGCTCGCACCCCGACATTGGAGGCAATGGCAGAAAATGGCATCAGCTTTGAAGCTGCCTACACTGCGTGTCCGCTTTGCGTCCCTGCCCGGATGGCATTCCTTTCAGGGCGGCTTCCGTCTCGGACGGGGATTTTGAATAACTTTACAGTGTTGCCGGATACCGCCCCAACCATCGCGCACGCTTTTTCCGCAGCGGGATACGAGACGGTTCTGGTGGGGCGGATGCATTTTGTGGGCGAGGATCAGCGGCATGGGTTCCATCATCGCCTGGTGGGGGATATCACCAGCCCGGAGTGGAAGCCGTCCCGGCCGCTGCTGGAAAAGCAGAGAGGTCCGTTCATCAAGTGCTTTGACGAGCTGGGCAGCACACAGATGATTGGCGGAGGCAGTTCTCCGGTGCAGGAGTATGATCAGCAGGTGGTGGCGGCTGCCCTCCGGCTGCTCGAACAGCCCCATGAGAAGCCTCTATTTGTGGTGGTTGGAACTTATGCGCCGCACTTCCCTTATGTGGCTCCGGCGGACAAGTACCGCTATTACCGGGAGCGGGTGTCAGTCCCGGCCGGATTTGAGAATCCGCCGGATTACTTGGATCCGGCCATCAGGATTCGGCTGGAGCGTTCTGCCAGGGATCCGGAGACAGCCTTGCGGGCGCAGGCTGCCTACTGCGGAATGATTGAACAGACGGATGAATATGTGGGGACAGTCCGCTCCGCTTTCCGGGAGTATTGCAAAAAAACCGGGACGGAAGGGATTTATCTTTATACCTCCGACCATGGGGATCAGTGCGGAGAAAAAGGGCTTTTTGGCAAAATGTCCTTCTTTGAAGGATCCGCCCGCATCCCTCTGCTGATGGAGGGGGATGGCATCCCTCGGGGAGTGCGGCGAACTGACCCCGTCAGCTTGCTGGATTTGCTTCCCACCCTGTGCGGATTGGCTCAAATTGCACCGCCGCCCTGCCAAGACGGGGTGGATGTCTTGTCAGGGAAGATTCCCGAGGATCGCGCGGTTATTTCCGAGGTATATGGGATTTTCGGCGCGCCGGGGAAGTTTCCGGAAGTGGCATCCATAAATTCACTTTCCAGGATGGTGCGCAAAGGACGGTACAAATACATCACCCGCAGAGGTTTTGAGGATTGGGATTTGCTTTTTGATTTGGAGAAGGATCCCGGAGAGAGCCGAAACATCCTCTGCGAGGAACCGGAGCTTGCCGCTGCTTTGAAAAACGAGCTGGAAGGGCTGCCGGATCCGGATGAGGTGAAGGCAACACAGCTGATAAATGCCCGGATTTATGATTTTATGCAGTTGGCCCAGCGGCCAAGTGAACAGCTATTGGCTGAGTTCTGGACTGATGCAAAAGCGGAAAATTTAGAACTGCCAAGCGTTCAATGAAAGAGGCGATGGATTTTTGCCAGTTAATGCTTGCAAAATCCCCCGCATTCTGTTAAACTGTCCTCAAAGCATATATTCTTTTGAAATCTTAAGGCAGAGTCCTTTTCTTGGGGAAGCAATCCCATCTGGCTTCATTCGGAATCTGTGCTTTACATTCAATCGTAAAATTGCATGGAATTTCGGAAGGAGGAAGCATGGGAAGAAGGACGATGGCAGGGGAGGGTTCGGCGAACAGGAATTACAAGGACACAGTGTTCCGTATGCTGTTTAAAGACAGGGAGCGGCTGCTTGGACTGTATAACGCTGTCAGCGGAAGGAGTTATACAGATTCGGAGGCGTTGGAAATTGTCACGCTGGAAAACGCGGTCTACATGGGAATGAAAAATGATCTTGCGTTCTTGATTGACCTCAGTTTGTATTTGTTTGAGCATCAGTCAACCATCAACAGGAATATGCCGTTGAGGTTTCTGCAATATGTGTCGGCGGAGTACGAAAAGCTGACGGCATCAAAAGACATTTTCAGGAATCGGCTGGTGCGGATACCATCGCCCCACTTTATCGTGTTTTACAACGGTGCCGCCCCCTGCCCGGAGCAGCAGGAGTTAAAACTGTCGGAAGCGTTCTTCACGGCGGAGGCTGCACCGGAATTGGAGCTTCGGGTGAAAGTATTAAACATCAACAGCGGTTGCAATGAGGAGCTGAAGGAGCAGTGTTGCGCGTTGAAAGAGTATATGCAGTATGTGACTAAAGTTCGCAGTCATGCGAAGGATATGCCCATCGGAGAGGCGGTGGACAGGGCTGTGGAAGAATGTATCCGGCAGGGCATCCTGAGGGAGTTCCTGCTGCAAAACAAAGCCGGGGTAAAGAGAATGAGCATATACGAATATGACGAAGAGGCAGTCAGACAGGCGTTAAAGGAAGACGCATACGAGGATGGGAAAGCGGACGGGCGGGTAGAAGGGAAAGTGGAAGGAAAAATAGAAGGAAAAATAGAAGGAAAAATAGAAGCCGTGCTGCTGCTTCTGGAAATATCAGGCTTCCTGACGGAAGAATTGAAACAGAAGGTCATGTCTGAGACGGACGACAAAACCTTGGAGCGGTGGATGGTGTCTGCAGCAAGGGCAAAGAGTGCAGGAGAATTTATGGATGCTGTCTGTGCAGGCGGATAAAATCACGCTATACTACAGAACGCTGAATTTTACCTAATACAAAGCTGCCAAGGTTGTTGGTCAGCGTTCTGTAGTCGGGTTATACGGCAAGTGAAACCGTTAAGCAGTATAATATTACAGACGGCACAGCATAAAAAATGAGAGAGAGGTTTTCACATGGAAAAAATCGCGAGCTTCACCATAGACCACATCAAACTGCAGCCGGGGGTCTATGTGTCCAGAAAAGATACGGTGGGGACGGAGCACGCTTGTCAAAATGTCATCACCACCTTTGATTTGCGCATGACCAGCCCCAACGAGG